>Ga0209941_1002400_pt1 | contig 10445 bp, 10 predicted proteins | sample ThiBiot_300_plan_FD_183945 | JGI IMG/M metagenome (GOLD analysis project Ga0209941, IMG submission 183945) | Wastewater bioreactor microbial communities from Cape Town, South Africa - Thiocy_solids_1 (SPAdes) | ecosystem: Engineered > Bioremediation > Thiocyanate > Unclassified | place: South... | reverse complement strand
CTGGTCACCGACGACGGAGCCGTCAGCGACCTGCCGTTCGGTAACCTTTCCGACCGCACGGTGTACGTGGTGGACGTGGCGATGCTGGAGGAGGACGCGCAGGATCTCATCTTCGCCCGGGTAGTATCCAAGCTGCGCGAGCACCTCGAACGTCGTGACCTCGGCGTGAACCACGTCGTGGTCTTCGTGGATGAACTGAACAAGTATGCCCCCAGCGATGGTCCGGATACGTACGTTCGCAAGATGCTCCTCGACATATCCGAGCGTGGCCGCTACCTGGGGTTGGTACTCTTCAGCGCCCAGCAGTTCAGATCGCAGGTGCATCGCCGGGTGGTCGGCAACGCCGGCTCCTCGCTCTACGGCCGGATGGATGCGGATGAACTCTCGACGCCGGGTTACGCGGTGTTGAGTCCCGCCATCCGCACCAGGTTGGCCACGCTCGACAGGGGCCAGATGATGGTTCGTCACCCGCATTTCACGCAGCCCATCTTCATGCGCTTTCCGCGTCCTGCCGTGATGCGTGGTCGTGATGGCGTGGAGCAGTACCCACAGGCCGAGGAACCCACACTGGAGGCCGCGATCCTTCGCTCCCTGCTCACGCTGGACCGGTCGCTCAGTCTTTCGTGGGTACAGGACGTGATCGCCCTGGCCAGCGAGGAGGAAGCGCTACGAGCGCGCAATGTCACCCTGTTGGCTCGTCCTGCCGATGTCAGGTCATTCTTCGCCGCACAGTTCCGTGCGGTCGTGGGTGCACGCACTCCAGGCCGCCCGGTAGTCGCGCCTGCTCTCCGCGTGCTGGCTGACGATGATCCTTACGGCTTCTGAGGATTCCCCACTGACAGGACCTTGTCGATCTCGACGCGCCGCGATGGAGTCGGCGCGTCCCGCAGCAACGCGCCCTCTGGCGAACGGTCGTTCCAGCCTGGGCCGGGTGCTGGCGGTGGCGCTGGTCATGGCGATGCCGCGCCTGTTGCCGGCCCAGGGTGTCAGGCTGGAACTGCGACCGCACGCTGGCGACACGCTGTCCATGCGCATGCAGCAGAAGGTGGAGGTGATCGCGACCAGCCGGGTCAAGGGACGTGACAGCACTGTTTCCATGAGACGTGATGTCACGCTGCTCTCCCGCTCCGTGGTGGAAGCGGCCGATCCGTCCGGCGCTACGATCGCCTCCCTTGCCGATTCGCTGATCGTGGAGGAGCATGGCACGAGGCAGGCGCGCCACCTCGGCTCACGCCTGGTCATGCGACTGGAGCCGGACGGCACAACGCGTCTTCTGGACGGCGGCAACGCCCTGACCAGCGATGCCGTCGCGCTGCTCGGGCAGATGCCCGCCACTCTCCCCGGTCGCGACATCCGCGTCGGCGAACGATGGTCCCACTCCACCTCCATGCCCATTCCCGGCCAGCCCGCAGGAGTGAGCGCGGGATCTCTCGCCACCACCTTCCGGCTGGATTCACTCTCCCGCTACGGCGACGTCGCTTACGTTTCGCTGAAGGGTACGCTCAGTCGTCCCGACGGCGGTGTACTGCTGCCGCAGGGTGTTCGCTACGAGTCCACGGGCACCATCGTCGGGCAACTCCAGGTGGACCGGCGACGAGGTTGGCTCACCGCACTCAAGGCGACCATCGACGTCAAGTCGGTGCTCACGGCTTCCGGAGTTGCGCCCGTGCATGTGTCCACGCGTATAGTGCAGACACTGCGGGTTCTCGACCCCGTGGACAAACGATAGCCCTGCAGGCAGCTTTACCGGTCGGGGTCAGCCAGGGGCGCGATGACCGAAGTAACGACGTCCGATCCGGCCCGGTCCGGCCGCGGTCCCCTGAACATGCCTCCCGCTCCCAGCGCGTATGCGGCTCGTCCACCTCTCAGATCTGCACCTTGGCTTCCGCCAGTACCAGCGGCAGACGCCTGCTGGAATCAATCAGCGAGAGGCAGATGTCGCCGTGGCTTTCACGCGCGCGATCGACACGGCGATCAGGCTGGCTCCCCAGGTGATCGTGATGGGCGGCGACATCTTCCACACCGTACGCCCCACCAATCCGGCCATCCTGCACGCGTTCCACCAGTTCTCGCGACTGCGTGAGGCACTGCCTGCCACGCCAGTTGTGGTCGTCGCGGGCAACCATGACGTCCCTCGCTCCACCGAGACCGGCTGCATCCTGCGCCTCTTCCGTCCGCTCGGCGTGGACGTCGTGGAAAGCGAGGCTCAGCGCCTGTGGTATCCGGAACTGGAACTCAGCGTGCTCGCCGTGCCCGATGTACCAGGCCTCCCCAGGCCGGCTCTCGATCCGGACCCGGCAGCGCGCCACAACGTCCTCCTGCTGCACGGCGAGGTCGAGGGAATGCTGCCGACCCTCTCCGGCCCACTGGACCGCAGCAATGTCGAGATCAGCAGGGAGGAACTGGGGCTGGCGCGTTGGAGCTACGTAGCCCTGGGCCACTATCATGTCTACCGCGAGATCGCGCCGAATGCCTATTACTCCGGCTCCATCGAGTACACCAGCGCAAATCCGTGGGGCGAACTGGTCGAGGAACAGGAAGCGGGCATTCCTGGCAAGGGAATCATCTCGCGTGACCTCGAGTCAGGAGCCCACGAATTCCACCCTCTGGCGCCCAGCCGTCGCCTGATCGACCTGCCGCCGGTACGGGCGACCGGGATGAGCGCGGCCGATCTGGACCAGGCAATAGCCGAGACGGTGGACACCGTGGATGGCGGCATAGACGACCAGATCGTGCGCTTGCTGGTGCGTGATGTGCCTCGGCACATTGTGCGCGAACTCGATCACCGCGCCCTGCGCGAGTACAGGCGGCGTGCGCTCAACTTCCAGCTGGACACGCGGCGTCCCGAACTGCTGCGCAGCCGTGGCCAGGGTGCTCCCGGCCGTCGCCCCACCCTGGCCGAGACCGTCAGGGACAAGCTGCACAGCCGAATCCTGTCGTCGGACGTGGATCGGGAGGCCCTGGTCGCGCTCGGCCTTCATTACCTGCGTGAGGCCGAGACACTCTCGGCTATCGCACCTACCGGCGCTGGCGCAGCGGCGGAGGGCGAGTAGGCGCCATGCGACTCCACGCCATCCGCTTGCAGAACTTCCGCCAGCACGTCGACACGGCGATCGAGTTCTCCAACGGGATCACCGGGATCATCGGCCCCAATGGCTCCGGCAAGACGACGATCCTCGAGGCGATCGCCTGGGCGCTCTACGGCAACACGGCGGCCCGGGGCAACCGCGACACCATTCGCTTCAACCGCGCCCCGGCGCGAGCCAGCGTGCGCGTGGTGCTCGACTTCGAACTCGGTGGCCATCGCTATCGCGTCGTGCGTGGTCTGACGAACGCGGAGGTCTACCTGGATGGCGCCGAGCAGCCCATCGCCAACTCCATCACCGGAGTGAGCGAGTTGCTGCAACGTCGGTTGGGGATGACGCGCCCGGAGTTCTTCAATACGTACTTCACCGGACAGAAGGAACTGAACGTGATGGCGGCCATGGGGCCGACCGAGCGTGCGCAATTCCTGAGTCGGGTCCTCGGCTACGAGAAACTGAGAATGGCGCAGTCGCTCGTGCGCGATCGCCGCAAGCTCGTTTCAGCCGAGTTGGCAGGTCTCCGGGCAGGAATGCCTGATCCCGACGCGGTCTGGCGGCAGTTGGCGGACGCCGAGGCTCGCCTCGCCGCTGCGCGTGTGCTCGCCGACGAGGCGGGCCGCCGACGTCGCGAGACCGGCGACGCGCTGGAAGCGCTCCGGCCACAATGGGACCAGGCGCAACGCGAGCGCGAGCGACTGCAGGAACTGCAGGCAGAACTGCGCGTTGCCGAGAGTGAACAGGCCGGCCTGCTGCGCGAGATGGAACGGTTGGATCGTGAGCTGGGCAGTCTGACCGAGGCGCATGCCGAGCACGAACGACTGACGCTCGAGTTGGCGCCGCTTCCGCACCTGCGCGAGGAATGCGCACTGCTCGAGAGGATGGCACGCGAGGAGGGTCGCCGACAGACGCTGGTGGGGAACGAACGTTCCCTTGCCGAGGAACTGGCTCGCCTGAACGAGCGTCGCCTGAGGCTGGTGCAGGCTCCGGAACTCGAGCGCCAGGTGGGCGCCGATCTGGCTTCGGCGCGGGAGACGCTGGAGCGCGTCTCGGCGGAATTCGAAGAGCGTCGAACCGAGTGGGTGCGAGACCGCCAGGAAGCGGAGACCAAGAGGCAGGCACTCCGCCAACAGTATGCCGAGCTTCGCGAGCAACGTGATCGTCTCGCCGAGCTCGGCCCCGAGGGCCCGTGCCCCACGTGCACGCGCCCGTTGGGGGACAGTTACACCACCGTACTCCAGGATCTGGACGACCGGGTGGAGACCGTCGAGGTCGACGGTCGCTACTACAAGAACCGCCTCGATCAGCTTGCCGAGATGCCGCCCGGTGTGCGCGAACTGGAAGACTTCCGTCGTGTGGCGGCGCAGGAAAGTGCGGCGCTGGAGCGGAAGTTCGCCAAGTGCCAGGCCGGGGTGCTGGAGCTGGTACAGGTCACGGCCGACGTGACCGCGAAGGAGGAGCAGTTGCGCACGGTGCTCACCGACCTGGCCTCCATCCAGCCCGGTTATGATCCGGCGCTGCACGCCGAACGCCGACGCTCGCTGGACGCCCTCCTGGCGCTGCAGGCGCGTGCGGAACGGCTGGCTGCGCAGATGGAGCGTGAGCCATCGCTGCGCGAGGAACGGCTCCGCGTCGACCGACAACTGGCCGAGCAGCGAGACAGGCTGGTCGCCATAGCTGCCCGTCGCGATGCACTCGACTTCTCCGAGGAACGCTATCAACCGCTGCGAGACAGCTTCGACCAGGCGGTGAAGGCCGCTCGCGCCGCCGAGCTGGAGGCCGTGAGCGCCGAGGGCGAAGCGCAGGGAGCGCGCGCATCGCTGGAGGGAGCGGAGCGCGCACGAGCTGAAGTCCTGCGGCTCCAGGCTACGCTGGACACGCTGCAACGCGACAAGCGTCTGCATGACGAGCTGGACCGTGCCTATACCGACCTCCGGACAGATCTCAACTTCCAGCTCCGTCCCGAACTCTCGTCACTGGCGAGCTCCTTCCTCTCCGAGCTTACCGACAGCCGCTACTCGGAGCTCGAGCTGGACGACCAGTACAACATCATCGTCCTCGAGGATGGGCTTCCCAAGCCGGTCATCTCTGGTGGCGAGGAGGATATCGCCAACCTCGTGCTGCGCCTGGCAATCTCGCAGATGATCGCCGAGCGGGCCGGGCAGGCGTTCTCCCTCCTCATCCTGGACGAGATTTTCGGATCGCTCGACGAGACCCGCCGCGACAACGTCGTGGGTCTCCTGCGGCGGCTGGAGGATCGTTTCGAGCAGGTGATCCTCATCACGCACATCGACAACGTGCGTGAGGGGATGGACCAGATCGTCGAGGTTCGTTACGACGAGGAGAGCGGTACGTCGAGAGTGCGGCAGTCTGACCGCCCGGAAAGCGACGGCGGCGTCGTCGGATTCCTGGACACCGACTACGCCGATGCGGCGGCCGGCGACTGATGGCGCACTCTTCCAGGGCGCGAGCGGATGCGGTCGTGACCGGTCCTTTCCGGATCATGCCGACCGACCTTGCCGCACTGAACCAGGTATTCAGTGACGCCTTCACCCAACGGTACCGCAGCGACGGGATGGCCGGCGTCCGTGTGCCCTTCCTCAACCCGGCTATCTGGCGCTACGCGATCGATGGAGCGGGGGAGGGTGCCATGCTCTGGCGCGACGAACGCCACCAGATCGTCGCATTCAACATCGCGCACCTCTCCGGAATAGAAGGATGGATGGGGCCCCTGGCAGTGCGCCCGGATGCCCAGGACAGCGGGCTTGGCAAGCGGGTGGTGATGGCAGGGGTGAACTGGCTGGAGCGTTCAGGAGCGCAGGTCATCGGCCTGGAGACGATGCCCCGCACGATGGACAACATCGGTTTCTACTCCAACCTGGGTTTCGACCCGGATCGCCTGACGATCACCCTGACCCTTCCCGCGGCGAACCACGACTCGCCCGGCATGCTCCTGGGTCGTCTCCACGATTCGGAGAAGATGGATTGGCTGCGACGCTGTCGGGAACTCACCCAGTCCCTTCGCCCTGGATATGACTTCACTCGCGAGATCGAGCTGACCGACCGCCTGGCGCTCGGCGACACATCCCTGCTCGTGCGGGGCGGGAAATTGCGCGGCTTTGCCCTGTACCATACGGCTCCGCTGGTGGAGGGTCGCGTACGGGACGAACTGCGCGTGCTCAAGCTCGTTCTGGCCGACTACGCGGACATCGACCGGATGGCGGGTCAGCTCGCGGATCAATCACGGCGTAGCGGCACGCGCAACGTCGCGGTGCGCGTACAGGGCGAGTTCGGGCAGCTCTATCGCCGTCTGCTGGAACTCGGTGGACGGGTGCGATGGACCGATCTGCGGATGACCTTCAGGGGACGGTCGGAACCACCACTGGAGGGTGGGGGCGTGGTGCTGTCGAACTGGGAGATATAGGCGCACGTCAAATCTGCTTGCGCTAACCAGCCTCATGTTGTATTAGTAGTGTAAGGTGGGTGGCCCCGGTGGATCGGCCGGACTCCCGCCTTGAACCCGCGAACGCCCGCAGTCGCCTCCGTCGCACGGATTGGCGCGCGAGAACGCTTCCGCGGGGGCTACTTCCGGGATTCCCTCGCTGGTGCCCTGGCACCAGTGACGAGTGAAGTCTTGACGTGCACGTCCGCAGGCCGCACCGGGTTCCTGAACGCACTGTCGTGCCCATCGCGCCTGCCGCACCGCCGGCCCCCATCCGCACCCGTGATGGGTGGTTCGTAGACACTCCTCGATCCAGGAGAGCGAATGGTCACGTTGAGCACTTTTTTGATGTCGGCGCTGGTACAGACCGGAGGCGCAGCGGCGCCCGCGGCCGACAATGGACTCTCCAGCGCCGCAGTAGGCAGCGGGAGCAGCACCGCCATCCTGATCGCGCTCGCGGTCATCACCCTTGCCGGGGTCGGATCCTTCTGGGCTGGCGATCGTGTTCGCCGCCGCGAGGCTGCACAGCGAAACAACCCACCACTCTGAATGCGTCCAGCCACCCGGACCGCATAGGGGCCTCCGCCAACGCGGAGGCCCTTCTGGTATGTGCCCCCATCCCCCGTCATTCCCGCGCAAGCGGGAACCCCCTGTGGCCCTCCCCCGTCATTCCCGCGCAAGCGGGAACCCCTGTGCCCCTCCCCGTCATTCCCGCGCAAGCGGGAACCCATGTGCCCCTCCGCATAATTCCCGCGCAAGCGGGAACCCATGTGCCCCTCCGCGTAATTCCCGCGAAAGCGGGAACCCACGTCCCGTCGGCGGGTCCGTCGGCGGCTCCAGCCTTCAGATGGGCTTGTAGACCGCCAGGTACGCCGCAAGGCCACCCAGGAAGGGAAGGGCGATCAGCGTCCACCTGGCCAGCGCGGGCTGGCGATAAGGTAGGGCGGCCAGCACCGCGATCACGGTCCAGATACCAAGTTTGGCCAGAATCCAACCCGGCAGGCCGCCATGGACCACGCCCAGACGAGCCAGCATTCCGAAGCCGCCCAGGATGAGCAGGAAGACTCCCGTCCCATGCATGGTGAGAACCGTGCCACGAACTCCGCTGGCCCTGGCGGTGCCGCCGCTCGCCGCATGGACTGCCATGCCGCCAAGGGCGGAAAAGGCGAGGAGGAGGCCGAACAGATGGATGAGCTTGTAGATGCTGTAAGAGATCACGGATGGCGTCAGGAAAGGTGGAATGCCGTGAGGTCGCACAACTGGCCGTGGGTACGGCCGCTGCTACCAGGTTGTGGCGAGAAAGGGCGCGGGTGACGCGTTCGTCACTGCCACGTACCGAGGTCGAATTCCGGTCGTCGAACCGTTGTCGTCAGCGTGACTTCCGGGTGCCCGACTGGCGGCGAGCGGCATCCCGGGCGAGCGGCTTCGGAGGCAGCGGTGGAGTACCGCGCACCACTATCCGCCATATCAGCAGGAAGACGCCGGCGGTAAGGAGCGCGTTGCTCCAACCGGGCGCACCCAATGCCAGTGTGGCCACCGCCCAGCCTACGAGGAGGAGCAATGCGCCCACGATACCGAGATCCATGATTGACCCTTCAGTGGCGAGATCTATATTTCCACGCAGTCGGAGCGTGGAGGCTCATCTGTCGAGCCGGATTATCTCCAGCAACATGCTCGTTCCACGTCGTCGAGAGGCCTCGTCCGTACGGGGCCTCTCGACGTTCAGGCGCCGCGGACCGCCCTGGCTTCAGCCCCAACGGTCGGGCGCCCTTCAACGGCTTGCCGCGGCGCGGTTGCGCCCGCTGGGAAGCTAGACCAGCGCCATGACTCTCTCAAGGCGTACGTCTCGAGGCACCGAACCATGCCCACTGTAACGGTCACCCGGCGGCTGACCTTCAACGCTGCCCATCGGGTTCACAACCCCTCGCTCTCCGAAGCCGAGAACCAGGCCCTCTTCGGCAAGTGCAACAACCCGAACTGGCACGGCCACAACTACGTCCTCGAGGTCTCCGTAAAGGGCGAGATCTCCGAGCGTACCGGCTACGTGATGGACCTCGGCGCGCTCAAGCGGCTCGTCGAGACGGAAGTGATCCAGGAGGTGGACCACCGGAACATGAACGTCGAGGTGGCGTTCATGAAGGGTGTGATCCCGACCACCGAGAACATCATCGTGGGTATCTGGAAACGTATCGCTCCACATGTGGCCCCGGCGCGCCTGGTGAGACTGCGCCTCTGGGAAACGGAGAACAACTTCGCCGAGTATGAGGGAGAGTGATGAGATGACGACAGGCACAACGGCCGGAGTGCTCCCGGATGAGCTGGACGGCGGCCTCGAAGTCCGGCGAGAGAGCGATATCGGCAACGGACTGGAGGAGTTCGAGGCGGTGGTCCGCCGGCAACTGGAGCTCATCGGTGAGGATCCGACAAGACAGGGTCTGCTCCAGACTCCGCACCGGGTTGCCAGCAGCCTGACATGGCTCACCCGCGGCTACGGCCAGACGGCTGAGGATGTCATCGGTGACGCACTCTTCGAGGATCACCACGCGTCCATGGTGATGGTGCGTGACATCGAACTCTACTCGCTCTGCGAGCACCACATGTTGCCCTTCTTTGGCAAGGCGCACATAGCCTACATCCCCGATGGACGGATCGTCGGGTTGAGCAAGCTGGCGAGGGTGGTGGACGTGTACGCTCGTCGGCTTCAGGTGCAGGAGCGCCTGACGGAGGAGATAGCTGGCGCACTGGAGCGGGTTCTGACGCCGGCCGGAGTGGGCGTGGTGCTGGAGTGCGAACACCTGTGCATGATGATGCGCGGTGTGGAGAAGCAGAACTCGAAGACCATCACGAGCGCGGTACGCGGTGTCTTTCGCGAGGATGCCCGGACTCGTGACGAATTCCTCCGTCTGGTTCGTGGCTGACCGGCCGGTGTCGGGCGGTGCGGTATCTGGCCCATCGTCCTCCGCCATGCTGGCCGGGCGGCGGGTGCTGGTCACGGGCGCGTCGCGGGGTATCGGCTTCGCTACTGCGCGCCTGCTCGCAGCCCATGGTGCCGAAATCGCGATGGTCGCGCGACAGATCGACGCTCTGCGCGATGCTGCGCGGGTGGTCGGCGGTTCGGCGTCCATCTTCACCTGCGACATTGCCGACGCCGCGGCGGTGGATGCGTTGACCGGGGCGATCGGGGAGAAATGGCCCGATGGCCCGGACATCGTTGTCAACAACGCGGGTCTCTTCGAGCTGGCGCTCCTGCAGGACACCGCCGCGTCGTCGTTTCGTCGCGCGGTCGACACCAACCTCGTCGCACCGTTCCTGCTCATTCGCGCCTTCCTGCCTGGGATGCTCGAACGCGCGATGGGTCATCTTGTCACGATCGGGTCGATCTCCGATCGTGCCATCTTTCCCGAGAACGGGGCATACTCGGCCAGCAAGTTCGGCGCGCGCGCGCTGCACGAGGTGCTGCGCGCCGAGACACGGGGTAGCGGCGTTCGTGCCTCGCTCATCAGCCCGTCCGCCGTCGACACACCGCTCTGGGATGCGCTCGATCCCGAGTCCCGGCCGGGGTTCACGCCACGCTCGGCGATGCTGGCCGCGGACGCGGTCGCCGATGCCGTGCTCTGGGTCGCTTCCCGCCCCCCGGAGGTGAACGTGGATGAGCTCCGTCTCGGCCGCGCCTAGCCCACAACCATGTTCATCGAACTGGCGGACATCCTGCGGTGCACACGACCCCACGAAGACAGTTGGCTGGTACTCCGTGCCGACCTGATGTCCGGTCGCCATGTCGTGAATGGGGAACTCGGATGCCCTGTCTGCAGTGCAGCCTACCCGGTGGTGAATGGTGAGGCCAATTTCGTCGCGGCGGATACCGGGGATGACCAGCCCGCTCGCGGCACGATCGATCCGGGGAGCGGCGGGACACTGGATCA
>Ga0209941_1002394_pt1 | contig 10478 bp, 11 predicted proteins | sample ThiBiot_300_plan_FD_183945 | JGI IMG/M metagenome (GOLD analysis project Ga0209941, IMG submission 183945) | Wastewater bioreactor microbial communities from Cape Town, South Africa - Thiocy_solids_1 (SPAdes) | ecosystem: Engineered > Bioremediation > Thiocyanate > Unclassified | place: South... | reverse complement strand
GCCTCGACGACAGCAAAGCTGAGGAAATGGTTCGGCTCGCGCAGCAGTCTCCAATGCGAAAGAGGTCGGCCACGGCACCTTTCATGGTTCAGCCACAGCGTGAGTGGGAAGAGGCCAGGAAGCGCATGCAGGAGCAGGCTAAGCGCCTCGCAAACGTGTTGCTGAATCATGTTGAGCTTAAACAGACCGGCAATGAGATGGTCTACAAATACAAATCCTTGAAGCTCACCGGCAGGAACAACTACATCTGTGCGCTGATGATGGTGAACAAGGAAATGCAAAAACGCCTGGGCAAAGAGAGGCAGCAGGCGGCAACTGAAGAATTCCGTTTTGTCCTCGATAACCTGGACGACCTGCTGCAAGTGCTTGTCAGGCGCGTTCGCAAAGCGAAGGCGGAGTATGACAAAATCGAATCCTAGAGGGCCTACGCCTTCGCTGATTGGAGGCACGAACGGCCGCCCCAAGCGGACGCCCGTCAAACGCCTCAGCAAATGCTATCGCTGCCACGACGACCTCGTCATGGGAACAACCTGCATAGAGATTCCAAAGCTTGGGCAGGCCTATTCGACCGAACGGCGTGTGTGCGACGCGTGCTTCCAACTCATTCTGCGCAAGACAGACGATGACCTTGCCGAGATTAGGAAACTCTCACCCGTAGACGCATCGGGCTAAATGGCGTCGACCGTTGCCGCGGTATTCCCGCCGACGCCGGTCATACTGACACGCTGCGTATGATCAATCGTGTGAAGCAGGCACAGGCCGGCAGGTTCTAAGCACCGGCCAAAGGGGGTGGATATAAGTCGGAACCTGAGGTCAACACCGAACCGGTCAGAGGTCAGCTTCTGGCGTCACTAAACCGCCGAGCCCGTACGCTCGATTTTAGCACCAGCGTGACGCTGCATGGCCGCTCAGCGTGGCGTGCGGTCATCGAACCCCGTCGTCCTCGCCCACGCCGATTCAGGACTTGCGGAAGGCGTGTGCCGTTCAATCTGCAATGAGCGCGCGGAAATCGGATTCAGACATGGCCCGAATAGGTATGCCTTGGCGCGCCAATTCCTCCGCCCTTCTCCACTTGCCGGAACGTTCCCCACGCGCGAAACGATCATCGCCCACGACGACCAACGTCGTTTTCTTGGTAACGCTGTTTTCCACCTCGCAGCCTGCATAGGCGGCCAAATTGGCCTGTTCTTCCTGCCGTAAATCGAAGCCCCCTGTGAGGACGACAACCTCGCCATACAGCGGTCCATCAATGTTGCCGTCCCGACGTAGGTCGGTTTTTGCGCTTGAATTGCCTAAGATTGGTCTTCGGACCCGTTCTGCCCATCCGGCTACATCTAGTGAACACTCAAGGCTCGCTCGAATGACGATTTCCGCCACAGCCCGCGCATCTTCGCCAGCGTCATGGTGCAGAAATTCAATGCCTAGATCGGCCGCGACATTCTTTAAGCCGTACCCCGTCTTCCCGTACTTTTCCGGCCATGCTCGTCGCACGACTTGCGCACTATCAAGCCAAGTAGTCTCTGCGAAGCTGTGCCCGCACGCGTCGCAAGCGCGACTGACCGCGAAACGGTCATAGGGTGTATGACTAAAGACCGCCCCACACATCAGATGCGCAATCGATCGAGCGACCTCAGAAAACGGCGGAGCTCGATCAATGTCCTCTTCGGTGATCGACAAATTGGCTTGTTGCCACCACCCGAACCGATGATGTGTATTTACGGTCTGCGTGAAAGTCTCGACGATCCGCCCCTCGCGAACAATCACGAAGCCCATTTGGCAGATACTTTCTGGAAAGCTGCTATCCGCTGTTTCTACGTCTAGTGCGACAAAATCTAACCCCACCATCATCTTCGTCCTCCCGCCCTTTGGCGAGGTTTAGCTTAAAGTCCGGCGTCCTGGAACGGAATTCCGGAAATCCTCCGTTGTCTTGGTCCGCAAACGGTCGACTTCAGCTGCAACGCGAAGGTCGGGTTGTGGAGAAGCGGCGCATGGCGCTGTCTGCTCGTTCAGATCGAGAAAACTACGACAGATGTCCCCCAACAAGGCGAAGTCGAAAGAGGGTTGAACGACCGCGAACGGCGGGCCGGCCGGCACAGCTGAATGCCACGTTCCAGACGGCGTGGGATTATCGGATGGGGCCGTGCCTATCGAGAGACCGTAGTTGGCCCAAGGGGCTGGAGGCCGACTACACGATCTTGCTCGATGTCAGTGAAGGCGACTACGGAGTGCCCAGCCGGATTGAGGACGATGAACTGCTAAATCTGGTCATGCCGCGTCCAGAGACATTCGAATATGCGGAGGAGCGGCGCCTATTTTACGTCGCCCTGACCCGCGCGAGCCGCGGGGTGTTCCTGCTCACGAACAGCCGTGAACCATCTCGATACATCCGCGAGCTCTCCGAGATCGCCGGCGACAACCTCCGCTTTGAGACAGTTGACGGCGACCTCTTGCGTCAATGTCCAGCCTGTCGTGTCGGCCAGCTCGTCGAGCGAAGAGGACGCAATAACAGCCGATTCTTCGGTTGCAACCAGTATCCTGATTGCGATCACACATTGCCGCTGAAGTAACCGAAGGCCCTCGTGTCGCTTTGCAGTTAATTAGGGTCCGCTCATGATCGTCGCGGCGACCTGCCTCTCCGTGTCATGGCTCAGGATCCGAATGAACTCGATGACGAAGTTCGCGCAGGGGCTTCAGCGAAGCCAACAGCCCGTCCCGAAAGGGCTATGGGACGTTTTGGGCGGACGGACCGGCCAGCCCAAACCTTTCTTTCATTTCGTCGGTGCGAACCCACGTATCGCCGGCGATCTTTGCAACCAGCCCCTCGAATACGCGCTCGAAGGCCTCTTTGGTGGCGTCGTCCGACAAAGCCTCCGCCTGCGCCAGCGGCAGCAATGGCCGCATATCCGTCAGCAGCCGCGGATTTGCCAGCTTGGCAAACATTCGCTCCTCGGCCTGGGCCCGAGATATCGATTGACCGGCAAACTGAAGATAGCGGCTGAACATTTCAGTGACCCGAGCAACATCAAGCCCGTCAAACACATCCAGGGCATGGGAAAGATCATAAAGATCACGTCCCTTGTCGCGCTGTAGGAGAGCTCGCAGCTTGGTGGCGAGCATTTCCTCCCGAGAGAAGGTCGCAATCGCGGCCTCGCCGGCAAACCAGGGGTTGTCTATCCGAAACGGCATCGCTTGCGGCGGATCGTAGGCTTCGATTTCGCGCGTGTTGATTTCGACTTTGAGGCGGATTGGCACGCCGCTTCCGTCTTCCGCCTCCACACGGAAACGAAATTTCGGTGCGACCGGGCTTTGATCGAATTGCGCCCGGCCAAGCCACGGCTCGAGAACGACACGCAGTTGATCCAGGATCGGCCCTATCGGACCTCCGGTCGTTCGGACGAGATCTATGTCTTCCGAGTAGCGCAGCGGTTCCGGGAAGTGCAGCTTATTCAGCGCTGTGCCGCCGCGAAATCGCAGTTCGGCGGACAGGAGATCGTCATTGAAGATGTCGATGAGCGCGCGGCTGATGATGAGGTCCTGCTCGACCTGACGCTGGTCCGCCCACGGGACGACGCTTCCCCACGCAACGATGTTCTGAGCGGGAATCATTCATCGACCTCCGGCGTGCGACGCACGACCACCCGCCAACGATCGTCGTGCTCCTGCGGCGGCGGCGTGAAGTCCCGATCGCGCGTCTCATGCCGATCGAGTTCCGTCCACGGCGCCGCGCCGCGCGCCATCAGCGCCGCGTGCATCGGATCTGCGCGATCCGCATAGCCCAGCCGCTCCAGCAGGTGACCGAGACGTTGGACGACTGGCCGCTCGGCCGCATCGGACAGGGCGGCGAGTTGGGAAGGCTCGATCTTTTCGGCAAGGTCCGTGAGGACCGTCGCCACATTGTCGATCCCGCCCGCTGCCTGTGGATAGCGCAGGAGGTCGAGGGCCGTGAGGGCGGGCGAGGATATTTTCATTCTGCCTGTATCCGTCTTGCGGTCCTCGATGCCCGACTCCACTGCTGCGATGTCTTTGCGGTAATAGAAGACGATGAGATTGCGGCCTGCCTTGATCTTCGGCAGGCGCTTGGGCGTGACGATCTGGAATTCCATCACGGCCTGGTGCGTGGCCCCGTGAAGCTCCGCCGCCTTCAGTAGGCCGACATAATAGGGCTGTTGTTCGTGGTGCATCAGGGCATCGATGTACCATGAGGGCGGCGGCGCACCCCAGGAGGCGAACTGCGGGGGCACCGCGACATAGAGGCCCTGACGTGGCCTGATCAGCGCCTTTCGGCGTTGAAGACGCTCGGCCGCATCGAGGAATGCGCCGCGTCCGACACCGAGCGCCTGCTCGGCCTGCTCGCTCGTAAAGACCACCTGGCCTGCGGAAAGCAGACCGGCGATATGAGCTGACAGCGCGGAGCGTTGATCGTAAACCATGCGTCATTATCCGCTCTTAGCGCGGAATTTTCAACATGACACGTCGTCCAAGAACAAATCGTTTTCGTTTTTCCGCTCCAACAGCGGCTTTTCGAACGTGATTTGTGACCGACCTCCATTACCGCTTTCGTCGCTTAAACAAAAGCTATGTGCATGCCGAACGGCGCGACAGGGGTGGGAAGCGGGCAGTTGGCATTCGGGAAAGCGGGAGTGAAAGCTGACGTTCCGCGCAACAGAGGACGGCGGTCCGAACGCCAGCATTTGCGGCTGATGCCCGCGGCCTGTACTTTAGAATTACGGAGTCGAGCTAAGGACATCTGATGAGCGGGGCAGACGAGACCACTTTTGTTGCGGGGTGCAAGACGGACCACCTCTACCCGCGAGACTTCAAGAACGGCGCGGGACGATTCTTCAACTACGTCGTCGAGGAGGACGGCGCTACGACCGTCGAGTATTCTCCACCCTTTCCATCCAGGAACCGCATCAAGCTCACGCTGACCTTCATCCACGGATCGAACGATATCACGGCGGTGACGTTCAAACGCTTCAAGCACTATAAGCGCGACGGCTGGGTCGAGGACCGGTTTATGTCGGACGAGCCTTTCCAGCTCTCCCACTTCTCGTTCGAGAAGCTGGCGTCACTCCTGCAATTGCTGAAGGATCTCGATCTGGCGAGCCTGAACCAGCCCAGGATACCCGTCGTGGAGGGAAGCATCTCGGGAATCGACCCGGAGTTCGCGAAGAAGGTCAAGGCGTTGCTTATCCAGCCCGACGGCCAGAAAATCGTGGAGGAGCTCGTAAGGAGCGGGCTCATCACCTCCCACGACATCGTCAACATCGGCTATCGCAAAGCGCAGCTGGAGCAATTCCGGCTCATGCTCGATGACCCGGGGGAGGTCAGGACCTACGCAGAGAGGGAGGGCGTGAGGACGGACCAGCCCGAGAAGGCCTGGCAGCACTTCCTCGGGCACAACGAGTGGATATTCGGCTTCGGCCTGGACTACCGGTTCCTCGGTATACTCCAGGACGAGGCGGTGGTGGGAGCGTCGGACGTTGCCGGGCGGGACGCCCCGGTATCGGACTTCCTCCTGGGCGCGACTCACTTCACCGTGCTGGTCGAGGTCAAGCAGCCGGGCACGCCGCTGTTCGGCGGAAGCCGGGCGCGCTCCGGAGCGTGGCGCCTGTCCACGGATCTGATGGAGTCGGTCTCGCAGGTCCTCCAGCAGAAGGCCGACTGGCAGGTCAAGGCGGAGACCAACGCCGCAGGGAACTACGACCGCGACGGGGCGCTCATCCGCCAACGCACTACCGACCCCAAGTGCATCCTGGTCATCGGGGGCGACGGCGCCTTCTCCGGGAGCGGCGCTGAGCGGGAGACGAAGTTCCGGACCTTCGAGCTGTTCAGGAGGGACTCCCGGAACATAGACATCCTGACCTATAGCGAGCTCTACGAGAGGGCTGCCTTCGTGGTCGGACGCTCGGCGCGGCAGGCGGATGTGTATCGGACCAGCGCGGTAGACGATTAAGGCATTGGGCGCTCGCAATTGCCGGACGAGCGTTCGGCCGGCGGCGTCGGTGCGGATCGGTGAGCACTCAGCAGAGGAGCGATGTGCGAGTTAGGCCACACCAGCCTTCACCTGGTCAGCAGCAACCTCTGGATCAGTCTAGGAATAGCCTCGCGGCACTAGGCATCACGCCCTTTAGCCGCCCTTTCGCGCATAATACTCCTCCATCGCGCGGTCTTCGTCGTACTGCGACCGTCTGAGGTCCTCGACCTTTTGCCGCGTCTCGGAGATGCACTCAGGGCAAGCACGGTCTTCCAGACCGAAATCCTCCACAAGGACCATCCGACCCTCATCGTAATCCCAGTCGAGTAGATCAGACGTGTCGATAAGCTGGGACTCCAACGATTCGGCGGCGCAGGTCGGGCACTCCACGACACATTCTTTATGGTGACAGAAGCAGCATTGCTCCTCGGCCGTTAGAAATGTTGCCTCCTGGCAGGTTGGACACAGCCAGACATCTCCGTCCTCGCGGTTGTTGACATAGGCCTTTGCCCGATCGAGCAGCTCTGCCCGCGTCCGTACCAGACGGATGATCCGATTGTGCTGTTCTTCATCAATGAAGGCTGCGGTCTCCAAGCCTAGATGCCCGCGATAGAAGAAAATCATGAAACCGAAAATCTCGGCGAACTTCAGTTCGATGTGATCGTGCGAGTGATTGAACTCGAAATGGGTTAGCTCGCTCCGCAGGTCGAAGGCGTTCACGATCTTGGCGACCTCGGCCTCGGAGATGGGAATATTGCCTATCTGCGGGTTCTTTAGACGTTCAACCGCACCCTTTAGCGACAGCGTTTTTCCAGGCCTGTCGACAGACTCATAGATGAAGGTGGGATGGATGCGACGAAGGCGCTCCTTGAACGCGAGTTCCATTGCCTGCACTACATGCAGGATTGCGAATTTCCAGTGATTGGTGTCCTCCGATTCGCGTTGGGCGTAAGCAACGGCCTCCCTGAAATAGGAGATGCTGTTGTTCAGAAGATCGAGATGATGCGTCTTGCTCATGTACGTCGGTCACCGGCGGTTTGCGCGAGCCAGTAAGATTGCCAGCGACTAGTCCAACATGCTTGCCGCCTGACAATTTATCAAGCTGCGCGCTTTGTCCGCCTTGTGAGCCGCACGAGCTCTGGCTACGAGAGATTCTTCGCGGAGACCGAGTTCATCTATCCGATTGGGGGAATGAGATGCGCGTATTGTTCAGCCAACGTTACCTGCGGGCGATCGAAAGCAATGCCCTTTCCGTTGAGATTCCCCAGGCCGCGCGCCGCAAGGTCTGGACCCAGCTCTCCGCGTTCAATGCGCCGATGCACATTCAGCGGGACCCCTATGACAACTGGATCTCACGTTCGTCGGTGCTCGAGGAAACCGAGAGCGACCTCCTCACCGAAAATGACTGGCAGCGCCTTCCGGTGACGCCGTATCCGGACGACACCCAATACCACGAGGCGCTGCGTCTCCTCGTGCTGACTGGCGAAGTCGCCTGTCGCTTGGCAGTTAATTTTGAGAATGCAAAAGCAATGATATCAGAGGTTTAGCTTTGCACGTAATTTGAGAATGAGCACTTAATTTGATAATCGTGCTGCGACCGTTGCAGGTAATGTGAGAATCGAGCGCTCGAGATACGCGGGAGCCGTATCTGCTGTGGCTCGGCTACGAATGCCCAAATCGCGCGACCTGAGAGGTAATTCTTTTGCAGTTAATTTGAGAATCCCAGCCCGATCATTCTCATAATTAGCTGCCAAAAATGAGCGCAACGGTCGCATTCTTGCAATTAAGTGCCAAGCGACACATAAGACAGGAATTGTAGGCGATGCGGAGCGTATCACAGTCCTGGCACTGCTGGACATGTCCACCAAGGCGCGCTGTCCGGCACATCTCGATGGCGCTCATGACCCGACGTTCGACACGCCCGAGATGAGCTTCGTGTATTTGACGATATCGTGTAAGCGGGTAGGCATCCCCACGTAGCGTGCAGGCGGTTGATCGCTCATTTTCAGCATGAATCATGCGGAGAATCCTGTGAGCGACAGTGTGAATCACCATCGAACATTCGAGATTTTGACGGCGGAGCCCGTGCCGTCCCGACGCAAGCTGCGCCATCGGTCGGACGAAGAGAAGGCACGGCTTGTCGCCGAAGCGTTCTCGCCAGGGGGCAATGTGTCGGCGGTCGCGCGTTCCGAGGGGCTGGACCCCTCGCAGCTCTATGCGTGGCGCCGCAAGGCGCTTTCGTCGGGCATGGTTGCGCCACTGACGGAGGGAGCGAGCAAGCCGGCAACGTTCACGCGCTTTGAAGCGGTGGGCAGCGACACGGTGGAAATCGTCATCGGCGACACAGTGGTGCGCGTCGGCGGCGATGTTGATCCCGATCGCCTGGCGAGGATCATCCGGGCGGTGCGCAAGGCATGATCGCTTCCGGGGTTGTTGTTTACGTGTCGTGCCAGCCTGTCGACTTCCGTAAGGGAGCTGCATCGTTGATGGCTCTGGTGAGGGATAGCGGTCTCGACCCGTTCTCTGGGGCGCTTCACGTGTTCCGCTCGAAGCGAGCGGACCGTGTTCGCATCGTGTGGTGGGACGGCAGCGGGGTCTGCCTTTACTCGAAAACCCTGGAAGAGCACAGCTTCTGCTGGCCAGGTATATCGGCGGCGCGGATGCGTCTGGACCATTCGCAACTGATGGCGCTTCTGGCTGGCCTGGACTGGAAAAAGATCCGCCCGGCCAAGGTTAGGCGGCCGTTGTCGTTGGGCTGAAACCGGCCTGCGGCAAGGTGAATCATGGGGCTGGAACGGTTGGGAAAGCGGTCGTTTTTGTGCTTTGCTGCTTGCCATGGTTCTACCGGATCTTGCCCTTCCCGACGACGTCGATGCGCTGAAGGCGATGATCCTTTCCATGGCCCGCGAGCAGGCTGCGAGCGAGGCCCGGATCGCAGGCGCCGAAGCTCGGATCGCAGCATCCGAGGCGGAGGTCGCCCGGCTGAAAGCCGTCGAGAAAAGCGCCAACGAGCGGATTGCCAACCTCACGTCGATCCTGAAGGTTTTGCAGCGCGCGCAACATGGCACGCGTTCCGAGCGGCTGCGCCTGGCCGTCAACGACGAGCAGGCTTCCTTTGCCTTCGAAGAGGTCGAGATTGGCCTTTCGGAAATCCGGAGTGAATTCGACCGCGCGGTCGGAAACAAGCCGAAGCGTGCCCCGCGTCCGCGCAGGGGCTTTGCTGCCCATCTCGAACGCATCCAGGAGGTCGTCGAGCCGGAAATCCCGACCGACTGCGAGGGGCTGGAAAAGGTTCTGATCGGCGAGGATCGGTCCGAGCGGCTGGACGTCGTGCCGCCGAAGTTCCGGGTCATCGTGACGCGCCGTCCCAAATACGCCTTCCGGGGCCGTGACGGCGTGGTCCAGGCTCTGGCGCCGGCCCACATCATCGAAAGCGGCCTGCCGACAGAGCGGCTGCTCGCCTATATCGCCGTGTCGAAATACGCCGATGGCCTTCCGCTTTACCGGCAGGAAGCGATCTATCTGCGTGACGGTGTCGAGCTCAGCCGATCGCTGATGGCGCAGTGGATGGGGCATCTGGGCTTCGAACTGCAGATGCTCGCCGACTACATCCTCGAGCGCATCAAGGAGGGCGAAAGGGTCTTTGCCGATGAGACGTCCTTGCCCACGCTTGCCCCCGGTTCCGGGAAGACCACGAAAGCCTGGCTATGGGCCTATGCGCGCGATGATCGACCGTTCGGCGGCACCAGTCCGCCAATGGTTGCCTATCGCTTTGAAGACAGCAGGGGTGCGGATTGCGTAGCGCGCCACCTCGCCGGATTCAGCGGCATCCTGCAAGTTGATGGCTACTCGGCCTATACCAACCTGGCCAAGGCGCGGGCCAAATCCGGCAGCAACGAAACGATCAAACTCGCAGGATGTTGGGCGCATCTGCGGCGCAAATTCTACGACCTGCACATCAGCGGGGTCTCGCAGGCCGCGACGGCCTCGGTCACAGCCATGAGCAAACTGTGGAAGGTCGAGGACGAGGGCCGCGGCAAGGATGCCGAGAGCCGCGCTGCGCTGCGTCAGGAAAAGTCTGCCGCCATTGTCGCGAGCCTCTTCGAACAGTGGGAAAAGGAACTGGGCAAGGTCTCGGGAAAATCCAAAACCGCCGAGGCGATCCGCTATGCGCTCACCCGGCGCGAGGCGCTGGAACGCTTTCTGGCGGACGGCCGCATCGAAATCGACTCCAACATCGTCGAGCGGGCAATCAGGCCCCAGACGATCACGCGAAAGAATAGTCTATTTGCCGGCAGCCACGGCGGTGGACGAACCTGGGCGACGGTAGCCACCTTGCTGCAAACCTGCTTATGCCGCGCACGGCATAATGCAGTTTATGCCGGACGGCGAACTATGCCGAGCGTCATGGGCAGGCAGCCCCGATCCCAACGTAATCGTCGACCAACGACGGCTGGCACTCGGCATAGTTTGGGCCTCAAAGACCATTCAGGAATTCAAG
>Ga0209941_1002389_pt1 | contig 10504 bp, 6 predicted proteins | sample ThiBiot_300_plan_FD_183945 | JGI IMG/M metagenome (GOLD analysis project Ga0209941, IMG submission 183945) | Wastewater bioreactor microbial communities from Cape Town, South Africa - Thiocy_solids_1 (SPAdes) | ecosystem: Engineered > Bioremediation > Thiocyanate > Unclassified | place: South... | reverse complement strand
TTTATATGGTTGTCGTCCTCTTCGGTATACATGTCCCAAGTTACAATGGATGGAAATCCATGTTTTAGAATCTGAATTCAAATGTTTAGCAGCAGCCAATGCTTCTTGCAAATAAACTTCGGCTTTCATCAAGTTATTCTGATGGAAATTTGTGACTCCCAATTCGTTCAACAAAAGAGGGTCGGTATTACAGATTTGATACGATGCAGAAAGATACTCGTCAGCGAGGTTTAAGTTGTTCATTTGCAAATATTGCATTCCCAAGAACAAATTGGGTAAATGAGTTCCAGGAAACAATTTAGAAGCAAATGCATAGGCACTAATTGCCTGCTCGTGTTCCCCTTCAGCAGCAAATGTATGAGCAAAACCAATCCATGCTTGACCAAAGTTTGGATTCAACAATGTTGCTTTACTAAAAAACTTTCTTGCTTCAACAACCTTGTTGATTGCAAGATAATAAATCCCAATAGCCAACCACGTAATTGGATTGGTAGGATGGTGTTCAGCCAACTGATGAGCCATGAGAAATAGCTTATTTTTACCTCCAAGCTCGTATAAACAACTCAAATAGTTAGGTATAACATTAAAGTTGTATTTATCTTGGTTCAAAATCTTTTCGCAAATAAGCAAGCATTCATCAAAATTGCATTGGATGTAGTAGTAGTCAGATTTACTCAATAATAAGTCGCTATTCTCACCCAAATCATACTCTTCCGCTAAAATCGTTTCTGCTTCCTCGAACTTGTTAACATTCAAGTACTTGGACAACTTTGACGTGTACAACAACCGAACAAACTCTTCGTTATCGTCGGCGTTTCTATAGTTTAGCGACGTTATGAATTCCCATTCTTCAGTTGGAGTCATTAAGTTACTGTAGATTAACTCATAGAACGCTTCATAGCATTTGACATCCACGAGCAATGCCTCTTTGTATGATTTTTTCGCTTTTTCAAAGTTGTTTTGGTTGGCATAAATAAGCCCTCTTAAATAGCACATTGAAGCCTCCAATTTGATCCCTCCATCACTATTAATAACCTGGTAATTATCATCTTTGGTGAACGGATTTGATTCACCAACAAGATCAAGGGCATCGTCCCATTGCTCTAACTTTATCAAACAGTACCCTGCCAAATATTTACAAATGACATTTTTCTCAAACTTGGGGTTAGACGTCAACAAATGCTTAGCTCGCAAGTAGTCACCATTGTTAAAGTAAACTTGGGCAAGCCAGAATGCGTCATTTGGATCGTTGGTCAACTCCAATACTTTGTCGCCTATGAATTCTGCCGTTTTATAGTGGTGCTGGAGCAAGGCATCATGACGCCAAAGACGAAGCTTCTCGGCCTGCGACAACGGCTCCCGTGCAAAGTCTTGGGCAATTGACTTTGAGTTGTCCAAGTTGAAAAACAGAGACTGGTTGGACTTGGAACCAGGAGTTTCAAACAATGTTGTTGGTGGGTTTGGTGGGGTTACAAACACCTCATTTCGGCGGTTGATTATATGGGGCGAGATAAACAAAGTGGAATTATGTTGAGACGGAGTCTTATGATTCTGGACCATGGCTTTCCGGATGCGCGGTCAAAACGATGGTTTGTGTGCTGGAATGGCCAGTTTTGGCGGTGGTGATGGTTTTGTATAGATAGGGTTTATTTTGTATGGTGAGAATCTCATCGCACAGTAGAAAAAAATCACGATTTCACGGCTGTTTTTGATCTTTGTTAATTCTGCCACTTTTTTATAGTACAATGTCTCGGAAACTGGACAAGTCTCGTGGTGCTGCTGAAAAAGGCTCATCTGGAGAAACTCCGACTAAACAATCTGTGGTTTCGACCCCATTAAACCCACATTCATCTATCCAGTTCAGAATATTTGTAGGAAGTTATGAACACAACTTGTTATGTTTGTCAGCAATGATAGATCCTACTGGGTCCAAAGATGCTGTATTCCAGCCAATTTTTCATTTTGAGGCTCATTCTCGTTCTATCAAGTCTATCGACTTGGCTAAACGGTACTTGGTTACAGGCTCGAACGATGAGCACATAAGAATCTACGATTTACAGAAAAGAAAAGAGTTGGGGAATTTGTTAGGTCACCAGGGTACTATCACTACACTCAGATTTTCCACTGAAAACTCGTCTGTGGTTAATGCTGAGAAATCAGGGAAATGGTTGTTGAGTGGTTCTGAAGATGGGAAAATCATTATTTGGAGAACTAAAGATTGGGAAATGTTTGCGACCTTAAAAGGTCACACCGGTAAGATTAACGACTTGGCCATCCATCCATCGGGGAGAGTGGCCATTTCCGTGTCGTCTGATCAGACTATCAGATTGTGGAACTTGATGACTGCTAAGAAGGCTGCGGTGTTGAAAATTAAAGGTAAGGACCATTTGGGTCAAGTTGGTGAATACGTTAAATGGTCAAATAATGGAGACTATTTTATAGTTGGTTTGCTCAATCAAATCTTTATTTATAACACATCAGGTGCCAAAATCGTTAAGAAGATCAAGTTTAATGCTACTGTGATGTGCATTGAAATTGTCAATTTTGATGACAAGCAATGGTTGGTTGTGGGATTAGGGCAAGGAGCGCTTCAATTCTACGATTTTGACGAACTCATTGCTGCAATCGACGAAGAAGTGAAGGAGTCTGACGTTTGGGACTCAAAGGCAGAAGTCTTGCCTCCTACATTCGAATTAAGAGGACACACAAATAGAATAAAAGGAATAACTTTCTTCAAACATGCATCTACTAATAATATCCCCCATTTGATTTCTGTGTCGTCTGATGGTAAAATTGTCGTTTGGAATCTCGACACAAGAGACCAAATTGCCGTTTACGATACTGGTGAAAGATTAAATTGCGTGGCAGCTTCACCAGAATCAGTTGAAAAGATCGATACTATGAAAAAACGTTATAACTCGTTGCAAGAAATGAACCCCGATTACGATGGGGCAGTTTCTGAATCCGAATATGAGACTGATGGTGAAGAAGTTAAACGGGTAATGACTGGTAGGAAGAAGGGATCGAAAAACAAAAAGAGAAAAGTTACCGTGACTTTAGAAAACTAAATTAATGTATAATACTTTATAAATGTAAATAACGTGAAGAATTAAAAGACGGAACTTTTTGTACAGTGAATTAATTAGACAATCTAGCAACGTGTTTATCAAACAATTGTTTAGCTCGAACCCACACTGGAGCGGTATCTCTTTGAGGCAATTGCAATAAAGAAGGCATCAAGTCTCTGGAGAAGAATTCAGATGCTTCTCTTGGTAACAACGATGGTAAATGGTCAATAGAACAAACAGATAATTTTGGACCTTGGGTGGTTTCCACAGCGACAGTTGGGTCGTTGAATACGGTAGCAACGGTGTACACTGGGATTGGGTTGTGTGGATTGGTGGTGTCAGCAGAGACATCAACTATGGAGGTCAATTTTCTGTTTGGATTGTTCAAGATTTCGAGGTTGATAAATGGAGGAATTGGTTTAGACAAGTAGATACAGTTAACAAAGATGTTAGAATCGACGATTTGTTGGAATGGACCACCTTTGGCAGTTTCGGCCATATCCCATTTGGCAACATTTTCGTCAGGAATACCAACTTTCTTGAATAAATCAATGGCACCAGAACCACATCTTCCTAAAGCACCAATGACCAATGCGGTAGGGTACACATTACCGTTTTTGGCCAATGCTTCGTTCAACAGTTTTTTGACGTCAGCAATCAATTCTTGCTCGTTAGGGTATGGAGTAACTCCTGGCAAGTTTTCTGAGTCTGAGTGGAGTTGTTTGAATGCCCAGTCCAATACTCCAATGGCAGCCCCGGCAAAACCCGCATAGTAACCAAAAGCAGCGACTCTTCTACCTTGTTCATTTTCCAAAAATTCCAAGTCGTACAAAACCCCATTTCCTTGAGGGAATCTTTGCAAAACATCTTGCCATCCGGCTTGGTCTTTGTAACAGTGGGCAAACTGGATGTGTTCGTGGACAAGAGGGAAAGTTTCGTTTTCAGGTAACTCTTTCAACCCGAAAATGATCCGGTCCTTTGGTGCGGTTTTCCATGAACCTTCAGGAACAATGGTGGCACCAACAGCCTTGTATTCGTCAATGTTGAAAGTCGATTGTGACGACTCTTCGACGTAAACTTCAAACCCATTGTCAAGAAGCTGTTTGGTGGTGGTGGGGGTCAAGGCAGCTCTAGCCTCCAACGGTTTGGTTTCTGCTCTCAAGTGTAATTTAACTGGGGCCATTATAGAAACTATGGATTAAAAAATCTTTTCGTCAATAGAAAATCACCTGTTGTCGAGGACGATTCTCTTCGCTTTATATAGGTTATTATCGATGGTGATAGACTGCACAGGTTTTTTCGCTATCATGACTAATAAGCGGCAATTTCGCAGTGAGTCAGGCCCCGATAAGGAAAATTAGGCTAATTTGCTGAGACGGTAGAACCATTGTTACCGCCACGGCTGGAACGAGCGATACAACGGCTCACCACGATGGCTGTTTGTCATAGAATACTGCCACTGCCGTATTGAATCATCCTCTGATGGTTTGCTTACTACTTGTCTACTTTATTTATGCCATTAACACTGTCAAGTAATGCTTTGGTGTCTCTTCACTCTTCAAGAATGGTTTCTGCATTACAAATTCGTTGCTACAGAGTCATTGTCGGCTCGCGTGGTACAGAGTTGCTGTACTTCTCTGTCGCTAGTGCCAATGGAACTACTACTGTTGCAATGGCCGTGGTACAGGAAATGAAGGTATTGCCCCTTTCGGTAGTATTGCCGCCCACATCAAACCGTCGCTTGTTCTGCACGTAACCATGACTCAACGGCTGAACCATTCTGTCGCGCTACCGTTCGTGTTCTTGTGTAGCATTTAACCCCAGGTTTTGGTTGTTGCAGCTCTGAACTCAGAAGTGGTTCGAGAGTGGTATGCCTCATCTTACCGTGGCTGCTACTGGGGGTACACAGTTCTTTAGTGCACTCTCAGCGTGTTTTGTGGCCCAATGCCCGTGCATTTCGTAAATCACGGCAGTTCGTAAATTTCCCATCTGCAACCTTAAACCTTGTCGCAATAAGATAGCTCAGTGATACCAGGAAACTATAGAAACTACTATTTACTCTTTCATTCAAGGGACAATTCTCGTGGTATTACGTTCTATCATTTAGGCATTTGAGATGAGTGTAGTGATGAATCGAATACTTGATTTGTATCCCTTGCAGCCAGGTATAATGTGGTACATTCCAACGAGAAGGGTTGGTGAATACGAGAAGGGTTGGTGAATTAAACATGTGTCCTAGTTTTAACTCTTTGGTATTGTTTTCCAAGATCCTGATCTTTTGCCATTTGACGTATTCTATTGTTCTTCAAAATTTGCCCCAAATTGGAAGCCATCAGCGTGATTTTTCGAGCCAATGGGTCAACATTTGTGTCATTGAATTCTTACTTACATTGCCATCGCTCGAATGCTTACCTGTATCGCTACAATTCAAACTATTTATATTATAATCAGATTTCAGTATTTCATTACCATTTTACTATGTGTCCTAGTATACACAAGTCAAGTACCCCAGTGACTATGTTTTTCCTTTTTTCTGCTGGGTACTCTCTATCAGTCTATGTCTATTTAGAGTCTCTTTATATAGTCAAGGACATGCTGTTTGAACAATGGTTTTGCCAATTCCCAGTCGTCACTTTCCTTGAAAGATTCACCATAGAGCTTAAACAAACGCTTTATTTGACTAATCTCGTATTCACCAGTAACAATATCGTTTTGTACTGCCTTTTCCAAAACCAAAGTTGCAAAATTCCTATCGTTGTCGTACAAGCTCGCTAAAACTAGTGTTTCTGTGAGATACCCTGCTGAGGATCTCTTGTTCGTAGAATTTATTTCCTTGGAAACTTGAGAAATGTAGTCATTGTAATATTTTAAGGCAATTTCACTATCAAAGTGAGACTGAGTAAGCATCAATAATTGGATGGTTCTAACATTCATTTCCTGAGGATTTACTAAAGTTTCACCAATTTTCAAGTATATTTGCTTGTCATCACTAATAGCATGGTAACAATAACTCTTGAAAAGCTGATATTGAACCATTCCAATACCAAATTTGGCATGAGATTGGTATTTGTGAAATAAATCTGTGGCATGCTGGAGTTTGTTTTCGTAAATTCCATAAGTTTCCACCAATACAACTCTTAAAAGTAATGCTGTTTCTGCCATATCAAGCTTGTGTTCTTCTATATAATCAAAAACTTGTTGGCGAAGATGGTTTTTGTCGAGTTTTTCATACTCAAAATCAAGCTGAGGCGACTCTTTAGTTGATGGAATTGGACTGTCTTCAGATTCTCGTGTTAATTCCAAAATATCAACTACTTGCTTGATGTTCAATGTTTCAGGAGCATTTTGGAAAATAATGTTCAAAATTTCCACATAGGTATTGTTATTTAATTCGGGTTCTTGGTTAATGTAGTTGGTCAAGTGCTCTACGGAAATTAGCTTTTGGTCAACTAAATGGTAAATCACCGAGACTAGTTCAGGGTGTACGCTAATCTTATCGAGAATTGAATTCAAAGTTTGCGATTCAAACTCAAATTTGGACATCAATTCTACTAATTTCTTCAAGTTTTCGGCAGATGGAATAAACACTTCGCCATTCTCAAGGTCTCTGATTTCGTAGATTTCCCCATGGAGTAACTTAGATACTAACGCAGAAATTATCTCTTGGCTTGGTTGCCCAATTTCTCGTTGGTATTTGTTGAACAACTCAACCGAACTGTAAACTCTTCCTGGATTGATTTCTATTAATCGTTGTAATACGTCCAGATTAACACTTTCTCGCGGCAACTTGAAATAATAAGAAAAGTCTGGAATTAAATACTTGTTAAGCTCAAACTTGAGTTGATTTTCGGAATGGTTAATGTCGTGGATTAGTTTTAGTCTTTCATCGGAGATATCATTATCGTCGTTCTTTACTATAGACGAGTTCTCAATGTCTTGTAATGTAATGGAGCCAGGATTTTTTTGGATTAATAATGAAATTTGTCTCTTCTGAATCACTCTAAGTGGAGAAACAAGTCTAGTCGCTCTCAACATGGCTACGTTGTGGCAAAATGATCCGATAGATCAAAATGAAAAATCTCGCATATGGAACTGCAGTAGAAGTTCCCAGGGAACAGTCTCGGTGGACGCACCGCCATTTCGCGCCCGGCTACCACAATATTTGTCTGACTCACCGCCATCGTCGTACTGGCTTTTGCCAAGGCCGTTCTAGATCCTACTATGGTCTCCACAGTGCTTCACTATCTATTACTTCATTCTATCTAGTCTATCTATACACGACAACAACGTCTATAAAATATCAAGATTCTACGCTTCAGTGCTCTAATTCACTTTCCATCTTGGACAACATACCACACCCATTAAAGTGACTAACCCATTGATCCTCAACTTTGATTTCTTCGAGCTCGCCTTTTTTGTCAAACATCTCTTGAATATACTCGTCGTACCTGACGAATCCTCTAGTTTCACAAAGGTGACTCCAACTAGCTTTAAACGCACCTCCTAATGCACACGCATTAGGAATTTCAACCTTGTAGTTCCCATTTTTAGGTGATAATATTGACCCCATTTTTTTGATGATAGATGGGTTTTTAGATGCACCCCCAACGTAGTAGCATCTATGTGGTCTTGACATCAACGATTCGAACGTCTGTTTGTGTCCATCTGTAGAGATCTCTCCAAATCTTTGCTTGAGATCGTCGTATAATTTTTCCAATTCAGCATCCTTGCTAATTTCGTTGCTCAACATGGGTCCTCCACGCAAACGACAACTTAAAGTTTGCGATGTAACAATTGAAGTGACATCGTCCTCTACATCCCACTTGTCGCCGATTTCAACATCAACAACCTCATCCCCTTGTAAAATTGACCGTTTTGTTTGTGCTTTGGCATTAGGAACAATCTCGCCCAATGGGAAGTATATTCCCAACTTGTTGTTGAAGTCATGATGTGAGTCCAATATTCTGTTAAACTCGTCCCACGAGTTCTTATCTTCTACGTTGTACTTCTTGTTGACTTCGTTCCGAACCTTTTCCCTGGCTAACGACCCGTTACAATAGCAAATCATTCCCATAAAATACCCTTTCATTGTCGGGTGCTTGAACAAATGGTACAATGGTGATGGATTGTAGTTCTTTGTGATAATAAGTACAGTTGTTGACGTACCAAGCGAAATTAAATAATCATTCGGTGCCAATGGCAATGAAATAATCGTGGCCAAATTGTCTCCTGTGAACGAGTAGATTTTGCAATCTTTATTGAACTTGTATTTTTCAACAAAATACAGACTAATGGATCCCAAGCTCTCAAATGTGATGGGATCGATACGCCCTAGCTTTTCTTTCACTTGTTTAATGCCGTCTTTGTACTTTTCGCTATTTTTTTCTACTCCGTCTTTAGTGGGATCCACTCCAGCTGCCAAAGCCAACAATTCGTCATCGTACTCCCCGTTTTCAACATCGTACAAATTCATACCACAGGCATCGGCCTCTTCGATTGGGGCAATTTTCCCCAATAAAATCGAGGCAATAAAAGACGATACGAGTGAGATTCTAGACGTATTATCATAAATCTCTCTATCGGCTCGAGTGGCCAACTTCCTAATTTGTAAGCCGGTAAATCTGTAATGGGCTTTTGAACCAGTAACCTGTGCTAATTTGTCGACTCCGTAATGTGTATCAAAATCGTGCAATTCTTTCCCAGTTGAGTGGTCTTGCCAATTTGGAGAATACTCGTACGCCAAGGCCCCCGACAAATTTGACTTCAACGACGATTTTGGGTCAAGCGAACCAAGCAATTGAGATGCGTTCTTGTTCCAGAACACCGATCCGTGTTGCTGGCATGAGCCTGAGATCCCACCAACTTGGTCAAATGGAAAGTCATCTTGTTTCATTTTGTCAAAAACATGGTCCAAAGCATCTAGCCACATCGACACGGGGCTCACAATCGTGCCGTCGTCTTCGGAAATCACTCCTTTGGTGATTCCGTACAGTTTAAACTCGGCATCGAATTCAACAAAGTACGTCTTGTACACCTCCAACTGGTCGGTGGTGACAATAATCTTCAATTGTTGGGTGGAAACATCAAATCCCAAATACAACATGGTTTCTGTAGTGTAAATGTATCAGTTAAGGAGTGTCAGATAAAGAAAACAAAAACAATGTCATTTTGTAGATTGGAACATAGAAATCCGGGGAAGTATTCTCGGTAAAAACTGGCAGGTCCGCAACACAACGATAAGAAATGTGGTTGCGGTGTGTGTGCGGGAGTCCGTGCGGGAATCCGTCGCACGTCAGAGCTTATGGCACCGGGAACGGTGAGCACGACGAAAGAAGTAGTCAATTGTCTAGTCAAGCAGTAATGGCGGACAGGTGAATATAGTCTAAGATGTACGCGACGAAACGCAGAAACCACGGCGTTGGCAATTTACAACGAAGGTAATGGACATACAGAATGACACGGTGTATTGACTAAATACTAGTAATTGATCTGAAGCCACTCTAACGAAGGCTCAGGTGATAAGAATGGCCAGTTTGGTAACACTATAAGTAGGGTCAACGCGAACTGGGCAGCAAATGCCACCACCAATGCTAATAAGTTTTGTGACACAACACCCACAATCAAACTGACGGCAATCGACAAGTATGACGAGTAGGTGATGATACGTTCTACCCTTTCTTGGTTGGGGATTGTTATGGGAAACTCGAGAACATCCATGCTGGCGCTACGAGGTTAGATAGATAGAGTTCACGGTGATTGAGATAGATTTCGTGGTGGAAAATTGATTATACAGGCGCACCAAAAGGTACGGGCCAGGAGCCAAAAAAGAAAAACGGTAAATTTGAAACGAGAAATTCCAGAGATCAACTGGGATGTGCAGTCAAAAGGTCGGTGGTGCTGCTCCGCTGTTCGTGTTGCACCAGCACTTGTTAGGTCTGTGGTGGTTGTTTTTGCTGCGCTACCATGTGAAACTATTTGTTGTAACTACTACGGTTGTTGTAAGCAGAAAAAATTGTTTTTGGCGCTACCATGATTTGGCGGCCGATGTGAGCTTGTCGGTACCGGGCCCCTGTTGCAAGCACTGGCCCGTGGTTACCAGCACGATATCCCCGTCCACAGTTCGTTGGCTGACCTGCGTTCACCACCAGTAATTTCTGCGCTACCGTTTCGGACCTTTCTGTCTACTACTTCCGATTGCGTCAACACGGCCCTATTTGGTGCCACATCTCAAACTTAAAGGCGAACCGTGGCATTCGAGACTGGCTCTAATGTCCGCTTGGCACGGCCATCATTGGCGATGTTCCACTGTGTTTCTGCGTCAAGTGCGGTGTCTGTTGCCCTGGGGTGAGTGCATGTTTGGTGTGCGACTGGCGTCTGGCAAACGCACGGCGTAGTCTAAATAAGAAATTTATCCGACACCCCACTATATAATGTGA
>Ga0209941_1002388_pt1 | contig 10514 bp, 10 predicted proteins | sample ThiBiot_300_plan_FD_183945 | JGI IMG/M metagenome (GOLD analysis project Ga0209941, IMG submission 183945) | Wastewater bioreactor microbial communities from Cape Town, South Africa - Thiocy_solids_1 (SPAdes) | ecosystem: Engineered > Bioremediation > Thiocyanate > Unclassified | place: South... | reverse complement strand
TCACGCGGTCGACCTTTTGCGGCAGCGCCTTTTTCTGGCGCAGCAATTCCTGCACGTGCCAGCTGATCGCCTCGCCCTCGCGATCGGGGTCGGTCGCGAGAATCAGACGGTCGGCCTGCTTCGCGGCATCCTGAATATCCTTCAGCCGCTTCGCCTTGTCCGGATAGAGCTGCCACTCCATCGAAAAACCGTCATCCGGATCGACCGAGCCGTCCTTGGGCGGCAGGTCGCGGACGTGACCATAGCTGGCCAGCACCTTGAAATCACGGCCGAGATATTTCTCGATCGTCTTCGCCTTGGCGGGCGATTCCACAATCACCAATTGCATCGAAAATTCGTTTCCCCGAAAACTCTTACGTACGTACGCGCGAGGGTGGCGGGCGCCGCTCCCTTCCGTCAAGAGGGGAAATAGAACGCCCGCCGTCGGGGATCAACGCAATGCGCCAAGTCTTCCGAGCAGCAATTCGCTTGCCAGGCTCGCTGCTTTCGCCGCGCCCTCCTCATAATTTCCTGGCTTTGCAGTGAACTGGAATTTACGCGTTTTGCCGAACATCGGCAGGCCGATGTTGGCCGCCGCTGCAAGGCCGCCTGCTACATTGGCAGCCGATTGCACGGCCTTCTCTGTACCGGTCGACGCATCGCTCTTGTCGATGAACTCGCCTTCGACGCCGATAGGGGCCTTGACCGTTATGACCGCCTGCTTGCCCGACGGCGCGATGAGCGTCATTCGCGAATAGTCCGCGCTGACAGACAGGCCGCTGTTTACATTGACCCCGCCGCCGAAGCTGAAAAAGCCCGGACGCTTCTGATCCGAAAAGTCGATAAGATAGACAACATCGATCACGCCGACGCCCGTTTGCCTGGCATAGTTTGACAGCGCCATATTCGCCTGCCCCGCCGACATATTGATCCCCATGCTGCTCATACCGGACCCAACGAAATCGCCGGGGATCATCAGCAGCGACGGGAGAGCGCTGGGCTTGTAATAGGTTGCCTTGCCCTTGCTACCCTTCTCGAGCGCAATATTGACATCGAGCGGCGCTTCCAGTGATTTGGTCTTCGCGAGCGCCGCATGATCGAACAGGTCGGCGGCTGATTGAACGACGTAGCCGCGCGCACCCAACTGCGACACGAAATCCGCATAGGCGGCATCGGTGATGGCCTGCATCATCTCAGGCGTGACGCCGACCAGTTCGCTCTTGGCCTTTGTGGTGCCGCCAAAGGCACCCATCAGACCACCCGTCTTCTTGATCTGGTCCGTAGACTCAAAGATGAAGCCGACATTGAAGGCGCCGATCGTTACCGTCGTCACGCCCTTTGCATTGGCCGGCCCTGAAATCTTGACGGGTTCCTGGTCCTTCGCAGCGACGACGACAGGCTGAAACAGCATCGCCGCAAGGGCGATGGCCGACAGCAATTTTTTCATGAAAATAAACCTCCGACCTCCCGCGGCCGGAATCAGGCCAGCGACGGGAGATTTCCCGACGCAACCCACACCCCTGCATCGGTCAGATGCAGGGGTGTGTCAATGGCTGACGTCAGAGCGTCAGTTGCCGTCCCATTTGAAGTCGGCGGGAAGCACGCATTTGCCGCCGTCATATTGGCCCACGCTGCGGATCACCTCGTCCTTGTCGGGTTCGATGCGGCGGCCGCTTATCTGGCTGTCGATCACCCGGCGGACCAGCGCGTCGAGCCGGGTCACGAGATAGCAGTCGATCGCCGGCGGTGCGTGCGGATTGCCCACGCCGCTGTCGTCGGTCAGGAACAGGTAGCGCGACTGCGTTGCCGCGGCCATCGCGCGCATCGCATATTCGGCCTCGTCCGCAACGCCCGAAGCGGCGACCGGGGTGATATGGATACGCTTGGCCCGAGCCGCTTCGGCGGCGGCCCAGGTGCGCCCGAACTTGTCGTCGTGCGGCGGCGCATCGGCGACAAGCAGCAGCGATTTGACTGCATCGGGACGCCAGGATTGCCCCACCGCACGGATCATCGCCTGATCCATCGCTTCGGGATAATCGCCACCGCCGTTCGCGTCCTGCTGTGCCAGCACGCCCTGCGCGCGGCCGATATCGCGGTCGAAGCCGACGGTGCGCGTCACATAGTCATCGCCGAGGTCACGATAGAAGACAAAGCCCAACCGAATGTCGAGGTCGCGGTGCCGCGTCGTGATCGCATTGATGATCGAACGCAGTTCGGACTGAAGATAGCGGATCTCGTCGCCCATGCTGCCGGTCGTGTCGATCACCAGCATCAGGTCGAGCTTGGTTGCCATCGCCGCCATCTGGTTCGCGGTCAGGCCGACAAGCTGACCGCCCGGCGCATCGGCGACGAGCACCGGGCGCGCGTCGGCGATCGTCCGTCCGCCCTTGCGCGCCGACACCGTGATGCGTTCGCTCAACCGGTCGAGCCCCGGAAAGAAGACTGCGCTGCCGTCGGCCTGCGTCGCCATGGTGATGCTGTTGCCGTCGCTGCACGTCACCACGACATCGGCGAAGGGAATGGGCTGCCCGTTGCGGTCGTTCACCTTCACGGTCACCACGCGCATCGTATCGACGCGCGGCAGGTCGCGTATCTGCTGGCCCAGATTGCTGCGACCGACATAAGCGGCGTAAAGTTCCGGATTGAGCAGATCATCATGCTCGCCGGCGGTCAAGATGCCCGACTGCGGCTGCGGTTGCGGATAGGGACGCGGCGGCATCACGGCGCCCGGCGCGCGATCGAAATCGGCCGACGATCCCTTTTCCATGGCGGCGGGCTCGGTCGCACCGGCGCTGGCGTCGCTGCGCGATCCGGTGACGACGACGTCGCCCGCCGGCGGCGATGCCATTTCGGCGACCGGCGCCATCATCGGCGGCGGTGGCGGTGCAGGCGGTGGCGGCGGCGCGGCCATCACCGGCGCCACGCTGTCATAGCGACCGCCCTTGCCGCCGGTGGCCGGAACGGGCCGCGGTCGCGTTTCGGGATCGAGCTGCGGCAGCGGCTCGGCATTGCGGCAAAAGCCGTCATTCCAGCCGGGCGTCGCCGCTTGCGCCGCAACGATCGGCAAGGGCGCCGGACCGGAAGCCAGCAGCGCCGTCAATGTCACACCTGTCAGAAACCTGTTCCGCATCACCCAACTCCCCGGCATGTGATACAATATCATCAGCCTGTCGCCGCGCCGCTGAACCGTGGCTGAACCGCGCCGAGCCGTTGCTGGCACTAAAGCAGCGACACCCGCGCGCCCGCATGGCGCGCCAGCCGCCCGGCGAGTTCGAGTTCGAGCAGGACCAGTTGCACCGACGCGGCAGGATGCCCCGACTGGCGAACGATCTCGTCGATCGCCACCGGCGTCGGGCCGAGCAGGCCGGTCACGACATCGCGGTCCTGCGTGCCCGACGGCTCCGGCACCGGCACGGGGGCATATTGCTGCACAGGTTCGCGCACCATGCGCGTGTCGATCGGGCCGAGCGCTTCCAGCACGTCATCGACCGACTGGATCAGCGTCGCGCCCTCGCGGATCAGCATATTGCATCCCTGCGCGCGCGGATCGAGCGGCGAGCCGGGCACGGCCATCACCTCGCGCCCATAGTCGCCAGCGCGCCGGGCGGTGATCAGCGATCCCGACTTCGGCGCCGCCTCGATTACCAGCGTTCCGTGCGCCAGTCCTGCGATGATGCGGTTGCGCGCCGGGAAATGCCGCGCGAGCGGCTCGGTACCGGGCGGCTGTTCGGAAATGAGGAGCTGGTCGGCGCCGATCTTGTCCTGCAAGGCGGCATTCTCGGGCGGGAAGGCGATGTCGATGCCGCTGGCAATGACCGCCGCGGTCGAACCGCCCAGCGCGCCGACATGCGCCGCGGTATCGACCCCGCGCGCAAGGCCGCTGACCACGGTCACGTCGCGCGCGGCAAGATCGCTCGCCATCTGCCGCGCAAAGCGGCAGGCGACCGCCGAGGCATTGCGCGCGCCGACGATCGCCACGCATGGCCGGCGGAGCATGGGGACGTCGCCGCGCACGATCAGGATCGGCGGCGCCCCTTCCGCCTCGCGCAGCAGCGCGGGATAGTCGGGCTCGTCATGGAACAGATGCCGCGCCCCGAGGTCTGCGACGCGCGCCATCTCGCGCTCGGCAAGCTCCGCGGGCGCGATGCGCGGCTTGCCGCCGCCGCCGCGCACCGCAAGCTCGGGCAGCGCCGCAAGCGCCGCTTCGCCCGATCCGAAGCGCTGGATCAACTGGTGCCAGCTGACCGGACCGACGTGCGGCGTGCGGATCAGCCGGATCCGCGCCAGCCGCTCGGCGTGCGTCACGCAGCGCCCTTCTTTGCGCCAACCCGCGGTTCGGTTCCGGCGCGCAGCCGCGCGATATTCTCACGGTGGCGCCACAGCACGATCACCGCCAGACCGGCGAGGCCGACCGCATAGACCGGATAGCCGAAGGCAAGCGCCGCCACCGGCGCCGCGACCGCTCCCGCCATCCCGCCGAGCGACGAAATGCGCAGCAGCAACACGGTCCCCAGCCACACCGCCGCGAACACCAGCCCGACCGGCCAGGCGAGCGCCAGCGCGAGGCCGAGCAATGTCGCGACCCCCTTGCCGCCGCGAAACTTCAGCCAGACCGGATAGCAATGGCCGATCATCGCCGCCGCCCCCGCGATCATCGCGGCATGATCGCCGAGCTGCGGAACGAGATGACGCGCGAGAAGCACCGCGACCGCCCCCTTTGCGCCGTCGAGGACCAGCGTCGCCGCGGCGAGTTCCTTGCGTCCGGTGCGCAGCACATTGGTCGCGCCGATATTGCCCGATCCGATCTGCCGCAGATCACCGGCGCCGAACGCGCGCGTCAGCAGGACGCCGAACGGAATCGAGCCGAGCAGATAGCCGGCGGCGGTCAACAGAAAGATGGTCATGGCGCTCCCGGGCGTTGGTTCGGGAATATTGTGGCGATGTTGCAGCGGGCAATCAATGGATTCGATGAATGTGGGTGCCGGAACGGACCGGATTGACGCCGGGCGGGCGCATGCTAACCGGCTCGCATGCAGACTCCCGCGCCCGACGCGCCCATTCTCTTTTTCGACAGCGGCCTTGGCGGACTGACCGTCCTCGGGCCGACGCGCGCGCGGCTGCCGACGGCGCCGATCGTCTATGCCGCCGACTATGCCGGCCTGCCCTATGGCAAGAAAAGCGATGCCGAACTCGCGGCGCGCGTGCCAGCGCTGCTCGGCCGGCTCGTCGAACGCTACCATCCCCGGCTCGCCGTCATCGCCTGCAACACCGCGTCGACCATCGCGCTCGGGCATGTTCGCGCGGCGCTCGACCTGCCGATCGTGGGAACCGTGCCCGCGATCAAGCCCGCGTCCGAACTGACGCGCAGCGGCGTGATCGGCGTGCTCGGCACCGAGGCGACGGTGCGCCAGCCCTATGTCGATGACCTCAGCGCCAAATTCGCGCGCGACAAGACCGTGCTTCGCCACGGCAGCCCCGAACTCGTCACCGCTGCGGAGGGCAAGCTGCGCGGCGATCCGGTCGATCCCGCCACGATTGCACGCGCGCTCGCCGGGCTGACCGATCAGGCGGGCGGCGATGCCATCGACCTCGTCGTCTTGGCCTGCACCCACTTCCCGCTGCTGCAGGAGGAATTGCAGGCGGCGGCCGGACCCGGCGTCACGCTCATCGACGGCGCCGCGGGGATCGCGCGGCGGATCGCGCACCTCACCCAAGGGCAGGCATGGCCCGCAACGCCGCCGCCCGGCATCGCGGTCTTCACCCGCAGCGACGATCGCCCGCCCCCGCCGCTGGCCGCGCTGACGCCCTATGGCATCGGGCGAATTGAGACAATTTGACCCAAATCTGCGAATCGTTCGCACTGGATTTCACGGAAAATCGCGCGTATTGCCGCCCGGTTATCGCGCCGGCGGGGGCCGCGCACCCGAAACTGCGGGGCATGCAAGTGAACTACGACGATATTTTCGCCCGGGCCATCGACCGCCTTCACGAAGAAGGCCGTTACCGCGTGTTTATCGATATTCTGCGCAATAAGGGGGCCTTCCCCAACGCGCGCTGCTTTGCCGGGCATAACGGGCCGAAGCCGATCACCGTCTGGTGTTCGAACGACTATCTCGCCATGGGCCAGCACCCGAAGGTCATCGCCGCGATGGAAGAGGCGCTGCACGACGTCGGCGCCGGATCGGGCGGCACGCGCAACATCGGCGGCAATACCCATTATCACATCGACCTGGAGGCCGAACTCGCCGATTTGCACGGCAAGGAAGGCGCCCTGCTCTTCACCTCGGGCTATATCTCGAATGAAGCGACGCTCGGCACGCTCGGCAAGCTGCTTCCGAACTGCATCATCTATTCGGACGAACTCAATCACGCCTCGATGATTGCGGGTATCCGCAACTCGGGCTGCGAAAAGCGCGTTTGGCGCCACAACGACCTTGCGCATCTCGAGGAACTGCTCGCCGCCGACGATCCCGACGCGGCGAAGCTGATCGCGTTCGAAGGCGTCTATTCGATGGACGGCGACGTCGCGCCGATCCACGCGATCTGCGACCTCGCCGACAAATATAATGCCCTCACCTATTGCGACGAGGTCCATGCAGTCGGCATGTACGGCCCGCGCGGCGGCGGTATCACCGAACGCGACGAAGCCGCGCACCGCGTAACCATCATCGAAGGCACGCTGGGCAAGGCATTCGGCGTGATGGGCGGCTATATCGCTGCCGACAAGAATATCGTCGACGTGATCCGCAGCTATGCGCCGGGCTTCATCTTCACGACCAGCCTGTCGCCGGTGCTCGTTGCCGGCGTGCTCGCCAGCGTCCGCCATCTCAAGGGGTCGAGCGAGGAACGCGATGCGCAGCAAGCGGCCGCCGCTTACCTCAAGCAATGTTTCCGCGATGCCGGCCTGCCCGTGATGGATTCGGTAACGCACATCGTCCCGCTGATGGTCGGCGATCCGGTGCGCGCGAAGAAGATCAGCGACATATTGCTCGCCGAATATGGCGTCTATGTGCAGCCGATCAATTTCCCGACCGTGCCGCGCGGCACCGAACGCCTGCGCTTCACGCCCGGCCCGGCGCATGACGAAGCGATGATGCGCGAGCTGACGCAGGCCTTGGTCGAAATCTGGGGCCGGCTCGAACTCGAATTCAAAATCGCCGCGTGACGCAAGCCGAAGCGTATGACGCGGTCGTTCGCGGCCGCCGCTCGATCCGCGGCTTTCTCGACAAGCCCGTTCCGCGCGAACTGATCGCCGAAATCATCGGCGTCGCGATGCGCGCGCCTTCGTCATTCAACAACCAGTGCTGGAATTTCTCGGTCGTCACCGGCGATGCGCTCGCCGCCATCCGCCAGGGCAACACCGACGGCATTCTCGCCGGCAAGCCCGACAGCCGCGAGTTTCGCCGTTTCGACGGCCTCGCCGAGGAGCATCGCTTCCGGCAGATCGAAATCGCAAAGCAGCTCTTCGGCGCGATGGGCATTGCGCGCGACGACAAGGATGCGCGGCAGGATTGGGTGCTGCGCGGCTTTCGCCAGTTCGACGCGCCGGTCAGCATCGTCGTAACCTATGACCGGGTGCTGCTCGGCAGCGATATCGCGCCTTTCGATTGCGGCGCGGTTACCAATGCGCTGGTCAACGCCGCCTGGTCGCGTGGGCTGGGGTGCGTCATCAACAGCCAGGGCATCATGCAAAGCCCGGTCGTGCGCGAACATGCGCAAATCCCCGACGATCAGGTCATCATGATCTGCGTCGCCATCGGCTGGCCCGACGAGGCATTTCCGGCCAACGCCGTGGTGTCGAACCGCAAAACCGTTGACGAGGCGGTGCGCTTCGTCGGCTTTGACGACTGAGGGTCAGCCCGGTTGCCGCATCATGCCCCAGAAATGGGGACCGCCGCCCGCAACGTCCCATTCAATCGCGGTCACGAAGCCAAGCCGCTCGTATAGCGGCACATTCTCGGGCGTCGCCGTCTCCAGCCAGCAAGGAAGGCCATCGGCATCGGCCACCGCCGTCTGCGCCCGGATGATCCGCCCGCCGTGCCCCTTTCCCTGATGATCGGGGCGCACACCGACATAATGGAGATACCAGAAGCGCCCTTTGGGCCGGTGCGCGTCGATGCTGCCCTGCACTTTCAGCCCGCGTGGCAGCGCCGCACCGAAAGTTGCGATGAGCGGCAACACGGTGCGCAAGAATTCCAGCCCGCCGCTGTGCGCCCGCCCCGGCCCACGCCACAGGGCAGCTGCTTCGCCGGCATGCGATCGCAGCGCTACGCCCGCGCGCATGTCGGCGGGGACGAGCGTGCGGAACAGTCCGCGCAACGCCCGCGCGCGATGGTCGGGATCGGGCAATATCCATGACAGGGCGGGATCGGTCTGAAACGCCTGCGCCAGCGTTTCGCCCACCGCCGCCGTATCGCCGGGCCGCGCCGTCACGATCGCCTTTTCCATCATCCGCTCCCCCCCCCTGTTGCGCGCATGGGGATAGCAGCTTTTCAGCGCCGCGCGAGACCCGCGCGGATCGCGTAGCCACGATAGAGCCGATCGCAGCTGACCCGCGCGGCATCGGCCTCCACCGCAAGGCTCGCGATCGCGATCGGCAGATCGGCGCGCGGCGCGACGTGAAAATGCGACAGCCAGCCGAACAGCAATCGGCGCCACAGGCCGGGAAATTCGTCCTGCTGGCCGAAATCGACGATTTCGAGTCGCCCGCCGGGCGCGACGCAGCGCGCCGCTTGCGCAAGCGCCCTACGCCAATCTGGGATCATCGAAAGCGCATAGCTGATGAACACGCGGTCGAATGTGGGGCGGCCGAACAGCGCCACCGGGTCGAAATCGCACGCGTCGCCCCGAACGAGCGATGCCGCAATCCCGGCTTTTGCAAGCGATGCGTCGGCCTTTTCCAGCATGGCCGCCGATATATCGATCCCGAACAGCTGCGCCTCGGGCCATGCCCGCCCGACGGCGATCAGATTGCGGCCCGTCCCGCAACCGATCTCGAGCACGCTGCCGCCCGCCGGCGGCGCCAGATCGGCGATCAGCGCATCGCGGCCGAGCAGATAATATTTGCGCGTTGCATCATAGATGTGGCGCTGACCGCGATAGACGCGGTCCATCAACGCCCCATGGCTGCTCATATGCCAGCGCCCCGAAGCACATAGAGATGCACACCGCCATATATCGCCGAGCGGTCGCGGCGCGTGAAGCCGGCCGATTCCTCGGCCCGATAGCCCCAGCGGCGCAGCAGATCGTCGGGCAGGCGCCCAGGCAGCAGGCTGGGTTCGGCCGCGGTGCGGAACAGCACGCGCGCGCCCGGCCGCGCGGTGCGTGTAACCTCGGTCCACAACGCCGCAAGCTGCGCGTTGCTCATCCAGTCCTGCGCGTCGAGGAAGACATAACGATCGAAGCTCGCGGCGTCCGACGCTGCCAGCATGTCGGTCATATTCGCGTGGAGCATCCGCACGCGCCCCGCCCGCGCCTTGACCGCATCATAATGGCAGGCCTGAAGATAGGGCGGCAGCGGCGCCCTATCATCCTTGGCATAGCCGCGCCCGAACGCCTGCCAGGCGAAATAATTTTCGGCGAGCGGAAAATCGCAGGCGAGCTTTTCGAGCCGCGCGCGCAGGACGTCGGCCATCGGCTTGCCGCCGGCCAGGGCATCATATTGCGCCGGCGGAATGCCGAGCCCGAAAAGCGATGAGCGCTGTGCGGTGACCCAGCGAATGAAGCCGCGGTCGAAAAAGGGCGCGAATTTCGCGTCGAAGATCGCCCGCTGTTCTGCGACACTCTTCGCGGTCAGCAGCACACGCGGATCGACGCCGTTCAGGCGCGCCGCCAGATGCGCAAGGCCGATGAAGCTGCCGAGCAGGCCGCGCCGATAGACCCCGCGTGCGAAGCCCCCGATCCGGCGCCGTCCCGCAAGATCGCGCCCCTCCCAATAAGCCCGGCTGACCGCGTCGAGATGCGGCGCGATATAATGCTGGTAGTCGGCGATATTCAGCTTGCTGTCGGCGTCGCCGAAAAAGCGGCGAAGGCTGGCATGATCAGGCAGACGCTCGACCGCCGTGCGCTTCAGATGATTGAGCGCGACATGCGCGGTGTTGAGATCGACCGCGACGATCTCGCCGGGGTCGGCGGTGAGATAGGAGAAGACGTTACAGCCGCCGCTCGCGATCGTCGCGATCCGGTTGCCCGGTTCGATCGCAAGCGCCTCCATGTCGACCACCGGGTCCTCCCATATCTGGGCATAGACAAGACCCTTAAAGGCTAGCGCAAAGGCGCGGTCGAGCAGGCGCTGTTTCTGGTCGGCATCCTCGCGGACGACGGCGGTGGCGATCTTGCGGTTTGCTTGGCTGGCCATCGGTCATGGTCTCCCGGAAAAGCAATGTATCCGGGGCCGCGCATGCCAGCCTATGTTGCGATTCCCGCGTCGTTTCGATGACAAATCGGCGACACGGACGAAAATTATGATCCTATCCCGACATCCCGGCAGAGGCCGGGCTGCCGGGATGGAGGCCAACTAGTCGCGGCAATAGCCC
>Ga0209941_1002387_pt1 | contig 10517 bp, 6 predicted proteins | sample ThiBiot_300_plan_FD_183945 | JGI IMG/M metagenome (GOLD analysis project Ga0209941, IMG submission 183945) | Wastewater bioreactor microbial communities from Cape Town, South Africa - Thiocy_solids_1 (SPAdes) | ecosystem: Engineered > Bioremediation > Thiocyanate > Unclassified | place: South... | reverse complement strand
CGGTCTGGTTTTTGTCGGCCGTCGAGACACGACAGTAGAGGGCCACGCGCTTGGTCAGGGTCATCTCCTCCGAGATCGAGGAGATCATCGTCTCATGGATCGGCGAGGTGTCACCCAAAACGGATGGAAGCGGGCACAAAATATCGACTACGCCAGCACTGCGTTTGCGGGCCGTGAAACACAGTGATTTCCACCCCTGTTTTCGAGAACGGTCGTGGTGGGATTTTCGAGCGATCTTCCAGCCGATGACATCGCGATCCGGCTGAAGCCTCTGTCAGGATCGCAGCCGACCTCGCCCCGACTATGCCGCCAACTTCCAGCCCGATCTGGCGGCGGCACCCTTGGGCACAGGGGAAGAGAGAAGTTTTCCCCCTTTATCGGCTCTCCTAATAAGACCTCTATTAGCAAGTCCGTTAACGGGGGAAGTTCGGCTGGAAGACAAAATGGTCGCTTCGCTCCTTCCAGAACCCGATCACACCACGTCGAAAGATATGGCCGCCGCCAGTTCTCGACGGTTATAAGTAAGGATAGGTGGCGGACACCGTTGGAGGTCATGTTCCAACGAGGATCAGCAGGTCGATCACCCTTTCAGTCCAGCGGATATCGTGATCTCGCTGATTGTGCTCGGCCGGTGCTTGGGCATCCCCGTGTAGTCGAAATTCCTCCAGCGCGTTTCGGCCTCCAGAACCTCGCCCCATGCCCTTTCGAACATCGTCGTCAGGACAAAGAAGGATGGATGGGTCGATGAGACGGATAGACCTCGCGAAGCCGTCAACGCGAGAAGGTGGGTCTCTACGGCATTGGTCTGATCGTCGAGACTCTCGAAGATTGCCTTTCGCTGGGCGGCGGCATCTTCTGAATCAGCGATGGCGGCAAACGCCTCGACGCGGCCGCCTTTCTGCGCCGCCCCGAACAATCGGCACTCTTCCTCATAGGTCGCTCGGCCAGCCATCGGATTAGGGTCGTAGACGATGGCTTGGGCGCGTCGATAGAGTTCGCTTTCGCGCCACTCCTCGATCATCGAGACCACGGTGTGGACAGGGAGCCGATTCACGTCGTCTTGGAGCTTGGTCCAATCCTGCTGACCAGTCTTGCGATCATAGCTCCGCTTGATCGGTGCAGCGCGATGTTTCCCAAAGGCTTCGACTTCCGATGTTGGATACCAAGCGGTTCCACCTGTGGGGCTGGTCGTAGACCGGTAATAGGCGGGGCCACTGCCGATGCCCTCGGAGTCCGGCATAGCCAGATTGGCGAGAGTGCCTTGACTGACATCAAGATCGGCGGCCGCTTCGGCTCGGGAGCGAAGCTGGTTCTCGGGGATGCCGAGCAGCGCGGCGAGTGCGGATTTTGTGATCGAACGATATGGCGAAGCGGCGTCGGACATCCGTTCAACCTCGCACTCCGAAGCTTTCGATCCGGTTTCGGATCGGCTCGGAATGAGAACTCGGATGCCAAAGTGAGAACTCGGAAGCTGAAGTGAAAATGCGTCCTCGGACATCATTTCCCTGCGCTCGACCGAGACGACGCCAGACATCACAACCGCCTCATCACCAACCGATGAGGACATCACAACACATGGTCATCCGCCGCCAGAAGGTCGCTCAAGTTCAGAAGGCTCCGGCCGCCAACGACAACCTGCCCACCACTACGCCGCCGCCCGCCGCGCCGACCGCGCGACTGGTGAAGGGTGAGTGCGTCGCCTCCATGGAAGCCATGGCCGCTGGCTCTGTTGATCTGGTCGTGACGTCGCCGCCCTATCTAAACATCGGCATGCCCTATGGCGACACCTTCGCGAGCGTCGAGGACTACATCGAGTTCTCGCGTCAGTGGATCACGGCGGCCACCCGTGTCTTGAAGCCCGGCGGGTCGATGTGGATCAACGTCGGGATGCATAAGGCCGGGCCGAACAGCCGTGTGCCCATCACCTATTATCTGTTCCCCCTGATCGCGGGCACCGGCTTGACGCTCGTTCAGGAGATCGTCTGGGATCGCCGCGCCCAGCAGAACACCACGCAACGCTTCTCCACTCGCTCGGAACGCTGGCTCTATCTGGTGAAGCCCGGTGTGCTGAAGGGCGGGCGCGGTCGTCCGAAGACGATCACCCCGACGTTCAATCTCGACGATGTGCGCCGTCCTTCGACGTCGGCTGACAAGCGCAACAATCCGGCGGGCGCAAACCCCGCTGACATCTGGGCCTTCACGCAGGTTCACGGCACCGCCAAGGAGCGCACCGGCCATCCGTGCCCGTTCCCGCAAGCCATGATCGAGCGCATCGTGCTGGCCTGCTCGAACCTCGGTGACGTCGTGCTCGATCCGTTTGGCGGCTCGGGGACGACCGGTGCGGCAGCTATCGACCACGGCCGTTCTGCGGTTCTGATCGAACGTGAGCCGACCTACTGGCGGATCATTGAAAAGCGTTTGGGACTGGTTGATCGTCATGTCGTCGGCAAAGCCGAGACCGGCGTCGAACTTTTCGCTGAATTCCACGAGGGGGACGCCATCGAGAAGATGAAGCTGATCCCGTCGAAGTCGGTGAACCTGATCCTCGTCGATCCGCCTTATGGCACGACGAACTGCGAGTGGGACCAAACGCTCCCGGTGGCCGAGATGTGGAGGGAGTATAAACGCATCCTCGCACCCAACGGCATGATCGTGATCCATGCCGCCCAGCCCTTCTCCATCGACCTGATCCTGTCGAACCGGCCTTGGTTCAGACAGCAACTAATCTGGAAGAAGAACCGCGCGGTGGGGTTCCTTCATTCCAAACGACGTCATCTGGTGAGCCATGAGGAGGTGCTGGTGTTCGCGCGCCCTCGGGGAAAGATGACCTATAATCCGCAGGGCGTGACGCCGAAGGCCGCCAAGGTCACTCGTCGCGGGAAGGTGGGAGCCGTCTATCGGGACACCTACTCCAAGGACGAGTGGACGAATGACACCGCGAACTATCCGAAGACGGTGCTGGAGTTCGACTGCGAGCGTGACTACGGCCATCCTACCCAGAAGCCCCAAGCTCTGGCGGAATATCTGATCCGCACCTACTCCAACCCCGGAGACGTCGTGCTCGACCACTGCTACGGCAGCGGGACGACCGGCGCCGCCGCTATGGCCACGGGGCGCAGCTTCATCGGCGTCGAACGTGATGCCGACTGGTTTGTGAGGGGGCGCGCTCGTATCCTTGATGCGGTTCCGGTCGATGAGTTCAACGGACCTGCTGATAACCGCGCGAACCTCAATCCGGTCGGCCGCGCCGAAGGCTTAAGCCGCCGGGACGCTCTGCCTGAAAACATCGGGCCAAAGTGTCAGCGGCAAGGTGAAGGGGGCCTCGCCAGTGACCTCGCGGAACACGTCGATCAGTCGATCTCCAGCCTCAATCGACAGGAACTCGAAGTGCTCCAGCGCGCGCCACTCGCAGCGTTGCGCCAAGCCATTGGCGGTCAGCCATGCAGTCACCTTCGGCTGGTCGTTGACCGGCACAAGGAGCATCGTCTCGCAGGCTGGGAGCAGGTCCAAGCCGCATCGAATGAACACAGCATCCACTTCCGAGGAGCACACCAAGAGCCGGTCAGCCATCGGGCTGGAGATGATCGCACCAGTCCCCGTTCGACGAAGCACGGTCTCCAATGTGCGCTCGTCATCGTTGGGGAAAAGGACAACGAAGTCGCTCATCGCCGATCCTCCAACCTCAACCACAGCACTGCCCAACCGACCCGAGCGGCCAGTGCAAATTGGCCTTCGCGCCAGAGTGTCTGGAACAGTTCGATCAGGGCATCTGCGGATGCCTCCCGTCCAGACCGAAGGCACATGTAGTTCTCGGCTCTGCCGAGCCATGCGGACGAGAAGTGTCGACGAGAGTCTGTCAGGCCGCGTTCAAGGAAGTGGTGGTAGATGTCCATACCACCTATTTATTCTACGGCCTCGATCAGCCCTCCGCTTCGTCGGATAGCAAATCCGGCTCCTCTCTTGCGGTTCGCTCGGCTTTGGCTTCTGCGATCTGCGCCGACTTCTCCTCAAGCCATGTCTTCGCGCTCCAATGGGACACGGGATGAGCGGCGCCCAGCTTACGGTCCTTGCGGAAATCCTCGGCGATACAGATGGCCTCAAGACCGAGCTTCACGCAGTGCTCGTGGGCGTCTTCGCTGATTTGCTCGGCGATATGTTGGGCGAGGTCCGACAACATTTCGCGCGTGTGGCCCACACGAACACGGAACGACAGGGCCTTCGACGTCAACTTGATGCCCAAGGCTTTCCATTCGACGTTGGAGCCGAAGTCAGCCATCTCGGGCACATTCTCATACTGCTTGCCCGCACTGCCGGATGAACTCCAATAGTCGCCGATGTCGCCAGCGACCGAGGCGCACCGCGAGGCATAATCCTCCAAAGTCAGGGCGACGTAGAGCGCGGCGAAGTCAGCGTCTCGGTTTCGGTTCAGCCAGTCTTTGAAAAGGCCAAGGCCGTAGGTCAGGAATGCCGCGATGACCGAAGAGGTCAGGATCAACGGCCAGAGCTTCGTCCAATCCACCACCATCATTTCCTCCAGCTTCCAACCTTGACCCTGCCGTCATACCTCGATTCAACGATCCCGTGCGGTCATCGCACTGGGGGCTTCAGTGGCTACGCTTACGCAATCGGAACTTGAACGGCATCTCTGGCAAGCGGCGGACATCCTGCGCGGCCACGTCGATGCGGGGAAGTTCAAGGACTACATCTTCGCCCTGCTGTTCTACCGGCGCCTCTGCGACGTGTGGGACGAGGAGTTCGAGGTTCTGCTGGCCGAGACCGGCGACCGCGAGGAGGCGGCCGATCCTGACGAGCACCGCTTCCATGTCCCGCCGCAGCACCACTGGAATGCGGTCAGGAAGCACGCCACCCAGATCGGGCAGCATCTGAACAACGCATTCGCCGCCATCGAAGACGCCAACCTGCGTCTGCGCGGCGTGTTCGGCGATGTGGACTTCGCCAATCAGGAACGCTTCCCCGACGCCCGGCTGGAGCGGCTACTCGCCCACTTCGAGAAGCACCGGCTGCGGAACAGCGACGTCCCGCCCGACATGCTGGGCGACGCCTACATGTATCTGATCGAGCAGTTCGCCGAGGGCGCGGGCAAGAAGGGCGGCGAGTTCTACACGCCCCGGCAGGTCGTGAAGCTGATTGTCGAATGCCTCGATCCCCAGCCGGGGATGTCGATCTACGATCCTACCTGCGGCTCGGGCGGCATGCTGCTGGAGGCGGCCCAGCACCTGAAAGACAAGGGCCAAGACCCGCGCAGCCTGTCCCTCTATGGGCAGGAGAAGGAACTGGACACTTGGGCCATCGCCCAGATCAACCTGTTCCTTCACGACATCGACGACGCCTTCATCGCCAAGGGCGACACGATCCTCGATCCGAAGCGATACGATCCACGCGCGCAGGAGTTTACGCCCGGCGTCGGCGCCTATGACCGGGTGCTGGCTAATCCGCCCTTTTCACAGAAGGTCTGGGGGCATGAGGTCTGGACCAATGGCGATCCCTTTGGCCGCGACGAGTATGGAGTGCCGCCGAAAGGCTATGGCGATCTCGCCTTCGTCCAGCACATGATCGCCTCGCTGAAGGACGACGGCATACTGGGTGTGGTGGTGCCCCACGGGGTGCTGTTCCGGGGCGGCGCCGAGGGGCGCATCCGTGAGGCCATGCTGAAGGCCGACATCATCGAGGCGGTGATCGGGCTGGCGCCAAACCTGTTCTATGGCGCGGGTATCCCGGCGGCGATCCTGATCATCCGCAAGGCCAAGCCCGCCGAGCGGAGGGGCAAGGTGCTGGTCGTCAACGGTGACGCCACTTTCACGCCGGGCAAGGCGCAGAACCATCTGACCGATGCCAATGTGCAGACACTGGCCGACGCCTTCCACGGCTTCGCTAACATCGAAAAGCTGGCGCGCGCCGTGCCGGTGGAGGAGATCGCGGACAATGGGTCAAATTTAAATATCAGCCGCTACGTCCAGACAGGTGCAGACGCAGAGGCTGTCGATGTGGCCGCCGAGGTCGCGAAGCTCCAAGACCTGATCGCCAAGCGCAATGAAGCCGAGGCGGTGATGTTCGGACATCTGAAAAGGCTCGGCTATGTCGAGTGAGTTGCCGGATGGCTGGGCCTCACAGCCCCTGTCGAGCACTTCCAAGATCGCGATGGGGGAAACGCTGCTGTCGAAGGACTTGACGGGCACAGGCGTGCCCGTCTTTTCGGCGAACACGGATAGTGGGCCGTGGGGCTACACCGATCAGAACAGGAGAACGCTCAAACGAGGTGACATCGTTGTCGGTGCGAGGGGATCAATCGGCTTTCCGCGTCTGCCAGCGTTCGACACATTCACAAGCACGCAGACCACAATAACGGTGGAGCCTGATGCCTCTGTCGTGGACAGCACCTACCTCCATGCGGTGCTTTGCGCCGCCGATATCAAGTCGCTCGCCGCCCAACAGGCTGTTCCTATGCTGACCATTGGGATGTTGGCACCTCTGTCGATTTTTCTTCCCCCGCTCGACGAACAGCGGCGGATCGCCGAGGTGCTGCGGTCTTTGGACGTGGCCGCTCAAGCTTCGAACCAAGTCAGCCAGAGCTTGAGGGCTGCCGAACAGGCGATGATCGACGATCTGTGTTTCCATTCGCCAGAGGGGGAATGGGATCGGGTTGAACTGGGCACGCTTCTTGAAGACGTTAGATACGGGACTTCCGCCAAATGCGACGCGGACGAAGTTTCGGGTTTGCCGGTCTTACGCATCCCCAACGTCTTGGGCAGCAGGATCAACTTCAACGATCTGAAGTTTGCCGTCCTGCCCGATGCTGAACAACGTCGTCTCTCTCTACAGCAGGGAGACATCGTGGTGGTGAGAACGAACGGGAATCCCTCTTACGTCGGACGCAGTGCGATTGTCCGACACTCGGAAGGCGTATTGCTGTATGCGAGCTACCTTATTCGACTCAGGCTTAATCCTGATCGGGCGTGGGCGCCGTTCATTGATGCTGCGTTGAAATCGTCCGAGCTTCGTGAAGCTCTTCTACGCTCGGCGACGACCTCTGCCGGAAACTACAACATCAACTCCGAAAGCCTTCGAAGGCTGGTCGTGCCCCTACCGACTCTGGCCGAACAGAGACGCATTTCCGATGTGCTCGATGCGGTAGGAGCAGCGAGGGACATTGATCTCGGATGCCGATCTATCTCACGAGAAACAGCACGGCTTGTAGCGGCTGATCTCCTCTCCGGCCGCGTCAGGGTGCCCGAATGAGTGAATACCGCCTCGCCGAGAAGCCCGCGCTCGATGCCCTGACAGCCATGGGCTACGTCGCGCTTCATCACGAGGCGGCGATGCTGATGCGGCAGGAGGCGAACCGCGTCCTGCTGAAGGCCGTGCTGATCGAGGCCCTTCAAGCTCTGAACGATGGGCTGGGAGCCGAAGACGCCGAGGCGATCTACAGCGATCTGTCCACTCTGTCGGACAATGAGGAATGGCAACGGCGTCTACGCGGAGCCTATTCCCGGCGGCTGAAGGGGGAGGCCAAGGACAAGCCTGTGGTCCTGATCGACTTCAAGCGGCCCGATAGGAACCGCTACCACGTTGTGCGCCAGTTCAAGGTGGAGGCGCAGCGGTCGCGCATCGCCGATCTGGTGGTGTTCGTGAACGGCATTCCTCTGGTCGTGATCGAGGCGAAATGCCCACTGAAAGCGGCGGATCGCTCCGGTCAGGCGTTCGAGCAGATCAAGCAGTATGAGCGCGACATCCCGCGCCTTTTCTATCCCAACGCCTTCAACATCGTCACGGACGGCATGGCGACGCTGTATGGCGCAACCGGCACCCCGGCGAAATTCTATGCGCCTTGGCCCGACCCGTGGCCGCGCACACGCGATGAGTTCGCTGACGACCTGACGAAAGACCTGTGGTGTCTGCTGGAGCCGTCGCGACTGCTGGACCTGCTGGCTCACTTCATCGTCTTCGAAGCCGATCCCGATACCGGACGGCGGATCAAGAAGGTCTGCCGTTATCAGCAGTTCCGGGCCGTCAACAAGGCGGTGAACCGCGTGGCCGAGGGGACCAAAAAGAAGGGCCTGATCTGGCACACCCAAGGCTCGGGCAAGAGCCTGACGATGGTCTTCCTCGCCCTGAAGCTGAAGACTCATCTGACGGTGGACGCGCCGACGCTCCAGAACCCGAACATCCTCGTCCTGACCGACCGCATTGATCTGGACGATCAGATTTCCAAGACCTTCGTCGCCTGCGGCCTGCCCAACCCGAAGCAAGCGGGAGATGTGAAGGCGTTGCGCGAGGCGGTGGCGCGCGGCGGCTCGGGCCAAATCCTGCTCTCGACCATCTTCAAGTTTCAAGGCTCCAAGGAGCCGATCCCGAACTCGGAAGACTGGATCGTTCTGGTGGACGAGTGCCATCGCACGCAGGAGAAAGACCTCGGCGCCTTCCTTCAGGCGACCCTGCCCGACGCCCGCTACTTCGGCTTCACCGGCACGCCGATCAAGAAGGCCGACAAGGACACCTATGCCCGCTTCAGCGAGCCGGGCGAGACCTACCTCGACAAATACGGGATTGATGACGCCGTGCGCGACGGCGCGACCGTTCCGATCCTCTACGAGGGCCGGAAGACCGAGTGGTCGATCAACGAGACCGAGATCGACATCCTGTTCGACCGCTGGTTCGTCGATCTGTCCGACGAGAAGCGTGAGAAGCTGAAGCAGAAGGGCGTCAGCCTCGCCCTGATCGCCAAGCACCCGGAGCGCATCCGGCTGATCGCACGCGACATCTGGGAGCACTTCAAACAGACCTGTCGCCCGGATGGCTTCAAGGCCCAGATCGTCGCCATCGACCGCGAGTCGGTCGTGCTCTACCGCCTCGCGCTCGCCGAGGTGATCGCCGCCGATCTGACCAAGGACGGCATGGCCGAGGCGGACGCGGCGGCCAAGGCCGAGCGGATGATCGCGTGCGTGTTTTCCAAGAGCCAAGAGGACGACAAGCCGAGCGAGGATGCGGACATCGAGGCCGTTCGCGCCGAACTGCGCGACCACTACCTCGACGCAGACGGGGAGAAAGCGGCCAAAAAGGCGTTCAAGGGCAGCGGCGACGAGCCGAGCTTCCTCGTCGTCTGTGACAAACTGCTGACCGGGTTCGACGCGCCGAACGAGCACGTCATGTATCTGGACAAGCCGCTGCGCGAGCATGGGCTGCTTCAGGCCATCGCCCGGACCAATCGGACCTGCTCGATCAAGCGACCGGACGGCTCGACCGTCGATAAACCGCACGGCCGGATCGTGGACTACATCGGCGTCACCCAGCACCTCGACGACGCCCTGTCCTCCTACCGCGCTGACGACGTGCAGAACGCGCTGCGCGACCTCGATCTGCTGCGCCGCGACCTGCGAAAAACTCACGCCGAGTTCATGCGCCAGAGGCGGCTGCTCGGCCTCGACGGCATGGACGAGAAGGCTGCCGCCTACGCCATCGAGAAGCTGGTGGCGGATGGCCGCGAGGACGACTGGTTCGAGCTTCAGCGGTTGGGCCGCCATTTCGTGCGGACCTACGGCGACCTGTCGCCCGATCCGGCGATCCTCGACTTCACCGAGGACATGAAGTGGGCCGCGACCTTCCTGCGGCTGGCGCAACAGGCGATCACCAAGGATGAGAGCCTCGATCACCTGACCTACTCGGGCAAGATCAGGGACATGCTGGAGGAGCACGTCCGCGCTACCGGCCTGACCACGACCGTTCGGCTTCGCAACATCACCGATCCCGACTTTAAGGATGACTTCCAGACCGACGAGAAGTCGGAAGAGGAGCTTCACGAGGCGTTCGTGCGGAAGGCCGCCGAACTGAAGCGTGTGACCCGCGAACTGGTCGATAAGAACCCGGCTCAATACGGCCGCTTCTCCGAGCGGGTGCTGGAGATCATTCGCCGCTTCGAAGAAGGCCAGATCGCCGCTGCCGAGGGTCTCAAGGATTTCGAAGACCTGACTGGCGGCATCGCGGCCGAGGCGGGCGCCCACGACGAACTCGGTATGGACGAACGCGCCTTCGCGATCCTGCGGATCATCGAGCCGTATGCGCCGGATGCGGACCACGCCGCGCTACAGAGCGTCGCCATCGAGGTCGGCGATCTCTACGCTGGAACGCAGAAGAGCCAGCCGTCGTGGTTCTTTATGGACGGCTACAAGAAGGAGCTTCGCCGCGAGGTCCGCAAACTGCTGCGACCGCTCGAACTCGACGACGCCAACGGCGTCCGCGATGAGATCGAGGACTACGCCGTCCACGCCTACGCCGAGGGCCATTGATGGGCGTTGTCCGCATTGGCCAGACCGAAGTGGCCTACGAACTTCGCCGATCCGCTGCTGCGTCTGAACGGCGGATCACGGTCACGCCCGGCCATGTCGAGGTGTTGGCCCTGACAACTGACGATCAGGCCGAGATCGACGCCTTCCTCGACCGCAAGCGGCAATGGCTGTTCAACACGCTGCGGGAGCTTGAGACGAAGACGTCGAAGCGCGCGG
>Ga0209941_1002383_pt1 | contig 10524 bp, 12 predicted proteins | sample ThiBiot_300_plan_FD_183945 | JGI IMG/M metagenome (GOLD analysis project Ga0209941, IMG submission 183945) | Wastewater bioreactor microbial communities from Cape Town, South Africa - Thiocy_solids_1 (SPAdes) | ecosystem: Engineered > Bioremediation > Thiocyanate > Unclassified | place: South... | reverse complement strand
CCACACAATTCACCTGCGCACACTGTCAAAGATCTTCGCTGCCCGACCGCCTTTCGGTGATCGCCCCGTGACCTTTCGTCCCGGGTGAGCCGCCCATTCTACATCGCTTTCCGAGACCGTCAACACCCTCGATGGAAAAATTTCGACGGTGTTTTGTTGCGGAATCTTCGCCGACAGGGCCTGTCGTCGAAGGGGCGAGCATGATAGCGCCCCGCGGCGTTCGTGGGAAGGGTCTGCGTGCAGTTTCTTCCAGGCAATGGAGCGCCGAGGGCCGTGGAACGGCCTCGCCGCACCATCGCGCAGAGGGTTGGCCTGCATCAGGATCCCGCAGCGCCACGCGAAAACAGCGGCCGCGCCGGACAGGTCTCCTGCAACAGCGCCACGGCGCGCGTGGGCGGAGTCGCGAGCGCCGGTTCAGGCAGCAAGCCGACTCGATAGGGGATGAAATCTTCCGGGCGCATGCGTTCGAACGCGTCCCAGTCATCTTCGAAGGGAATGAACCGCAGCATGGGATGCTCCTGATCCGGCGCGCACCATCCGTGCGCGAGTTCATCAGAGCAGTCGGCGCGGCCAGTTCGCCGGCAGGGTCTGGCCGTTTGCGGGCGCAACGCTGCGCTTAGTCGATCTCGATCATCTCGAAGTCGTCCTTGGTCGTGCCGCAATCCGGGCAGGTCCAGGTCTCGGGTACGTCTTCCCAGCGCGTGCCTGCCGGGATGCCCTCGTCGGGGACGCCCTGCGATTCATCGTAGATGTAGCCGCATACGACGCACATCCATTTGCGCGTGGCAGCGGCACCGGGGGAACTCTGGCTCATGGTCGGGCTTCTTCGGATGACTGGGAATAGGACATTCTCGCAACTCGACCGACAATGCGAAAGCACGACAATGATCCGGCCATCTTCACGCCACTCGGAAATCCGCCCATGAAACACCCAGCTACGCTCGCACAACGTGGCCTGTACGCGATCACCAACGGACCGCGCCCCGACCTGCTCGACGTGGTGGCACAGGCGCTGGCCGGCGGCGCACGGCTGCTGCAATATCTGGACGAGGAGCCCGGCGATGTGCGCCGCCACGCCGAGGCCACGGCGATCGCGCAATTGTGCCGGCGGCATGCGGTGCCGCTGATCATCCACGAGGACGCGGCGCTGGCGCAGGCCGTCGGTGCCGATGGCGTGCATCTGGCGCACTCGGTCGACACAATCCGCACGGCCCGCGAACGCCTTGGCCCAACCGCCATCATCGGCGTCGCCTGTCGCGACTCGCTCGCCGACGCGCGCAGCGCGGCACAGGCCGGCGCCAGTTACGTATCGTTCGGTGCGATGTATCCGTCGCCGACCAAGCCGCAGGCAACGATCGCCCCGGTGGATCTGCTGAGGCAAAGCGCCGCGCTGGGCGTGGCACGGGTGGCGATCGGCGGCATCACGCCGGACAATGCTGCCTTGCTGATCGAGGCGGGCGCCGATTACGTGGCTTCGATTTCCTCCCTGTTCGCTGCGCCCGACGTGCGCGACGCGGCTCAGCGTTTCGCCCGGCTGTTTCCCTCGCCCAATCCTTGAGAATCCGATGACGACCAACCACGAGCTGTTCCAGCGCGCCCTTCCGTTGTTGCCCGGCGGCGTGAATTCGCCGGTGCGCGCATTCAAGTCGGTCGGCGGCGAACCGTTCTTTACCGCCCGCGCCGATGGCGCGTATCTGTGGGATGTCGAAGGGACGCGCTACATCGACTATGTCGGCTCGTGGGGCCCGATGATCGTCGGCCACAACCATCCCGCCGTGCGCGAGGCGGTGGAACGCGCGGTGCGTGACGGCCTTTCCTTCGGCACGCCGTGCGCAGCCGAAGTGGTGATGGCCGAAACGATCACGCGGTTGATCCCGTCGATCGAGATGGTGCGCATGGTCAATTCCGGCACCGAGGCGACCATGTCGGCGATCCGGCTCGCCCGCGGCGCCACCGGCCGCAGCAAGATCGTGAAGTTCGAGGGCTGCTACCACGGCCACGGCGACAGCTTCCTGGTCAAGGCCGGCTCCGGTGCGCTGACCTTCGGCGTGCCGACCTCGCCGGGCGTGCCGAAGGCAAATGCGGATCTCACGCTCACCCTGCCGTACAACGACCTCGCTGCCGCGCAGGCGCTGTTCGCCGAACTGGGCGACGAGATCGCCGGGCTGATCATCGAGCCGGTTGCCGGCAACATGAACTGCATCCCGCCGGTGGACGGCTATCTGCAAGGCCTGCGCGAACTGTGCACACGACATGGTGCCGTGCTGATCTTCGACGAGGTGATGACCGGTTTCCGGGTGGCGCTGGGCGGCGCGCAGGCGCATTACGGCGTCACGCCGGACCTGACCACGTTCGGCAAGATCATCGGCGGCGGCATGCCGGTCGGCGCCTACGGCGGCCGCAGGGACCTGATGGAGCAGATTGCTCCGTCGGGCCCGATCTACCAGGCCGGCACGCTCAGCGGCAATCCGGTGGCGATGGCCGCGGGCCTGGCGATGCTGGAGCTGATCCAGGCGCCCGGCTTCCATGATCGTCTGGCCGCGCGCACGCGTCTGCTCTGCGACGGCCTGCAATCGGTCGCCGACGGCGAGGGCGTGGCGTTCAGCACGAACCGCGTGGGCGGCATGTTCGGCCTGTTCTTCAGCGCCGGGCGAGTGAACAGCTACGCGCAGGCCACGGCCGCCGACGTTACGCTGTTCAATCGCTTTTTCCACGGCATGCTGAAGCGCGGCGTGTATCTGGCGCCTTCCGCTTTCGAGGCGGGGTTCATGTCCAGCGCACACAGCGACCAGGACATCGCCGATACCCTGGAGGCTGCACGCGGCGCCCTGCGCGACGCGCGCGGCTGATTCACCAGCTGCCGGTGTTGGGCATGGACGCCCACGGTTCGCGCGGCGGCAAGTGGCCTTCCTGCAGCAGTTCGACGGAAACCAGGTCGGGCGAACGCACGAACGCCATGTGGCCGTCGCGCGGCGGGCGATGGATGGTGTAACCCATGCCCAGCAACCGCTGGCAGGTGGCGTAGATGTCCTCCACCCGGAAGGCGAGGTGGCCGAAGTTGCGCGCGCTGCCGTAATCCTCGGTGGAACCCCAGTTGTATGTCAGCTCGATTTCCGCCTCGGGGCTGTCCGGCGCAGCCAGGAATACCAGGGTGAACTGGCCCTGGGCGTTTTCCATGCGGCGCACTTCACGCAGACCCAGACCTTCGCAGTAGAAGCGCAGCGAGGCATCGATGTCGCGCACGCGCACCATGGTGTGCAGATATTTCATGGTCCACTCCTGTCTGTCGCGGGTTTCCCGCCTGCGACGAAATCGTTCAACGCGTGGTGCAGGCGGGAAAGGCCTTCGGCCAGTTCCTCGTCGGTGATGGACAACGGCGGCACGAAGCGCAGCACGTCCGCGCCGGCCTGCAACAGCAGCAAGCCGCGAGCCGCGGCGTGGTCGAGGATGTCGCCGGCCCTGCCCTTGTACGTATCCACCAGCACGGCACCGATCATCAGGCCACGCCCGCGCACTTCGTCGAACAGTGCCAGTTGCTGGTTGATCCGGGCCAGGCCCGCGCGCAAATCGTTGGCCTGGCGCTCGACGTTGGCAAGGATCGCCGGCGAGGCCAGCTTGGCCAGCGCCACGCGCGCCACCGCGGCGGCCATCGGATTGCCGCCGAAGGTGGTGCCGTGCGACCCGTACTGCATCGTGTCGGCCACTTTCGGTCCCGCCAGCATGGCGCCGATGGGGAAACCGCAGCCCAGGGCCTTGGCCAGGGTGACGACGTCCGGCTTGACCTGGCCGTGCGCGAACAGCTCGCCGGTGCGGCCCATGCCGCACTGGATTTCGTCCAGCACGAGCAAGGCGTCGTGCTCGTCGCACAGCTCGCGCACGCGTTCGAGGAAACCCGGCGCCGCCGGCACCACACCGCCTTCGCCCTGGATGGGCTCCAGCATCACGGCGGCAATGCCGCCGGCCTCGAAGGCCAGTTCCAGCGCTGCCGCGTCGTTGTAGTCGAGGTAGCGAAAGCCGGCAGGCAGCGGCTCGTATCCGGCCTGGTATTTCGGCTGCGCCGTCGCGGTCACCGTGGCCAGCGTGCGACCGTGGAAGGAACCCTTGAAGGTGACGATGATGCGTCGCTCCACCGGGCGCCCCTGCGCAGCCGCCCAGCGGCGCACCAGCTTGATCGCCGCCTCGTTCGCCTCCGCACCGGAGTTGCACAGGAATACGCGCTCGGCGAAACCCGAAGCCACGACCAGTTCCTCGGCCAGGCGCAGCGGCGGCTCGGTGTAGAACACGTTGCTGGCGTGCCACAGCTTGTGCGCCTGAGTGGCCAGCGCAGCGAGCAGATCCGGGTCCTGGTGTCCCAGCGAGTTCACCGCGATGCCGGCGCCGAAGTCGATGTAGTCGCGGCCCTGCGTGTCCCACACGCGCGACCCGCGACCGTGATCGAGCACCAGCTCGCGCGGCTTGTAGACCGGCAGCCAGTAACGCTTGCCGAGGTCCAGCAGTTCCTGTTCGGGCGAGCTCATGAGCGCTCCAGGAACAGGTCCGGCAACAACTCGGCGCCGGGCTCGACGGCGTACTGGTCGAAATCGGTCACGCCGGTTTCGCGCAGCACTTCGTCGTCGATCGCGAAATGGCCGGTGTAGTCGCGGGCCGGCCGGGTCAGGATGGCGTGGGCGGCATCGGCCACGATCTCCGGACGGCGGCACTGCCCGGCGGTGACGCCGTCGATCATCGCAATCGCGGCGGTGGCGATTACCGTGCGCGGCCACAGCGCGTTGACCGCGATGCCGAGCGGGGCGAACTCGGCGCTCATGCCCAGCACGCACAGGCTCATGCCCATCTTGGCGATGGTGTAGGCGACATGCGGGGCGAACCATTTCGGATCGAGGCTGGGCGGCGGCGACAGCATCAGCACATGCGGGTTGGTCGCTTTCTTCAGGTACGGCAGGCAGGCCTGGATGACCAGGAAGGTGCCGCGGGTGTTGACCTGGTGCATCAGGTCGAAGCGCTTCATCGGCGTGCCTTCGGTGCCGGCCAGCCAGATCGCGCTGGCGTTGTTGACCACGATGTCGATGCCGCCGAAATGCTCCGCCGCCCGCGCCGCCGCGGCGACCACCTCGGCCTCCTCGCGGATGTCCACCTGCAGCGCCAGCGCACGACCGCCCGCCGCTTCGATGTCGGCCGCAGCGGTGTGGATGGTGCCGGGCAGCTTGGGATTGGGCACCGCGCTCTTGGCCGCGATCACGATGTTGGCGCCGTCGCGTGCGGCCCGGCGCGCAATCGCCAGGCCGATGCCGCGCGAGGCGCCGGTGATGAACAAGGTCTTGCCAGCGAGCGAACTCATGCGAATCGACTCCGTGGGATGAACGTCCAGTGTAGCCGGGCCGCTCACGCCTTCTGGAAGCGCGGCAGGATGTCGCGCAGCTCGGCCAGGCGCTGCAACGGATCGGTCAACTCCAGCATGCGCTGTTGTTCGCCGGTGTCCAGCGGCAGCAGTTCGGCCAGGCGAAAACCCAGCCAGCTGGCATCTTCGTAGTCGCTGCGTGCGGCATGCCGCCAATGCGGCGCCATCGTCTCGATCAGTCGTTCGAGGATGCTCTGCAGCAGGGCGAACTCCACCGGCACCTCCTGCACCGGCTCGCCGGGCCAGCGCTCGGCGTTGCCGCGCAACTGGCCATCGGCGCGCGCGCGGCTGCGCGAAACGCGAAAGCGCGCACCCCCTTCGGCCACGATGCCGAGCAGGCCGTTCTCGTCGCGCTGGAAATCGCTGATGCGCGCCAACGTGCCGATCGCCGCCGGCACGGCCGGCTCGCCAGTCTCGCGCCCGGCCAGGATCAGGCACACGCCGAACGGGCTGCCGTCACGGCAGCATTCGCGCACCAGATCCAGATAACGCGGCTCGAAGATGCGCAGGTGCAGCCGCCCACCGGGAAACAGCACGGAGGAGAGCGGGAACAGCGGGATGTCGAGCAGCTCGGATTTGACGGCCATCGGCCGAGTGTACCCAGTGCCCACCACGCCGGTCTGCGCGCAGCGTCAGGCGCCGCGCAAACGCTCGACGAAGCGCCGCGGCGCAGCCTCGAAACCGCCGTTGGACATGAACACCACCTGGTCGCCCGGCCGCACCTGCCGACCCAACTCGGCGATCAGCGCGTCGACGGTCGGCACCGCGGCGCCGCGGCCGCCGAGGGCTGCCGTCACCGCACCGGCGTCCCACGGCAACTCGGCACGCTGGAGGATCAACACGCCATCGGCGTCGGCCAGCGACGGCGCCAGCGCCTCCGCATGCGCGCCCTGCCGCATCGAGTTGGAACGCGGCTCCAGCGCCACCAGAATGCGCGCGTCGCCGACCTTCGCGCGCAGCCCGGCCAGGGTGGTGGCGATCGCGGTGGGGTGATGGGCAAAGTCGTCGTACACGCGCACGCCATTCACTTCGCCGACCAGTTCCATCCGTCGCTTCACGCTCTCGAAGTTGGCGAACGCCGGCAGCAGCGCACGCGGATCGGCGCCGGCGGCCGTCGCCGCGGCCAGCGCGGCCAGCGCGTTCATCACGCTGTGCTGGCCCAGCAGCGGCCAGCGCACCTCGCCGAGCCGCTCGCCGCCGCGGTGCACCGCGAAGGCCGAGCCGTCCGCCTCGATCAGCGTGGCCTGCCAGTCGCCGCGGCCGATGCCGAAGGTTTCCACCGGCGTCCAGCAGCCCATCGTCAGCACCTCGGCGAGGCGCTCGTCGTGCGCATTGACGATCAGCCGGCCGTTGCCCGGCACGGTGCGCACCAGGTGATGGAACTGGCGCTGGATCGCGGCCACGTCGGGGAAGATGTCCGCGTGGTCGTACTCGAGGTTGTTGAGGATCGCGACGCGCGGGCGGTAGTGCACGAACTTCGAGCGCTTGTCGAAGAACGCGGTGTCGTACTCGTCCGCTTCAATCACAAATGGCGCCGCCACCGGCGGCACGACACTCCCTTCTCCCGCCGGCGACCCTTGGGGAGTCCCCTCGCGGGTGAGAAGGTGGCGCGCAGCGCCGGATGAGGGTCCGGGGCTTGCGTGTCCCGATGTGCTCCCCAGCCTCGCCGACACCCCGAAATTCCCCGGCACGCCACCGACCAGAAACCCCGGCGCCATCCCCGCACTCTCCAGCAAATGCGCCAGCAGGCTGGTGGTGGTGGTCTTGCCGTGGGTGCCGGCCACCGCCAGCACGTCGCGCTCGGCCAGCACCGTCTCGCCCAGCCACTGCGGGCCGGAGACGTAGCGCAGGCGCGCATCGAGCAGGTACTCGACGGCCGGATTGCCGCGCGTCATCGCATTGCCGACCACCACCAGGTCGGGCCTGGCGTGATCGGGCCCGGGCTGCAGGTGTTCGGCGGCGTAGCCGCTCATCAGGCCGATGCCGAGCGCCTCCAGCTGGGTGCTCATCGGCGGATAGACGTTCGCGTCGGAACCTTCGACCGTGTGGCCCAGTTCGCGCGCGAGCGCGGCGACGCCGCCCATGAAGGTGCCGCAGATGCCGAGGATGTGCAGACGCATGCCGAGCGACTCCGTGAAATCCGCTCCGCCGGAGCGGGAAGCGCTCAGCCGTTCGCGGCGGCAGCTTCGTTCTGCAGCGCGCGCTCGATCCGCGCGGTGACCTCGGCCAGCTCGCCGACGCCGTCCACCACCTGCAGCTTGCCGCGGCCGGCGTAGAAATCCGCCACCGGCGCGGTCTGCTCGGCATAGATGGCCAGGCGCTTGCGCACGGTGTCCGGGTTGTCGTCGGCGCGGCCCTCCGCCTTGAAGCGGATTTCGCAGCGGCCGATGATCGCCTGGTTCGGCACCTCCAGCTTCACCACCGCGTCCAGCGGCTGGCCGAGCTTGGCCAGCAGGTGGTCGAGCGCGTCGGCCTGGGCCAGATTGCGCGGGTAGCCGTCGAGGATGAAGCCGGCCTTCGCGTCGGCCTGGGCCAGGCGCTCTTCCAGCATGCCGAGCAGGATGTCGTCGGAGACCAGCTGGCCGGCGTCCATCACCGCCTTGGCCTTGAGCCCCATCGCGGTGCCCGCGGCGACGGCGGCGCGCAGCATGTCGCCGGTCGAGATATGCGGAACGCCCAGCGCCGTTTTCAGCCGGGCCGCCTGCGTACCTTTGCCCGAACCGGGCGCACCAAGTAGGACGAGTCGCATAATGCTCCACGAGTTCGGCGGGTCGCCGCACGCTGCAGCAGCCCGCCCGATGCACGAAATTGCCGTCAAATTAGCCGCTGCACCGGGTGCCGTCAAACAGCGACCTTCGTCGCATCCGGCCAAGTATTTGTTGCATAAAAAGATTTGCCGGCACCGTTGCCACGCTTCCACTGCCCTATCGAGGATCCCATGAGCCCGAGCCGCCGTTCCCCCGCCGTCACCGGCAACCTGCTGTACGCCCAGTCCGGCGGCGTCACCGCGGTGATCAACGCCACCGCCGCCGGCGTGATCGAGGCCGCCCGCGGCAAGGGCGTGAAGGTGTACGCCGCGCGCAACGGCATCCTTGGCGCGCTGCGCGAGGAGCTGATCGACACTTCGAAGGAATCGGCCGCCGCGATCGCCGCGCTGCGCCACACCCCCGGCGGCGCGTTCGGTTCGTGCCGCTACAAGCTGAAATCGCTGGAGGACAACCGCGGCGAATACGAGCGGCTGATCGAGGTGTTCCGCGCCCACGACATCCGCTGGTTCCTCTACAACGGCGGCAACGATTCGGCCGACACCGCGCTGAAACTCTCGCAGATCGGCAAGACGCTCGGCTACGACATCCGCTGCATCGGCGTGCCGAAGACGGTGGACAACGACCTCGCCGTCACCGACTGCTGCCCGGGCTTCGGCTCGGTGGCGAAGTACACCGCGATCTCCACGCTGGAGGCCAGCCTCGACGTGGCCTCGATGGCCGAGACCTCGACCAAGGTGTTCATCCTCGAGGTGATGGGCCGCCACGCCGGCTGGATCGCCGCCGCGGCGGGCCTCGCCGGCGACGATGCGGACGCGGCACCTCACCTCATCCTGTTCCCCGAGAACGCGTTCGACGAGGCGGCGTTCCTGGCCAAGGTGCAAGCCACCGTCGAACGGGTGGGTTGGTGCACCGTGGTCGCCTCCGAAGGCGTGCGCAACGCGGCCGGCCAGTTCCTCGCCGAGGCCGGGACGCGCGACGCGTTCGGCCACAGCCAGCTCGGCGGCGTGGCGCCGGTGCTGGCGGCGCTGGTGAAGGAAAAGCTCGGCTACAAGTACCACTGGGCGCTGCCCGACTACCTGCAGCGCTCGGCGCGGCATGCCGCCTCGCAGGTCGACGCCGAGCAGGCGTACGCCGTGGGCAAGGCCGCGGTCGACTACGCGTTGGCCGGGATGAACGCGGTGATGCCGGTGATCGTGCGCACGTCCGATGCGCCGTACCGCTGGAAGATCGCGCCCGCGCCGCTGGCGAAGATCGCCAACCGCGAGAAGAAGATGCCGAAGAACTTCATCAGCCGCGACGGCTTCGGCATCACCGCCGCCGCCCGCCGCTACCTCGCCCCGCTGATCCGCGGCGAGGCGCCGTTGCCCTACGGCAAGGATGGCCTGCCGCGCTACGTGCGGCTGAAGAACACCGCGGTGACAAAGAAGCTGGCGGCATTCGGGCGCTGAACTCCACGGCTTCCGTGACCGGCGTCACCGTGCTGAGCGCCACCTGAAAACCGGGGCGCCCGCATAGGCTTGCGTTCAGCCGCAGCTTCTTACGCTCCATCCTGCCCGGGTCGATCGCCGTGCCGTTGCGGCCACGACCCTCCACGGGAGGAGACTTGAGATGAAACTCATCCACCGCCTGCTCATCGCCCTCGCCCTGCTCGGCACCGGCAGCATCGCGCTGGCCGCTCCCGGCCCCGGTCCGGGCGACCACGGCCGATACGGCCACGACCGGGGTCACGACCGTGGCCACGACCGCCGCCATGACGACCGCCGCTGGCACGACGACCGCCGCCACGGCGACTGGCGCCGGCATGATGACCGCCGCTATGGCTACGGACACCGCGATTACCGCTACGCCGGCCCGCGCTATTACCCGGTGCGCCACCATCGCTGGGAACGCGGCCACCGCTACTACGGTCCGACCTACGTCGTGCGCGATTACCGCTACTACCGCCTGCGCCCGCCGCCGCGCGGCTACCACTGGGTGCGCGCGGACAACGACTACCTGCTGGTCGCGATCGCCACCGGCATCATCCTGGACTACGCCCTGCGCTGAGTCCGCACCAAGCTGACCGATCCGGGGCCATGCATCCGTGCATGGCCCTTTTCGTTGATGGACGGCGCTGCGCCGCACAACGGCCTGCACCACTGCCTCTGCCTATACTCCCCCGGACCGCCCGTTCCGGACGGCCACTTACAACCCATGGGGAGGCTCCGATGCTGCAGCAGTATGGCTGGTGGATCGTTGTTGCGTGTGCGGTGGTGGCGGTTCTGTATGGCGCGCTGTCCGCGCGCTGGATCCTGGCGAAATCGCCGGGCAACGAACGGATGCAGGAGATCGCCGCGGCCATCCAGGAAGGCGCACGCG
>Ga0209941_1002382_pt1 | contig 10531 bp, 10 predicted proteins | sample ThiBiot_300_plan_FD_183945 | JGI IMG/M metagenome (GOLD analysis project Ga0209941, IMG submission 183945) | Wastewater bioreactor microbial communities from Cape Town, South Africa - Thiocy_solids_1 (SPAdes) | ecosystem: Engineered > Bioremediation > Thiocyanate > Unclassified | place: South... | reverse complement strand
AGCCTGTCGCGTCTCATCGTGAACCTTCTGCAACCTTGGCTGCATGAGTTTACCGAGGGACGTAGGCCTGCATCCCGCACGGTCCCTGACAAACAGGTCACCTCCAAGCTCGTCTTCAAGTTTCTTAATCGCAGTCGTCAAGGAAGGTTGGGAGACATTGGAGGCACTGGCTGCGTGGGTGAAGTTTCGGTGCTCGCAGACAGCGAGAAAATACCTGATCTGGTTCATTTCCATCGCCACATTCTCCGTTACATCTCATTTCAGGCCATCAAGACAAGTTCGATAGCCCACGTCTATCAAAGAATAGAATTTCGGAATTGGAGCCCGGCGCATCCGGCATGGGACAAGAATGCATCGAAACCAAACACGATGCACATCAAAACAGCAGTCGACCATGAAAACGCAAATCCTTCAGACATTCGCCGCACTGGCTCTGATCACAACTTCTGCAACTGCAAAGGACAACCCAATGGAAAATCATACTGCCAGCTACATCGCCATGCCCGCCGCCGAAGGCCAGACCGGAGCCTTCGCGGAGTTTCTGGCTGGTGCCGCACCTATCGTGCGAGAAACAGAGCCGGGCACTGTACTTTGGTTTGCTCTGCAAGCCGACGATACGCTCGCAATCTTTGACATCTTCGCAGATGAAGAAGCACGCGACGCTCACTTCTCAGGAGCGGTTGCTGCGGCTTTGAACCAAAACGCCGACGCGCTGGTCGACGGAGGATGGGACGACGGTGTTGTCGCGAATATCGACAACTCCGATGTCCTGTCGGTAAAGGCGCCGGTTGATCTCGACACGGCAACGACCGCAACTTACATCAAGCTCGAAGCTGCTCCAGGTAAAGGCCCCGAATTGGCAGCCTTGCTGACCGCAGCCGGCCCCGTCGTCGCAGATACCGAACCCAAGACATTGTTCTGGGCGGCGCTTCAGATTGACGAGAACAAATTCGCCATCTTCGACATCTTTGCCGACAACTCTGGCCGCGAAGCGCACTTTGCCGGACAAGTCGCCGGACTCCTGAATGAAAAGGCTTCAGAATTGGTCTCAGGCGGATGGGACGACGGTGTGGTGGCAAACGTCCAAAATTTCGACATCCTCGCCATCAAGTAATCTCGAGGTGACTTGAGAAAGAAGTGCCCGGTGCAACCCATCGGGCGCTTTGCTGTTTGAATTTAGATTCACGCCAAAGCGGCCATGCCGGAACTGGCAAGCGAAGCTCGCATTCGCCTCCGGCTTGGAAAGGGCGGCTATCGGCGGGAACATGTCCGCGCCTTCGCCCAACACGTCGAGATCGCGGACCACGCGATCTACATCAAGGGCGGCAAAAACACCCTGTTGAGGACGCCGGCAGCCACCAAAGGAGGGAAGTCGGCGGGAATCGGCGTTCCCGGTTTTGTACCAAAGTGGCGGACCGGGTGGGATTCGAACATATACGCCGAAGTAATCGGCTTGCGCTTGGCTACGCCGTGAGCAATGTCGGCTTTCGGGACGCCGCAAGCGGCAGTCGAACGGCCGGAAAGGGAAGCGCATTGCGGTCGAAGTACAGTAGACTGCTGAACGGCCGCTTTCCCGGCTTGGGCGCCCAGAATCGGTCGGGCAACTTTCCACCCCATCCCGGTCACTCGCGCTTATATGTTTACCCCCAAGTGACCGGCGACGGCGAAAAGCGCCGCCCTCCGGACGGGGGGACGGCGCTTTGCATGGGGCGATCATGGGAAAACCGGATATGCGATCAGCAGATCATCCGTCGAAATGGATCAGTGAACGAGGTCGAGGAGCTTCTTGGCCTTGCCTTCCATCTCTAGCCGGACATCCTGATGCTGTTTGTCGCGGGCTATTCGAGTGATCCCCTGAACGAAGTCGAAGATCGACGCCGGCGGATGCCCTTCTTCATTGAGTACCGTGTCGATGATCTTCGCGGTTTCACCCTTCGAAAAGCCGCGCTTGCGCAGGAATGTCGTCCGATCGTCATCGTCGCGCGCCACGATGCGTTCGCGTGCCGCCTTGATGCCGTTGACAAAGGGCATCGGCGAGGATTCGGCGAACTGGATCAGCGCTGGTTCAGCTTCAAGCGCAAAGCGCGAGGCAGCATATTTCGAATGGCGGATGGTGATCTCCTGGAAATCTTCGACGCCCCAGAGATTCCTGTTAGAACACACTGCGCGTAGGTAAAAGCTTGCAATTCCAAGGGTTTTCGACCCGACCTCGCTGTTCCACGCATAAAATCCGCGGAAATAGAGATCAGGCTCGCCGTTCGGCAGCCGGCCGGCCTCGATGGGGTTGAGATCGTCGACCAGAAACACAAAGATATCGCGATCGGAGGCGTAGAGCGTTGTCGTCTCTTTCGAGATGTCGACATTCGGATTGTAGATGTGAGTCGACCAATCAAGGACGCCTGGCACCTTCCAGCGCGTGTCGCCGGTGCCGTTGCCGGCGATCTTCTGGACAGCCTCCACGAGTTCGTGGTCGAAAATTCTCCCGTAATCCGGGCCCGTAACCGCTCGAAGCTCGAGGCGGCCGTTCTCGATTTCGAGTGTCTTGATCTGTTCGGCGCGGTGATTGAGCAGTCCATGCTGCAGGTTTATCCCGGCGAGCGGCGCCGGAAGCTGACGCAGATAGGTGGCGGGCGCGCAAACCAAGCTGGCGAGCTGGCCGAAACTCCAATGGGTTGGTGCGACCGGCGCGTGAGCCTCGGGCAGCATCAACGTCAACCGCTCGGGGTCGTCGCGAGACGCCTCCACGCGGATGGCCTCACTCTCGATGATGCGGGTCTTGCTGCGTTCGGATCGGTGCTTCACCGAATTATGCAGGTCCGTGAGTGACAGATACCGCTCGTCGGCCGGCCGGTTGAACCATTCCGAGGACACGCGGCTGATGTTCTGGCCCCTGCTGACGTCTACCTTGTAGCCGTTGGACGTAATATGTGATGGTGCCTGAATTTCCATATGCGTCATGGTCTTGCTCCGCGACGGACCCCGGAAGCCTCTCTCCCGGTCCTTCTCCCGTCTCGGCCAGCCGGCCCCTCTTTCCCTCTGGCTGCGCCAGCCGCGCGAAGCGCGGGCCGCTGCCGCAACGCTCCCGCACCATCGATCATGTCCAAAAAGGTCGGCCGTAGGCCGGCATCGGTGGAAACGTGCTTCTGCCGAAAGATACCGAGGGTTGCGTCGGCGGTAAAACCATGAACCAATAAATGGTGGGGGCGAAAGGGCGTCCGGAGCGATGGAGGCGATGCGACGATTTAAACTTGCTGACGAGGTGATCGAAGACACGGCGCCGCATTTACAAAGTGCGTTAGCGGATGCTTACCGAAAACGGATCCGGCCGCATTGTCTGTGCAAGGAAGGTGGGCTTCCAATGTACATCGCCCGAATTGGCGATCAGTACTTGGTCAAGCGCATGCCGCTCTCAGGTGGTGGGCACGATCCCAACTGCCCATCCTACGAACCACCCGACGAACTGTCAGGCCTCGGCGTGCTGACGGGTAGTGCTATACAGGTGGATCCGGAGAGCGGAATGTCGGCGCTGAAAGTGAGCTTCAGCCTGACGAAAATCGGGACACGAGCGGCGCCGAATACGGGAGCAAATGTGACCGAAACCATCGTCGGGGATGCGAAGAAACTCTCGTTGCGCAGCCTGCTGCATTATCTCTGGCACCAAGCCGAGCTGACGTCGTGGACGTCGCGATGGGCGGGCAAGCGGCACTGGTGGAATATTCGGTGGCATCTGACAGAGGCTGCCGGCCAGATGACGGTAAAGGGCGAACCGCTCAGCGAAATACTATTCATACCAGAACCGTTCCGAGCGACGGATAAGAGCGCGATCGAACAGCGTCGGACCGCCGCGCTTGCACCCGCAATCCCTCCCAAGAGCGGCCCGCGCAAACTGATGATCCTGGTCGGTGAGGTGAAGGATTTTGCGCCGGCGCGCAGCGGCCATCGGCTGATCGTAAAACACCTGCCGGATTTCCCGCTGATGTTGGAAGAAGGTCTCCATAGACGTCTAGAGGCCCGCTTCGAGAACGAGCTGGCGCTTTGGGGAGCGGACGAGGCTTCTCACTTGATCGCGATTGCGACGTTCGGGCTTACGCCAGTCGGTCTCGCGGTCGTGGAGGACATGGCGCTGATGGTCGTCGCCGAAAACTGGGTGCCCTATGAATCCGCTTACGAGAAGAGGCTGGTCGACGCACTGGCCAAGTTGCATGAGCGCAGCGTCAAGGGACTACGTTACAATTTGTCGGCCGAAAAGCCGACCGCGGCTGCAATTTTGCAGCGTTCATCGCAGCCAGTTGCGCTCTATGTCGTTCCACCCTCGGCCGACGGAGCTTACGAAGAAGCTCTCGGTGAACTGATTACGTCACGGCCGGAAATCGGCGCCTGGATCTGGCGCATCACTGAGGGTGAGATGCCGCCCCTCCCGATGAGCGCCGAATGACGGCTGGCACGCCCACTCCGGTTAGTTTGATCTGCGTGAAGTATGCCCTTGCCCCTGCGACTAGCGCGGCCGACGACTATCTCTGTCCGAGACGCCTGCATAGTTCATCGAGCGGTTCGAGTGACCGGCAAACGAGCTTCAACACTCCGACGTTGCCTTTGAGCGCAATCGTCACTCTCATGCCAATTGCATCCGAAAGCTTCTTTTCCAGCAAGAGCACGTCGGCATCTTTCGCCGCAGAAGCAGATCGCGAGATCGAGGGTCTTTCTGCCGCCGGCGTCTGCGCGAGCGCTTCTGCTTGCCACACGGACAGCCCGTCCTCGACGATGCGGCGCGGAACCTCTGTCGGGTTATCGGCGGTGACCAGAGTGCGGGCGTGATCGGCGGACAGCGTCCCGCTGACCAGCATGTCGTGTACCACGTCGGGCAATTTCAGAAGTCGCAAGGTGTTGGCCACGTGGCTGTGGCTTTTTGCCGATGACCTGCCCGAGATCCGCCTGGCTGTAGCCGTGCTCATCAATGAGCTGCTGGTAGCCGCGCGGCTCCTCGACGGGATTGAGGTCAGCGCGCTGGACGTTTTCTATGATCGCCAGTTCCAGCGCCGTGCGATTATCGACGTCTCTAATGATAACAGGCAGTTCTGCCAGCCCGGCTCTTTCAGTCGCCCGCCAGCGCCGCTCGCCGGCGACGATTTCGTAGCGGCCCGACTGATCCGGAGATGGACGCACAACGACAGGCTGAACAACGCCGTGCTTGCGGATCGACTGCGCCAGATCGATCAGATCGGCTTCACCAAAACTACGCCGCGGGTTGCGCGGGTTCGGGGAGACGAGTTCGATCGGAACCGTGCGGTCCGGCGCGAGTTGGCTTGCCGGCTCGGGAGCCGGACTGTTCACGTCACCGATCAGGGCGGCAAGACCCCGTCCAAGGCGTCTTCCAGGAGGTTGTTCGTTCATCAGCTCATTCCCGTATCGCGAACACGATGATGCATAGCGGCGGTTTGGGCAATCATTTCGACAGTGAAGCGCCGCACCTGCTGTCGCGTCCAAATGACCGATAATCTTGCCTTCGTGAACACGCTCGGAGCCGCGCAAATTGAGAGAACGGATTTCGTCATATCCCGCGAGCAAACCAGTCTTCAAACCGAGTCATCCTGCCATCCTTGCCGTTGAGCCGTTCGATTTGAATGCCGCCATCAGCATAGGGCCGACGGTGAACTCCCCTGCCCTCGCCTTCTCGGTGAGCGCCCTCAAGTATCCACCAGCCGAATTGATGTGCTGAGCGCGCTGCAGGATGCAGGCGACGACAATCGCCGCGTTTTCCGGCCCCATGACGTGGCAAGCATCTTCGTACGCGGACGGCGAGACGCCAAGATATCCTCTCACCTGGGCAGCCACCGCCATTAAATCTCGCCAACTGGCGATCCCGTCGGCGGCGTAATCGACGATTTCCGGGCAAGCCTTCAGCACAAATCCCAATGGATAGCCCTTCGGTGGCTCCTGCGGTTCTCGTCTGGGCTCGGCCGTCGCCCCGCTTTTTTCCAAAGCAGGTTCAAATTCAATAAGGGAGTTGGTATTTGAATCAGAATAGTGCCGCTCAGTTCGATCGTCATTGCCGATTGAATTTTCGACATCCATGTGAGAATTCAACAGGATATCCACTTCCTCACGGATCGCAGCCAGATCGCACACAATCGGCTCCAGGTCGACGACGGCCGCACGGCGCGGGATTGCATCCACGATGGCCCGAAAACGCCTCCAGATGCCTCCCCAGTCGCCTGGAACGTCTTCCTCGACGGCCGCCTCGATCAGCTTGCTGATGTCTCTGCGGTGCAGTGTGATGCGTTCCCGCATGAGCTTCTGCGCGCGATTGCCCGCACGGACCCGCTCCTCGGCCTCTGAGAACTCGTCGGCGCGCGCCAACATAGGTGCCAGGGAGAAACCAAAGGCCTCTTCGAGGGCCCCTCCCCTGCCCTTACGAGCGTATCGTTTGCCGTTCGGACTGTCTCGACGGATGATCAGACCGTTCTCGACCAAAGCCGCCAGGTGGCGCCGCAGGGTTGGTTCCGACATGCCGTGGGCGCGCAGGATCAACTGTCTGTTGGACGGGAACACGACCAGGCCGTTTTCCTCAGACAGTTCGTCGTCAGGATAGAACGACAGCAAGGCCGCCAAAACCGCGAGAGCGCGATCGCCGATGCCGACGACAGATTTTCCTTCGCACAGATCCCGATAAGCCTGCCATTTATCCAAGGCCTTGCCGTCAGGGATTTCATTTGAATCGTTTTGCGCTGCCAGTAAGGCAAGCGACATCGGCCGCCGCCCAAAAGGCGTCGTTGCAATGCCCGTTTCCATGTCGTTCCTTCACCCTCTCATTGGGCAAAAGAAATCCGCTCGCCGAATCGACGCTAATGACTCTTGACAGTGATTCGCGGAAATGTGATTCTCAGGCTGCTAGACGTTGAGAAGGGCTTCCGCGAGAGATCGTTCGGGGGCCTTTTTCTTTTGCTGGTTTCTAGTCTCCTGTTCAAAAAGCTAACTGGCCGCTCCGGGCGAGGCCAGACGATTGTCAACTGACAACTTTAAGATCCGGCATCTTTCTTTGCAGCGTCGAATTCGTGCAATAGCGTATCCAGCCGGCTCTCAATGAAAGCGCCGAAAGCTTTGTCTTTAGTCGATAGCCGCCATGTCTTGCCGTCGTTCTCGACGGATGCGATACTCGTCTTCCAGGCTGCGCTTCCCGATCGACGGTCGTCACCGCTTTTCGGGGTCACCGCAGCAGCCAAAGCCATCTTGAAGCGAGTGTCGCTGTCGGCCTTGCGGAAATCTTCTCGGCGAATGCAAACGCCAACGGCTTCCGTGGCAGCGGCAACTTTCAGCGCTTCAGCCAGCTTCAACCAACGTGGACGACCGACTTTCGGCGCTGGTCCGATGGCGTCGATAATGTCACGACTGACAGAATTGGCCACGGTGAGGAGTCTGGAGGCTTCCGGCTTGTCAATCCCGAGCGCCGAACAGACAACGTCTCTGTCAAAGCCCTGAGCCTCCAGCTTGGACGCAAAGGCAGCGCGCTCAATAAATGAAAGATCAAGCCGTTGGCCGTTCTCCTGGCCCTGCGCAATCACCATCTCAATGTCGGTCAGCGACCGGACAATCGCTTTAGCCTTCAATCCGAGCTCAAACGCAGCGCGAATCCGACGATGGCCGTAGGCCGCCTGATACCTGCCCTGCTCCGTCGGATGCGGCCTAACCAGAACAGGAACCTGTTGTCCTGAGAACTCGATCGCGTTCTTAAGCGCGATGAAGGCCGGGTCATCGAATGATGACAACCGGTCCGAAACAATGGATGCGTCAATCACAGAGGGGTCGAGTTCGACCACGTTTTCGCTGTTAGCCATGGCCTCGCGCAGTGCCTTGGCTTCGGCAGCCTCTTCACTGAGCCTGTTGAGCCCCATGTTCAGCGCCTTCACAGCACCCGCTGGTCTCTGGAGAGGCAAGGAGTTGTCTGGCGTGACTGGCTTGCCCGCTTCGACAAGGCTTTTCAGGACATCGCGCCCCTTCATTCGGCGGCCCTCCCCCATGCCTTCAACACCAATTGCCCAATTTCAGAATTCACGTTGTCCATCGATTCAACAGCACGTTCGTAAGTCTGCCGATGCATGGAGTCTTTGCTGGCCTCGTAGATCGTTTGTTTGGAAAGTCCGGCGTCGGATATTGCTGTCGATTTGACCATCATTGCCGTCAACACCCGTTCGCCGAATAGATTGCGGAGAAAGGCAACGATCTGCGCCTGTGGCGCGTCGTTTGGCTCGTACCGGGTGACGAGATAGCGCATCCAGTCGTAATCAAGATTTCCGCCTGCTTCCTTGACGACCGACAGCAGGTTCGAAGTCATGGCGAGAAACTGGTTCATGGAGGCGATATCGAGCATCTGAGGATGCACAGTGATCAGAACCGCGGTCGCGGCGCACAGCGCCGACATCGTGAGAAAGCCCAGTTGAGGCGGACAATCGATAACGACGACATCATACCGATCTTCAACGGATCTCAGGGCTTCAGCGACCCGCAGGAAAAACATGTCTCCTGAATGTTCCCGGTTGGCGAGAACGCGCGGGGTGTCGTGCTCGAATTCGTGGAGTTCCAGGTTACCTGGAACTAGGTCGAGGCCCGAGAAGTAAGTAGTCCGGATGATGTCAGACAGCGGACGGGGGTCGTCGTACCGAATTGCACCATAGAGCGTTTGGTTTTCACCGACATCGAACTCGGGCTGATAGCCGAACAGCGCGCTCATCGATGCCTGAGGATCGAGGTCGACGGCTAGAACACGATATCCATGCAACGCAAGAAACTGGGCAAGGTGAGCTGCGGTCGTGGTTTTCCCGCTACCGCCTTTGAAGTTTGTTACCGCAATGGTCTGCAAATGGTCGCCTGTCCGGCGGTTGGGCAAATACGACGGTTTCGAATTCCCGAGGAAGCGACGGAGTTCGTGAACCTGCTCGAGTGTATAGGCGCGGCGACCGCCCGACGTTTTTTCGGGCGAAGGGCCCTCATCAGCCAAGGCAAGATGGCGGATATAGCTCTCGGTGACGCCGATCAGTTTAGCGACCTCCGAACTGGAGAATTTGCGGAGTTCTTTTTGGGCGGACGGCGGGAATAAGCGCTCCCGAAGCAACTGGAGCTGCGACCCGAGCGCTTGAGAATCGTGCCAGATGGTCTCATCGATTGACGGCGGAGCGATTGATCGGTCTGTGGCGAGATTGGTGGTTGTCGTGGTCATTCACGCAAATTCCGACATATCGGCCTATTTTGCGTGAATGTGTCCGAGTCTATCCGTAGCGTCAAGGAATATTGGGTTAACAGAAGGTTAACGACAATACCCTCTAGGGCAGGAGGACGCGATTGTCAGCTGACAATCGCGTCTGTCGTTCTTCCAAGCCGCTGCAACAACTCCAGCCCGAAGTCCCGTCTACAAAACCCGGAGCCGCATCTTGCCTGCAACGCGGTCCTTCGCCGGCGCTTCCAGTAGCGTGCTCGGAGCAATGATAGCCGTGATCAATCGCGAGTCCGCCAGCGCAGATTCCAAGTGCGCAGGCCACTACGGCCTGAAGAAAGACCAAACCGACGTCCTCCGTGAAATCGAAGACCACCATCGCCGACGCCCATCTCAAACAGGAGGCTCGATAGAGCAGGGCGCGCGCGATGCGCCCCAAAACCGTGCTAGATGACCGCCGCACAGCCCGCTGCGCGTAAATCCCTCTGCTGCGCTCCTGTCGTGCTCGTCGGCTGAGAGGCGACCAAGGCCAATTCCGGCGGCCTTGCTGGCGACGGGGAATCTCGACTTTGCGTGTTAGAAGCCCTGCGGATCCCCTCCGGGGGCGAAATTACAATGCGAAAGATATGAGCAACGGATCCATCGGAAACGCCGCCCCGGAGTTACCAGCGAGGATCTGGCCATTCCGCGTTGGCCCACAATGCCAATTCCCCAGGAGAAACCAGGTTTTTCTCTCCGCGCTCGAGGCGGAGCGTATAGTACCTGTCATACAGCGGATCAAAGCTCGTCAGAAGCTGGAGAAATTTGCGCTTCCGTTCAGTTTTCGTCCATGAGCAGAAGATTGCCCCTCTGCTCTGAAGCATGCCAAAGATTACAGGGTGCGCAGGGTCAACACGGCGCCATCCCGTGATGACATCCTTTCCCTGTGACTGGAAATCCTCAAGCAGGGCCTCTTCGATTATTGCTTCGAGAGCGTAGGCAATCGCCTGCGTTTTTGCCGTATGTTCGAGATAGCCGAGCGAGCACCGCAGCATTCGTTGCTGAAGCAGCAAAACCGGCCACAGTATCCTTACGCCATAACGGTTGCCCATCTCCTCGTAGTGTTCGGGCGGCTCGAGGATCTCACGTTGCCGCTCGTATGCCTTGCGAACATCGTACGCGAGGCCGATAAACATGCCTTCCTTGTCACGAACGAGAGGCGATCGTTCATTGACGTCATGGACGACCTCATGCAGCCAGCGCAGAGAGGTGTAGTCACCGATCAGCATGATGCCGGCATGGTTTTTCAGCAGTCGATAAGAAAGCAAGCTGATCCTCCCCTCAGGT
>Ga0209941_1002380_pt1 | contig 10534 bp, 10 predicted proteins | sample ThiBiot_300_plan_FD_183945 | JGI IMG/M metagenome (GOLD analysis project Ga0209941, IMG submission 183945) | Wastewater bioreactor microbial communities from Cape Town, South Africa - Thiocy_solids_1 (SPAdes) | ecosystem: Engineered > Bioremediation > Thiocyanate > Unclassified | place: South... | reverse complement strand
CATAGGCGTAAAAATCGTCGCCCGGCTTGACGCTGGTGTCCATCGCTTCCTTGCTGATGCCAAGGTCGGTGCCGAGCGTGTAAGCAGCCTTGTCGCCGTTGGCGCTGGTGCAGGCGATCGGCCCGGCGACGATCGTCGCGGTGGACAGGAGGATGGCGAGGACGGTCTTTTTCATGGCGTTGCCTTGCTTTCTGGGGGGTGTCGGACGGCGATACGCCTGTGACAATCCCGTTTCAATACCAACCATTTTCGGCCTGCGGTGCTTTCCAATCGACGAGCGACCGGCTAGGGCGCAGACAGTTTCAGGGAGAGAGTGAACCGTGAGCGCCCCCGTCCTTTCGACGCAATATAATCCCGACGATCCGCAGACCCAGGCACGCGCCGCGCACAACCGCGGCCTGCGCGACGCGCTCTATGCCCGCGTCGCCGAAGCGGCGCTCGGCGGCAACGAAAAGTCGCGCGAGCGGCATACCAGCCGCGGCAAGCTGCTGCCGCGCGAGCGCGTCGAGCGGCTGCTCGATCCGGGTTCGCCCTTCCTCGAGATCGGCCAGCTCGCGGCGGGCGACATGTATGAGGGCGAGGTTCCGGGCGCCGGGATGATCGCCGGCATCGGCCGTGTGTCGGGCAAGCAGACGATGATCGTGTGCAACGACGCCACGGTGAAGGGCGGCACCTACTATCCGATGACGGTGAAGAAACATCTTCGCGCGCAGGAGATTGCCGAGGCGAACCGCCTGCCCTGCATCTACCTTGTCGACAGCGGCGGCGCGAACCTGCCGCATCAGGATCAGGTCTTTCCCGACCGCGACCATTTCGGGCGCATCTTCTTCAACCAGGCGAATATGTCGGCGAAACGCATCCCGCAGATCGCCTGCGTGATGGGCAGCTGCACCGCGGGCGGTGCTTATGTTCCCGCGATGTCCGACGAGACGGTGATCGTGCGCAACCAGGGTACGATCTTCCTCGCCGGCCCGCCGCTGGTGAAGGCCGCGACGGGCGAAGAGATCAGCGCCGAGGATCTGGGCGGCGGCGACCTGCACGCGAAGAAGTCGGGCGTGGTCGATCATCTGGCCGAGAATGACGAACATGCGCTGACCATCGTGCGCGATATCGTGTCGACCTTCGGGGCCGACGATGGCTTCGACGTCGCGATGAAAGACCCGCGTCCGCCCAAATATGATGCCGAAGAGCTCTACGGCATCATCCCCGAGGATGTCCGCGCGCCCTATGATGTGCACGAGGTAATTGCGCGCATCGTCGATGCCAGCGAGTTCCACGAGTTCAAGGCGAATTACGGCACCACGCTCGTCTGCGGCTTCGCGCATATCTGGGGCATTCCGGTCGCGATCCTCGCCAACAATGGCGTGCTGTTCAGCGAGAGCGCAGTCAAGGGCGCGCATTTCATCGAGCTGGCGCAGCAGCGGCGCATCCCCCTGCTCTTCCTCCAGAATATCTCGGGCTTCATGGTCGGTGGGAAGTACGAGGCCGAGGGGATCGCCAAGCATGGCGCGAAGCTGGTGACGGCCGTCGCGACCGCGACCGTACCCAAGATCACGGTGCTGATCGGCGGCAGCTTCGGTGCGGGCAATTACGGCATGTGCGGGCGGGCCTATAGCCCGCGCTTCCTGTTTAGCTGGCCCAACAGTCGGATCAGCGTGATGGGCGGCGAACAGGCGGCGTCGGTGCTGGCGACGGTCCACCGCGACGCCGACAAATGGACGCCCGAAGAGGCCGAAGCCTTCAAGGCACCGATCCGCCAGAAATATGAGGACGAAGGCAATCCCTATCACGCCACCGCGCGCCTGTGGGACGATGGGATCATCGATCCGGCGCAGACGCGCGATGTGCTCGGGCTGGCCTTCTCCGCAACGCTGAATGCCCCGGTCGAAGACCGCGGCTTCGGCGTGTTCAGGATGTAATGGGAGGATAATGATGGCAAACGGACGTCCGGGCGATCATCCCTTCACCGACATCTTGCATCACGGCAGTTCGGAATTTGGCGATCCCGTCGACTCAATTGTCAAGGAAATGTCGAAACACCCGCTCTTTTTCAAAGTTCGAGACAACGTCGCGGACCTCCTCTGGGAAAAATCTCCTGTTGGACGGCAAGCCGAGAAAGAAGCGCTCCTCGTCGAGACTGAAATCGCCCTAGCCGCAATTTCAAGCCGCCTGGAAAAACTGGCAGAAGAAGAATGATCAAATCCCTCCTCATCGCCAATCGCGGCGAAATCGCCTGCCGTATCATCCGCACCGCGCGCGAGATGGGCATCCGGACCGTAGCGGTCTATTCGGACGCCGATGCCAAGGCGCTGCATGTGCGCGAGGCCGATGAGGCCGTGCATATCGGGCCTTCGCCGGCGCGCGAATCCTATCTGGTCGGCGAGAAGATTATCGCCGCCGCCAAGGCGACCGGGGCCGAGGCGATCCATCCCGGTTACGGCTTCCTCTCGGAGAACGCCGAGTTCGCGCAGGCGGTCGCCGATGCCGGGCTCGTCTGGGTCGGACCGAAGCCGTCGTCGATCACCGCAATGGGCCTCAAGGATGCCGCGAAGAAGCTGATGGCCGAGGCCGGGGTACCGGTGACGCCGGGCTATATGGGCGAAAATCAGGATCCCGCCTTCCTCGCCGAACAGGCCGCGCAGATCGGCTATCCCGTGCTGATCAAGGCGGTCGCGGGCGGCGGCGGCAAGGGAATGCGCAAGGTCGATGCTCCGGCCGATTTCGCCGACGCGCTGGCCTCGTGCCAGCGCGAGGCGGCGGCATCGTTCGGCAACGACCATGTGCTGATCGAGAAATATATCCTGACCCCGCGCCATATCGAGGTGCAGGTGTTCGGCGACACCCACGGCAATGTCGTCCATCTGTTCGAGCGCGACTGCTCGCTCCAGCGCCGCCACCAGAAAGTGATCGAAGAAGCCCCGGCCCCCGGCATGGACGAAGCGACGCGCGCCGACCTCTGCGCCGCCGCCGTGCGCGCCGCGAAAGCGGTCGATTATGTCGGCGCGGGGACGATCGAGTTCATCGCCGACGCGAGCGAGGGCCTGCGCGCCGACCGTATCTGGTTCATGGAAATGAACACGCGATTGCAGGTCGAGCATCCGGTCACCGAGGAAATCACCGGCGTCGACCTGGTCGAATGGCAGCTTCGCGTCGCAAGCGGCGAACCGATCCCGCTTCGTCAGGAGGAACTGGCGATCAACGGTTGGGCGATGGAAGCACGGCTCTATGCCGAAGATCCGGCCAGGGGTTTCCTGCCCTCGATCGGCACGCTCGAACTGTTCCAGCTTCCCGAACATCTCGGCCGCATCGACACGGGCGTCTACGAAGGCGCGGAGGTGTCGCCCTTCTATGACCCGATGATCGCGAAGGTGATCGCCTATGGCGACGACCGCGATGAAGCCCGCGAAATGCTGGCCGAAATGCTGGAGGACAGCGCGATCTGGCCGGTAAAGACCAATTCGGCCTTTCTGATCGCCGCGCTCAGCCATCCCGATTTCGTCGCAGGCACGGTCGATACCGGGCTGATCGGCCGCGATGGCGACAGCATGACGGCCGAGCCGATGCCCTCGGATCAGGCGCTGACCAATGCCGCGATGGCGATGGTTCCCCGCTCGCTGCAGTCGGGTTTCCGTCTCAACGCGCCCGATGTGCGCACCGCGCCCTTCCTGCTCGACGGCAAGCGCGTCGATGTGACGCTGCACGGCCCCGGCGCCGAGGAGCCCGCCCCCGCCATGCTCGTCGCCGAAAGTTGCGCGGTGTGGCAGCTCACGCCCTGGCGCGCCGCGGGCGGTGCCGGCGGCGCAGCGGGCGACGGCGCGATCCTGTCGCCGATGCCCGGCAAGATCATAGCGGTCGACGTCGCCGCGGGCGACAAGGTGACCAAGGGCCAGAAGCTGCTGACGCTCGAGGCGATGAAGATGGAGCATAGCCTGACCGCGCCCTTCGACGGCATCGTCGCAGAACTCAACGCTGCGCCCGGGGCGCAGGTGCAGGTCGAGGCGCTGCTCGCGAAGATCGAGGCCGCCGAGTGAGCGGCCTGATCCTTCGCGATGCGACGGCGGCGGATCTTCCCGCCATCCTCGGCATGCTTGCGGAGGACACGATTCCGCCGGCACGCGAGGCCGAACCCTCGGACCCGCGTTACCTTGCCGCGTTCGATGCAATCGACGCCGACCCGAACCAGCGGCTGATTGCAGCGGAACTCGATGGCCGCGTTATCGGGACGATGCAACTCAGTTTCCTCCCGGGGCTTTCCTTTATCGGAAGCTGGCGCGGCTTGATCGAGGCGGTGCGCATTGCCGCCGACCTGCGCGGCCAAAGGCTGGGCGAGCAGATGATCTTGTGGGCGGTGGAACAGTGCCGCGCGCGCGATTGCAAACTCGTCCAGCTCACATCATCGGCGACACGGACGGCCGCGCACCGCTTCTACGCCCGGCTCGGCTTCGTGCAGAGTCATGTCGGCATGAAATTGCATTTGAGGGACTGACGATGGCAGGCAAGTTTTTCGACGAATGGCAGATCGGCGATGCGATCGTGCACGAGATCCGCCGCACCGTGACCGAGACGGACAATCTGCTGTTCACGACGATGACGCACAATCCGCAGCCGCTGCATCTCGACATCGAAGCGGCAAAAGCATCGGAATTCGGACAGATCCTCGTCAACGGCACTTTCACCTTCAGCCTGATGGTGGGGCTATCGGTCGGCGATACGACGCTCGGCACCCTCGTCGCGAACCTCGGCTATGACAGGCTGGTGATGCCCAAGCCGGTCTTCATCGGCGACACGCTGCGCGCGACGAGCGAGGTAATCGGCCTCAAGGAATCGAAATCGCGGCCGAATGCGGGCATCGTGACCTTCCTTCATCGCTGCATCAACCAGCGCGACGAAATCGTCTGCCAGTGCGAACGGTCAGCGCTGATCAACAGGAAGAAGGTCTGATGCGCCTCCGCTCGCTCCTCTTCGTCCCCGGCGACCGCCCCGAACGCTTCGCGAAAGCCGCGGCGTCGGGCGCCGATGCGATCATCCTCGACCTCGAAGATTCGGTGTCCCCTGCAAACAAGGAGGCCGCGCGCGAAGCGGTCGCCGCCTATCTCGCCGGAACGCGCGAAGTCTTTACGCTGGTCCGTGTCAATCCGCTCGACGGGCATATGACCGCCGCCGACGTTGCTGCCATTGTCGGCGGGCGCCCCGATGCGATCATGCTGCCCAAGGCCGAAGGCGCGCCGAGCATCGCTCAGCTCGATACGATCCTTCGTAGCGAGGGGGCCGCCGGTGCGTCGCTGCCGCCGGTGCTCCCGATCGCGACCGAAACCCCGGCAGCGATCTTTACGCTGGGTGGCTATCGCGAAGCGAAGGCCCGGCTGGTCGGCCTTACCTGGGGCGCCGAGGATCTGCCCGCCGCCATCGGCGCGACGACGAGTCGCGAGGCCGACGGGCGCTACACCGAACCCTATCAGGTCGCCCGCGCGCTGACATTGTTCGCCGCGCATGGTGCGGGCGTCGCTGCGATCGATACGGTGTTTCCCGCGATCAAGGACGAGGCGGGCCTTGCCGCCTATGCCGCGCGCGCGCGGCGCGATGGCTTTACCGGCATGATGGCGATCCATCCATCGCAGGTCGCGCCGATCAACGGCGCCTTCACGCCGTCGGCTGACGAGGTTCAGCGTGCGCAGGCGATCGTCGATGCCTTCGCCGCCAATCCGGGCTCGGGGGTGCTTCAGGTGGACGGCAAAATGGTCGATGCCCCGCACCTCAAACAGGCGCGGCATATCCTGTCGCTGGCGGACTGACGCCGCGCTATCATCTCCGCCGGAACGGGCGGTGACGCTTCATCCAGGCTTTGCCGCGGTGCCAGTTCCGGCGCAGCCCGCGCTCGGCGATCCCTTCGAACATCGCGTCGGGATTTTCGGGATCGAGCAGTTCATGCTCGGCGATATAATCGTCGAACGGCCCGGGCTCGACGAGATCGAGTAACTCGAGCGAGCGGCCCGGCCCGCGCAGCGCCTCGATCGCATCGATAAGCGACCCCGTTGTTTCATAAAGGCGGCCAACATCGGCCGGATCGACGTCCAGATGCTCGCCGATCAGCGATTCGCGCAGCGCCCGGATCGTCGGCTCCACCCCGCGGTTCGCGGGCAAAGCGGCATCGATCGTCACATCGCATTCGCTGTCGAGCCCCAGCGATCGATTGTTCATGTTCGATGATCCGATACGCAGCAGGCGATCGTCGACGACCGCAGTCTTTGCATGAACATAGATCGGATCGCCGCCCGCGGTGTGCGGGACATATACGCGCAGGCGGTCGCCGTGCCGCGCCTTGGCAATCGCGCGCACCAGCTTCACGCGCGCCGCGTCCATCGCCATCTGTTCGAGCCACCCGTCGGCGGTACGCGGCATCACCATGATGAATTCGGGGGGATCGTCCTCGTCCAGCCGCTCGGCGATCGCCGCCGCGATCTTGGCCGAAGTGAAATATTGATTCTCGAAATAGATGAAGCGCTTCGCCGCCACGATCATGTCGAGATAAAGCTGCTCGATCTCGCGAATTTCCGGATAGCCGTCATATTCGGCGCGCGTGCGCGATATTGCGACATCGACGTTCGTAAAATCGGGTTCGAGATTTTCGGGCCAGTTTTCGCCGTCGCCCTTTACGTCGCGCAATTGCTTGTTCGTTGCGCGCTGCCAGCGTTCGTTGCCCAGATCGGCAAGCGCTTCGCCCACCGGCCCGGCCAGGATCATCGTCGAATCGTGCCACGGCATATAGGGCTGGCCGTCGGGATTGGTGCGCCGCGGATCACCGTCGCGGTGGCCCCGCGTATCCCAGCGCGACGAGGACACGTCGATACCGCCGCACACCGCCAGATGATCGTCGAACACCGCGACCTTCTGGTGGTGGCTGCATCCAGTGGGGTGCGCGCTGTCGAGCCGGAAGCTGATCGAGCGCGTCACCTTCCAGCGCAGCACCATCGAGACGATGCGCGGCATGAGAAACTGTTTCAGACCGCCGAAATTCCAGCGAAGAATGTCGATATCGCGGTCGGGTTTCGCATGGGCCAGACGCAGCAGAAAATGCCCCAGCGATTCGCCCTTGCCCGCATCGTCGGGCGTCAGGGCAATCCGCGGGTCGAAATCCCAGCCGATCAGCAGGATGCGCTCTTTCGCGCGCTCCATCAGCCGGACGAGCAGCGCGTAATAGTCGGCCGCATCGACGATCATCCGCGCCTTGTTGGCGCGTTCGATCCGCCAGCAATTGCGGCCTTCCTCAACGATCGGGGTCAGCGCATCCTCGCTCATCGCCGCCTACACGCACGGGCGGCGGCGATGGTTGCGAGCCTGCACGTCAGGCGGCGAAGAATTGATCGGGCGTCAGCGCCATCATCGCTTCGCTGCCGGCCTCGATCTTGCGGCGCAACGCGCCCGCATCGGGGATGAAGCGTTCGCCGAAATGACGCGCGGTAACAAGCTTGGCTTCGAGGAACGCCTTGTTCCCGCGCCCTTCGTCGAGCGCCTTCTGTGCCGCTTCGGCCATGCGCAGCCACATGAGGCCCAGCGCGACGATACCCATGATGTGCATGTAATGATGCGCGCCCGCGCCGACATTATTGGGGTTGGTCATGCCATTGGCCATGAACCACATCGTCGCGGCCTTGAGTTCGCCATTGGCCTTTTCGAGTTGCCCCGCAAAATCGGCGAAGGCCGGCTTGTCCTTCGCCGCCGCACATTCGGCGTCGACGATCGCGAAAAAGGCCTGGATGGCACGGCCGCCATTCTGCGCGAGCTTGCGCCCGACGAGGTCCATCGCCTGTACGCCGTTGGCGCCTTCGTAGATCATCGTGATGCGGGCATCGCGGACATATTGGCTCATGCCCTGCTCTTCGATGTAGCCGTGGCCGCCGAACACCTGCTGCGCGTTGGTCGCGACGTCATAGCCCTTGTCGGTGCCATAGCCCTTGATCACCGGGGTCAGCAGGCTGACGAGATCGTCGGCCTGCTGCCGCTCCTCTTCGGACGCGGCGCCATGCGCCAGATCGACCTGCAGCGCGCCCCAGAGGCACAGGCCGCGCAGCCCCTCAACCACCGCCTTGCCATCCATCAGCATGCGGCGCACGTCAGGATGGACGAACAGCGGGTCGGCCTTCTGGGCGGGATCCTGCGGCCCGGTCAGCGCCCGGCCCTGCCGGCGGTCCTGCGCATATTGCACGGCATTCTGATAGGCTATGTCGGCCTGACCCAACCCCTGTATGCCGACGCCGAGCCGCGCGGCATTCATCATCACGAACATCGCGGCAAGGCCCTTGTTCTCCTCGCCGACCATCCAGCCTTTTGCGCCGTCATAGTTCATCACGCAGGTCGCATTGGCGTGGATGCCCATCTTGTGCTCGATCGACCCGCACGACAGCGTGTTGCGCTCACCGAGCGAGCCGTCGTCGTTCACCAGATATTTTGGGACGATGAACAGCGAGATTCCCTTGACGCTGTCGGGTGCGTCAGGGGTCTTTGCCAGCACGAGATGGATGATATTGTCGGTGAGGTCATGCTCGCCCGACGAGATGAAAATCTTCGTCCCCGTGATCGAATAGCTGCCGTCGCCGTTCGGCACCGCGCGGGTGCGGATCAGGCCAAGATCGGTGCCGCACTGCGGTTCGGTCAGGTTCATCGTGCCGCCCCATTCGCCCGACACCATCTTCGGGACATAGAGCCTCTTCTGCTCGTCCGACCCCTTGACCAGCAACGCCGAGACTGCGGCCTGCGTCAACCCCGGATACATGGCAAAGGCCTGGTTCGCCGCCATGCGATATTCCTCGACCGGAAAGCCGAGGACGTGGGGCAGCCCCTGACCGCCGAACTCCTCGGGCTGGTTGAGTAGCGTCCAGCCCGCTTCACAATAGGCCTTATACGCTTCCTTGAACCCCTCGGGCGTGGTGACCGAACCATCTTCATGCCGCGTGCAGCCTTCGAGGTCGCCCGATCGGTTGATCGGGAACAGCACCTCTTCGCAGAATTTGCCGGCCTCGGTCAGCACCGCCTCGACCATATCGGGCGACGCATTGGCGAAGCCCGGCAGATCGGCATAGCGATCGATGCCAAGGACATCATTGAGCTGGAACAGCGTATCTTGGATCGGGGCGCGATAGACAGGCATGCGAAATCTTTCCGATAAATCAGGTGTTGGCAATCAAACTTGCCCGGGGAGGTTCTGGTTGCCGAAGCTCAGCCGACTTTTTCGCCAGCGTCGACCTTTTTCACCATATCGATGAAACGTGTCAGTTCCTCGACGGCGCTGTCGATGTCATCGCGCTGACGCTGGAGCAGCGCGATGCGCTCCTCGCATTTTTCGACCGTGACCTGGCGCTGGAGCTTGCGGCCGTCGCCGACGTCGTAAAGGTCGATCATCTCGCGAATGTCGGCCAAGCTAAATCCGGTGCGCTTGGCACGCAGAATCCAGGCCAGCCGGGCGCGGTCGCGTTTCGAATAAATACGCGACAGCCCCTTGCGCGAGGGGCTGATCAGCCCTTCGTCCTCGTAGAACCGAAGCGCACGCGCGGTGACGCCGAATTCGGTCGACAGATCGGTGATGCTATATTGCTCGCGCCCCAGGTGATCGGGCGTGTCGATATGGGCGTGGCCGTATTCTTCGGTCATCCCGAAAGACTAGTTTCCGTTGACGTGAACGTCAAGGCCGTCGGAGATAAGGAAAAGCGCCGCTTACGGCGATCCGCAAGGCCGGACCATATTGCCGCGTCCATCGCGCAACTGCAAGCCCTTTGCATCGTCCGCCGACCAGCTCGCCCGCGGCAGGCGCAGGCCCGAGAGCGACGCGCGCGACGGACACAGGCTGTCGCATTGCGACGGCAGGCGTCCCGGCAGGCGCAGTTCGTCATCCTCTTCGTGAACAAGAGCCTCACATCCCTCGACCCCGGCAAAGCGCATCCGCCAGTCCTCGCCGTCCCGGACGATGGTGCCGCGCGCATTGCACGACAGGCCGGGACCGAACGACGCGCTCACCGCAAAGCGCCACTGCCCGGCGCCCTCAGGGACAACGCACATCGCATCGCGCCCAAGCTCGTGCGTGCGTTCGAACAGGCCGGTCGGATCGCTTGCATCGGCGCGTACCACTCCGCGTTTGCGCGCCGCGATTTCCAACGGATTGCGCGTATCGATCGCGGCATCGGCGCCGTCGCGCTTCGCCCGGTCGCAGCCGCCGACGAGCAGCAGAACCGCGACGAGGAGGTACGCAACGCGTAGGCTAGGCATCGGTATCGAGGAAGGTCAGGCTGCCGTCGCACTCGATCCGGCGATAAAAGCAGGATCGGCGACCTGTGTGACAGGCCGGACCGCCGGGCTTCACGCGCAAGAGCAGCGCATCCTGATCGCAGTCGACGCGCATTTCGACCACCGTCAGCCCGTTGCCCGAGGTTTCGCCTTTGCGCCACAGCGCGGCCCGCGACCGCGACCAGAAATGCGCCTGCCCCGTCTCCTGCGTCAGCGCGATCGCGTCGGCATTCATATGCGCGACCATCAGCAGCGCGCC
>Ga0209941_1002374_pt1 | contig 10561 bp, 7 predicted proteins | sample ThiBiot_300_plan_FD_183945 | JGI IMG/M metagenome (GOLD analysis project Ga0209941, IMG submission 183945) | Wastewater bioreactor microbial communities from Cape Town, South Africa - Thiocy_solids_1 (SPAdes) | ecosystem: Engineered > Bioremediation > Thiocyanate > Unclassified | place: South... | reverse complement strand
CTGTCTCCGGTTATGGTGCTAGATTTGCCATCCTTATTTACGTGAGTAGCGGTACGAGGGAGAATACCGGTACCTCGGTCAATCTTGGGTGTATCGTCACCAAAATCTCTAAGCGAGTCAATGGAGCCGTCTTCATTAGCTCTCGTCGTGTTTACTTGATTGATCATATCAACTATATTGCTTATTTGCAAACAATTGTTAGAAGCAATAGCAGCAGCTATTTAAACGAGGGGAGGGACCGTCTTATCACTAGATGCACTTGGTGGGGACACACCTCCTTACCTGTAACTTTTTAAACGGGATCAACAGGGCAATTGTTGGAAAACAAAACACAGTTGTGTTATCTGCTACAGAGGTTATCACCTACAGTCTTGGGTAACAACTGGGGTGAAGCTGAGTGATCTCAAATGTAAATTATTTCACGAGCGCATGCAAAATAAAGGGTGCGCGGTAGTACTTTAGATGGATGATTCCGCTGCATCACGTCGAACTCCGTGGTGGCCGGACTGTGACTCGTGTCATGGTCCCTCGTATCCTGTGGGGTACTATTTGGGTAACAAGATTCTGTGTCCAACTTGGGGGATGTGACTTGTTGCTGCACTATGTCACTGGAGAATAGCGTGCGGCTGTCAGCCGATTAGGAACATCATCTTGTTTAGGTAGGTTATGTACACTCATAGTGTCCTATCTGTAAACTTTGTATGAGATGCGGCATCACATATCGTGGTAGACTACTGAATACGGTTGACCTCGTGTGACTACGCGGTCATGGGATTTCCTGTCTCTGGTCATGATTCTGCGCTGGGCCAGAAACTCTAAGTCAGAAATAGTTAAAAGTTTATGTCGCGGCGGAATTAGCCGAGGTATGGTAACCATTCTTTTGTAGTGATTGATGTGTACTCGGTGTATTTGCCTATTTAAGCGTACATGAATTGTATAGGTAATGCGCTACTTGTTCAGAGTAAAAGTAATCCACCAAACGCAATCATGGCTGCGATGCCTCCATTGTAGTTCAACTCGCTACCGTCGTTCTTCGAGCTTGCTGTTTCTCCAGTGGCACTTGGGTTTACCCAATCGGTTGTTGTAGTCACTCTTGTAGTGTGGTCAAATCTACCAGGAACGTTCGTAGATTCTGGTGATTCACCAGTTTTTGTAACAGTAACTGTGCTCTCGTTGTCATTTGCTGCAACAAGTGCAACTCCAGCGAGTTGTATGAGTAAGTAACCTACCTTCATTGTGTTTTCAATAATGAGTTTCTACTGGACTACAATTTGCCAGTTCAAATATCTACGTCATCTTCAATCCGGCATGGTACCATAGTCATGCACGTCCGGTAATATGAAGGATACTCAAATGGTTTTGTGTAATGTACAATGTTTCGGTGTGGTTGCAAAACTCGAGGTAGAACACCTTCAAGAATCTTTTAAACTTACAATATGGCAATTTTTTAAGCATTCAACTCTATAGTTTGTGGAATACAAATAAGAAATCTTCTTTGTATTTACCGTTTTGCGTCGAAATTGTTGGGGTCTGCAATTTTAAGTATATTAACTAGTTAAAATGTGAAAATTTTACAGAATTTCATTAAAGGATTCTGTTAAACGAATATCAAATATCGCACTGGAAAGAAATACTATGCTTTCCATTCAAATCACAAACTCAAATCTTGCATGTCGGACTAAATGCTTAAATGTTCAACTGCAGTCGGTTATAAACATGATATTTCGAAATAGAATGACATATCTTGCTATTGATGAAAAAAGTGTAGGAGTTACTATGTACCTACCACAAAACTAATCACTTGTTGTCGTGAATATATACCGATTATGATCAGTTACAAGTGATCGGTTACATATTTACTTACAGGGTTTTAAAAATTAAGAGTTTTGTACAATTATGGTTTTGAATGATGTAGCTGATATTCAAGAAAAGGCTCTTATTTTCATGATATTGCACTACATTGATCTGAAAATTCAATAAACCTGAATTCTAAAAATTTCTTCAGTGGAATAAGCGATTTTAGGTGACATGCTCGCAGCATTGGAAGTTACCAGGATAACTTTTCTGCGTCTTAACCATCTGTAGAATGCAACTGAAAGTATACTCTATGTTTCGTCATTCGTATCTATAACATTTTTTTGCAAAACAATGAGTTGCAATAAGAAATGGTATTCACTATTTTCCTCATAGTTGCCCTTCTAATTTGTAACTTTTCACCGAATATGATTTAAAGTGTGGCTCCACAATAAATTGAGTTCGCGCGTTCATTTGTGGCGAGTGCCTTTATATATCTAACAAGATACATCTAAACTTGGGTTTAATATCGAAGTGCCACGCCATCGAAAGGCCATCTGTGAGTTTCTCCTTTCTGCCAAAATTGCTTCTTAAAAACCCATCGGTTATGCGGTACCAAAAAATATTCGTTAGAAAATATTGCTTATCAACCCCCCTTAACCGACGCGTACTTTTCCTAAGTAGCAATTAAAAGGGAAGTTATCCTTATCTATATATACATGTATATTTCCGCTATTACTATCCTACTTTACAAATATAACATTGAAAAGACCAGGACATGACTCTTATTGATCTTGAATCAGGAGAACCCATAACTATAGAAACTTTTGAGCCTTTCTCAACACCAAATAGTAAAATATCAAAATCTTCAGTAGAAACAGGGGTTAGGTTTGAGTGGATTTACTCTAACTCCGATTTGTTGACCACAAAAATTGAAAATGTAACAAAGACGGTGAAGAATATCAAAGATCGTGGAGAATATTTCACTCGCCCCAAGGATGCTATCGGTGTTATTGTCCATTCGAGTGATGAACCAAGTGTTGTTGCCTGTTGGTATGGGTCAGTTCATGAGGGTCAATATAATGTTTATAACGACCAACCAAAATTTACACAGCAAACACATTTCTTAGGTGGTACACAAACGATATTCATTGGATTATTTTAGAGTTTATTAAGGGAATAGATGAACTTTGAAGTAGAAAAATAATAAATTTATCTGGTCAACCAAAACACATTTGTTCAATTCGTGTTTACCAAGTTACGCCTTCCATATTATCAGTTTTTTGATTTAAATATAAACAGCTGGACAATATTACAATACTAACTCTCTGAAAACCCACTTGTTTACATAACCAACAGATATGAAGAGCCACATCATAAATTCTGATTAAAGCAAAAATATTAAGCGCAACAGTTTGGTAGATCCATTAAGGAAACATGAAGATCAAGAGTTTTAGTCTCCAAACTGGCTGTTTAATTCTATAATGGAAGTGGAAAAATTCTGCACTATATTCAGAAACGAATAGCAAGGCAATGAGATTCAAAAGGTTATTATGAATCATCAAGGAGCTCAAAGAGCATTGATTTTTTATCTATTAAATACACCCCTTTTAAGCGGTTGGGTTTTAATCATGTATTAGCTCTAGAATTACCACGGTTATCCAAGTAGTAAAGGTACTGTCAAATAAACGATAACTGATTTAACGAGTTATTCGCAGTTTCACTGTATAAAGTGCTTATACTTAGACATGCATGGACCTAATCTTTGAGACAAGAATATGACTACTGGCAGGACCATATGGAATTATTTTCCTAAATACTTCAATTAGTTGGAGATATTAACATTGCTTTTCCAGAAACTAATTCATAGAAAAGAACTTCAAATAGGTATCATTGAACTGATGACGTACCACAGGTGATCGAAAAATCATGAATTATTTCTCAAAAAAGACAGAATCATTATGAATATTATTGGTGTATACTTGCATTGACTGAAAAAGTGCCGGTGAGGTGATAAACATTTGTGTAATCCAGCTATTAAATTGATTACCGAAAATTCAAAAATGTATTCTTTTATTATCGTGCTCAAAATGTGAAATTGATTACAAGACTAGAGACTGAAAACCATGAGACACCAAAGCAATGAGTTTAACGTTGCATGCTGTCGTTTCATGAATCAACTAGATCTGTCAAAGTCAATGGTATTTAGGACGCGTCAGATGTACTTAATAGCGTGGTCATATCTTTTAATCTAAATTCCTTCCTTTAGTAAGTCTGAAAGTTCCTCAGACACAAAGAGTAGAATTGTTTTGTTCAGAACCCATTAAACTATTCTAATCCGATGTTTCATCTTTTCTCTTGAATCTCAACTATTTACCACATTTTTTTTGACTTTTGTATTTGGTTTCATCTTCATTTAGCCCCAGACAAGCATATCAGGCTTAATATTGGAGAAATAATATGTAGTCAACCTGTGTTAGTAACGGACGCCAATGAAACTGTAATTGATATTGCATACAAAATTTATATAAAACCAGACGAGTATGATTTAGCTTGAGAGCAAAAAAAAGCATTAACAAGAGAGAAAACAACAATTAAGTTAACTTCTTGAATTATGCGAAGCATATTTATATCATTTCAGTTTGATAATCCCCATTTGATTTACTACCTCTACACACTTTCATTGCAAATTGTAATTTCTGAAATTTCACACGTGCATAATCATCAATAGTATCGCGCAGAATTGGCTCAAATCCCGGATAATTTAATTTTCCTGCAAACTAAAGGTTCTAAACTTTAAGGGTCTTTTCCTCGTGAAATTGTACATAATCGTCTATAGTACAGTACAGAATTATGGCATGAATTTAATTCAAGTACCTCAATGAATTACTGAACTTTCAAAGAAAAATAAAAAACATAAAAATTTAGATATTTCATTCTTAAAGCCCTGGGCAACTGTAAATCAAGAATATGTCAAAGCAACATTTTAACTACCCAGGACAACTGATACTCTCTTTTGGGAAATAAGATGAAGCATATGCACAACAAAATAATGAGTTTAGATGTATAGTTGGATTTCTAACAATCAAAGATTTCGGAAAATATTTGGATTTCTACTTGAATTTAACTATTGAAAAAAGAAAGCAGAATGTGCAAGCAACATAACCGAAAGGTTTTTTCTAAATGTAGTCAAAATTATAATTAACCCCTGGAAGTATTGGAGGATGTGTATCAATAGCCAGGGTTACTTATGTTTTAAAACTATATATTCGTGGTCCTACACTTCGCACATGCCAAAAAAATTAGTTGTCTGTTCCTCAAGGTGAATGATATTGTCTTCGACATGATTGACAGTTTCCTGACTTCTTAGAAGCATATCGCTAGTTTGACTTGAAGACTACTTTCAAAATTGTCCACATGCCATTCATTGAGAGTGCGGTGGGCGAAGAGGAGGGGTTACCTCACCGTTTTTGTGAGAATTGAACACATCACCTTTAAAACATATGCACACTACTTAAAACAAACAAAAATTAAATGGAGACATTTACAATTTGCGAGGTGAACATTTGCAGAAGTAAAATCCGATGACAACATCAGCAGTTCCAAAACTGTAAATATTAAAGGATTATGCAAATTTTAGGAAACTTAGGTGACTTTGGATACATAATTATAAGATGAGTCGCAAAAGTTAAATTCACTATCAAAGAATTCTAAGTGTGTAACCTATTTCAAAAGAAAACGAACATGCTATTATTGAAAAACATTGTTGTACTACTTCTAGTCGCGTGTTGTGGGTATGTCCTAGTCATTAAAAACTTCAATGTAAACAAAATTTTGGCCATTGGAAAAAATCTACAATTAGTTGATAGATGGTCTAATGCTGCTAATGTACTTTGTTTGTTAATTGCGTTGAAAATAGACAAACAGTATTTTCCAGCCACAACTCGTCAAAATGTTGCACTTGAGTGGGCTCTATTGGTAGGAGTTACGATGTTTTATCTAGTTCAAGCCGTTGCACATATAAACAGGTGTGTCACTGGTGATGACCCGATAGGTCAAATAGGGGCAGCTTTTGAAGTTGCTGATGATATTGCTGCATTGTTATTGTTAGCTATCGGGGCCGTTAACGGAGTCGGTTTCACTGTATTGAGACGCAGCGATGAACAGTTGAACCCAATATCACACCTAATTTTATTACACGGTGGCATCGCAATTTCGTTTTTGATGAGATTACAAGAGGTGTTGATATGCATAAACTCAGTGGCAATCTTGCTAGCCTATCAAGATGGTACGGTAGTATCATTGTGTTTTGCAATGTTTCGAGTGTTACATTTGGAGGTATTGCTGTACATTTATAGGCATGTACAGATTGAACTGCGGGGTTAAGTAGTGATAATAGTGATAATAGTAGCGTGGTACTTTAATCATTCGCGTACTCCCTACATAACCTTGTATCAGATTGAGCTTTCATCGAGAAAATTCATACATGTAGCCAGTTGATGCCAAAATGCCCAACAGAATATCAAACATTGACGTAGACTGGGCAATATATATAGGTGAATTACTGTAGGAGCAACCCTGCTCGGTTAGGCGACCTAAAAACACGCCTATCAGTATTATTTGTACACAGTCTTCCCATTGAGTCAGAAATACGATGAGGAAAACATCAGAGAAGGTGTCCTCTTCCACAATTGACTGCGCATTTCCTTAAATAAAAGGATTATAGATTAGTTAATCTTTTGTGCATTTTGGTGGACATCCAAATTGATATAAACTATAATGTCTATTTAAATTGTTAGCAAGTTGTCAATTTGCAACCTTTTAATACCCAGGAATACAGTTCACAATTTTAAGGGTAACAAACGTCACGTTAGATATATTTTCAAAAGAAGTGGTATTATTTAGCATAAACCACAACCGAAACATTGTGGATTGGACCATTCTCTTTCATTGTTGATAATAGGTTAACTCTTTGAGATTTTTTTGGAATACACCGGATTTTCCTGTGAACTCTGTATTAATTTATCAATCCTTGATAGTATAAATTATTACTGGTAAATGTTTTCATTCTCACTGATTGGGTTTACTTCCTAGATGTATGAAATACATCCTACAAAACTGTTCCACTTTCAAGTATTTTGAAAGCTTATGCTCAGGACTAGTATGTTTGTTACAAAATTGGAAATCGCTACCAGGATTCTGTAATTACTTTGTTTACTATTTTCTTGACTAAGATCTCCGGTTGCTCCTTAGTTTTAAAATACCTGTAAAATCACTAAAACCTAGCTAAAATGATTTTTCTCAGGATTTAACGGGGGAAATTCCTCGTATTAAGCGAATGCCATAGCCGACTAGACCACAAAACCTTTTCTCTAAAAACACCAATAAATAGAGGATAGCGGACCAAATTAAAATCTACTCACATGTCTGAAACCAGACATATAAAATAAAAATAAAGACCATCACCTATTTAGGTGTACAGAACCAAGGTGTTCATGGATAAAGCAAATTCAGAATTTTCGATACCTCATCCCCAACCTGTTATAAGTTCCCTTCTTTTCGCCCTTAAGACAATCGGAATAAATACTTATTTGTTAACCAAACTATACGTTCGAGATCTCCATAGTCCAATGACTGACCAAGAGATCACCAAAATGCACACCATGATTAAAACCTTCTTTCCAAGGTTTACTAACACAATACTCTTTACACTCCCAATACACGACGGTTACGGTTTAAATGACTTAAAACACCAATTAAAAGGAAGACGGGCTAAAATAATTTACAATCTTTCGACAAGACGAACTGGTTTATTTGAATATCCCTGCCAAAGCCCAACTCGTGGCAAATGAAATTGTTGATAACTCTTCAGTACTCACCAGTTCTCAATTAATGACGTCTGAGAGCAATACAATATACTTGGCCACAGCCCCATGGGGGCACCTTTTACTGTCTAATATTCCCCTTAAAACGATTCCAACTACCACCTACGCTGCAGGTTGCCATGAAGGGAAGAAAACGTCTCAAAGAAGTTGTACTTTTTTATCCTGTCCTACCCTCAGAGAAATCTTATCTAGAGGCATGGTTTTGTCTATTATCATTTCGTCCTACTCGGGAGAAGCTTCAGCTCTTTTCTTCTGAAACTATCTCGGAATGGATTACAAATCCTAAACCGACCTTTCTTCAACGTGTGCGTGATGCAAGGGATAAACCCTTAACAAGGTCATCTCCTTTACACATCTCAATCAAGTAATCAAAAGGGAAACTGAATCTGTACTCGCTGTACAACATCATCCTCTGCCCACTCCTACAAAACAAAGGGCATTTTGGGGGAATCTCTGGCGCCTAGCCTGTCAAATACCTGAATGAACAGAATTGTTGCATTTATATTATCTTGATCGCTTCCTTCAAAATGTAAGCCTATAACAAGCCTCGATTGAAACTGTCGCAGACAGAACTCTTGACCGAGCTTGTTATCGCTTGTGCCACAAAGAAATATACGAAGTAGATTTTACAGACCACTTGGAGTCTGCAGAATTACAGAAAAAATATGGGACCAATTTGATTTGGAATATCATGACAGTCAAGTTAAATAAACCGATATACGTCATTTAAAAATAAATCAATACTTCCATTGTTGTTACAGAATATACAATATACCGCCTTCAACTAGCGAAATCAGACGAAGCAATTGATTTGTCGGACGAAACGGCGACGAATTGGGTTAGCTATTGCACAACTTACGGAGGTATTTGAGTTGATCTTTAAAAAATAAGAAAATTTATTACGAATACAAAACATTATGGTGGGTTCTAATTTATTTTCACTACCAAATTAAATAGATACATAGATAGTTATATGCTTCAGTAAATAAAGCAATAAATACATTTTAGTTAAAAAAAAAAAATCGACTTTATGGTAAATTCCAATAACTTTTCACCATTCTTAACTTTCTTATTTATGTTTGTTTGTTATTTACAAGACAGGAGTATTTATAAACAGTTTGTTTTAACCAAGGGTTAACCTGCATTGAATTTTTATTTTTTTTTATTTTTTCAATTCTGGATTTATTGTGAAGTACATTTTAACATTCCAGTTTTTCATTGTCTTGCAATGATCATCATAAAATGGAAGGATATGGTCAAAGAGTTCTTTTCAATACCATGTAGATTACAATAACGAAGCCAATTATTAAGTGTTTAATGTGGATTCTGGTTGACAACTTTTTCCTTATCTTGTTCTTAATTGAGTTTCAAGCAACTGTTAGTTTAAAATTAGTGTACTCCTCCACTTTATACGTTACAGCGCAAAGAATATAAGTTATGTTACAACTGCCGTCCTGTTTCTGGTAATTTGAGGGGCAACTTACTTTGAAATAAAACTGTGTTGATGATCCTATAAGGAGTTTAGAAAAATTATTTTCTCGATATGCAATATGCAAAAAAAGTATACATGGAAAGTCAGTAAATGCCTTTAAAGTTTTCATTTATGCGTATGATTATACGTGATTGTTATTTTGAGTGTGTCTAATGATTTCCATCTAAGGGTAAAATTTTAAATCCTAAAATTCTATATAAGGTCATGAGAAAATACCGAAGGACAATTACAAACCATTTTATTCCATGACTGAAGAGGGTGCTTGCCATTTCAACAATGGAACCATAAGCCCCTTTTATGATACAGAAGGTTACAACTATTCTGTATGCTCAAATGGTTCAATTTACGTTCCCGCGGCACCTTTAGCTCCATCAGCATACAAACACTGCCAATTTAGCAATGGCTCGTTTGGCCCAATATATGACACAACAGGTTTTTCGGATACAATTTGCTTCCTCGGTGTTGTTCTTGTGGAGGCTAAACAGGTGAAAAAGTCAGAACTGACTACGTTACAATTATCGTTTTCATTACTAGTTATTTGCTTGATGGTTATGCTTTCGAACATTTGAAGTATAGGTTAATACTCTTAGGTAATTCATTTGAATATGTTTCAAAACAAATGCATGTAGTGACATCTAGAGATTCTTTAGAATAGTTGATTCCGCCAACATCTCGGTGAAAATTTTGTTGATCCGGTGAGAGAAATAGTCAATCAAAATAAACGAAACAGCCCCACGAAAACAGCTTAATTGGAGAAGACAATTCTATTTTAACTTATAGGGGTTGCATGCCATACGGACGAATGGCTCCAAGAATAATCAATCAAAATAAACAAAAGGGTCCCCCGAAAACGACTTAATTGGTGCAGACAATTCCATTTAAAGTTCTATGGGTTGTACACCATACAGACGAAAGGCTCCAAAAATAATTGTACAAACAATAGATTGAAACAGATATGCATGTAACTTTACGACTGCATAAAATATTTTTTGAATTAGATATATAATAAAACTGTGTAAATCAGTGGCTCTGAGAATATTACTACGCACGCTTTACATAGAAAATGCTAACGAATAAAATAAATTCTAACATAGAATTTAACTATAGCTTGAGTCTTTACTTAATCACTATTATTTTACTTACGGAGTAAGAGCCCGGTTTATACCTGATCAGAAAGATTCAGTAAATTTCAAATATTTTATGTCTCAGTTAGTATCGATTTGGCCAATTTATCCACTTTTCTAAGGCATATAATTAGATGATTAACTTGTTACACATTCATGAGAGCATCACTTATGGTCTCCTTTTGTATATAAGTCAATACATAGTCATGGTTTTAATAAACAAAGCTATGATTTCAACAGTGTCTATAGTTAATACTCAAGCCTTA
>Ga0209941_1002370_pt1 | contig 10574 bp, 7 predicted proteins | sample ThiBiot_300_plan_FD_183945 | JGI IMG/M metagenome (GOLD analysis project Ga0209941, IMG submission 183945) | Wastewater bioreactor microbial communities from Cape Town, South Africa - Thiocy_solids_1 (SPAdes) | ecosystem: Engineered > Bioremediation > Thiocyanate > Unclassified | place: South... | reverse complement strand
TGTGAAAAAATCCTGGTGAATTTGTCGTGAAATTTGATGGTCTGGTCTTAGCATGTCGGGTAGTGATATGGGCTTGAAGCCGATACGAATGGTATCAGACGGGGCACCAGAGGGTGGTGGTAGCGATTTCCACGGCGAATGTGGGAGTAGTGGTGGTGGTGGTGGTGGTTCCACCACCAGATCTAAAGGTATAACGTTAAACTTGGCTGTGAGTCCCGTGGTGGCGAACAAGTCGCCATCTGAGCGGACGGGGTCGTTTCTGCTGGCAACAGAGGCACCGGAGGACAATTTGTCCGGGGAGTTTGTCGCAGGTTTGGACCAGGAAATGCCCCAGCACCGTGTGTGTCGGGGCCATGACGGGTCGATTCCGCCAGTGGCCCAGTTGGAAACGTGGGATATCGACGCACAATTGCGACTTTTGGCGCTAAAGGAGATGGCGGTGGTGGAAATCAAGGATTCCATTGCCAAAATGCAACGGCATCTCCAAAAGAACGAGGCCGATTTGCACCAGTTGCGGGAAATCATCCAAAAATCCCTCTACAAGGAGTTGACGGTGTCGTCGGCACCGCAACGGGAACGGAAGAACAGTAATCCGCGCCAGGAGGCCATTGCAAACACAAAAAGTAGACGGTCTTTCTCGATTTCCAATTCTCAACCACCACGTAAACCACAAGACCCTATAAAAACCGACAGCGACGACGACAAAAGTAACTCGAAAATATGGAACGGGCTTAGTAAGCCGCTCAATCTTCTACTGCAGCTCGATACCATGCTTCAGAACGAGTTTGAGAAGTCTCTTATTCCAAACCAGGTTCCAAGTAATGGCCATGGTATAGCTCCGGTTGCTGGTCATGTTCGTGGGAGAAAATCGGAGGATTCTGTGTCTTCTGTGAGCACAGCTTCTCCGTTGAAGCACAAGTCGGGCGTGCGGCCAACGCAGACCGACTACGATAGACTTGTTGACGACAAGTCTGACGATATATTCCAGTCTGTGTCGACGTCACTATGGTCGTTTGTCAATGACGTCAAGACGAACGTGCTATCTTCGTTAAGCGAGGAGCAGGAAGGAGAGATCTACAGCTTGGAGAATGGGTCGTCCATCAGTCTAGATAAGATGACGGAATTCCCAAAGATCACCGAGTCTGTTCCTGTTGAAAACGTCAACAATAGCGATTACGAAGACGACGGGCAGTCGGATGGAAACGACGAAAAGCTCGATTTGTCGATGTATGCCAACTTGAGGAAGAAATCTAGATGAAACCACCACCATGCAAATAAACCACCATAGAGTTAGATTATACTTACTACAGTTTGATTTTTAGGAGTACTGGGTACGGAGTATTACTGTGACGAAATGTAACGAATCAACGAAAACAATGTATATGTAGACAGTTATAAACCTTGTAAACCTTTAACTAACTCGGACTGTTTCATTTCCTCTAACTTTTTCTCGTTAACGTCACCTATGGTTCTGATGTCTTTCAAAATGATATTCTTCAACTTGTCAAAGTAGACGTCTTGCAAGAGGTTTCTGATGTTTGATTCTGATTTTTCCACCGTCTGGCCCAAGTTGATCAAGTGGTTGGTCTCGAGATTCAATCCCGCGTCCAATTCCAACGAGTTGACGGTTTCCAATTGTCTGGTCATGGTACCAGACAAGTTCAAGCTTGACGACGAATTTTGCAAGTCGAGTATCACCGACGACGTCAATTTGTACGTGGCGGTGTTCTCCGTCTCGGGAATCACCTCAAACACATGAATCGAGTCCCAGCTTCCTAATCCGTCGGCCGATTGTTTCTTGAATAGCACCACTCCAGCAAAGCCTTGCGACAAGTCGGTGCAATCATCAGCAGTGTCCCACAAATATACTGACGAAATACCACCACCTTCGTAGTAGAGATCACGGTAGATGTCAAAACTGTCGTTGGCTTTCACTTCCAATTGTCGAAGTGTAGATGATGGGTATGGTGGTTCACCACCATCTTCATCTGCCACAGGAGGGTAGTATTTATTGGACCACGGTGATCTGTACGAATCACCGTCTCGATTGTAGTCACAGCACAAGTACGATTTTCCGCTGTCATCGCATTTAGCTACTTTCAATGGTGTATCCACGGAAGATAACAAGTCTTCCACCAATTCGTCCCCATCGTTCAGTTGGTTCTGAACTAAAGTACACAAGTTCGATAAGTTTTTGTCGACATTCTTGGGGTCCAATCGTCTTAATAAGTCCAACGAAGCGTCAAATTTGTCTTCGTACGACATGGCTATTCAATTGTGGTGAGATTTGGTTTGTTCTTGTGTGGTTAATAGATTATGCTGTGCGTGTTGAGAAAACTGGGTACAGGGCGGACTCGAAACGGGGAGCAGATGTGTTTTTGCGGATATTCTCGGTTTCCTCAGACTTTTGCGGGTATTTTCGTTCCTCAGACTCGAAACGTGTACATGCTCCAAATGGGGATCAAGAAGCCTCAGCCTTAGGAGTCGAAAAGTGAACAAGTACAGCTGGAAAATTAGGAATGGGATATATTGGGCATGCAAATGCAGAAACACCGTTAGAAAGATACTTTCGACCAAAAAGATGCGTGGTTAACCTAACTGAAAACGTATGTATGATTTAGGCAGTATGCGAAATGGCTGCAAATTGAACTTTCCACCTTTGCAAGAATTATAAGAACGAAGCACATTGCAATATCTTATTTCTGTTGTTACAAATCCTATCACGAAAGCTATTTTTATTATAAAATTATAGCACTAACTAAATACACTAAGACATGGTGTAGGTGACACCCTTTGATGGAGCATACAAGACGATGGCATTCATTAAACCAGCAATGAGACCAGCAACTGGCAAGGTGATAATCCACCCAGCGTAACACCAAAGCACGATTCTCCAGTTTACAGATTTCCATTCCCCATTACAGAAACCAACAAAAACTGTTGCCCCGACAGCACATTGGGTTGTAGAGATTGGGATCTTCAATTGAGTGGCCATGACGGTGGTTGCAGCAGCTCCTAATTCAATGGCGAATCCTCTTGATGGTGATTGCAAGATCAACTTGTTTCCCAAATTTCTCATAATGTTGTAACCATACATCCACAATCCAAGAACTAATGCGGCGGCAGCATAACATAAAACCCAGATTGGAACGTCGGCTTTAGAAGCAACAGTATTGGAAGTCCAAATCAAGTAAACTGTGGACAATGGACCAGTGGCATTTGCGATATCGTTGGCACCGTGAGCAAAGGACATGGTACAAGCAGTGACTGCTTGCAAAATAGAATATAAGTACTCAAGTCTATTGTCGTAGTACTTAGAAGAGGTATGGATACCGTGTATGTCACCACTCAATATATCTTTCTTTTGGGACTGGTTGACAATAACGTCTTGATCAAATCCATGGTAGACCATTAACCATAACAAATGAGGCCATTGTCTTGGACCAGATTTAAACAATCTCCACCATTTTTCTCTTGTCGTTTCGTGCTTCTTAGTAGATTGAACTGAGATCTTTTCAACGTTAAACTCTTGAGATTTTTCAATATCATCAGAATGAAGAGAGTCGGTTGATGGAGCACCATCTTCAAGAATTAAATTCCCAGCTTCGTCGTATCTTCTACCTGCGTAGTAATCAAGAACTAATTTGTGACCTTCAGGCATTGGTGGAATGTCATCTGTTGATTTAAAGTAATAGATTGGACCTCTGAAGATATCGTACCATTTCAATTGCCAATCGTTATGAACCAACTTTCTTCTATAGAAGGGGTACAAAAATATCATGTAAACGCATGCAGCGACAGCACCGGTACCAAGAATGGCAGCAACAATGGTATTTTCTGGCAAGTCGTCTAAATTCAACTTTGGTGAACCCTTCCATACAATCAACATGGTCAAGATAGAGAAAGTTGCAAACACTAAAAATGGAACTAAGAGCATGGCCCATCTCAATGAGGTTCTGAATTCTTTTCTCTCTAATACAATGTATTTCGAGACTAAAAACACAATCGATGCGAAACATCCAGCAATAGCAGGAGCAATGAACCATGAAGCAATAATTTGAGATACACCACTCCATCCCCAGTGAATATTATTACCACCTTTTGCAGCAATTGATGCACCAATGACAGCACCAACGATGGAGTGGGTGGTGGAAACTGGCATCCCAATGGAAGTAGCAATAGTTAACCAGGTTGAAGAACCGACAAGTGCCATTGCCATGGTTAACATAAGTACTGCTGGTTCGGCTTCATAGATTTTGACATCAACAATCTTATTTCTGATAGTGTCTGAAACTTTGGAACCTACAAGAACAGCCCCCAAGAACTCACAAATGGCTGCTAAAAACATCGCTTGCCAATATTTCAACGATCTCGAAGAAACTGAAGATGCAAACGAGTTGGCAACATCATTAGCACCAATATTCCATGCATCTAAAAATGCAAAAATCATTGCAATCGCAAAGATATAATTAAACTGATGTAAAGCCATATTGATTGTTTGCAGCCAAGCTTGTTCAGATGATGATGATGGCTGCAAAAAAATTCAAAACCAACGATATTTATACATCACTCAAACAGACCCTGTGTTGCACCACGTGTGATATCCCATATATATTTCTACTAAAACCAAGAAAAAAACGTTTGGTTGCAAAACTCGTTAGAGTTCGTCTATCCAAGAATCCAAGAAATTTGCAAAATTACGTCTACTGCAATTTGCACCACGGTGCACTGCCGTGGCACGATATCACTATTACAGCTACTTTCTCAGAACAACCGCAAACGGTGCTACGTAGCTTATTTATCACCGAATAGACCATATATATACTGCTTTTGCAACTTTACTAGACTATCACAACTTAAACTGTTTGTTCCTTGCATTCCAGTATACGGCTTGGTTTTTGATTTATCACACGATGCTATCACCACGTGTGTGTCCCCAAATTAGTACCTTATTCAAAAAATGGCCACATGATAGACAATGTGCAAGGACAATGCTAGAGGTGTCTGGAGTTATTACATACGTTTGAACAAAGAAGAATTCCGTATGACCTATTATTTGTAGCTCGGTTTTAATATTGTGTCCCGCAATATTTCTAGCCTAATCTTTTCTCATTGGAATAAACCGAAGTAGTGCATGCTCGGTAGCTGGCCCTTATTTGTACTATGGAGATGTCAACTGTGAGCTTCTGTCATCACAACCATGAGCTGTGATAAAAATTGTTTAGTGTGTGACTTGCGAGAGTTTCTATAAAACATAGCAAAATTGCAAAATTTAAGAAAATGCAGAAATTGCAGAAAATGCAGAAATTGCAAAAATGTTCCTATGCTCGTTACTATGGAGCTACAAACGTAGTAACTACCCGGGGTACAGATCTCTTGTTTGAGTACTTAATCGAAAATGTAAGCCTCCCGGGTCAAGCATATTACAATACGAAACAATACAATATAATGAGTGGGGAAGGAACTCAGCAGGAGAACATGACGGTCGTACAGTAACTAACTGTTTTTGGAACTAACACGGGATAGTTACTACATCAGGAAATTGTTGGTACAAGACTCAAACTCAATTATAGACAATGGTATTGTGGCTAGTGTTTTACTGGTTGTGCATGTGTCATAGTGCATGAATACAGTTGTGGTGTGCGGTGCTACTGAAGTATATCACAATGCAACATGCATCCGATGGTATATCACGGAGCTGCAACTCTGATAGTAACTATAAGATTAGACTGCAACTTTAAACATCCGCGTAATAAAAGTATTATCCGTCAACATGAAGGATAGTTAGCTCAGTGAAAATAATTTTTTATAGCTTAATGTGTTATCTAATGGAAAAAGTTTACTATTTGCCTTACCAACACACAAAGATATGCTCTAAATGTAGTTTTCACATAGATAACCATTCCCGTCAATGAAAAAATCCCACCAGACTCGTTGTAATCGGACAAAATAGCGAGAACTCCGCCATTGTATGCAAAATCCATTTATGATTCACCGTGTTTCGCAGCCAATAGCCATTATACTAAAAGCAATTACCTTATGTCGAGGACTTCGGAATTTCTGTCGGACTTTTGCATATAAGTAGAGGAGAGCTATGCATAGACAGCCTTATAAGAGACTGACTACTACGAGTAAAGCATAAAACAAGCTCGAGTTTAACATCAAATCGGCATCCTTAGAGTGGTAAAAAGAGGCTTTATGTTTTAGTTTTTTTCACACATTGTCTGTGGGGCAGGGTGTGTTTTCGGAGCCTCAGGGTGACACGGCGCTGAAAACTTTGTTACCATGCAACTCGATTTCGTACAATAGCAGGCTTACATAACCTTTAATTAGTAGATCTCAAGGGTAGAAACGAAGTCATGTATTGAAATTATCGAGTGTAGTTACCGTATTACGTAGATAAGCCACGGAAGCGCTAACTTACCAATTTAGAAAAAGCTGACAACTCGGAAAATTTTATTAGAGCTTATATTGTCTCTGGCCAACAAACCAATAGCATCAGTCTCATGCTACCAGCAATTTCAAAATTCACAGCGTTGTCCGACATCGAACCATAGTGAAGGGGGTATGCTTTAACTAGAAGTCTTAATTTGGGCATCATTGACATCTACCCCACTTTTCCGGAGAATCCTGCCACAAAGAAATGTTCCAGGAGCCGAATTCGGACACCAACAATTAAGTGGATTTCCTCAAACGAAGAAACAGTGATTTTCAGGTAGTTTTCTATTAGTTTCGTAAAAGATTAATATCAAGAATGATGTAGATGCAACAGAGGGACCACATTTGGTATCGGTATAGTTTTGTGGCCGTAGTTGCAGCTTTTGCGACAATAAACCTTGATTTCGCTGTCTGGAAAAGCAGCACTGTTAGACATGCAGAGTTGCCCTATACCGGCTTTTGAGCATAAAAAAGTTTTGATGGAAGAAATTTCTTCCCCGCGACTAACGTTTCTGAATCCCCGAAAATACTCAAAGTCGGGTGTTCATCCCAAGATATTCCTAACTTTCCTAACATTCCCGTCCATCATGGATGTGGAGAAGTACTTTAACGAATCTTACCAAGAGATTTCGTCTATCAAAAGATATTCCGAACCATCGGACTAATTAGTATGAACAACAAAGGAAACATTTCTAATCCTATCAGGACCCAAAATAATTATTGTCAAAACTGCTGTCATTTCGATTTTGCGACTAAAATTATACAAGACACCTCCGACTCCCAAATTTTGGTAGAACAAATTGCATAAAACTCCGATAAACAATTGAGTGGAGGTCTAATTAATTTCTGCATAATAATAAAAAATAACTTTGGGGCATAAAAAATACGTTACTCATCTATAGTTTCAGTTACGCTAGAACTACTATAAATATGATGCAGATATCCATCTTATGATCCAGCTATTCTTATCATCATTACACCTTCGTAGATCCTGATTCAGCATGTTCGAAGACAAGTACAAGGAAGAGAAGGACATCCAATCCATTGTTTCCCAAAAGGAACAACAACCTCCTGTTATCAAAACCCAGAAGAAATGGTATCACTTCTGGTACTTACCCCCCGACCACTCTCCACCACAAATTTACAACATGACTCTTTACTTGACGATGTTTGTTTTTGGGATTTTAGGGGCAGCCAGAGGTTATGATGAAGGTAACGTTGGTGGTTCTATTGCTCAAATTTCCTTTAAAAATCATTTTGGGCTTGATGACCCTACAAAATCAGCATCCTACTTGAAAAATAGACAATCAAACATTACATCTATGGTTCAATTAGGTTCTATTCTTGGTGCTTTGATTGCATCCTACACTGTTGATAAATTTGGTAGAGTAAGAACTTTACAGGCTCTTTGTCTTGTCTGGGCTGTTGGTGCAATTATTCAAATTACTTCCGGCCCCATCGGTCAGTTATACGCTGGAAGATTTATTGAAGGGATCGCTATTGGTCATACAACTACAGTTGGTCCAACTTACATTTCTGAGGTATCGCCTGCTAGAATCAGAGGTAGATTGAATTCTATTTTTGCTGGTGCTGTCTATTTTGGTTATACAATTGCCATGTTCACAAACTACGGATGTGCACTTCACGTTGATCCAACAAGTGACAAACAATGGATTATCCCAACCAGTCTTAAAATCGTTTTTGCAGGAGGTATTGGTATTATGTCATTCTTTGTTTGCATTGAATCCCCAAGATGGTACTTAAAGACTGATCAGAGCGACAAAGCAATCGAAGCATTGTCTAAAGTCAGACATTTACCTCCAGACCACCCTTACATTGTTAGTGAAATCAGTGATGTTAACGAACAAGTCTTGGCTGAAAAGGAAGCCCTTAGAGGGACCACCATGTTATCCAAATTCTACGAATTGGTCTCCGTTAAATCTATTAGATACAGATTTTTTGCAATTGCTTGTACTGCACAAGTTTTGGGTCAATGGTCAGGACCAAATGCAATCTCCATCTATGCCACTGTGTTATTCGGATTCGTTGGTGCAAAAGGTGTTGAAAAGTTAAAATGGTCCGCTATTTTGGGTGTTGTGAAGCTTTCTTCTGCATACTTGGGTGCATTCTTACTTATTGATATTATTGGTCGTCGTAGATCCTTATACACTGGTCTTACAATCCAAATGTTGTCGATTTGTTATTTCGCAATTTTCTTAAGAATTGTTCCAAACGCCGCTTCAGGGGTTGCATTAGTTGGATCACAGGCTAGAGCTGCCAAAGGTGCACTTGCAGCTCTTTTCCTTAGTGGTGTTGGATGGACTATTGGTTTCAACAATTTACAATATCTTTTAGGTGGTGAAGTTTTCCCATTGCACTTGCGTTCATTTGCTCAATCCATCACAATGGTTTTACATTTCGCCAATCAATTTGGTAACTCTAAAGCTACTACTAAAATGATGACAGCAATGACAAATTACGGTGCTATGTTCTTCTTCGTAGGTGTTTGTGCAATCAGTTTGTGCTGGTGTTGGTTCTTTGTTCCTGAAGTCGCTGGTAGATCCTTAGAATCAATGGAAGAAATCTTCAACTTACCATGGTACGTGATTGGAAGAAAGGGTCCAGAACTTTGCCCAGATTACTCCCTTACCAACAAGATCAGTTTTGATGTTAATTCCAAAGGTAACACCTACTTCGATCACATTAACTTCAACGGCAAACCTGAAGAAGAACTTGTGGAGGATAACTCAAAAGATCAAACAAGATAGATTAAACCCTGAGAACTACAATACGAGTTTAATAAGTAAGAAGACGTGTCTCCCAACTAAAATTATCAATGGCTTGAACAACAAGTGTGTTTTACCTAGATAAATTTCAATTCTCTGCAGCTATATGTATCGTTTAATAAAAGTTGATTTTTTGCAACCAGTAAGGGCGCCTAAGAAAAAATGCCAAGGTTTCTAGAAAGATTTTTCGGAGAATACTACTACCGAGTTGTTTCACACAGGTTCGGCATGCGACCCACTAAAGAATGTATTTATAGTTCTATGTGCTTGAAATATATAACTTTCTATATACTTCCATGGTTTGGAACGAACAACAAAAGACTACCATTTTTGATAAGTATTTTTAATGTTGTTAAAATTCAACTCAATTAACTTCCATTTGTTGTAAAGTGTCCCTCCCACTAACTTCGCAATGATTCATCAGATTGCGCTAGTCGTAAACGGTATATTCTATCAAAACAAGAGGAATATTGGTTCAGTTTTAGACTGTGTCTATTTGCTTAATTTGGTCTTGTTCCAAATTAAGATGCGACGATACTGTTTCAGTAATTTTCCAGTGCTTCAATGCTATGCAAAATCGTCTTTAAAGAAAGACCTTTTGCATAATTGAAGGCTAATTCTCAAGTTTCTTTTCTGGCAATATTTCGATTGATGGTTGTTCGCTAAAGTTGATGGTAATGCATTCAAGGTGATATATTACGTCGAATTGGTTACTAGACAAGAAAGCCTCCAAAAGGGCTCTCGTTTGATAGGAGTATAGCGGTCTTACTATTGAACCTCAAATACAGGTTCAGTAGGCTTTTTGATTAATTAACCGGAATGGGCAAAAGAAACCTTACAATGGGTTTTTCCCTTGCGTGCTGAACATATTGAGGAAACGACGAATCTGAGTTTGGGATCCAGTCCTTGATAGTTTCAACTGAGAAGACTTCTGGCTGCTCCCAAATGGTTTGAAAGATACCAATATTCCAAATATGGCTTTTCGGGTGTCAGATCAGGGTGCCGGTATTTAAGGGGCTTTTTTCGATATGCTGGAATGTAGATATCAAGGTGCAAGTTTTGAAAACGAGAAGTACAGATACCTACACGCAACAAGGTAGAAGCAATTATATCAAAGAGATTACGACTATGAAGTTAATACTGCCTCTATACATGTGTGCTGTTGTAGTGTGTGTTGCAGCTGGTATTATTCAGAATAAATGAAACCAGCAAGATAACAACCCATATAGTTGTATCAAGTGGGTTATAGACAGCTTAACAACTACAGAAGCAAAAGCACTCTGGGCTAGTCAATTTGGTTTCGATGCGGCAGAGAACGTATTTGACGCAATACATGTATGCTCTACACCA
>Ga0209941_1002368_pt1 | contig 10577 bp, 10 predicted proteins | sample ThiBiot_300_plan_FD_183945 | JGI IMG/M metagenome (GOLD analysis project Ga0209941, IMG submission 183945) | Wastewater bioreactor microbial communities from Cape Town, South Africa - Thiocy_solids_1 (SPAdes) | ecosystem: Engineered > Bioremediation > Thiocyanate > Unclassified | place: South... | reverse complement strand
CCGAAGGAGAGGTCCGGTTTGGCCTGCGCCGCCCCCGCGCCGACCACCGCCACGACCCCCAGCACCAACATCGACAGCAAAGCCAGCCTGCGCATCAGATCCCCTTCGTTTGAAAAGCGTTTGTCCGGTTCTGCAGTCGGTTCAACACGCGCCTGTATATGAAAGTTGCGCGGACGGAAAAACCTGTTCGCTTCAGCGGCGGCGCGACGCGATCGCGAGGCGCTGGTACGCGAACCAGGCCGGCTTCGCGGTGCCGTTCAGCCGCAGGAGGCCGGCGCCCTGGCAGAAGCCGCAGTGCGGGTCGGCCTGGACCTCGTCCTGCCACGTGTACCAGTAGGCGCCGGCGATCCGCCAACGGTGGCGCATCTGGAGCAGGCGCGCGTAGGCGTCGCGGAGGAACCGCGCCTGGCCTTCTTCCCCCTCGACGAAGGCGGAGGGGTAGTCGCCGTGCGAGGCGACGCCGAACTCGGTGACGAGGAGCGGCTTGCGCCCCGCCCCGCCCGCGACCATCGCGGCCCGCACTTTCTCCAGTTGGTAGTCGAGCTCGAGGATGTTCGCTGAGTAGGGATGGTCGGCGGCGAAGTCGAAGTCGTGGCGGGCGCCGGGCACCGCCAGCAGCCGCTTCATGAAGACCCAGGTCTTCATCCCGTAGCCGACCGGCGCAATCCCGGCGAGGACGATCTTCGCCCCCGGATCGACCCCGCGGATCGTCGTCGCCGAGGCACGCAGCAGCTTCGCGTACCCCGCCGGTTCGATCTTCGGTTCCCAGTAGAGGCGGAAGTTGGGCTCGTTCCAGATCTGCCAGCGGCGGATCGGCACGCGGTGCGCGTTGCCGACCCAGAAACTGCCACGCGGTCCGTAGCGACGCACCAGGACCCGGAGAAATTCCTTCCACTCGGCCAGCGGCCTCGCGGCGAGCGGCGCCACCGCCTGCGCCCGCTCCACCCAGCCGGGCGACCCGTAGACGAAGGGCAGCACCCGGATGCCGGCTTCCGCCGCCCCCTCGACCTCCTTGTCGACGTTGGCGAAGTCGTATTCCCCCTCCCGTGGCTCGACTTCCAACCAGAAGATCGGCATCCGCACCGTTTCCACCGTCCCCTCCATGCGCCCGAAGTCCCCCGTACTCGGCAGCGCCTGCGGGACGACGCCGAAGAACCCGGCGGGGACCTTGGCGGCGGCGGGAGAGGCGAGCACGGTGATCGCCGCGATCACGGCGAGGACCGCCGCGGCTCGCGTCACTCGGGGCATTGACGGATCCATTCGAAGTCGCTCATGTTGGTCGCGAGCATCTTGCCGGGTCCGGGGCGAGGGGCGGCGGGTGGGCGGATGGGCGGGGGTCCGGGGCCCGGGCGGCTGGCCGAGGATGGTCCTGGGCTCCTCATGGGGGTCCTGGCAGGCTGTGACCCCCATGAGGAGCCCAGGACGTGAGGCGTTCGTGGGAGAGGCGTCACAGGGACGTGAGGAAGTCGGACTTACGTGACGAGGATGTCGGAGAGCTTCCACACCTCGCCCCGATCGTTGACGAAGATGCCGGGAACGTCACACTTTCCGACCCTGAGAGGCCCTTTTCGGGGCCGAAATCAAGGGCCGATAACGCGCTGCGTGATTTAGGGCCCCTATAGCACGGTCAATACACGCAGCGCGTAGGTCGGTGTTGGACAACACGGGAGGAAGTGAGGAGTTCCCGGCGTCTCCGTGACGACGTCTGACTCCCGTCACGGATCCGTGCCACTCCCGACGCACTCCCGTGAGGCCCCCGCGCACGTCCCTCCACACCTTCCGCACACCCGCCCCTCTCGCCACGGCCACAGCCTGCCCGGGCCGTGGCGAGAGGGGCGGGTCCGTAATCCGGGCGACAGCTTGCGGGGCCTGGACCCTTCCCGAGCGACAGCTTGCGGGTCCCCATCCCTTCCGGGCGACAACTCGCGAACCCTGAACCCTCCCGACGGCCTCCGACTACCACCAGACGGTGGAGTCGAGGTTCTCGATCTCCTCCAGGGGCTTGGTGTAGACGCCGGAGGAGAGGTACTTCCAGCCGTCGTCGGGGATGAGGAAGACGACGTTGCCGGAGTCGAGCTCGCCGGCGATGCGGGCGGCGACGCGGGCGACGGCGCCGCCGGAGACGCCGGCGAAGACGCCCTCCTCCTCGAGCAGCTTCTTCGTCCAGATGATCGCGTCGCGGTTGGAGACCATGATTTTGCGGTCCAGGAGGGAGAGGTCGATGATCGGCGGGATGAAGCCGTCGTCGAGGGAGCGGAGGCCCTGGACCAGCTCCCCCTGCATCGGCTCGGCCGCGACGACGAGGGTGTCGGGGTCGGTCTCCTTGAAGCGCCGGCCGTTGCCCATCAGGGTGCCGCCGGTGCCGAGCCCGCCGACGAAGGCGGTGACCGAGTCGAGCTCTTCGAGGATCTCCACCGCGGTGCCGTTGTAGTGGGCGAGCGGGTTGGCCTCGTTGCCGTATTGGTAGGGCATGAAGAAGCCGGGCCGCTGGGCCAGCTCCAGCGCCACCTCGACCGCCCCGTTGGAGCCCTTGGCGCCCTCCGAATAGACGATCTCGGCGCCGTACATGCGCAGCAGCTGGGTGCGCTCCTCGGTGACGTTGTCGGGCATCACCACCTGCAGCGGGTAGCCCTTGCGCCGGCAGATCATCGCCAGCGCGATGCCGGTGTTGCCGGAGGTCGGTTCGAGGATCGTCTGCCCCGGCTCGATCGCCCCTTCGGCCTCCGCCTTCTCGATCATCGAGCGGGCGACGCGGTCCTTCACCGAGCCGGTCGGGTTGTGGCCCTCGAGCTTCGCGTAGATATGGACCTCGGGGTTCGGCGAAAGCCGCTTCAGCTCGACCAAGGGCGTATTGCCGATCGATTCGACTACGTCGCCGAAGCGCCCCCCACAAGGTCTGTTCAAGACTGGATCTGGTGCCATCGTCTGGTCGGTCCCGTTACTTCAGAAAGTGTAGCGATGCTCTTTGGCCAATTGGATAGACGCGTCGCCCTAAATCGGGTGTACGCTCGCCCCGATCCAGCAAATTCTTGATCGGAGGAAGGTTTGTTCAGTAAGACGCGGCTGACCGTCTTCATGGCGGTACTGCTTGTGGGGGCCGTGGCGCTCGTCGTCACGGGGTGCGGCGGAGGCGGCAGCTCGACCTCGGAAACGACCGCGACCGAAGAATCCGCCGAAGGCGGCGGCGCGGCCGCGGAAGGCGGCGGCGAAGAAGAAGCGGGCGGCGGCGAAAAGCTGACGGTCGGCTCCGACATCCCCTACCCCCCGTTCGAGCAGAAAAGCAAGACCGGCGGCTACACCGGCTTCGACGTCGAACTCATGGAAGCGATCGGCAAAGAGATCGGGCGCGAACCCGAATTCATCGACTCCTCGTTCGAAACCATCTTCCGTGACGTCGCCCAGGGCAAGTTCGAAGCGGTGATGTCAGCGGCGACGATCACTCCGGAACGCGAAAAGGTGGTCGCCTTCTCGCTGCCCTACTACCTCTCCGAACAGGCGATCCTGGTCAAAGAAGGCAGCCCGATCAAAGGCCTGGCCGACCTGAAGGGCAAAGTCGTGGCCGCCCAGCAGGGCACGACCGGCCTCGAACTCGGCAAGGAAAAAGCCGAAGCGTCCGAACTCCGGCCCTTCCCCGAAGGCCCCGACGCCGACAACGCGCTGAAAGCCGGCACCGTCGAAGCGGTGATCATCGACGCCCCGGTCGCGAAGCAACAGGCCGAAGAACTCGGCGGCATCGAAATCGTCGAAAAAGTCCCGACCGACGAAACGTACGGGATCGCGGTGGCCAAAGAAAACACCGAACTCGTCGAACAGATCAACGAAGGCCTGAAGAAAACCATCGAAGACGGCAGCTACGCCAAGGTCTACGAAAAATGGTTCAAAGAAGCGCCGCCGCTGAAAGGCCTCGAAAAAGCGATCGAAGAAGCCGAATCGAAATGACGGCCACTCGATAGCCAAAAGCCGTATAAGGGAGGGGGCGCCGGGGACGGTGCCCCCTCTTTGATTGGGACCGGGAAACGCAGGATCAGGAGCGAGATTTGAAGGTCTTTTTCGAACAGTACTTCGACTTCCACATCATGGGAGAACACTTCGGGGAAGTCCTCGAAGCCTTCCTCCAGAACCTGCTGATCTTCCTCGTCGCGGCGATCGTCGCGCTGATCTGGGGGCTCGTCCTCGCCCTCCTGCGCCAGGCGCCGGGGCGCAAGTTCATCCCGATCCGCTTCCTCACGATCGCCTACATCGACGTGCTGCGGGCGATCCCGCTGCTGATCATCATCCTGCTGATCTCCGGCGGCGTCCCCTTCCTCACCTTCATCCCGAAAGACATCCGCATCCCCGATTGGTTCGGCAAGCCGGACCCGTTCTGGTACGGCGTCGCGGCGCTTGTCTTCGTCTACGGCGCCTACATGGCCGAGGTCTACCGGGCGGGGATCGAAGCGGTGCCGCGCGGCCAGATGGAGGCGGCGCGCTCGCTGGGCATGAGCCACCTGCAGGCGATGCGCCACATCATCGTCCCGCAGGCGGTGACGAAGGTCCCGGCGCCGATGCTGAACGAATTGATCTCGCTGCTGAAGGACACGACGCTGGTCAGCGTCATCGCCCTGGCCGAGTCGGTCCTGGTCAGCCGAGAAATCCTCGCCGAACAGCTGAACAGCTCGGCGCTCACGCTCACCGCCGCCTTCTTCCTCGTCATCTGCCTGCCGGGGGCTCGCCTGGTCGATTATCTGATCAAGCGCAACCAGGGCAAAATCAGCCGCGGCGCCCACATCGAGGTGGCCTGATGACCGACACGATGCTGGAGCTGAAGGGCGTCCGCAAACGCTTCGGCAGCCTCGAAGTGCTGAAAGGCGTCGACCTCGAGGTCGGCCGGGGCGAAGTGATCTGCATCCTCGGCCCGAGCGGCTCGGGAAAGTCGACGCTGCTGCGCTGCGTCAACCTCCTGGCGCCGCCGGAGGAGGGCGAGATCTTCCTCGAGGGCCAGGACATCTGCAAGGGGCCGGGCTCGGGCACCGGCGAGTCGAGCTGGAACCTCGACTTCGTCCGCCAGCGCGTCGGCATGGTCTTCCAGCAGTTCAACCTCTTCCCCCATAAGACGGCGCTGCAGAACGTCACCCTGGCGCCGCAGACGGTGCTCGGCAAGTCGCGGGCGGAGACCGAGGAGAAAGGCCGCGCCCTGCTGGAGCGCGTGGGCCTCGGCGACCGGCTCGGCCAGTACCCGGAAACCCTCTCCGGCGGCCAGCAGCAGCGCGTCGCGATCGCCCGCGCCCTCGCCATGGAACCCCACGTGATGCTCTTTGACGAGGTCACCTCCGCCCTCGACCCCGAGCTGGTCAAAGAGGTCCTCGACACGATGCGCGAGCTCGCCGGCGAAGGCATGACGATGCTCGTCGTCACCCACGAGATGGGCTTCGCCAAGGAAGTCGGCGACCAGGTCGTCTTCATGGACGGCGGCGTCGTGGTCGAGCAAGGCGACCCGAAGCAGGTGCTCGATTCGCCAAGGGAAGAGCGGACGCAGAAGTTCCTGGGGCTCGTCCTCGAGCGGTAAAGGGCTCCCGCGGGTCCCGGCGCTTGCGGCCGTCCGAGGTGGCGCGGGGGTGTCCTGGGCTCCTCATGGGGGTCCTGGCAGGCTGTGACCCCCATGAGGAGCCCAGGACGTGAGGGGTGCGTGGGAGAGGCGGCACAGGGACGTGAGGAAGTCGGACTTACGTGACGATCGGGTCGGAGAGCCTCCACACCTCGGCCGGATCGTTCACAGAGATGCCGGGAACGTCACACTTTCCGGCCCTCAGAGGCCCTTTTCGGGCCTGAAATCAAGGCCCGGAAACGCGCTGCGTGATTTAGGGCCCCTATAGGGCGGTCAATACACGCAGCGCGTAGGTCGGTGTTGCACAACACGGGAGGAAACGTGGAGTTCCCGGCGTCTCTGTGACGAGGTCTGACTCCCGTCACGGTTCCGTCGCCCTCCCGTGCGCCTCCCGCCGGTGTCCCTCCACACCTTCCATACACCCGCCCCTCTCGCCACGGCCACAGCCTGCCCGGGCCGTGGCGAGAGGGGCGCGTCCCCAACCGGGCGACAGCTTGCGGGGCCTGGACCCTCCCGGGCGCCAGCCTGCGGGCCCTGAACCCAGTCCAGCCCCGACGAAATCGACCGACTACGCGACTACGCCGCCCCGCCGGCCATGGCCGGCAGGATCACCACGGTGTCGCTGTCCTGGACGGCGGTGCCCAAGCCGTCGAGGACGCGGACGTCCTCGTCGTTCACGTAGACGTTGACGTAGCGGTTGAGCTCGCCCTCGGCGTCGAAGAGCTGGGCGGAGGTTTCCGGGTGGGCGTCGGTGAGGGCGCGGAGGACGTCGCCGACGTTGCCGCCGGCGGCTTCGACCTCGGAGGAGCCGCCGGTTTTCGGCCGCAGGACGGGTGGGATGCGTACGGTCGCCATCGCGGGCTGGATCCTAGTCGAGTCGGGGACCGCTCAGCGGTCTCCGCCGGCGCCGGCGCAGAAAAGGTCGTAGTCGGGGAACTGACCCATCTCCGACTCGGGGATCTCGGTCGCGTGCTCGCCGCAGATCGGGCAGTTGGGATCGCGGCGGACCTTCAGCTCGGTGAAGGTGGTGCTGAGCGCCTCGTAGAGGAGCAGCCGGCCGACCAGCGGCCGGCCCTTGCCGAGCACCAGCTTGATCACCTCGTTGGCCTGCAGCGTGCCCATCGTCCCGGTCATCACGCCGAGGACGCCGTTGGCGGAGCAGCTCGGCGCCAGCTCGGGCGGCGGCGGGGTCGGGTAGAGGCAGCGGTAGCAGGGCCCCTCGTACGGGACGAAGGTCGAGACCTGTCCGTCGAAGCTGAGGATCGAGGCCGAGACGACCGGCTTGCGCAGCCGCACCGAGGCGTCGTTCAGCAGGTAACGGGTGGGGAAGTTGTCGGCCCCGTCGACGATGATGTCGTAGTCGCCGATGATGTCGAGGATGTTTTCGGCGTTCAGCCGCAGCCGGTGCTCGACCACCTTGACGTCGGGGTTCAGCGCTTCGATGAAGATCCGCGCCGACTCGGTCTTCGGCATGCCGACCCGTTCGGTGTTGTGGATGACCTGGCGCTGCAGGTTGGAGGTGTCGACCACGTCGTCGTCGACCAGCCCGATCGTGCCGATCCCGGCGGCGGCCAGGTAGAGCGCGGTCGGCGCGCCGAGGCCGCCGGCCCCGAGCAGCAGCACCTTCGCGTTCAGCAGCTTCAGCTGTCCGTCGACGCCGACCTCCGGCATCAGCATGTGGCGCGAGTAGCGCTCGCGCTGCTCGTCGGTCATCCCGCTGGGCGAGACGACCGGCAGCCCCTGCTCCTGCCAGGCGAGGATCCCGCCGCCGACCGAGGCGACGTCGGTGTAGCCCAGCCGCTGCAGCTGGGCGGCGGCGATGCCGGAGCGGTTGCCGGAGCGGCAGTAGAGGAGCGTGCGGGCGGACTTGTCCGGCGCGACGCTCTCGATCTGGTCGGCGAGCAGCGCCGGGGGCACCAGCTTGCCACCCTCGAGGTGGGCCTCCTGGTACTCGTGCGGCTCGCGCGTGTCGATCAGGACGACGTCGCCGCCCTCGATCTCCTGCGCCGCCTCGAACGGTTCGATCTCCTCGATGACCTGCACCTGCTCGGTTCCTGCGCCAGTCGCCATTCTTTAAATCCCCTAATTCGGATCAGCTTTACTTCAAAAAGTATAGCGAGCCGCTTTCGCGAGCACAAAGAAAAAGCGCCGCGACCGTCGTCCAGACCGGACGGCCGCGGCGCTGACTTAGGTCACCGGACGAGACCTAGCCCTTCGGGAGCGTCCTAGAGACTCGGACGCATCTGACGAAGTCTGCGCACCCGCTCCTCGATCGGCGGGTGGGTGGAGAAGAGGCCGGCCAGGCCTTTCCCCTTGAAGGGACGGACGATGTAGAGCGGCTCGGCGGCCTGGTTGACCTGCATCGGCATCGCCGCGGCGCCCTGCTCGAGGCGCAGCAGCGCGCTCGCCAGGGACTCCGGGTTGCCGCACAGTTCGGCGCCGCCGGCATCCGCCGCGTACTCGCGCTGCCGCGAGATCGCCAGCTGGATGATGCTCGCCGCGATCGGCGCCAGGATCACCATCGCCAGCGCCGCGACCAGCCCCAACGGCCCGTTGTCGTCGTCGCCGAACCACATCAGCATGTAGGCGAGGTAGGTGATCGCGGTACCGATCGCCGAGGCGACCGACTGGATCAGGATGTCGCGGTTGCGGACGTGGGTGAGCTCGTGGCCGAGCACGCCGCGCAGCTCGTCCTCGGAGAGCAGTTTGGTGATCCCGCGGGTGACCGCCACCGCCGAGTGTTTCGGGTTGCGGCCGGTCGCGAAGGCGTTCGGCTGGTCGCTCGGGATCATGTACATGCGCGGCATCGGCAGCCCGGCGCGCGTCGTCAGTTCGCGCATCATCTGGTAGAGGCGCGGCGCTTCCGATTCGTCGATCGGCTTGGCGCGGCTCGCGGCCAGGGCCAGTTTGTCGCTGAAGAAGTAGGAGCCAAGGTTGATCAACAGGGCGATCCCGAGGAACACTCCGGCGCCCTGGGGACCCCCGATGAGCGCGCCGATCACGACCAGCAGGCCGCCGAGGGCGGCCATCAGGATCGTGGTGCGCAGCGTCGCGCCGAGGGTCGATTGTTTGGTGGTGGTCATCGTTCAGGTCTCCTCATGGAGCAATGGTCGGCCGAGTATTGCGCCGGCGGCGCGGATGCACCATAGGGGGCAACCCCTGAAGCAGCAGCGGCGAACCCCTAGGCCCGCCTACGCTTGAGGGGTGCGAAGGCGCGCCCTCTTCACCCAGGTGCTGGTCGTCAACGCGGTGCTGCTGGGGGCGGTCGCGATCGTCGCCGGGGCGATCGCGGGCCTCTCGGCGTGGGAGATCGTCGGCATCGCAGCGCTTGCCGTGGTCGCCGGCGCCGCCGCCAACGCGATCCTGCTGCGCCGCCGCTTCACCCCGCTCGAGGACCTGATCGACGAGATGGAGCGGGTCGACCTCTCGCGCCCCGGCTCCCTCCTCCCCCGCTCGATCGACGGGGTCGGTGAGACCGAGGAGGTGGAGCGGATCGAGCTCGCCTTCCTGCGCATGATGCGGCGCCTCGAAGCGGAGCGTCGCCGTGCCGGCTCGGCGACGCTGCACGCCCAGGAGGAGGAGCGGGCGCGGGTGGCGCGGGACCTCCACGACGAGGTGAACCAGTCGCTGACCGGCCTGCTGCTGCGCCTCGAGGCGGCGCGCTCGGCAGCGCCGCCGGGGTTGGAGCCGGAGCTCGCCGAGACCAAGGCGCTTGCCAACCAGGCGATGCGCGAGCTCCTCTCCCTGGCCCGGCAGCTCCGCCCCACCGCACTCGACGACCTCGGGCTGGCGGCGGCGATCGCCGGGCTGGTCGAGCGCCTCGGCGAAGGCGAGATCGAGGGCACCGTCGCGGTCGAGGGGGACTTCGCCGACCTCTCCGACGACGCCCAGCTCGTCGTCTACCGCGTCGCCCAGGAGGCGCTCTCGAATGCGGCACGCCACTCCGGCGCAGCCCACGTCGCGGTGACGCTGCGCCGTGACGCCAAGGGCGTCGAGCTGGTCGTCGCCGACGACGGCCGCGGTTTCGCGTTCGCCGAGTCCGAGCGCGGCCTCGGCATCGGCGGCATGCGCGAGCGCGCCCTCCTGGTCGAAGGCGAGCTGACGATCGAGTCCCGCCCCGGCGCCGGCACCACCGTCCGCCTCACCATCCCGGCAGAATCGGCACCATGAGGGTGCTGATCGCCGACGACCACGGGATCGTGCGGTCCGGGCTGCGGCTGCTGTTGGAGCGCCAGCCGGACATCGAGGTGGTCGGCGAGGCGGCCGACGGGGCCACGGCGCGCGACCTGGCGATCCGCGAGCGGCCCGACCTGGCGATCCTCGACGTGAAAATGCCGAACCTGACCGGGCTCCAGGCGACGCGGGAGATCAAGCGCCAGGCGCCCGAGGTGTCGGTCCTGATCCTCTCGATGCACGACGACGAGCGCTATCTCTTCGAGGCGCTGAAGGCGGGCGCCTCCGGCTACGTCCTCAAGGCCCAGGCCGACACCGACCTGCTGGCGGCGATCCGCGCGGTCGAGCGCGGCGAGCCGTTCCTCACCCCCGAGGCCCAGCGCACCCTGATCAAGGACGTGCTCGAACGCGGCTCCTCCGGCGAAGAGGAGCTCACTCCGCGCGAGGAGGAGATCGTGAAGCTGGTCGCCGAGGCGAACACGACGAAACAGATCGCCGAGCTCCTCCACCTCTCCGAGAAGACCGTGGAGAACCACCGCGCCAACGCGATGCGCAAGCTCGGCATGAGAGATCGGGTGGAGCTGGTGCGCTACGCGATCCGGAGGGGACTGATCGAGCCGTAGGTCGCTTGATTCCTCGGGGGCGAGGGACGGAAGGGACGGGGGCCCGCAAGCTGGTGCCCGGATAACGGACGCGCCCCTCTCGCCACGGCCCGGGCAGGCTGTGGCCGTGGCGAGAGGGGCGGGTGTGCGGAAGGTGTGGAGGGACACCGGCGGGAGGCGCACGGGAGGGTCACGGATCCGTGACGGGAGTCAGACCT
>Ga0209941_1002356_pt1 | contig 10637 bp, 9 predicted proteins | sample ThiBiot_300_plan_FD_183945 | JGI IMG/M metagenome (GOLD analysis project Ga0209941, IMG submission 183945) | Wastewater bioreactor microbial communities from Cape Town, South Africa - Thiocy_solids_1 (SPAdes) | ecosystem: Engineered > Bioremediation > Thiocyanate > Unclassified | place: South... | reverse complement strand
ATAACCGCGGCATCGACCCCCGCATCGACCGCCGCGACGCAGGTTTCGACCTTCGGAATCATGCCGCCGGTGATCGTCCCGTCGGCCTTCAACGCGTCGATCGCCGGGCGGTCGAGGTCGGTCAGCAGAGCGCCCGACTTGTCGAGCACTCCGGCCACGTCGGTCAGCAGGAAGAAACGCCGCGCACCGAGCGCGCCGGCGATCGCCCCGGCCATGGTGTCGGCGTTGATATTATAGGTCGCGCCATCGGCGCCGAGCGCCACGGGGGCGACGATGGGGATGAAATTGTCGGCAGACAGCCGCTGCAGGATCGTCGGGTCGACCGCGACGGGTTCGCCGACGAAGCCCAGGTCGACGTGGCGTTCGATCCCCGAATTGGGATCGGGCTCGGTGCGGTGGACCTTTTCGGCCAGCACCAGATTGGCGTCCTTGCCCGACAGGCCGATCGCGCGGCCGCCAAGCCCCGCGATCCATCCGACGATTTCCTTGTTGATCTTGCCCGCCAGGACCATTTCGGCGACCTCTGCGGTAGCAGCGTCGGTGACGCGCAGCCCGCCGACGAATTGCGATTCGATGCCGAGCTGTTTGAGCATCGCGCCGATCTGCGGCCCGCCGCCATGGACGACGACGGGATTGATCCCCACCGCCTTCAGCAGCACCACATCCTCGGCAAAGTCGCGCTGCGCCTCGGGATCGCCCATCGCATGGCCGCCATATTTGATGACGAAGGTTTCGCCGGCATAGCGCTGAAGATAGGGCAGCGCTTCGACGAGCGTTTCGGCCTTGGTCAGCAGGTCGGGCATGGTCGTGGGGTCGGTCATCGTCATCATTCCGCAGTCTTCGCATCGAGGCTGCGGCCGAGCGCGACGAGGCCGGTGATCACCGCCGGGATGACGACGATTGACAGCGCGACCTTGGCCAGCATCTGTCCCGCCATCAGATTGGCGATCGGGAAAACGCCGTAAAAGGCGATGGTGACGAACAGCAGCGTGTCGACGATCTGGCTGAGCGCGCTGGCGACTGCGCCGCGGATCGCGAGCCAGGTCGACCCCGTCCCCGCGCCTTCACGGCCGCGCAGTTTGGAAAAGATAGTGACGTTCAGGAACTGCGACGTGCCATAGGCGACGATACCCGCCGCCATCAGGCGCGGCGTTTGCCCCAATATCATCTCGAACGATGCCAGCCGGGCAGGGTCCATCTCGGGCGCGGCGGGGACGAAATAGACGAGCGAGGTCAGCATGATCGACAGGATCAGCGGCACGAAACCCCACAGTACCAGCCGGTTCGCGGTCGCCTGCCCGTGCAGTTCGGACACGGTGCTCGACAGCGCGACGAGAATCAGGAACGGAAAAATCCCCGCCTCGACCGCAAGACCGGCGCCCAGCGCCACCTGCTTGTTCCCGAGCACGCCGGCGAGCACGACCATGCCGCCATAGATGATCGTGAACAGAAAAAGCGAAGGGGTGATCGTGCGCGGCAGCGCGGTCGAAGTCGGTTCGGTCATCGGCGCCCGATAGTCGCTTTTGCGCCGCGTGGAAAGATGGCCGTCAATCGGCAGGATTATACTTGGCGAGGAAGGATTCGATCGATTGCAGCAACAGCAGGCGATCGGCCTCGCGCGTGAAATAATGATCGGCGAGCGGCAGCGAGACGAAGTCCACCGTCTTCCCCGCCTTGGTCATCGCCGCATACATCCGCGCCGACTGGCTATGATCGACCGTCACATCCTTCTTTCCGTGGATCAGCAGCAGCGGCGTCTTGATCCGGTCGATGGCGTTGATCGGCGACACCGCTGCGAAATCGGGGGTCATGCGCTTCCACTGCGTCCGGTACAGATTGGCGCGCAACGTGCCGCCGAAATCATTGACCTCGCGCCGCAGATTGGCGACCCCGGCGATCGAGATCGCGCAGCGATACTGGTCGGGATCCTTGGCAATCCCCCACATCGCCGCATAACCACCGTAAGAGGCGCCGACGATGCACACGCGCTTGGGATCGGCGATCTTTTCGGTGACCGCCCAGCGCACGCCGTCGGTCACGTCATCCTGCATCGCAAAGCCAAGTTGCCCCTCGCCGGCCTTTTCGAACTCGGCGCCATAGCCGGTTGAGCCGCGAAAATTGGGCTGCAATACCGCATAGCCGCGTTCGGCGAGGAACTGCGCCCAATAATCGTAGGTCAGCTCGTCCTGGCCCCACGGTCCGCCGTGCGGCATCACGATGAACGGCAGGTTGGTTGCCGCTCGGCCCCGCGGCATCGTCAGCACGCCCTCGATCTCCAGCCCGTCGCGCGCCTTGTACCGGACGAGCTTGGCGCGCGAGAGGCGCTTCGCCCCGATCTGTTCGTTCATTGCCGCAAGACGCGACAAATCGCCGGTCGTCGAATCATAATAATAGAGCAGCCCCGGATTGTCGGGGGTGCTGATCCGCACAAGCATTTTCGTCAGGTCGCGACTATAGCTGTCGATCCGGACACGCGCCGCGCGGGCCGTCGCGTCCAGCGTATCCTGATGCGCTGCCATCGCCGGGTCGAGCCAGCGCACCGGCTTCAGATCGTCGGCGACGTGAACGCCGAGTAGCTTCGATCCGTCGGGCGCGCGAATGGCGCCTGATATGTCGCCCGCGTCGGGTGCAACGACCGTGCGGACTTCGGCACCGGTAGCAAGATTGACCTCGGCAATCGCGGTCTTGCCATCGTCCCGGTCCTTGTAAACCAACCCGTTGTCGGTGCCGTCGACGAAGAGGATCGGCACCGTCAGCCGCTCGTCATCGCGTAGCGAAGCGCGCTCGATCGACCGGAAAGCCCCTTCTCCGGCGCCACGATAGAGCAGCGTGGCCCGGGTCGTATCGTCGCGATAGCCGATGCCGTAGCGCACCCGGCCGAGATGGTCGGCGCCCCATTCCATGACCCCGGTGCGCGACCGCAGTTCGGTCTTCTTGCGCCCCGTCTTCACATCGATGCGGTATACGGCGGGCCAGAAATCGGCGTTGTCATATATCGAGTCCTGACCCGCGACCAGAATTTCGCTGCTGCCGTCCTTGGGCAGCCAGACGACATCGGACGCATTCTGGCCCTTGAGATCCCATAACAGCCGCGTGATCTTGCCCGAGGTCCGGTCGATGGCGATGATGCGGGTAACGTACCAATTGTCGGCCTCCACCGCCATCAACGCGCGCAGGCCGACGAGCAGATGATCGTCGTTGACCCAGGTCAGCCAATCGATTTCGGTCTGGTCGGGAACCGCAATGATGACCGATTTGCTCTGATCGCCCAGCACGGGAAGGATGCCGATCCGCTGTTCCCCACGGACCGCGAACAGGCCCGCCATATGCGTTCCGTCGGGCGATAATTCGGTATTTTCCGCAAAGGGAAGCTGCGCAAAGGCGGCCGTGGGCAATGGCGGAGCGGGGGTCGATGCGGTCGTGGCGGGCGCCTGCGCCGCCGCGGGCACGGCCGCCTGCACCAGCGCGCATATCGCCAAAATTACATGTCCCGCAACGCCAGTCCGCATCATATTCCCCCTGTTTCAGCGCTGCCTATCAAGCCGTCACGGAGCCGCCAAGCGGGATCGCTGCCGTTATGGATGACTGCAATGCTCCGCCGCCCCCCTTGCCCGATCCGCAAAGCCCGCTAGACAGGCGCAATAAACTTGCGGGGGACGCAAAACACTTATGGGACATCTTATCGGCCTGCTCGGCATCGTTGCATTGCTTGCGATTGCCGTGCTGTTTTCATCGAACCGTCGCTGGATTCGCCCGCGCGTCGTCGTGCCGGCCTTTCTGTTGCAGGCGGGGTTCGCGCTGCTGGTAATCGGTACGCCTTGGGGCCGCGCGATCATTCAGGGGATGTCGACCGGGGTCGCCAACCTCCTCGGCTACGCAAAAGCGGGAACCACTTTTCTCTTCGGTCCCCTCGCGAGCCCGGAAATGGGGGGCACCAGCTTTGCGATTGCCGCACTGCCGGTGATCATCTTCTTCGCCTCGCTCATCTCGATCCTCTATTATCTCGGCATCATGCAGTTCGTGATCAAATGGGTCGGCGGTGGGATCCAGAAGATTACCGGAATCACCAAGGTCGAAAGCCTGGGCGCCGCGGCGAATATCTTCGTCGGGCAGAGCGAGAGCCCGCTCGTCATCCGTCCTTATCTCGCCGGCCTTACCCCGTCGCAGCTCTTTACGGTGATGACGGTGGGCATGGCCGGGGTCGCGGGGACCATTCTGGGCGCCTATGCCAGCATGATCGGCGAACAATTGCTGCCCTATCTGCTCGCCGCCAGCTTCATGTCCGCGCCGGGCGGCATCCTGATGGCCAAGATCATGATGCCCGACGATCCCAAGGATCTGGGCATCGAACCCGTCATCATGCCAGAGGCGAGCCATGACGAGGAAAAGCCGGCGAATATCATCATGGCGGCGGCGCAGGGCGCGCAGACCGGCGTCAAGCTGGCGGTCGCGGTCGGCGCGATGGTTCTGGCCTTCGTCGCGCTCGTCGCGCTCGCCAACGGGCTGCTCGCCGGGATCGGCGGCTGGTTCGGCTATCCCGATCTGTCGTTCCAGGCAGTCATCGGGGCGATCTTCCGCCCGGTGATGTGGCTGATGGGCGTGCCGTGGGACGAAAGCGCGGCGGTGGGCGGCCTGTTCGGTACCAAGGTCGTGCTCAACGAATTCGTCGCCTTCATCGACCTCGGCAAAATCCAGGGGGGGATGTCGATGGTGTCGGTTGCGATTGCGACCTTTGCGCTGTGCGGCTTTGCCAATTTCAGCTCGATCGCGATCCAGATGGCGGTGACCGGCGGCCTCGCCCCCAATCAACGGCCGATGATCGCCAAGCTGGGGCTGAAGGCACTGCTTGCGGGCAGCCTGTCGAACCTGATGTCGGCGGCGCTCGCCGGCCTGATGCTCAGCTTCACCGCACCGATCGCCGCCCCGCCGCCGGCTGCCACACCGGTTGCAGCCACGCCGCTTCCCGACGCGCCGCCCGCGGCCGTCGATACCGCCGCCCCCACCGCGGCCAAGGCACCCTGACCCGCTGGCGGCGCCGCGCAAGGCTCGGTGAGCACGGGATAATTTGCAAGTCTCCCTGTTGTGGCGTAGCTTCGGCACCGGAAAAACGAATCCCGGGTCGCGTTCGCCAAACAGGGAGGTTGTTGATGAAATCCATCCATCGCTGGTCGCTCTTCGCCGCTGCCGCCGCGTCGCTCGGCGGGGGCTTCCTTGCCGCGTCGCAGGCGCAATCGCCCGAAGACAGGATGATGCGTCCGCCCGAGGCGACCATCTATCGCGACGCCGCCTACAAGGGGCCGGCGGTGTTCATTGGCGAAGCGAAGCCCGATCTGGGCCTGTCGTGGCCGGTCAATTCGATCCGCGTGACCAGCGGTCGCTGGGAGCTGTGCGAGAAGACGCGCTATCGCGGCAATTGCCGGACGGTCGAACGCGACACGCCGATGTTGGGCAACATCCTGCGCGGCATCAAGATCCAGTCGATCCGCCCCGTCGGGTCGGGCGGCGGCTGGAATCCCGGCCCGGTCGCCAATGATCAGGCGGCGCGCGGCAATTTCGCCGAATTCCATACCCAGCCTGCCACCGGAAATTATCGCGTTCTCGCATGCCAGAGCGGGTCGGCAACCGCCGCCTGCGCGGCGCGGACCGCCGACACATGGTGCCGCTCGATCGGCTGGAACGGATCGGCCCGCGAACATATGGAAACGGTTTCGGGCCGCGTTTATCTGGCCGACGTGCTGTGCGTCCGTTCGGGCTATTGAGGGGAATGGAGATGATCCGAATGGCGACGCTGACGGCCACGGGCGCGGCCATTCTTGTTGTTGCGGGCTGTGCCTCCTACCCGCAAAACACCGGCACGCTTTACGAATGCAATCGCGGCACGCGGTTGCAGGTCGATTATGTCGCGAACGGCGCGATCGTCCGCGTCGACGGCCGCCGCAGCATGGTACTCAAGGCCGCGCCCACCAACATGGGGCAGGCCTATGAAAACAAGAGCGGCGCGCGGCTGTACCGCAACGGCAACGAGGTGACGTGGAACACCGCCGCCCGCACCGCGCCCGAAAGCTGCCGCCCCGTCAATCGGCCGATGTAGGCGGGGCGCCTCTCCCCCGTTACAGCGTCATTTGCGCAAGCGCCGCCCGGACCTCGCGCGCGAAAAGCTCGGGCTGCTCCCACGCCGCGAAATGGCCGCCGCGATCGACCTCGTTCCAATAGACGATGTTGCGATAGCGCTTTTCGGCCCAGCGGCGCGACAGGCGCATGATCTCGTTCGGGAACAGGCTGCCGCCGGTCGGCACGTCGATCTCGCCCGCCGCGAAGCTGCGGAAACTGTGCCAATAGAGCCGCGCCGACGACGCGGCGCTGGCGGTAAACCAATAGAGGCTGACGGTGTCGAGCATCGCATCCTTCGACAGCGCGCGTTCGGGATGGCCACCGACCGACTGCCCGCCCGGCTGATGCCCGCAATCGGTCCAGCCGTGGAATTTCTCGACGATCCAGCACATCTGCCCGACCGGTGAATCGGTGAGCGCATAGCCGATGGTCTGTGGCCGCGTCGCCTGCTGCGTCGAATAGCCGTTATCCTTTGCCTGATACCAGCCGAAACGCGCGAGATAGAGTTTTTCGGCGTCGGTGAGATCGGCCATCAGCGCCGGGTCGGGCTGGCCGACGATCATGTTGACATGGATGCCCGCGCAATGGTCGCCATGGTTCATCCCGATGGCACAGGTGACGGCGCTGCCCCAGTCGCCGCCCTGCGCGAAATAGCGATTGTAGCCGAGCGCGCGCATCAGCGCGTCCCAGCCCGCGGCGATATGTTCGACGCTCCATTTCGCGGCCGCGGGCTTGCCCGAAAAGCCGTAACCCGGCAGCGACGGGATCACGAGATGATAGTCGGCCGACAGCGGCGCGATCACGTCGAGAAATTCGAGCACCGACCCCGGCCAGCCGTGCGTCAGCACCAGCGGCCGCGCCGCCGGATTGTCCGAGCGGATATGAAGGAAATGGATGTCGAGGCCGTCGATGTTGGCCAGAAAATTGGGCAGCGCGTTGAGCCGCGCCTCGACCGTGCGCCAGTCATAGTCCTCGCGCCAATAGGCCGCGAGTTCCTGCGCATAGGCAAGCGGGACGCCTTGGTCCCAATCGTCGACGGTCTCCTTTTCGGGCCAGCGCGTGCGCGCCAGCCGGTCTTTCAGATCATCGATCGCTGCCTGCGGAACCTCGGCGCGGAACGCGCGGATATTTTCGACCTTCATTCAGCCTCTCCCCCACCTGACTGCTTCGGCTTTGTGTCAGGGCCGCGCCGGCGCCTTGCAACCGCGCTGCAACCCGACGCCCTTCAGGAAGCCGCGACGCACCGTGCCGGCATAGACCGCCTCTGCATAGCGCCGACGTTCGGCGTTGGCACCCGTGACCTCGCCGATCAGGCTACGAAAGGGAATGATGGACCCGGCGACGGTGCCCGCGACGCGGCCGACGGTTTCCTCGCGCTTTTTCGCTGCGCTCTTGTCGGCAGGTTCGTTGACGTCGGGGCCAAGCACGTCGTTCAGTTCGCTGACCTCGCGGATGATCGCCGAACATTTGCGCAAGCCCGCGAGCGAATAGGGGTCGTCCTGGATCGCCTTCAGCTTGTCGGGCACTTCCTTGCCGTCGAAGGGCTCGGTCACGCTGTTCGCGGTCGATTTCAGCGTCGAATCTTCGGGCGCGCCTTCCTGCGCCTGCACCGCACCATTGACCGATAGCGCCGCGATAATCGCCAGCGGCAGCCATGTTTTCCGCATCATCCCTGTCCTCCTGTTGTCCGCAGGCGCCCGCACCGGCGCCAGCGGGATAACGAACGAGGACCGATTCGGCTCCCGCCGGGTCAGCGCGTCGGAACGGGCGCCTCGCCGGTCCAATCATAGAAGCCGCGTCCGGCCTTTTTGCCGACCCAGCCCGCCTCGACATATTGGACGAGCAGCGGCGCCGGACGGAATTTGGGATCGCCGGTGCCGCTGTGCAGCACGCGGATAATTTCAAGGCAGGTATCGAGCCCGATGAAATCGGCGAGCGTGATCGGCCCCATCGGGTGATTGAGGCCGAGCCGGCATCCGGTGTCGATGTCCTGCATCGTCGCCACCCCTTCGCCGAGCGCGAACACCGCTTCGTTGATCAGGGGCATCAGCACGCGGTTGACGATGAAGCCCGGCGCGTCGTTGGCATGGACGATTTCCTTGCCGAGTCCGCGGCCGAAGGCTTCGACGCTGGCAAGCGTCGTGTCGCTGGTCGCAAGGCCGCGGATCAGTTCGATCAGGCCCATGACCGGCACCGGATTGAAGAAATGGACGCCGATGAAGCGCGCCGGATCGGGGGCCGCCTGCGCCAGTCGGGTGATCGGAATCGAGCTGGTGTTCGAAGCGAGGATGGCGCTGTCCGAAAGATGCGCGCCGACGCTGGCGAAGATCGCGCGCTTGATCTCCTCGCGCTCGGTCGCGGCCTCGATCACCAGCGCAGCCGGGGCGAAGGCGGCGTGGTCGGCGACGGGGGTGATCCGGCCGAGCAGCGCGTCGGCATCGCCCTGCGTCATCTTGTCCTTGGCGACCAGCCGCCCGAGCGCCTTGGCGATCCCGGCCTTGCCGGCTTCGGCGCGGGCGATGTCGATGTCCGACAGCAGCACCTCGTGGCCGGCGCCTGCCGAAACCTGCGCGATCCCCGCGCCCATTTGCCCTGCCCCGATAACGCCGACGATCATGATATGCCCTTTCGCTGGAAATCGCAGCTCTGCCCCTAGGGACTGGGCAAGCGTCGTCAAGGCCGAGAGTCGGGCGCGCGCGTCAGGGCGCGGCGCGCACCTCGGTCGCTTCGGCGAGGATCAGCGCGAAGGCGGGATCGACATCGTCCCACACCGCGATCGGCGTCCAGCCGCCGGCGCGGAGGAGCAGGCTGGCGTCGCGCGGCCCATATTTATGGCTGTTCTCGCTGTGAATCGTTTCGCCCTTCGCCATCGTATAGGAGCGGCCATCGACGATGAAGTCGAGGTCGCACGCCGCGACCAGATGCATTTCGATGCGGGCATGCACATCGTTCCAGCAGGCGCGATGGTCGAAATTGGCAACCGGGATCGTGCCGTCCAATTCGCGGTTGATCCGTTCGAGCAGGTTGAGGTTGAACGCCGCGGTGACACCCGCCGAATCGTCATAGGCGCGTTCGAGGGTGCCGATATCCTTGATCCGGTCGACCCCGATCAGCATCAGCGCGCCGTCGCCGAGCGCGCCGCGCCAATGGCGGAGCAGATCGACCGCGCTGCGCGCCACCATATTGCCAATCGTCGAGCCCGGAAAGAAGCCGAGTTTAGCAAGGCCGCAAATCTCGCGCGGGAGCGCCACCGGCTGGGTGAAGTCGGCCTCGACCGGATAGACCGGAAGATCGGGAAAGCGCGCCGACAGGGCGGCCGCGCTGTCGCGCAGGAAATCGCCCGAAATATCCACCGGCACATAGGCGCCGGGGGCAATGGCATCGAGCAGCAGCGGCGTCTTCGTCGAGCTGCCCGATCCCAGCTCGACCACCGCGCGGCCCGGCCCGATCGCCGCCGCCAGTTCGCGCGCATGGCGCGTGAGCAGCGCCACCTCGCTGCGCGTCGGATAATATTCGGGCAGCCCGGTAATATCCTCGAACAACGCCGATCCGGTCGCGTCGTAGAACCAGCGCGCCGGAATCGCCTTTTGTGCCTGCGACAATCCCGCATGAACGTCGGCGCGAAAGGCGATATCGACGCCGCTGTCATCGGCATCGACCTGCCGCAATTGGCGAACAACGCCCATGATCACAAATCCTTGGCAAGGCGCAGGCCGGTGAACTGCCAGCGCTGGTGGGGGTAGAAGAAATTGCGGTAGGAGGCGCGAACATGGCCGCGCGGGGTCGCACAGCTGCCACCGCGCAGCACGAACTGGCCGCTCATGAACTTGCCGTTATACTCGCCGACCGCGCCCGGCGCGGCGCGAAAACCGGGATAGGGGCGATAGGCGCTGCCGGTCCATTCCCACACCCCGCCGAACATCCCCGCAAGCGCAGCGCCGTCCGTTCCGGAGCCGTCCGCCGCCGCCGGATGCACCGGGCCGGCGGCATCGAGCTGCTGCCCGGCGCGCGGATCATATCCCGCCGCCGCCGCTTCCCATTCAAATTCGGTCGGCAGCCGCGCCCCCGCCCAACTGGCGAAGGCGTCGGCTTCGAAAAAACTGATGTGAGTCACGGGAGCGGCGGGATCGATCGCCTGCCATCCGGCAAGGGTGAACTGGCGATCGCCCTCCCAATAGGCGGGGGCGTCGACGCCTTCGGCCTGGACCCATGCCCAGCCGTCGCTGAGCCACAGCGACGGGGTGCGATAGCCGTCGTCGGCGATGAAGTCGCGCCACTCGCCGTTCGTTACCGGTCGATTGGCGAGCGCATGCGGCGCAAGAAGCGCCGAAAAGCGCGGAAGTTCACAGTCGAATGCGAAACCCTCGCCTTCATGCCCCACGGCAACGATCCCTTCCGCTCCCGCGATCCAGCGCAGCGGCCCCGCCGCGGCAGCCGATGCCGAAGAATCGGCGGAAAACTGCGCAACTTCATTCGCGATTGCACTGTCGGAAGCGTCCCAGACGGCGGGGCCGAGCGGGTTCTGC
>Ga0209941_1002355_pt1 | contig 10640 bp, 6 predicted proteins | sample ThiBiot_300_plan_FD_183945 | JGI IMG/M metagenome (GOLD analysis project Ga0209941, IMG submission 183945) | Wastewater bioreactor microbial communities from Cape Town, South Africa - Thiocy_solids_1 (SPAdes) | ecosystem: Engineered > Bioremediation > Thiocyanate > Unclassified | place: South... | reverse complement strand
TCGCCAGCGCCGCCTGGCGCTCGGTCATGCCGTCGGCATCCGAAAACACCCCGAAGACGAGCGCCGGGATATCGGCGATCCCCGTCGCGGCAAGATAGGCGAGCGCGACGCCGCGCAGGCGCCGTTCACCCTTGGCGTGCGGCGACAGGTCGGTCGCCGGCGGTGCCTTGCCCGCCAGTATCGCGCGCCATTCCTCCGCGAGCGCGCGGCCGATCGCGGCCTGCAGCGCCAGCCGTTCGCGGCGGATTGCGTCGGGATCGACGGTGAGCATCTGGTCGCCGATGAACGCCTCGCTGGGCAGCAGCACCGCCTCGGCAACGAAGGCCGGATCTTCGCCGCGCCCACGCAACGTCTGCGCCGCCGCATCGACCACCGCCCGATGATCGACTTCATTCCCCGCCGCTGCCGCGACAAGCGTGTCGAGCATGAGCTGCTGCAAGGCTTCGTAGCGCGCGAAGGGGTCGTCATCATGCGCCGCAAGCCAGGCGAGTTCCCCCTGCGCGCGATCGAAATCGACGATGACCGGTGCCGAAAAGCCGCGGTTGACCGACAAGGCAGGGCGCCCGTCGAAGGCGCCGAGCGCGATCCGCTGCGTCGCACCGGTGAGCGTCACCAGCGTATCGGGCAGCGATGCACCGCCGCTTCTATCGAAGGCCGCGATACGCAGCGGCATCATCATCGGCAGTTTTTCGGGCTGGCCGGGGGTCGGCGGCACGGTCTGCACCACATCGAGCGCCCACTGCCCCTGATCCTCTGAAAGCGTCAGCTTGAGCCGCGGCGTCCCCGCCTGCTCGTACCAGCGGCGGAACTGGGTCAGGTCGATCGCCCCGCCCTCCTCCATCGCGCGCACGAAATCCTCGCACGTCGCGGCCTCGCCATCGTGGCGGTCGAAATAGAGGTCGGTGCCGGCGCGGAAGCGCTGCGGACCGAGCAGGGTCGCCATCATCCGGATGATCTCTGCGCCCTTGTTATAGACGGTCGCCGTGTAGAAGTTGCTGATCTCCTGATAGCTGTCGGGCCGGATCGGGTGCGCAAGCGGCCCCGCATCCTCCGGAAATTGTGCGGCGCGGAGCAGACGGACATCCTCGATCCGCTTGACCGGTGCGGAACCCATATCGGCCGAAAAACTCTGGTCGCGATAGACGGTGAAGCCTTCTTTCAGGCTGAGCTGGAACCAGTCGCGACAGGTGACGCGATTGCCCGACCAATTGTGAAAATATTCGTGCGCGACCACCCCCTGCACCCCGTCATAGTCGAGGTCGGTCGCGGTATCGGGATCGGCCAGGATATAACGCGTGTTGAAGATGTTGAGGCCCTTGTTCTCCATCGCCCCCATGTTGAAATCGCTGACCGCGACGATGTTGAACAGGTCGAGGTCATATTCGCGGCCATAGACGCGCTCGTCCCACGCCATGCTGTCCTTGAGCGCCTGCATCGCGTGGCCGGTGCGGCCCTCGTCGCCCGCGCGCACCCAGATGCCCAGTTCGACCTTGCGCCCCGACATGGTGGTAAAGCTGTCGCGGTTGACGACAAGATCGCCCGCGACGAGCGCGAAAAGATAGGAAGGTTTCGGCCAAGGATCTTCCCACAGCGCCCAATGGCGGCCGTCGTCACTCTCGCCCTTTGCAACGCAATTGCCGTTCGACAGCAGGATCGGAAAGGCCGTCTTGTCGCCCGTCATCCGCACCTTGTAGCGGCTGAGGACGTCGGGCCGGTCGGGATGGAAGGTGATGCGCCGGAACCCCTCGGCCTCGCACTGGGTGCAGAGCATGCCGTTCGAGGCATAGAGGCCCATGAGCTGGGTATTGGCGGCGGGATCGATCGCCGTATCGACCTCGACGACGGCGTGGGTACGATCGCCGAGATCGACGATCAGGTCGGTCCCCTCCATGTGCCAATCGTTCCAGCTTTCACCATCGACGCGCACCGCGAGCGGGGTCAGGCCGTCGCCGCGCAGCGTCAGCGGCGCCGGCGCATCGGCATGGCGCACGACCGACAGCGCCGCACCCACGCGCGTCGTATCGAGGCCGAGCGCGAAATCGAGCGCGATGTCGGGCACCTGCCATTCGGGCGGGCGATAATCGCTGCGGTGGATGGTGACGGGCGGAACGGGGGCGGAAGAAGCGTCGGTCATAATGCGGGTCTAGGCTTGCGCCGCCTGCCGCGCAATAAGGGCGGCGATGGGACATATGCTGATTTTCGGAATGGGCTATGCGGCGGGCCATATCGCCGACCGGTTGCGCGCGCGCGGGTGGGAGGTGAGCGGGACGACGCGCGACGGACGCGGCGACAGCATCGCCTTCGCCGACGAGGCCGCGGTGCTGGGCACGCTGCGATCGGCGACGCATATCCTGTCGTCGGTTCCCCCGGCGGACGGCACCGACCCGGTGCTCGCCCGCTATGGTGAGGCGGTGGCGCTCGCGCCGGCGGCATGGACCGGATATCTTTCCTCCACAGGCGTTTATGGCGATACCGGCGGCGCGTGGGTCGACGAAAGCGCACCGGTGACGGGCCGCCGGCCCGACCGCAACGCCGCCGATGCGGCGTGGGCCGCGCTGCGCGGCGACATGTGCGTCTTTCGGCTGCCGGGCATCTATGGTCCCGGCCGCAGCATCCTCGATCGTATCCGCGAAGGCCGCGCGCACCGGATCGATCTGCCCGATCAGGTTTTCAGCCGCGTCCATGTCGACGATATCGCGGGCGGCGTGATCGCCTCCTTCCGCGGCCCGGCGGGCGTCTACAACCTCGCCGACGATGCGCCGTGCCACCAGAACCGCCTCGTCGAATGGGGCTGCGCGCTGCTGGGGGCGCCGCTGCCGCCGCTGCAATCGCTCGACGCCGCCGGCCTGTCGCCCGCCGCGCGTGCCTTCTATTCCGAGAACCGCCGCGTCGCGAACGGCAAGGCGAAGCGGCTGCTGGGCTGGCATCCGCGCTACCCGAGTTTTCGCGAGGGGCTGGCGGCCTGTCTTTAAGCCAGCGGCTCCACCCTTCGAGGGGCGACGGTCAAATCCAGATATCGATCGTGTGGATCAAAACGCCCACCAGTCCGCCGACCAGCGTGCCGTTGATACGAATATATTGCAGGTCGTCGCCCACGGCATTCTCCAGCCTGTCGGTGATCGTCTTCGCGTCCCAGCCACGGATCGTGTCCGACACCAGCTTCAGCGCCGTCTCGCCGTAGCTGTCGACCGCGCCGACGACGGCGCGGCGGGCGTAGCGGTTGAGCGTGCGTTTGATCGCCCGGTCCTCGCCCAGCATCGCGCCGAACTGCGTCACCAGCTCGCCGATCCGGCCCGCGAGCATCGTCTCGGGATCGCGCGCCGCGCGCAGCAAGGCGCCCCGCCCCTGTTCCCACAATCCGTCGAGCCAGCGCTTGACCGCCGGGTTATCGAGCAGTTCGTCGCGCACCCGCGCAACCTTTTCCTGCATTTCCGGGTCATGCTGCAGATCGAGCGCCAGCTTTGCGAGCCCCTCTTCGACGCGGATGCGGATCGGATGGGTTTCATCGACCGCCATTTCGCTGAGCAGCTTCGACAGGCCGGCGACGATGCGGTTCGAAATGCTCTCGTCGAGGCCGGTGAAGCGGACGATGGCCCCCGAATTGTCGTGGACCATCTGGTGGATCAGGTGCTCGTTGAGGTCGAGCGTCTTCGACCCCCATTTGACCATCGCATCGAGCAACGGTTGATGCCGCCCCTCGGCCAGCGCCGCCTGCAGCGCCTGCCCGAGCAGCGGCGCGACGTCGAGTTCGCGCAGCCGGTCCGCGATCGCCGATTTGACCATGCCGCCGAGCCGCTGCTGATCGAGCGCGCCGAGCCCGTCGGCGATAATTCGCGACGCGCCGAGCCTCAGCCGCCCGCCGCCCTCGGCAGGCTGCGAGAGGAATTTGCCGACCGCGCCCGCAACATCGACCGTCTGCATCTTGCGCGCGATCAGGCGCGGCAACAGGAAATTGGTGAGCAGAAAGCGCGCCAGCGTGTCGCCGATGCGATTCTTGTTACGCGGCACGATCGCGGTGTGCGGAATCGGCAGCCCCATCGGGTGACGGAACAGCGCGGTCACGGCAAACCAGTCGGCCAGCCCGCCGACCATCGCCGCTTCGGCAAAGGCGCGGACGAAGCCGACGGCGGGGTGAACGTCCTGATAATATTTTGCGGTCACGAAGACCGCGGCCATGAAGAGCAGCAGTCCGGTTGCCACAATGCGGACGTTGATGCCGCCGGTCGGAACGGCGACGCCCACTCCGGCGGGGTGGGCGCGCCTGCTTTCGGTCGGGGGCGATACGCTGGTCATGCCGTTCAAATGGGGCAGCCCGCCAAAGGTTGCAACCGGCGGACCGCGCGCGCGGTCGCCGGTCGCGTCCGGTTACTCGGCCGGCTGCGGCGCGGCATCGCCGTGCGGCCGCGTATCGTCGCCCTTCTTGTAGGTGAGCAGATTGCTCGAGAAGAAGCGGCCAAGGCGCTTTTCGATGCTGTCGGCCAGGCTGAAGCCTGCGGGCACGATCAGCAGCGTCAGCATCGTCGACAGGATCAGGCCGCCGATGACGACGACACCCATCGGCGCGCGCCATGCGCCGTCACCCGACAGCGACAGCGCCGTCGGCACCATGCCCGCGACCATCGCGACGGTCGTCATGATGATCGGCTGCGCACGCTTGCGCCCTGCATCGACGAGGGCCTCGACCTTGCCGATCCCCTTGTCCATTTCCTCGATCGCGAAATCGACGAGCAGGATCGAGTTTTTGGCGACGATCCCCAGCAGCATCAGCAGGCCGATATAGACGGGCATCGAGATCGGCATCCCGGTCACGAGCAGGCCGAGCAACCCGCCGAGCGGCGCGAGCAGCAGCGACGACATGTTGACCAGCGGCGACAGGAAGCGGCGATAGAGCAGCACCAGCGTCGAGAATACGAGCATCAGGCCCGAGACGACGGCGATCAGGAAGTTCTTGATCAACTCGGCCTGCCACTTCTGGTCGCCCTGGATGACCTTGCGGATGCCCTGCGGCATATTCTTGACCGCGGGCAGCGCGTCGATCTTTTGCTGCGCATTGCCCGTCACAAGGCCGGGCGCAAGATCCGCCCCGATGACGATACGCCGCGTCTGATTGTAGCGACGCAATTCGGTCGGACCCGCCCCGAAGCCGATTTCGGCTACCGATTTCAGCGGCACGGTCGTCCCGCGCGAGGTCGGCACCGGCAGATTCTCGATCGTCGCGAGGCTGCGGCGCGAATCTTCGGACAGCAGCACGCGGATCGGTATCTGGCGATCGGACAGGGAGAATTTCGCCGCATTCTGATCGATATCGCCCAGCGTCGCGATGCGGATCGTCTGGCTGAGCGCCGCGGTGGTCACGCCGAGTTCGGCGGCCAGATCCATGCGCGGATTGACGATGATCTCGGGCCGCGGAATGTCGCCCTCGATCCGCGGCGCGCGCAGTTCCTTGAGCTTGCTCATTTCGTCGACGATCTTGAGCGCGTGCTTTTCCAGCGCAACCGGATCGTCGCCGCCGATCACCATCGTGATGTCGCGGCCCGAAAAGCCGCCCGACTGGCTCTGGAACGACACGCGCGCATCGGGAATCGCCGTCAGCTTCGGCTGCAGGCTGCGTTCCCATTCGACGCTGCTGATATCGCGGTCCTTCTTGAGCGTCAGGAAGGCATTGCCGCCGCCGACATTGACGTCGAAAAAGGCGGTATCGACGGCGGGGCTTGCGCTGAGGATCGACGAAACCTGGTTCGCGATATGCTCGCTCTGCGCCAGCGTCGATCCCGGCGGCAGTTCATATTTGATCTGGCTGTAATCGCTGTTGATCGTCGGCTGGAACTGCTGCGGCAGCGTGGCGAACAGGACAATGCTCAGCACGAAGGCCGCGGCGCCGATGCCGACGATCCACACGCGGTGATCGAACAGCCGTGCCCAGGCGCGCTGCAGCATGAACTTGGCCCAGCCGGTAAAGGCCCATTGGCGCATACCGACAAACCAGGCGAGCGCACCGAGCAAGATCGCAAGCAAGCTGGTCGCAAGGAAGACGATCACGGTCAGCGCCGGCGTGCGCAGCAGGAAATAGAGCGCGGTATTCGGCGCATCCTGACCGACCGGCACCGGCTGGAAATAGGCGTAGGCCGAATAGAGGACGAAGATGCCCGACAGGATCAGGGGAACAGCGAGGAAGGCGAGCCGGGTCGGAACCGCTTCGTAGCGGGCGCGCACCGCGTGATGCTTGCCATTGTCGAGCGTCCAACGCAGCACGCGCTCGTAACGATCGATCCACGGCCCTTCGGCGTGCGCCTGTTCGCCGTGCGCGGCCAGGAAATAGGCCGCGATCATCGGCGTTATCATACGCGCGACGGCAAGGCTCATCAGCACCGCGAACACCACGGTCATCCCGAACTGGATGAAGAACTGGCCCGAGATGCCGGGCATCAACGCGACGGGCAGGAAGACCGCGACGATCGACATCGTCGTCGCCACAACCGCGAGGCCGATTTCGTCGGCGGCGTCGATCGAAGCCTGATAGGCCGTCTTGCCCATACGCATATGTCGGACGATATTCTCGATCTCGACGATCGCGTCGTCGACCAGTACCCCGGCGACAAGGCTGAGCGCCAGCAGCGACAGGCTGTTGAGCGAAAAGCCCATCAAATCCATGAACCAGAAGGTCGGAATGGCCGACAGCGGGATCGCCATCGCGCTGATCATCGTGGCGCGCCAGTCGCGCAGGAACAGGAAGACGACGACGACGGCGAGCACCGCGCCTTCGATCATCGCGGCCATCGAGCTGCGATATTGTTCCTTCGTATATTCGGTGCGGGTGAAGAGGATCTTGAACTTCACCTTGGGGTTGTTCTTCTCGATCTCCGCCAGCTTTTTCATCGCCTCGTCATGGACGCTGACGTCGGACGAGCCCTTCGCCTTTTCGATCGAGAAGGACAGCACCTGACGGCCGTTGATCTTCGCCAGATTACGCTGTTCGGCATAACCGTCGGTCACCTTGGCCACGTCGGAAAGCTGGATCGTCCGGCCGTTGCCGATCGAAATGCGCGTTTCGCCGAGCTGGAATGCATTCTGCGCGTTGCCGAGGACGCGGACCGCCTGTTCCGACCCGGCAATTTCGGTGCGCCCGCCCGCGGCGTTCAGATTGACCTGACGGAGCTGCTGGTTCACCTGGCTCGCGGTCAGGCCATAGCTCTGCATCCGCGCGGGATCGAGGATCACGCGGATTTCGCGGTCGACCCCGCCCGAACGGCGCACCTGGCTCATGCCCGGGACTGACAGCAGCTCTTTAGCCACGGTATTGTCGACGAACCACGACAATTGCTCGAGCGTCATGTCGGTCGCCTCGACCGAGAAATAGGTGATCGGGCCGCCCGCGATATCGACGCGAACCACCTGCGGTTCGAGGATGCCGTCGGGCAGGTTGCTGCGAATCTGCGAAATCGCCTGATTGACGTCATTATAGGCGCGGTCGATCGGTGTCCCGATCGCAAATTGCACCATCGTACGGCTACTGCCCTCGCTGACATAGGAGGAGAGTTCATCGACCCCGCTGACGCTGCGCACCGCAGCTTCGACGCGCTGCGTCACCTGCGTTTCGAGTTCCGCTGGCGCAGCGCCCGGCTGCGCGACGATGACCTGCACCGCCGGGAATTCGATATCGGGATTGTCGTTGACGTCCATCCGGTTGAAGCTGACGATCCCCGCCAGCAGCAGCAGCGCGAACAGGACGATCGGCGGCACCGGATTGCGGATGCACCAGGCGGAGATGTTGCGAAAGCTCATGATTCAAACGCCCTTGTGCGCAGTCGGTCCGGGGAGAGGCTTATTGCGACGATTTCTGGATCGTCGGCTTCACCTTGTCGCCGACGTTGAGGAAGGCGCCCGCCAGCACGACGACCTTTTCGTTGCCGGTCAGACCCGACGCGATCGACACGCCGCCATCGGTGACGGTGCCGACCTTGACCGGGCGCCGTTCGATCTTGTCGTCCTTGCCGACGATCAGGACATAATTGCCGTCGGGACCGCTCTGCACCGCGCTTTCGGGAAGCAGAGGCGCCTCGGCCGAACCCGAGACCAGGCGGGCGTCGGCGAAGCCGCCGGGACGCAGAGCATCGCTGTAGGGGACGGCAATGCGCACGGTGCCCTGCCGCGTGTCGGGATTGACGACCGGCGACACCTGCCACACCTGTCCGGCAATCTGCAGATTGGTGCCGACCGGGGTCACGGTCGCGCGCGTTCCGGTGCGGACACGCTGGAGATCGCTCTCGGCAAGCTGCGCGAGCATTTCCATCTCGCCGCCCTTGGCCATGCGGAACAGCACGCCGCTGCCGGCGCCGACGACCTGACCCGGTTCGACCTGGCGCGTAAGCACCAGACCCGCCGCAGGCGCGACGATGTTCAGACGGCCGTTGCGCGCAACGGCTTCCTTATACTGTGCCTCCGCAACGCGAACCCGCGCGTTCGCGGAGTCGCGCGTCGCGCGCTTGCGGTCGAGATCCGCCTTGGAGATGAAGCCTCGGCTGATCAGCGCTTCGGCGCGATCGAGCTCGGATTGCGCCAGATCGGCGTCCGCCCTGGCGACGCGGATCGATGCGGAAAGGCTTGCGGCCTGCTGCGCCTGCACCGAGCGGTCGATCACCGCGAGCGTCTGGCCCGCGCCGACCCACTGACCGGGTTCGACCAGAACCCTGACGACCTGGCCGCCCTCGCCCGCGACACCGACCGGCATCTCGCGCCGTGCGGCGATGGTGCCATTGGCGGCGATGACCGCTTCGACCGACTGTCGGCCCGGGATCATCACCGTCACGGTCGGCGTGCTGGCGCCCGCGGCGCCGCCCGAGGCCGCGCCGTCGCCGGCCTTGCCCGAACCGAACGCAAACCAGGCGACGGCAAGCACGATCGCGGTCAACACCAGCGCGACGATCAGGATCGTACGCTTGCGGCGATTGTCCGCCTCTTCGTAAAAGCTTTGGGTCGAACCCGCCAGGCTATCCATCGAATCCACTTTCCGCTCGTAGTTCACATCGAACTCCCCATCCCTCCGCGCCGGCGTGTGCCGCAGCCGTCAACGACGACCGCCCCCTCTTCCGAACGGCAGGACAAATATGTCGAAGGTGTATTACCCTATTACATCACCACATACAAGAGGCGATTGAGCCCGTGCACACCCCGCACACAGCTGCGCGCGACTAGGCGAAATCATCCGTCTTTTCCAGCGTTTATGCCCATGAAAAAGGGCGGCCTGCTGCTGCAGACCACCCTTTTTCGAGCCTTCGCTCCGCTTTGGAGCTATGTCGGTTTCAGCGCTTCAGCGCACCCTGCCCCGCCGGACCAGATTGACGATGGCAAGCAGGATCACGGCGCCCAGAAAGGCCGTCAGCAACGTCTTCGGATCGAACGCGTCACCACGCAAATGGCCGCCACCGATCAGACCGCCGAGCAGAAACCGACCCAGAATAGAGCCGATGCAGCCCACGATGATATTCAGGAAAATGCCTTGTTGTGCGTCGGTACGCATTACGATGCTGGCAAGCCAGCCGATGATGCCGCCCACGACGATAGCGATGATGAAATCGATCATGACATTGACCCCCTACGATCATTGTTTCCCGCCTGTCTGCGGGTATGTGCTTGATAACGCGAACAGCCCCGATTGCCTAACGAATTGGCGGCGACCCGAAGGACGCCGCCATCGGACGTCAGCGGACGCTGCCGCGGCGCACCAGATTCACGATCGCCAGCAGGATGATCGCACCCAGCAGCGACACGAGGAAGCTGTACAGCGTAATCGCGTTGTTGATCGAACCGCCGCCGATCAGCAAGCCGCCGATGAAGGCGCCGATGATGCCGACAATGATATTGAGCAGGATGCCCTGCTGCGCGTCGGTGCGCATGACGATGCTTGCCAGCCAGCCGACCACACCGCCGACAACGAGCCAGATGATAATGCCGATCATGTTGCAATCTCCTCCTTGGACACAGTCGAACATCGATGCGGCACCCGTTCCGACGCTCGGCCGGTCACGGTGCGACATCGCTTCAACGATGCGATCATAATGTCGATGGAGGGCGAAAAGTTCCCGGCCGCTTCCCCGAGAGGTCACGGCCGGGACAGTGGGATCAGTTCCGGTCGGGGAACTGCTCCGGGTCGCAGGACGGGATTTAGGGGGATTGGTGCGCCGCGGTTGTGACAGACATCACAGGCGCGAAAAAAAGTGCCGAAGGCGGGTAGCGGCGGCGGAATGCGCAGCACGCAAACGAAATGGGGGCCGACATCGCTGCCAACCCCCACTATCCGGTTTCGATCGTCGCGCGTCCGTTCCGCTTCATCCCGAACCGCTGGCCTGGCGACCAGCAGCCCGCCAAACGATGCGTAGCGGCGCGCGCCGGCTCGATCCGGCGATGGTTTGGTCGGCCCCCTTTCGGGGGCCGGCCTCACCCGGGAAGCCCTTCGTCATCCGGTCTGCGCGTCCGCCGAAGCGGTCGCCGTCCAAGCGACGGTCTGCTTTCCCGTACCCGATCGGGTTCGCCTCAACTCGTGGGAATCGCGGCGTTCCGTGATCGAGCTATCGGTCAATTTCCTCGTCAACCGGCCCGTTCTCTTCTGGCTAGTCTTGCAACCACCCTTCGTGTCCCGGCGG
>Ga0209941_1002352_pt1 | contig 10659 bp, 7 predicted proteins | sample ThiBiot_300_plan_FD_183945 | JGI IMG/M metagenome (GOLD analysis project Ga0209941, IMG submission 183945) | Wastewater bioreactor microbial communities from Cape Town, South Africa - Thiocy_solids_1 (SPAdes) | ecosystem: Engineered > Bioremediation > Thiocyanate > Unclassified | place: South... | reverse complement strand
TTTGTTTCTTAAATTTACTGAAATCAGCCCTCCACGCACTATTAACAGCAGCAGATGCTACCTCGATGCCTTCTGGCGCCTCACCGTCGTTATAAAGGGCATCTTGCGGATCTACAAATTTTTCATCCTGGTCATATTTGGCGTATTCGTCTTGATAATTGTCCAAATCCCACTCATCGTAGTCGTCATCGTAGTCATCGTCATTGTAGTACTGTTCAGCATCAGATCCATAGTAGAACTCCTCATCGTCGACCTCTCCAGACTGCAATAAGTCTCCATACAATCCTTCGTCTTTTTCGTCAATATAGGCCTCATCCTCTAATGCCTCCAACACCTCACGAAGTCTTGGGTCCATATCGGGCTTGAACCCAGCCAATTCATCAGGAATGGCCTGGTACGGATTTTGCGCTACTTTACGTACTGTTTGTGATGGTGCATTATCACCAAATAAAGTCTCGATATTGTCCAAATTCTTTGCTTTTTTCTCCTGGGCCAGGATGAAAACACCATCCCCTTGTCCTATAGGCTTCAAATGTTTCATATAATCGTATTTGGTGTCGTCGAAGAAAATCCCGTACTGGGCAGCTTCACCTTCGTTATTTCTTACATTTTGTAATTCATCAAGGGAAAGTTGCTGTTCTATATCCTTAGCCAGAAGGATCTTTTGACTGGAACTGTGACCAGACGCTGTGGACTTGGACTTTCTGCTGGGTTGTTCTGCTAAAACGAACTGTGATGCATCGTCATCGTAATATCTGGCATCGTCGTGGGCACGATGGACAACGGCAAACGTTTTGGCGTTTTTCTTATCGAATCTCCTTCTGGACATGATCGTATATCGATGCTGTGAACCTCGGTCTCAGGTGTTAAATAGTTCGTTTCGTGATGGTAAAGTTGGAGTTTGATTATCTTGAAAATTTATTTTTAAGAATTTCGCAGGTGCGATGAGATGAGCATTACACAGAAATTACGAAATAGCGAAAATGGCACTAACGTGGCCGGTTTTCAGTTCCAGACAGATTGGATGCACACAGAACATAATAATGTTGTCACCATTGCCTTTTTTCCGGTGGAAAAGCGTTGGTTGGTTGTGTTGGTGTAACTGTCCATAGGAATGGCTGCAAAAAAAAGTACTGGTGATAAGCAAATGCTACGAAAATTGATATTTATTAACCTATCTACTCTCCTTCGCCTTAAGCAAGACATTATTCCAATCACTGAAACGTACTGCTGTGATCTGAACCAAAACTAAAAATGTCACACCACAGATTAAGCCGTACCATAAGCCTAGGAACTCTAAAGACGTATGGAATGCAAGTACGTAGCCCACAGGTAATGCCACACCATAGTAGCTCACCAAGTTGAGGATAGAGCCAATCTTCTGTCTTCCTTGGCCACGTAAAACCCCGGCACATATTACGTTCAACGCATCTACCAATTGGTTCACGGATGCTACTGCCAAAACCTTATCAGACATGGCAATGACAGCCTCGTCATCGGTAAAGATCCGGGAAATGGCATCTCGTTTGAAATATAATACCAGCCAGTTGGTGACAGCAATTAATGATGCTAGTAATGTCGAGACTTTTGTAGTAGTTTTGGCTCCGTGTAAATCTTCCTTTCCCAACCAATGACCAATTCTTGTACTCACAGCAACTGCGATAGAGAACGGAAATTGGAACACAAGGGAAGCCACATTAGAAGTAATTGACTGGGCTGCTAGAGCTTCAGTACCAAACCGTGCAGCTAAAATAGTGAGAACTTCAAAAGCGAGGTATTCCGCTTCAATCATAATTACGCCAGGTATAGATAATTTGAGCATTGGGACCCAATTTTCTAACGCAGTACGGAGATCAATACCACCCCAACATTCTCTACCGTCAATAAAGTATACATATGCCCCAAGCAACAATGGTTGCATAGTGCTGGAAATAGAAATGGCAATAGGCGACCCCACATAGCCCAAGCCGTAATTTGGGTGCCATACAAGCAACCAGTGCAACACGAAATTGGCAGGAACCACCAAAACAAGCACGTAGGTACCGGCATTGAAGATGTGTTGTGCTTGAAGAAACCGTTTCCCTGTTTCAAACAACACTAGCCCCGGTGTGGCTAATGTGTTCCACCGTAAGTACTGCTGGGCCATGATCACCAACTGTTGGTCATCAACAAAAACCAGCAAAACCGACGCAGAAAACCACCAAAGAACTGCCATTGGCACAAGAAATGCCAACATCATGAGTGAGCACCTTTGAAAATACATCCCAACTCGCAAAAAGTCGTTTGAGCTGTACGCTTGCGAACAGTACGAGTCTAACGCAGTAGCAAACCCTTGGATTAATGCCATCCCCGTGATAGTAAATGTGCACAATGCCAATGACGCAGCAGCAATCTCCATAGACCCAAGCTTTCCACAAGAATATATCGACGTTACGTATATAAGGAACTGCAATCCATATGTTATCAACAACGGCACCAGCGAACGAATAAGCTCCACAACTTCGGATTTGACCAGCACAACGACGTCACTGCCCGCAGTACCATCGTTTGGTGCCATTTTCGGATCATAGTACTTAAAGTCGCTACCAGCAACCAACAAAGTCTCTTCTCCGTTCATTTTGGTAAATTTATTGATTTGAATAATTTTTCATATTTTGCAGCCATTAAATAGCTTTTGACAGTTGCGCACTTGGCCAAATCGGGACAACCGCGCATCTCGCAAAGTTCAAATTCAAGCAATTTGCGTATCTATCGCAAGTGTAGGTAAATGTGGCACATATCATGCATCATAGAGAAGCAGTGTATATGTGCCGAAGAAAATCGAATTTTTTCGGGATCGTTGTGTCTCAAAATGACGTTTTAGTGCTTTTTGGAAGTGCGCTTTTTCAGAAAAGTTTAATTATGACACCAAGGGTACCACGCTTTTCACTGTGGTTATTATCTGGCAGTCTCAGTCATATACGTGTGACCCGAACCCTGTTCGTGTTTAATTTGTTTAGTTTTATTACCCTTCTTCTTTGTTTGAAGTAAACTTTTTCCATGAACACCAAGTTGTCAGATGCAAACAAGTGTAGTCCTTCAATCCTTGCAACCAAGGAGCGGAAACATCACTTAGAATGCCCAAAGTATTCACACTTCAAAGTTTTCTGAAGCAAGAAAGACGAAGTATCGAAGAAGGCACTAATACACCAAGTCAGTACCCAAGGGTCAATAGACTAAATTTAGAACAAGTTCAAGAGAAGGCTATATCAAATGTGTTGCATATTTCTGGTCGCAAACCACATAGCCTAGTGTACTCAAAAAACTAAAAGTCGTAGAATACAAGCCGAACACTTGAATTGGACAGTCGCCAAAATTTACCAGTAGCGAATTTGTTAACATTAATCGGACTCATTAATATTAATCAGATTCGTATCCGGTGTGTTTTGAAGGTCTGCAGACGTACAACACATGCCAACTTGGTTCAAAATAGAGCAATAACGACAAAACTGGGCATGGTTTCGAGTCTGATTTCTTGCAATTTACCGGGTCATTATGACGTCTATTTTGGAGTTGGTGCTCAAACAACTGTACTCAGAAAGAGATTTCAACGTCTCAACAATTAATTAATGTAACCTTGAAACGCAAACACACCATTGTGTTCTACAGAGGTTGACTCGTTACCCAGTTCGTTTCCTACCGGAAATAATGGTTTATATTCTGATCCGCAATAACTTTGCAGAAGTATTAGCTGTCCACAAACCACCACCAAAACACATTCGCCATAGCACAAAGCATACTGGATATCCAGCGATGTCGTAAGTTTATGCATTTGCCACCACTGCAACTCTGCGCGTGACTGCATGAAATTAAAATTTTTGTCTGGTTTTCAATGAACCAACCTTACACAACGTTTTAAAGAAGAAAGAGAAACCAAGAAAGCTCAGTGGAACGATGAAGTCGCTAGGATTCATAGATAAATACCTCCCAATATGGATAGGGCTAAGTATGATTATTGGAGTTCTTTTGGGCGTCTACGTTCCAAGTGCGAAAGAAGCATTTGAGTCGGGCAAGTTTGCAGACGTTTCGGGCCCCATTGCTGCTGGGATGATCTGGATGATTTACCCAGTTATGTGTAAGATACGGTACGAAACGGTATTTGAAAAAGGCATGGGAAAACACATTTTGATCTCTTTGGTTATAAATTGGATCATTGCTCCACTTTTCATGGTTGCCCTTGGCTGGGCTACTCTTCCTGATTTGGCTGATTACAGGTCGGGATTAATATTGGTAGGAACAGCCAGATGCATTGCAATGGTGTTGATTTGGAACGACTTGGCAGATGGTTCCATCGAGTATTGTGCCATCATTGTAGCGATTAACTCTGTTTTGCAGATTCTCTTGTACGGACCTTTGTCTTTTGTATACGTCAAGTACCTTGGTGGAGGGACGATGAATATTTTAATCTGGCCAGTTGTCCGGAGTGTTCTAGTATTCTTGGGAATTCCCCTTGCTGCTGGTTTTGTTACGAGGGCAGTCGGTATCAAGGCTTTTGGAGATTACAGGTACAAGAGGTTTTTAAATGCTATTGGCCCTACTTCACTTTTGGCATTGTTGTACGTAATCATCGTCATGTTTGCCTCGCAAGGTAAGCAGATTGTCGACAATATCGGTACAGTTTTTCGAGTAGTCGTCCCATTGGTGATCTACTTTGGGGGAATGTTCTCTGGAGTATTACTTTTATGCCAAATTTTGTGTATTCCGTACCCGATTATGGTGACTCAATGCTTCACAGCAGCATCTAACAACTTCGAGCTTGCCATTGCAGTTGCTTCCTCTGTATATGGTGTCGATTCTAAAGAAGCAATGACTGCAACTATCGGACCGTTAGTCGAAGTACCAGTGTTAGTTGCATTGGTGTACGTTGTACGTTATATCAACAAGTATTGGTATTCGGGCAAGATCAAATCATGTGTTAGTGAAAAGTGTACTTTAGACCAAATTGTTTTTGCGTGTGTAAGAAACGCTGGAAGATCTCAAATGGCCAGTGCGTTTTTTAACGATATACATGGCTACAAAAGGTTTAAAGCAGTCAGCGCAGGTTCAAATCCAGCTGAAAACATCCATGACGAAATAAAGCCAATTTTGACCAAATTAAACATAGATATCGATGAATTGAAACCAAGAAAGTTGACCACCGACATGGTAAATGAATCAAAGGTTCTTGTAACTATGGGATGCGGCGAGTCTTGTCCATATAATCCTAACACAAGAGTAATTGCATGGGATATTGAGGATCCATGTGGCCAAAGTGATGAAAAGGTTCTAGAGATCGCAATGGAAATAAGAGATAAATGTCTCGAACTCGAGCAATCATTGATGTACGATATGAAATGCTAATCTAACTGGTCTCGTCTAATTACCACGCAAATAGTAAGTATTTGAAAGTGTTCAAATGCACAAGAATATCAGATTAATAAGGTTATAAATGTTGGAATACAATGTCACATATTGAAAAAATATGGTGGTTGTATACTACATAATTATTCCTTTGAATATTAATCCCAAGCCCGATCTGAAATATCTAAATTACAGAATACTGAATGGAATTTAGATCAAATCAACTCACATGAAATTGTGTAACCCTAAGCTCCGATGGTGTGTTACTCATAATCCAATTATCCCATTGGCTAAATGAGTATCCATTAGATTGGCTAAAATTCGTTTCAAATGATTTATGCCAAAAGTCATATTTATCACTATAAATATGAGTACTTCTCTCATGATATCCTATCTTGTTTTTCTCAAAGGATTATCATTACTTATTGAATAGGTTTAGATAAAATAAATATTAATTATCAAACTATTAAAGAAGACATGAACAATCAATCGTGTTACAGAAACCTGTTATCACAAGAAGAAATTGATCTGCATGACTGAAGAGGTATTTGAGAGATTAAATATATTTCTATGATTGTATAGCATGACAATAGAAAGAAAGTCGACAGTATGGGGTGAATCTTTTATTAGGTGTGCAAGTATATAACAGTTGGACTTGGGTTAGGATGAATTGTCATCTCAACAACAATTTACACTATTGTCAATAGTAAGCCTCAGTCAATGCAGAATTAATAGGGTCAGTTTGACAGTAATATATATGGCAATGTAACTTTAAAGATGTCAAATCATTAAGCAGCCTTGAACTGGTAAATTTCGGTTACGACTTCAATTCTGGAACATACTATAGCAGGCTTTGATAACCGAGTAAATCGACGAAACTGCTCGGAGCATAGCTCAAGTTCAAAATACCCAAAATTGCACACCACCGACATTCAGTTAGGTATCTTTTCTACACGAAGATATAAAGCGAGTTTTCCGTCGTCACCAAAAAGCTTTTCACCTTGCCAATTATTATATCTTTCGCAATAGGAATATCCAAAGAATGTTTGTTGATGAAGGTATATTTGTTACTGGATAGAGTCAAATGGTCATCGGTGTATCGAAGCTCCAAATCACTCGACGTTAATTCTGTATTTTTACTGGTGAATTTGATCAATAGCTGGTACTGACGATCAAGTTTGTCGTAAGTGATTGAGAATTTGATATTCTTCAGACCTGGGTTACTTGTTGAGCCAAGCTCGGTTATTCCGGCAGACGAATCTCTGTTAGTGAGTTTTTCATCGCCAGACACAGTTCCGTGTAGTTTTTTACCCGTTTCTGGCATTTTTTGTTTCTGATTAGTTTTTTCAATTTCTACAATCTTGGGTTTAGTAGCACCAATTTCTTCAATTTCGCTACCACGAGCTTCGTTTTCGTCAATCTCTTGAATCAATGGCTTTTTGATGCCCCCAATGTTTAGCAAGTCCGGTAACTCTTGTTGCTCGTCTGTTTCGTCGTCAGACTTGATTTGTTCTATAAGGCCCAAAACGTCATTTTTCTTCAACTCTACCAACTTCTTCTGGAACCCGGTATCGTCGATATCGTTCTTTGGAACCACCGTAGGAACTACAGCGCCCTTGTACCTTAACTTGGGCAATGCATACTTTCTCTCTAGCACCACCAGATAAAGCAACTCTACAGCTTCTAGACACCACTCAATCATGATCGATTTGAGGTGTGAGTTCAACACAACCCAGTTGAAGCATCCCGGGTTGATAATACAGTCGTAAACCAACGATGGGTTACCTTTCTTGTCTGTATCGGACTTCTCGTTACTGAGAATTAGTGGTATTTCCCAACTATTGTCGATGATCTTCTGGAAAGTTGTCTGGGGATCGAACGGTTCTGGCTGAGGAACGTTGTCGTCCTGACACAAGTTGATGAAGACCTTGGTGGCGTACTTGTCGCCGTCGCTGATGACGAGGGTTTTTATTACGAAGCCCGGTTTGGGTACTAGGCTGATGGCGTCGCTGGCCTCACGAAGCATACTAGTGAGGGAACCGGTAATTAGGAGGAATGGTAATTAGGAAGAATGGTAATTAGGAAGAATGGTAATTAGGAAGAATGGTAATTAGGAAGAATGGTAATTAGGAAGCAATGGTAATTAAGAAGCAATGGTAATTCGGAATCAATGAGCAGTGGGCGAAATCAGGTAGCAAACGAGTAATCGCACCGTGAGTGACAGCGATGACTATGGGGGTATTGCGGTGAAACCGTAGCAAGCGTAGTGGTACAATTTGCGGCCAGAATAGAACACGACCAGCAGGCTAGAAAGATGAAAACCGGAAAGTAAGAAAAAGTAGAAAAGAACGAAAAGTAAGAAAAGTAGAAAACTAACAGAAATTAAGAAAACATAAAATATAACCAGACGAGCATTATTTACGCGGTACGGAAAACACCACGAGAAAACAAAGGAATGCGAGAAGAGAGCAGATGAAATCACCAGAGAGCAGATGAAATCACCAGAGAGCAGATCTCGAGGAGATGCATCAACAGCGTGAACCAGTGGTGATTGTTCAGACGAAGAGCACGATCTTGATTAAAGAGCTTTACAATTCATAAACAGTACTCAGCTCTTGGGATTCCATATGAGGCATCAGAATATTGAAGCAAACAGAACGGATACAGAGACCCAAGAAGCGACTATTTATGGTGTTACTTTGCCTCTACTATCTCTACTTTAAGAATGGGTCTGATTAGAGATTTAAAGATTGAGATTTAGAGAATGAGATTTAGAGAATGAGATTTAGAGAATGAGGTTTAGAGATTGAGACTTAAAGATTGCGAATAATTGTAGATCCATAGAATTCACATAGGTTGAACTACAGCTACCCAGTCAGCCTAGTACTGGACTCTTGCCAAGGCAACCATTGGCGTTGGAAGCCTACTGGAGTAAGTGCTACTGGAGAGTATTTGTAAAAAGCTGGAGTTGGTCGCGTAGAGACTGGGCCGTACATTCGTAGAGACTGGGCCAGAAATACTCATAGAGACTAGACCACGACAACAGCCTGTCTAGCAACTGACATAGCAGTCTAATTCCGACAGCGAACCCTTTGCTCATTCAGGCTCTAGCTGCACCAAACAGCTTGTGCCACGGGAAATTAACCACAGCCCTCTTGATTCGTACCCCAGGACAATCACGGTTGACACGTCTGGCCGAACAATACCGCAAACCAAGGTGTTGCGCTTAAAACATTCCTAATCATTACAACCAAAAATGATTAACAGTGATTAACGGAGACTAATGGTGACTAATGGTGACTAGCGGTGACTAATGGTGACTAGCGGTGACTACGGACGATGTACACCATGACTACCGCGGGGCATGTCCCACGCTGACTCCATGACTCGCACCTCTGTGTCCCGCGATGATCGTGAATCATATTGGCGCTGCACTTGACTCGTAGTCATCACTAAATTTCTACCCATCATTTTTCCACCTCCACAAATCTTTCACCATTCGGTTTCCCACAAGGCTCTTTGCGCATCCAATGAACGTTTTAGTCTACTCCGGTACTGGGACCACCACGGAAAGCGTCAAGCACTGTATTGAGTCGCTTCGTTTCCATCTCAGTCCTTACTACGCAGTTGTCACCATCAATGAGACATCCATTCTCAACGACCCATGGATGTACAAGACATCCATGTTAGTTATCCCTGGTGGCGCTGACTTACCATACTGTAACGTGTTGAATGGAGAGGGAAATCGCAAGATTTTGTCGTTTATTAAGAAAGGTGGAAAGTTCCTTGGTCTTTGTGCTGGTGGGTACTACGGTAGTTCTTTTGTAGAGTGGGAAAAAGGCACTCCTAGAGAGGTGTCGGGACGTCGAGAGTTGGGTTTATTTCAAGGTACGGCCAAGGGCTGTACGTTCTCAGGATTTGAGTACAATAGCCATGTTGGCGCAAGAATAGTGCCACTTGAAGTCAACACCGACGTGTTGGCTGAGTGTCCTTCTACGGTGTACAATTACTACAACGGCGGTGGTACGTTTCTCAACGCATCTCGCGTGAAAAACTGTACTGTTCTCGCCAGGTACGTCGACCCAGAAGTAGGCGACGACGACAACGCCGCCGTGGTGTTGTGCCAGGTCGGTAAAGGTACCGCGCTTTTGTCGGGGACGCACCCCGAGTTCTCGCTGTGGTTGATGAAGCCTGGTGCTGAGGAATCTCATTACCGCGACATCGCCCACCAGTTGTCGGCCCACGACACCTCGAGGAAGGTTTTCTTGAAGCAATGTCTTGAGCAATTGGGATTGAAAGTGAATAACGACGTCAATGCCCCGCTTATCCCCAAGTTATCGCCGATATTCATTGCTTCAAACAACCCATTCAACACAAAAAAGTTAGCAGACGACTTGGCCCACAATCTCGAGCTTGTGGACGGAAACAAGTTTGAAGATGACAATGACACGCTAGTTTTTCACCACCAGTCCACTGGGTTGAACTACTTGAACGACTCACCTGACGATGACGACGTAAATCATATCCCTAAACATATCAACTTCTGTGACGAGGGCTTACCTGATGCCAAAACCACGCCGTTCTTCAACATGAAGACGTATTTTGCCCATATGAACAACTACAATAGCAGTAGCTCTAGCTCGAACAACAACGGCCCCATTGGGTCGATTTTGGCGTACGGGGACAATGGTTGCATAGTGCTGGAAATAGAAATGGCAATAGGCGACCCCACATAGCCCAAGCCGTAATCTGGGTGCCATACAAGCAACCAGTGCAACACGAAATTGGCAGGAACCACCAAAACAAGCACATAGGTACCAGCATTGAAGATATGTTGTGCTTGAAGAAACCGTTTACCTGTTTCAAACAACACTAACCCCGGTGTGGCTAATGTGTTCCACCGTAAGTACTGCTGGGCCATTATCACCAACTGTTGGTCATCAACAAAAACCAGCAAAACCGAAGCAGAAAACCACCAAAGAACTGCCATTGGCACAAGAAATGCCAACATCATGAGTGAGCACCTTTGAAAGTACATCCCAACTCGCAAAAAGTCGTTTGAGCTGTACGCTTGCGAACAGTACGAGTCTAACGCAGTAGCAAACCCTTGGATCAATGCCATCCCCGTGATAGTAAATGTGCACAATGCCAACGACGCAGCAGCAATCTCCATAGACCCAAGCTTTCCACAAGAATATATCGACGTTACGTATATAAGGAACTGCAATCCATATGTTATCAACAACGGCACCAGCGAACGAATAAGCTCCACAACTTCGG
>Ga0209941_1002347_pt1 | contig 10677 bp, 10 predicted proteins | sample ThiBiot_300_plan_FD_183945 | JGI IMG/M metagenome (GOLD analysis project Ga0209941, IMG submission 183945) | Wastewater bioreactor microbial communities from Cape Town, South Africa - Thiocy_solids_1 (SPAdes) | ecosystem: Engineered > Bioremediation > Thiocyanate > Unclassified | place: South... | reverse complement strand
GGTTGCCACCGTCATCGTCGTCAACCTCGTGGTCGATCTTTCCTATGCGGTGCTCGACCCGCGCCTGCGGGGCCGGTCATGAGCGGCGCCTTTTCCAACCGCTCGTTCCTCGCCGGCTTCCTCATAACCGCGCTGGTGGCGGCGATGGCGCTCGCCTCCTACCTGTGGACGCCCTACGACGTGACGAAACTGGTCATCGCCGACAAGACGCAGGCGCCCTCGCCCGCGCACTGGTTCGGCACCGACCATTTCGGCCGCGATATCCTGTCCATGGTCATGGTCGGCTCGCGAAACTCCATCGCCGTAGCGCTGGTGGCGGTCGGCATCGGCATGGGGGCCGGCGTGCCGCTCGGCCTTTGGGCGGCGGCGCGCGGCGGCTTCATCGACGAAGCCTTGATGCGGCTCAACGATCTCGTGTTCGCCTTTCCCGCCCTGCTTTCGGCGATCATGATCACCGCCATCTTCGGACCGGGCGCGCTCAACGCCATCGTCGCCATCGGCATCTTCAACATCCCGGTGTTCGCGCGCGTGGCGCGCGCCGGCGGCCTTGCCGTCTGGCCGCGCGAATACATCCTCGCCGCGCGCGCCGCCGGCAAGGGCGGCACGGCGATCACGCTCGAACACATCCTGCCCAACATCGCCACGCTCATCCTGGTGCAGGGCACCATCCAGTTCGCGCTCGGCATATTGGCCGAAGCCGGCCTTTCCTATCTCGGCCTCGGCGCGCAGCCACCGATGCCGAGCTGGGGCCGCATGCTGTTCGACGCGCAGACCCGCATGGTGGCGGCGCCGTGGATGGCGATCTTCCCCGGCATGGCCATCGTCGTCACCGTGCTCGGGCTGAACCTTCTCGGCGACGGGCTTGCCGACATCCTCGACCCCAAAGTGAGGCGGCGACGATGAGCCTGCTCGACATCGAGAACCTGTCGCTCTCGATCGGCGAAACGCCGATCCTGCACGAGGTCAACCTCTCCGTCGGCCCCGGCGAAATACTGGGGCTGGTGGGCGAGAGCGGCTCCGGCAAGTCGATGACGGCGCTGACGGTGATGCAGCTTCTGCCCGGCGCCGCCCGGGCCAGCGGCCGCGTGATTTTCGACGGCATCGACATTCTCGATGCGAGCGAGGAGAAGATGTGCGCGCTTCGCGGCGACGCCGTCGGCATGGTGTTCCAGGAGCCGATGACGGCGCTGAACCCGGTCAAGACCATCGGCGAGCAGGTCGCCGAAGGCATTCGCTGGCACTTGCGGGCAAGCCGCGCCGAAGCAGAGGAGCGGGCGGCAAGGATTCTCGACCGCGTCGGCCTGCCGCCGCAAAAGTTCCCGCTGGCGCGCTATCCGCACGAGTTGTCGGGCGGGCAACGCCAGCGCGTCGTCATCGCCATCGCCTGCGCGCTCGACCCGAAGCTTTTGATCGCCGACGAGCCGACGACCGCGCTCGACGTGGTGTTGCAGGCGCAAATCCTCGATCTCCTGCGCGATCTCGTCACCGAAAACCGCATGGGCCTGCTCCTGATCTCGCACGACCTCGCCGTCGTCACCGAGATGGCGGACCGCATCGCCATCCTGCGCCATGGCGAGGTCCTGGAGACGGGCGACACCGCGCGCGTGCTTTCCGAACAGGTCCACCCCTACACGCGCCAACTGGCGCAGGCGTCGATGCATGTGCCGGCTCGAAGGCAGGCGGGAACGGAGGCGGACTTACCCCCACCCCTGACCCCTCCCCACAAGGGGGAGAGGAACGAAGCGCTACCCACATCCCCCTCCTCCTTGTGGGGAGGGGTCAGGGGTGGGGGTGAACGCAGCCACGACCGCTCTGCTTCCATAAAAGACGCCTCCCCTCTCCTGTCCGTCCAATCCGTGTCGCGCCTCTATCCCGGCCGACGCACCTCCCTGTTCAGCCGCGAAGCGCCCACCCGCGCCGTCGACGACGTTTCCTTTTCCATGCAGGCCGGCCGGTCGATGGCGCTGGTCGGTCGCTCCGGCTGCGGGAAATCGACGCTGGCGCGCCTTATCCTGGCGCTGGACAGGCCGAGCGCCGGTGAAATCAGCTTCCTCGGCCGTACCGTCACCGGCCGCAGCGAGGCGGAACTGAAGCCGGCGCGCCGCAACATGCAGGTGGTGTTCCAGGACCCTTACGGCTCCTTCGATCCGCGCCATAAGGCCGAACGGCTGGTGGCCGAGCCGCTGCACGTGCTGGAAAAGAAGCCGTCGCCGGCCGAACGCCGGGACCTGGTCGCCGAGGCGCTCGCCGAGGTTGGACTGTCGCAATCCGACATGGACAAATATGCGCACGAGTTTTCCGGCGGCCAGCGCCAGCGGCTGTCGATCGCGCGCGCCATCATCACGCGGCCGAAGCTGGTGGTCGCCGACGAGCCGGTATCGGCGCTCGACGTGTCGATCCGCGCCCAGATCCTCGACCTGTTCGCCGACCTCAACGGCCGGCTCGGCATCGCCATCCTGTTCATCACCCACGACCTCGCCGTCGCCCGCGCCATCACCGACGAGGTGATGGTGATGCACGAAGGCAGGATCGTCGAGCGCGGAAGGACAAGCGACGTGCTCGACCATCCGCGATCCGAGGCGGCGAAGGCGCTGGTCGGTGCCGCGCCCGACCTCGGCCGCGCCCTCGCAGCCCGGCTCGGCGAGCAAGACTGACGCATCCAGATCGGCCTTGCGCAACGCTTCCGCTTGTGGTCGAACGCGGTTCGCCTTCCGGATTTTCCAGCCGTCATGCTAGACCTTGCCCTTGAAACCATCGCCATGCTCGCGATTGCCGGCTTCATCGCGGGCTTCATCGATGCGATCGCCGGCGGCGGTGGGCTGATCACCGTGCCGACCCTGCTTCTTGCCGGCCTCTCGCCGGTCGAGGCGCTCGGCACCAACAAGCTGCAAAGCCTGTTCGGATCCGGCTCGGCCACGCTCGCCTACGCCGCGAAAGGCCATGTCGATCCGCTGCGGCAACTGCCGTCGGCGCTGATGGCGTTCGGCGGCAGCGCGATCGGCGCGCTGGCCGCGACGGTCGTGCCAGGTGCGGTGCTGAGCGCCGCGCTGCCCGTCGTCCTGATCGTCATCGCCCTGTTTTTCGCCGTCAAGCCCAATATCGGCGACATCGACCGCGCGCGGCGCCTGTCGCCCTTACTGTTCGGCCTGCTGGCCGCCTCCTCCATCGGGTTCTACGACGGCATTTTCGGGCCGGGCGCCGGCTCCTTCTACATGCTCGCCTATGTCTCGCTCGCCGGCTACGGCATGCTGAAGGCGACCGCCCATACCAAGCTTCTGAACCTTTCCTCCAACCTCGGCAGCTTCATCGTCTTCGTGGCCGTCGGCGCCGTCATCTGGAAGGTCGGGCTGGTGATGGGGGCCGCCCAATTCCTCGGCGCGCGCGCCGGGGCGCACTTCGCCATCCGCAACGGCGCCCGGCTGATCAAGCCGCTCCTAGTCGGGGTGTGCGTGGCGCTGGCGGTAAAGCTGATGGCCGATCCGGCAAACCCGCTGCGGTCGATGCTCGGCTTCTGAGAAGGCCGGCCTACTCGGTCTTTTCGTCCAGCAGGCCGGAGACGAAATCGAACAGGCCCGGCCGCCTGTCGCGGCGCAGCCGTTCGGCGGCGACGATCGAGCGCACCTCGCCGAAGGCGCGGTCGAGGTCGTCGTTGAGGACGACGAAATCGTATTCCGTCCAATGCTCGATCTCGGCGCGCGCATTCTTCAGCCGGGTCTCGATCGCCGCTTCCTGGTCCTCGGCACGCCGCTTCAGCCGCGCCTTCAGTTCCTTCATCGACGGCGGCAGGATGAAGATCGAGACGATGTCGCCGCGCATCTTCTCCTTCAGTTGCTTGGCCCCCTGCCAGTCGATGTCGAACAGCATGTCGCGGCCCTCGGCCATCGCCTTTTCCGCCGCCTCGCGCGGGGTGGCGTAAAAGTTGCCGTGCACCTCGGCCCATTCGAGCAATTCGTCGTTGTCGCGCAGCATATCGAACTCGCGCCGGCTGCGGAAATAATAGTGGACGCCCTCGATCTCGCTGCCGCGGCGCGGCCTGGTGGTGACGCTGACCGACAGTTCGAAAGCCGGGTCGCTCTCGATCAGGTTGCGGGCGATGGTGGATTTTCCCGCTCCCGAAGGCGAGGACAGCACCAGCATCAGCCCCCGGCGGCGAATGCGGGACCCGGCGTCTTTGGCCACCATCGGCTACTCCAGATTCTGGACTTGTTCGCGAAACTGATCGACGACGGCTTTCAGTTCCAGCCCGATGGCCGTCACCGCCGCCGCATTCGACTTGGAACACAGCGTATTCGATTCGCGGTTGAATTCCTGCGCCAGAAAATCGAGCTTGCGGCCGATCGCGCCGCCTTGCGCCAGGAGGGTGCGGGCCGACGCCACATGCGTCTTCAGCCGGTCGATCTCCTCGCGGATATCGGCCTTCGTCGCCAGGAACGCCGCCTCCTGGTGAAGGCGCGCCTCGTCGAGGCCGGCGGAAGCGTCCATCAGCAGGCGCAGTTGGGCCGCGATCTTCTCGCGAATGGCGGCAGGCTCGCGCGACGGGTCGGCTTCAGCCCTGAGCGTCAGCGCCTCGACGGCGTCGACATGGGCCGACAGAAGCGCCCGCAACGCCTCGCCTTCGGTGCGGCGCGCCGCCTCCAGCCCCGACAGCGCCTCTTCGAGGACGGAAGACACGGCGGCGTCGAGCGCCGCGCGCGTCTCGCCGGTTTCGACGGCCTCCGGTATGTCGAGCACGCCGCGCAGCGCCAGAAGCCCGTCGGCGGTGGCCGGCGCCACCCCAAACTGCTCTTCGAGCCGCCTGGCAAGGCCGGCGACGTCCTTCAGGAAGGCTTCGTTGACGACCGGCTGCGCGGCCATGGACGCGACACGGCCGACGGTCAGGGTCGCCTGAAAACTGCCGCGCGAAAAGCGCCGCTGCACGGTCTGGCGGACCGCCGGCTCGAGCCGCTCGAAACCCGGCGGAACCCTGAGCCGCAACTCGCTGCTCTTGCCGTTGACGGATTTTACTTCCCACGCCACGGCGGCGCCCTCATGCTCCGCCGCCGCGCGGGCAAACCCGGTCATGCTCTGCACGTTCATGGCGCCGTCCCCCAATGCCTACTGCACGGCACCCTTGTCGCCGGTTCCGCCGTTCTGCGCCGCCTTCGCCGCTTCCTCGGCCTGCTTTTTCTGGATCGCCCGGTAGCGGGCGACGTTCTCGTTGTGCTCTTCCAGCGTCGAGGCGAAGACATGCCCGCCGGCGCCGTCGGCGACGAAATAAAGGTCCTTGGTCTTCGACGGGTTGGCGACGGCTTCGAGCGCCGCCCGGCCCGGATTGGCGATCGGCGTCGGCGGCAGGCCGTTGATCAGGTAGGTATTGTACGGCGTCGGCTTGTCGATATCGGACTGGTAGATCGGGCGGTCGGCCGGCTTTCCCTTGCCGCCGAAAAGACCGTAGATGATGGTCGGGTCGGATTGCAGGCGCATGCCCTTTTCCAGCCGGTTCAGGAACACGCCCGCCACCCGCGAGCGCTCGTCGCCGCGGCCGGTTTCCTTCTCGACGATGGAGGCGAGCGTCACGAACTCCTCGATGCTGGCCAACGGCAGGTCGGGCGCGCGGCGTTCCCACACGTCCTCGACCAGCTTCTTCTGGTCGGCCAGCAGCTTGTCGACCATCTGCTGGCGGGTGGCCCCGCGCGTGAAGCGCAACGTGTCGGTGGCGAGGCTGCCCTCGGGCGGCATGGTGGCCGGCATGTCGCCGGTCAGGACATCCAGTTCGGCGATCCGCTGCCACGCCTGCTCCACCGTCAGGCCCTCGGGGATGGTCAGCGAGTAGAGAACCGACTTGCCGCTCTTGAACAGTTCCATGATGTCGCGCATGGAGGCGCCCGGCTTGATCTCGTATTCGCCGGCCTTCAGCGCCGCATCGTTGCCGTAGGCGCGAACGCCCAGCCGGAAGATGCGCGCGTCGCTGATGAGGCCGCGCCGCTCGAGCTGGTCGGCGATGTCGGCCACTCCCATCTTCGGCCGGACCAGGAACGTATCGACGGCGGCCGAGGGGCCGGGGCCGATGAATTCCTGCCTGCCAAAATAGACGCCGATGCCGACGGCCAGCACCGCCAGGATGACGACCGAGACGAAGAAGTTCATGAAAACCACGATCTGGCTGCGCGAGGCGCGGGAGCGCTTCGAGGGCGGCGGCGTGCCGGCTTCCGGCCGCAGGGCCTCGCTTGCCGTCTTCGGGATGATCGGGCTCGACGGCGGGACCGGGCGCTGCCCGAACTCTCCCTGATTGTCCGGCGTGGTGTTCATGACGACCTATCGATTGATCTTGTGACGAATCCACTCCGGAACAGTAGAGCCGAATATGGCGAAATTGGCGGAACGGCCGGCACGATGCGCCGGTCGCTCAGCCGTCGTAGCGCTGGAAGACCAGCGATGCGTTGGTGCCGCCGAAGCCGAAGGAATTGGACAGCGCCGCGTCGATCCGCCGCTCGCGCGGCTTGACCGGAACGAGGTCGATCGCCGTTTCCCGCTCGGGATTTTCGAGGTTGATCGTGGCCGGGGCGATGTTGTCGCGGATGGCGAGAATGGAAAAGATCGCTTCCGCGGCGCCGGCGGCCCCGAGAAGGTGGCCGATGGACGACTTGGTCGACGACATCGAGACCTTCGAGGCGGCGTTGCCGACAAGGCGCTCGACGGCGGCAAGCTCGATCGTGTCGGCCATGGTGGAGGTGCCGTGGGCGTTGATGTAGTCGATGTCGGCCGGCGTCAGCTTCGCCCGCTTGATCGCTGCCGTCATGCAGCGGAAGGCGCCGTCGCCGTCCTCGGCAGGCGCGGTGATGTGATGGGCGTCGCCGGTGAGGCCGTAGCCGGTCACCTCGGCATAGATCCTGGCGCCCCGCGCCCTAGCGTGCTCCAGTTCCTCGAGCACGACGACGCCGGCGCCCTCGCCCATGACGAAGCCGTCGCGGTCGCGGTCATAGGGGCGCGAGGCCTTCTCGGGCGTGTCGTTGCGCTCGGTGGAAAGCGCCCGGCAGGCGGCGAAGCCCGCCAGCGACAGGCGCGTCACCGGCGATTCGGCGCCGCCGGCCAGCACCACCTCGGCATCGCCGAACTGGATGAGCCGCGCCGCGTCGCCGATGGCGTGCGCGCCGGTGGAGCAGGCCGTCACCACGGCATGGTTCGGTCCCTTCAGCCCGTGGCGGATGGAAACCTGGCCGGAAACCAGATTGATGATGTTGCCGGGGATGAAGAACGGGCTGATGCGGCGCGGGCCGCGCTCCTTGAGGATGATCGCGTTTTCGGCGATGCCTTCCAGCCCGCCGATGCCAGAGCCGATCAGGACGCCGGTGGCGCAGCGCTCTGCCTCGGTCTTCGGCTCCCAGCCGGAATCCTTAAGCGCCTCGTCGGCGGCCGCGATCCCGTACAGGATGAAGTCGCCGATCTTGCGCAGTTCCTTCGGCTCGAGGAACGCCTCGGGATTGAAGGTGCCGTCGCTGCCGTCGCCGCGGGGGATGACGTGGGCGATCTGGCACGCCAGATCATCCACCTCGAAGCCGGTGACACGGCTGGCGGCGCTGCGGCCGCTCAGCAATTCCTTCCAGCTATGCTCGAAGCCCATGCCGAAAGGCGAAACCAGACCGAGGCCTGTGACGACGACGCGCCTCATCGCAGGTCCTTCCGATAGCTTCGTAAAGGTCAGGCCGAGGCTTTGTCGATGAACTTCACGGCGTCGCCGACGGTCAGGATCGTCTCGGCCGCGTCATCGGGGATTTCCACGCCGAACTCTTCCTCGAAGGCCATGACGAGTTCCACCGTGTCAAGGCTGTCGGCGCCCAGGTCGTCGATGAAGCTCGCCTGATCCGTTACCTTCTCGGCGTCGACGCCGAGGTGTTCGACAACGATCTTCTTGACGCGCTCTGCGGTGTCACTCATGTGGGCATCCTCGTCTTCATGTTTGTCTGTCTTCGTTAGCGGGCGCAATGCCGCTAATCAAGCTGAAAGATGGTCCTGCCGGAAACGTAACGGCGACAGGGCGGCTCTGTCCCCAGCCGCCGGGATGTGGGCCGCATACACGAGAATCGGCCGCGGTCCAATGTCAAATGGCCGATTTTCCCCATCCGTCAAATCGCACCCCTAATCAGCGCCCCTAGATCATCGCCATGCCGCCGTTGACGTGCAGGGTCTGCCCGGTGACGTAGCCGGCCTCGTCCGACGCCAGATAGGCGACGGCGGACGCGACCTCGGCGCCGGTGCCCATGCGCCGCGTCGGGATCGCGGCCATGATCGCCTCTTTCTGCTTGTCGTTGAGCTTACCGGTCATCGCCGATTCGATGAAGCCCGGCGCCACGCAGTTGACGGTGATGCCGCGGGTGGCGATTTCCTGCGCCAGCGACTTGGAAAAGCCGATCATGCCGGCCTTGGCGGCGCAGTAGTTCGCCTGCCCCGGATTGCCGGTGACGCCGACCACCGAGGTGATGTTGACGATGCGGCCGTGGCGGCGGCGCATCATCGGGTGGGTGAGTTCGCGGGTGAGCCGGAAGACGGCGGTCAGGTCGACCTCGATGACGGAATCCCAGTCAGCGTCGGCCATGCGCACGAACAGCCCGTCCCTGGTGATGCCGGCATTGTTGACCAGGATGTCGACGCCCTCCAGTTCGGCTTCCGCCTTCTGGCCGAGCGCCTTGACCGCGTCGCGGTCGGCAAGGTCGGCGGGAAAGAGCTTCACCCGCTCGCCCAGTTCGCCGGCCAGCGCCTCCAGCTTCTCCACCCGCGTCCCGTGCAGGCCGACGATCGCGCCCTGCGCATGCAGGATGCGGGCGATCGCCTCGCCGATCCCTCCCGATGCACCGGTGACGAGCGCCTTGCGGCCGGTCAGATCGAACATCTTCTTCTCCATGGAGCACTCCCTCGACAAGGGAGAGGTCAAGATAGCCTGCTTACGACAGGGCCGCCAGCGCCGCCTCGACGTCGGCCGGCGTGCCGATGTTCGCCACGGCCATATCGCGGTTGATGCGCCGCGCCAGACCGGACAACACCTTGCCTGAGCCCACTTCATAGAGCGTGGCGACGCCGTTGTCGCCGAACCAGGTCACGGTTTCGCGCCAGCGCACGCGGCCCGTCACCTGCTCGACGAGCTGGCGGGTGATTTCGTCCACGTCGCGCGACGGCTTCACCGAGACGTTGGCGACCACCGGGACGACCGGCGCGTGCCGCCGCACCGCGGCCAGCGCCTCGCGCATCGCGTCCGCCGCCGGGGCCATCAGCGCCGAATGGAAGGGCGCCGACACCTGCAACATCAGCGCCCGCTTGGCGCCCTTTCCGGTGCAAAGGGCAGCCGCCCGCTCGACGGCCTGCTTTTCGCCGGAGATCACCAGTTGCCCGCCGCCATTGTCGTTGGCGACCTGGCAGACCGATCCGGCGGCGGCCTCGGCGCAGGCGGCTTCCACGTCGGCCTGCTCCAGGCCGATGATCGCGGCCATCGCGCCCTCGCCCGCCGGCACCGCCTGCTGCATGGCGTTGCCGCGAATGCGCAAAAGGCGCGCGGCATCCGCCACCGAGACGAAGCCGGCCGCGGCGAGCGCCGAATATTCGCCGAGCGAATGGCCGGCGACATAGGCGACCTTGCCCTTCAGCGAAAAGCCCTGCGCTTCCAATGCCCGCACGGCCGCGAGCGACACCGCCATCAGCGCCGGCTGGGCGTTGGCGGTCAGGGTAAGCGTCTCTTCCGGCCCTTCCCAGATCAGCTTCGACAGCTTTTCGCCGAGCGCGTCGTCGACTTCCTCGAACACGGCGCGCGCCGCCGCAAAGGTGTCCGCCAGGTCCCTGCCCATGCCGACGGCCTGGCTGCCCTGCCCCGGAAACGTGAATGCGACGGCCATGTCCTGTGCTCCAGCGTGACTTGTTCCCGCCTGCTGTTGCGCAAGCCGCAACTCGAAGTCAAGCCGCCGCAATCTGCCGCCCCGATCCGCACCGCGCGGCCGGATCTCGGCCAAGCTACCGGTTTCAGGGCCTTTTTCGCGATCACTCATGATTAAAACCGCACACGATTCTTTTGCCGGTTCTTCCCATTTTCGCCACAGGCGATATCTCACCATGACGCTGCCGTGACAGTTTCGTGACGGCAGCTTCATCGAGGATCGCGAGTTGCCAAAGAGGATCGCCGGCGCCGCCGAGGCAGCGCCAGACCAGTTGAAGGAAGGAACGCGCACCGGCGGCCGCCGAGGCGCAGCCCGGCATGTCGTTGCCTACGGCCTTCTTTCGCTCGTCGCCTCGGCCATCCTGGTCTTTGCCATCGAACTCGTGTTCCGGGGCGATTTCGCGGCCACGGTCAGGTTTTTCACGCAGCCGTTCAAGCCCGGCTGGACCACTATCATCCTGTTCGCGCTGATCATGGTCGGACTGGACGCCCTGTTCGGCCGCAGGCACCAGAGCCTGCTGCTCGTCGCCCCGCTGACGCTCACGCTCGCCTTCGTCGGCAACCAGAAGTCGCTCTATCTCGGCGACCCGCTCTACCCGACCGACTTTCTCTATGCCCGCCAGATCCTCGAACTGATGCCGCTTCTGGTGCGCGAGCGGCCGCTGACGGGGGTGGCGATGGCCGCCGGCATCGTGCTTGCGGTCGCGCTTCTGGTTTATGGCTGGCGCCTGTGGCGGCGCCATGCGCCGGCGCTGACCTACAAGGGGCGCCTCGTACGG
>Ga0209941_1002343_pt1 | contig 10690 bp, 8 predicted proteins | sample ThiBiot_300_plan_FD_183945 | JGI IMG/M metagenome (GOLD analysis project Ga0209941, IMG submission 183945) | Wastewater bioreactor microbial communities from Cape Town, South Africa - Thiocy_solids_1 (SPAdes) | ecosystem: Engineered > Bioremediation > Thiocyanate > Unclassified | place: South... | reverse complement strand
TCAAGGCGTCAACGGCGGCGTGATCTCCCTGGACGGCAAGGGCGAGACCCAGCCGGCCAAGGCCACCGGCGACGGCGTGCGTGAGCCGCTGAACCGCCGCGCCACCGTCGACATCAACTTCTAAGGCTCAAGGGGGCCGGTCGTGATCGGCCCCCGAAACCTTGGCCGATTGATTGATCAGGCCGCCGAACTCGACCTGAGTTCGGCGGCCTTGATTCAAGAGCTTGTGCTCAGGAATGGTTCTTGTTTCGCCTTGCCAAGAATCCAACCCGGCTATTAATAGGGCTCGCTTTAAAAGAGATATCAGCGTTTGCTCGCGCCCTTTGACCCTGACCAATCAGATTTAGGTCTTCACACCAAAGTTGATCTGACTGGCCGTCGATTTCTCTTCGTGTCAGCGCCTTTCGGCCGCTTTGGGCGCGTGCTGGCGTGCGCCATCGAGTCGCGCGGCGGCGAAGCGTGTCGCATGCTGTTCAATGCGGGCGATGTATTGAATTGGGGCCGTTCTGGCGGGGTGTCGTTCCGCGAGAAGGCTGAGTTGTGGCCGGAGCGATTGGCTGTTCTGGCGACTGAATTCACCGACATTATCGTTTTCGGCGAGGGCGGTCCATATAATCAGGGCGTACTGAGTCAGGTCAGTCGGTTGAAGGCGCGTGTCTGGGTGCTGGAGAACGGCTATTTTCGGCCGGATTGGATCACTCTGGAGCGCAATGGGGTGAACGGCTCCAGCGCTTTGCCGCGCTCGGCGTCAGGTTATCCGCCGCCGCCGCCGGAACTCCCGGTCTCGCGTCCTGTCGGCAAAATTCTGCCGCACCACGTCATCAACATCAGCCTCTACCATGCAGTGCAGCCGCTGGGTTGGCTGCTGTTTCCGCGCTTCCGTCATCACTATTCGGCGTCGCCATGGCGGCAATGCCTGGGTCATGTTCGCCGCTATCTGGGGCTAGGCATGCGGCCGCAAGGCGCCAGCAACGCTGAGCGTCTTCGTACCAAGGGGCCTTTCTTTATCGCCTGCCTGCAGCGCGACGGCGACGCCCAGTTGCTGCGCTATTCCGACATTCACGACAATCTGTCCTTCCTGGCGCGGGTCATGGACAGCTTCGCCGCCGGCGCGCCGGCGCACAGCCGTCTGGTCGTCAAGAACCATCCTCTAGATCCCGGCATCGTCAACCTCGCCCGCGAGACGCGCCGGATGGCCGAGGCGCGCGGGCTGAAAGGCCGCGTCGACTTCATCGACGGCGGCAATCTGGCCCAGCTGTGCCGAGCGTCGGAAGGCATGGTGGTCAACAACTCCAGCGCCGCCTTGTCGGCCCTGGGCTTCGGCACGCCGGTCAAGGTGTTGGGTCAGGCCTTCTTCGATTTCGAGGGGCTGACGGATCAACAGCCGCTGGACGCCTTCTGGCAGGCGCCGCGTCCTGCCGAACGCCAGTTGTTCGCCGCCTTCCGCGCCTATGTGATCAATCGCACCCAGATCAACGGCAATTATCATGAGCCGCGAGTCATGGCGGCGACGGCCGCACGCGTGGCGGACGCCCTGGCGACGCGGCTAATCTAGCTCGCCGAACAGTCATTTCCTGGTGTGGCCGTCAGGCCACCCTCGGGCGCTGTCATCAATCTGTCATCCCGTTGTCGCCCGAGCTTCCCAGAGCGCCCTTAAGGCCCGGTGGCATCGGGCGGCCGCATTTCGGCTTGCTTGCACGGCATTCCGCCTCCATCTCTGGGGATACAGACAGATGACCATCCGCAAACAGCTGTTCTGGGCGACGACCGCCCTGGTGAGCAGCCTTTTAATCGCTGAGTCGGCTGCGGCTCAGTCGACTGCGTCGCAGGCGGCTGACGAACGCGCCACTCAGGTCGGCGACGTGGTCGTCACCGGCGCTCGTGGCCCGCGTTCGATCGAAGGCGTGACCGCTGAGAACAACCCCAAGTCGCGCGCCTCCATCACGGAAGCCTATATCGGCACCCAAGCTGCGGGTCAGACGATCCTGAACTCGATCAACCTGCTGCCGGGCGTCAACTTCACCAACAACGACGCCTACGGTTCGGCTGGCGGCGATCTGACCATCCGTGGTTTCGACGCCAACCGCATCTCGCTGACTCAAGACGGCATCCCGATGAACGACACCGGGAACTACGCCATCTACTCCAACCAGCAACTTGATCCGGAGCTGATTCAGCGCGCGTCTGTGAACCTGGGTTCGACCGATGTCGACAGCCCGACGGCGTCGGCCACCGGCGGCACCGTCAACTACATCACGCGTCGTCCTGAAAACGAGTTCGGCGTCATCTTCCAGCCCTCGATCGGCGACTTCGGCTACCGTCGCGTCTTCGGCTTGGTCGACACCGGCGAGTTCGGCCCGTGGGGTACGACGGCTTGGTTCTCGGCCTCGAAAACCGTCTACGATCATTTCGTGGGGGCCGGCGGCGTCGACAAGATGCAGCTGAACGGCCGCATCTATCAGACGCTGGGCGACAACGGCGACTTCGTCGCCCTGACCGCACACTACAACGAAAACCGCAATGAATTCATGCCGCGCGTTCGCTTGGCTGATTTCAACAAGGGCGGCGCATACGACAAGGACGACTACAACACCGTCCGTTCGCAAGCCACGTCGATCAACCCGTCGAACACCGGTAATATCCGCGGCCAATCGCGTTTCACGCTCAGCGACACGCTGAAGCTCACCATCGACCCGTCGTTCCAGTACACGCTGGCCCACGGCGGCGGCACCCAGAACATGAGCGAAACCGACCCTCAGCTGATCGGCAACTCGACCGCGGCTGGAGTGGATCTTAACGGCGACGGCGTGATCGACGGCGACACGATGGTCACCCTGTTCCGTCCGAACATCACCAATACGCACCGCTACGGCGTCACCAGTTCCTTGATCTGGGACGCAGCCGAGGATCATCAGTTCCGTCTGGCCTACACTTTCGACTGGGGTCGTCACCGTCAGACCGGCCAGTTCGGCTACATCGACGCCAACGGCTTCCCGGAAGATCCGTTTGCCGGTCGTAACGGCCGTGCGGTCGAACTGCCGGACGGCACAATCCTGCAGCGTCGTAACCGCCTGTCGTACGCCATGTTGAACCAGATCGCGGCTGAGTACCGTGGTTCGTTCTTCAACAATACGGTTGACGTGACCCTGGGCGCTCGCGCTCCGTTCTTTGATCGCGAGCTGAACAACTTCTGCTACCAGCGCGATACCTTCAATGCCTATTGCACCACGCAAACGGGAACGCCGGTTGCTGGCACGGACTTGGTGACTTTCCCGACTTCGTCGATGAACCCGCTTCCGAGGCCGTCGGCTCAGGATCCGAATCCAGAACCGTATGCGTACGGCAAGCCGCGCTCGTTTGATAAGAAGTACGATGCCTTCCTGCCGAACGCTGGCGTGACCTGGCGTTTCGCTCCCAGCCAACAGCTGTACGTGTCGTATGCTGAGGGCTTCTCGGCTCCGCGCACTGACGACTTGTACGATGTGGTCGACGTCAATCCGGAACCGGAAACCACCAACTCGTACGACATCGGCTATCGTTATCAGTCGGGCACCCTGATCGCCTCGTTCGCGGCGTGGAAGACGGATTTCTCCAACCGCATTCTGCGTACCTTCGATGAAGCGGCCGGCATCTACCTGACCCGCAACGTCGGCGATGTGACCCTGCAAGGCTTCGACGGCCAGATCGGCTGGTCGCCGATCGAGAAGCTGTCGCTGACGGGCTCGGTCACCTACACGGACAGCGAGGTGAAGAACGACCTGCCGGATGGTCTCGATAGTAATGGCAAACCGAAGTTCATTAAAATCGCAGGCAACCGTCTGGTCGAAACGCCGGAATGGCAGTTCGGCGCCCGCGTGGCCTATTCGGTCGGTGCGTTCGACTTCGGTCTGCAGGGCAAGTACGTCGGCGAGCGCATGTCCAACGACATCAATACCGAAGTGGCTCCGGATTACACCACCTTCGACCTGGATGTTCGCTACAACCTGGCTTCGCTGGGCGCTGGCGGCTCCTACCTGCAGTTGAACGTCATCAATCTGCTGGATGAAGAGTATCTGGGCGATATTTCGAGCTCGACCACGGGCACGGCTCAGTATCAGCTGGGCGCGCCGCGTACCGCGATGATCACTCTGCGCGCTTCATTCTAAGCGCCAGCCAATGTCTGAATAGGAGAAGGGGCGGTCCGGAGACGGACCGCCCTTTCTTCTTTTGGCTTCGGGCGGACTCCGCCTTGACGCCATTGAACCGGGCGCCGTCAGGGCCTATCTCGCCCCCTTCGTGCTTCATCCTTTTGTGTGGACGTTCTCGCCCCATGACCCTGCCTGTTCCTGCTGAATGGACTCCTCATCGTGCGATGTGGGTCGGCTGGCCCAGCCACGCCGATCTGTGGGAGGAGAACCTCGAGCCGGCGCAGGCCGAGGTCGAGGCCCTGGTGCGCGCCCTGGCCGGGCCGGGTCGCGAGCAGGTCAAGCTCATGGTCGGCAATGACGAGGCCCTGGCCGACGCGAAGGCGCGCTTCGCCGACGTGGCGGGGGTGACGGTTGTGGCCGGACGTTTCGGCGACATCTGGCTGCGCGACACCGGGCCGATCTTCGGCGCCGGCTCGGCCTCGGCTCAGGCCTTCGTCTTCAACGGCTGGGGCGGCAAGTACGACCTGCCGCACGATGACGAGGTCGCCGACCAGATCGGCGAACAGACGGGCGTCGCCCTGACCCGTCACGACTTCATTCTGGAGGGCGGCGCCGTGGACCACGACGGCGAGGGCACGGTGCTGACCACGCGCCAGTGCGTGCTGAACCGCAACCGCAACACCGGCTGGACGCAGGAGACGGCCGAGGCCGCCTTCGCGCAGGCCCTGGGCGCCAAGAAGGTGCTGTGGCTGGGCGACGGCCTGCTGAACGACCACACCGACGGCCACGTGGACAACCTGGCCCGCTTCGTCGCGCCGGGCGTGGTGGCCTGCCCGATCGGCTTTGGCCCCAAGGATCCCAACGCCGAGGTCTATGACGAGACGGCCCAGGCCCTGTCCGCCATGACCGACGCCGCCGGCCGCCCGATCAAGGTGCTGCGGATTCCCTCGCCCGGCATGATCCTGGACGAGGACGAGCGTCCGGTTCCGGCCAGCCACATGAACTTCCTGATCGCCGACCGCGCCGTCGTTGTGCCGACCTACGGGAACGACATGGCCGCCCGTCTGGCCTGTGAGGCCCTGGCGACCGTTTTCCCTGACCGCGAGATCATCCCCCTGCCGTCGACCGCCATCCTGTCGGGCGGCGGATCGTTCCACTGCATCAGCCAGCAGGAGCCTGCCTAATGGCCCGTGAGATCACTGTCGCCGCCATCCAGACCTCGTACGGCGAGGACATGCAGGCGAACATCGACAAGACCATCGGCTTCATCCGCGAAGCCGCGGCCAAGGGCGCCCAGATCATCCTGGCGCCGGAGCTGTTCCAGGGCCCGTACTTCTGCGTCTCTCAGGAAGAGAAGTGGTTCGGCGCCGCCTATCCGTGGCGCGAACACCCAACCGTCACCCAGCTTCAGCCGGTGGCCAGGGAACTGGGCGTGGTCCTGCCGGTCTCGATCTTCGAGCGCGAGGGGCCGCACTACTTCAACAGCCTGGTGATGATCGACGCCGACGGCGAGCTGATGGGCGTCTATCGCAAGAGCCACATCCCCGACGGCCCCGGCTATCAGGAGAAGTATTACTTCCGCCCCGGCGACACCGGCTTCAAGGTCTGGGACACGCGCTTCGGCCGCATCGGCGTCGGCATCTGCTGGGACCAGTGGTACCCCGAAACGGCCCGCGCCATGATGCTGCAAGGCGCCGAAGTGCTGCTGTATCCGACGGCTATCGGCACCGAACCGCATGACGACACCCTGGACACGGCCGCCCCGTGGCGCCGGGCCATGCAGGGGCACGCCGTGTCCAACGTCGTGCCGGTCGTCGGCGCCAACCGCATCGGTCATGAACAGGTGACGGAAGCGGGCCAGACCTACTACGGCCACTCCTTCATCGCGGATCATCGCGGCGATCTGGTCGAGAGCCTGGACCGGGAGGAGGGCGTCCTCGTCCACACCTTCGACCTGGACTTCCTGGACCGTCACCGCGCGGCCTGGGGCTTCTTCCGCGACCGTCGCACGGATCTGTACGGCGCCCTGGCGACGGGCCGCCCGGCCTGATCCAGCTTTTAGAAACAAGCTGATCCACACACAAAAAAGAGGCGGAAGACCCGGGTCTTCCGCCTCTCTTCCTATGCGTTGAACGCTATCAGAACTTCAGCGTGGCGCCGAAGGTGAAGTAGCGGCCGATCGCGTCGTAGGTCTGCGGGAAGGTGTTCCCGTTGTTCGCCGACGTGGTGCCGATCTGCGAACCGACGATCGGCGGCGACTTGTCGAACAGGTTGTTGATCGTCGCCGTCAGACGCACCGTCTGGGTGATGTCCCAGCGGCCGCTCAGGTCGAAGTAGTCGTAGCTGTCGATCTGGGCGTAGTCCGGGAACCACTTGGTGTTGCTCGGCTCGACTTCGACGCCGGACAGGTGACGCCAGCTCAGCGAGGCCGAATAGTCGCCCAGCGTCCAGGTCGCGCGGCTGTTCCAGCGTTGCTTGACCTTGGGTTCCCCGCACGACACCGAGTAGTAGCCGACGCAGTCACGCAACGTGGAGATCGGCGTGGCCTGGGTCTCGTGCTTGGTGACGATGTTGCCGTTGACGCTCAGGTCGACACGACCGATGTCCCAGCCGAAATCGACCAGTTCAACGCGGTAGTTGGCGGCCAGATCGAAGCCCGAAACGCGCTCGTTGCCGGCGTTGGTGGTCGGACGGATCACGCCCTTGGCCCCGTTGCCGTTCAGAGAGCCGTTAACGGCGCTGCGCTGGATGGCCTTGCAGCTGTCGTTGAACTCGAGGTTCGGGTTCATCGTCGTGCTGTAGCAGCCGTTCATGACATCATCCAAGCTGGGGCTGTTGATCGTCTTGTCGATCTTGATGTCATAGTAGTCGAGGCTCAGGCGCAGGCTCGGCGCGAAGGCCGGCTGCCAGACGGCGCCGATGGTCCAGGTGTCAGCCTCTTCCGGACCCAGATCCGGGTTGCCGCCGGTCTGTTGATTGACCTGACCCGAGTTGGGCTCGTCAACGGCGCCGATCAGGGCATCCGGAACGCCGGTGAGGCGGCAGAGATTGCTGAGGGTGCCGGCCTTGTACGCGTCAACGCTGTTGATCCGGTCCTTCTGGCACGGATCAATGGCGCGGTTGCCCAGGCCGGTGACCTGCGGGTTGAACAGCTCTCCGATGTTCGGCGCACGCGTGGCGCGCTGGTACATGGCGCGAACGCGGATGTCTTCCGTAGGCGACCAGTCGCCGCCCAGCTTGTAGCTGCCGTATTGCGACTTCCGTCCAGCAGCCTTGAACTCGGTCTGGCGGTAGCCCGCTTCCAGATTCATGCTGTGGATGAAGGGCATGTTCTCGATCAGCGGGATCGCCAGTTCGGCGAAGCCCTCACGCATTTCGAACTGACCGTCGCGATCCGGAACCGGGGCGCCGGTGCCCAGGATCTCACCGTGCGATTGCGAAGCTTCATCGCCACGAGTGCTCGCGCTGGATCGACGCCATTCGGCGCCGAATGCGACAGCGATCGGGCGTTCGCTCCACGGGCTGCTCAGGTTCTCCGGCAGGACGCCCGAGATCGAGCCCGAGGCCACGTCCTGCTTGATCGTGGTTTTGCTCATCGACGACAGGTTGATGTAGTCGATCATTTCCTGGGTGATCGTGCCTTCAGGACCGAAGACGTTGATCGGCACGCAGCCGGCGACAGCGCCTGTCTTCGGATCTGCGCCGACCGGGAGGCACTGAGTCGTGGACGTCGTATTCAGCGCGTTCTGGAGCTTCGACAGCGATCCCCAGTTGATGCGCGTCAGCAACTGCTGGGTTTCGCCGTGCGAGACATAGGCGTCGTAGTTCCAGTCGGCGTTGATGTCGCCGCGGACGCCAGCCAGGAGTTGGACCGTCTTGTTTTCGATGTCCACCGGGCGGGTGCCCATTTCGGTGAAGCGACGGTTGATGGTCAGGTCCATAACCGTGGTGCCGGCTGCGCCTGAAACGCATTCAGCAGCGCCCAGCTTCAGGGCGTCGCAGAATTGCTGGCGCATCGCGTCGGGGATGAACGGGTTGCCGATCGGCACCTTATAGCTGTTGCCAAAGGTGCCGCTCGAAGCGTTGTCCAGCGACACGTCGCTCTGAACATAGGTCAGGTGGGTGTAGACTTCAGCCGCTGAGTTGATCTTAAAGGTACCGAGACCATTGATCTGGTAGCGGCTCAGCGGCGTCTGGTACAAATTGTACGGGTTGTAGTTGTAGCCTGCTTTGTTGTAGCCGGCGTCGTTCTTACCGATCAGGGCGCCCGTGGTGGGGTCCAGTTCGGCGCCGTCGGGCAGAGCGATGCCGCTCAGGGCTTCATTAATCGTGTCGTCTGCATTCTTGACGATCAAGCGGGCCAGGCCGAAACGACCCGGCACCGAGGTGCCTGAACCCAGCGGGTCGCCGGTCGTCGACGAGCGCGCGACGGTGCCCCACGGGCGACGGGGTCCTGGTACAGCGGATCGGTCTTGGTGTAGCCGAAGCTGACGACGGCGTTGCCGCGATCCTCGGCGAAGTTGCCGCCGACGGTCAGGTCGAATTTGCGACGGACAGCGTCGTCTTCGCCCGAGAAGCCGTAGGAGGTGTTGAGCTCAACGCCTTCGAAATTGTTCTTCAGGATGAAGTTGACCACGCCGGCGACGGCGTCAGCGCCGTACACGGCGGAGGCGCCGCCGGTGACGGTGTCGACGCGCTCGACCAGAGCCAGCGGATGGTGTTGGTGTCGACCACGCCTTCCAGGTTGAACGGCACCACGCGGCGGCCGTTGATCAGGACCAGGGTGCGATTGGTGCCCAGGCCGCGCAGGTTGATGGTCGCGCCGCCGCCCGAGCCGTTGTTGGTGGCCGAACCGACGGCCGGCACGGCGGCCGGCAGATCCTTGACCAGTTCTTCAACCGCGACGGGCTGCGACATGGCGATAGATTCGGAGCTCATCGAGGTGATGGGGCTGGACGCCTCATAGCCCGGCTGGCGGATGCGCGAGCCGGTGACGACGATGGCGCTGACTTCGGAAACTTCTTCTTCGGCCGTTTGGGCGAAAGCCGGCGTGGCGGCCATGAAGCTGAGGGCGGCGCCCCCGATGATGGTCGAGGCGAGCAAGGACTCGCGGACAATTCTCTTTCTCAAAAGAGACCCTCTCCTGAACAAAACAAGCCGTCGCTCGCCCCCTACGATGGGGCTGAACCGACGGCTCGCGGTACGTGCAGGACCGAACGGCCTGCGCCGGCAACATTACGGCGAGGCTTGCCTCAAGCAAGTCAGAATTGCGTCAATAAGCGCTATGTCTAGAAGAAATGGCCCATTCTTGAAGTATATCCGGAATCTGAGGCAAAAATTACGCTCATTTTCGAAAATTGTCACGAACCGTGTTCTGCGATGCGCCGTCGCGATCATCGGCGCTGCTGCCCCAGGGGTAGCCCTTGTCGGCTCCGCAGTAGGCGCGGCCGCCTTGCCGGGCGTTCTCGACCACCAGGCGCGGACGCCAGCGTGCGACGCCGGTGAAGGCGTTGTCGGTGATGATGTTGTATGACGGCGTCTGGTGGCGAATGACGCCGCGCTCGCCGCAGTTGCGATAGAGGAAGACGCCGGGCCGCCCGCCCAATTCGAAGCGGTTGCCGGTGATGCGGTTTCGAGCCGATCCGTCGACCGCGATCATCTCGCGCTCGGTGCGGGTGCGGAACAGATTGCCTTCGATCCGATTGTCCGCGCTTTCGGCGTCCAGGTAGAGGGCGGTGGCGACGCTGCGGCCCTCTAGCGTGGATCGGGTCAGGGTGAAACGGGTGACGCCGGGGCCGACGTAGAGCGGGATCGATCCCGTCCCCCGGATGATCACCTCATCGAGCGCAATATGGCTGGGCGCAGCCGCCTGGGCGGCGGCGGTGTGGTCGGCGGTGCGGGAGGAGGCGCGCAGGTCGTCATAGCTCCCGTCCGCCCCCATGCCCCACACCCGCACCGAGCCGTGGATCAGGCAGCGCAAGATGCGCACGTCCGTCGGACGGCTCCAGCGGTCGACGGCGATGCGGCGGGACCAGACGGCGACGGAGGGCGAGCGGGTGCTGACGGCGGCGCCGGGGCGGCCGACGGCGCCGCCAGCGCAGTCCAGGCCCGCGCCGGAGGCTTCGGCGCCTTCGATCAGGAGGGGACGCACGATCGCCTGTCCAGGCGTCAGGACCGCGCGGCAGGTCAGGCGGTAGGGCGTTGTCGTTTCGGCGGTCAGTTCGGCCAGTTCCGAATCGTCGCACGGGCGGGCGGCGGGCAGGGACCAGGTCTGGGCGCCGGCCAGGATCAGTCCCGCCAGCAGCGCCGCCATCAGGGCAGGGGCGTGGCCAGCGCCAGCGCCTCGGAGGCGCAGCCGGGCGCCGTCGCGCCGCGCGCGCGCAGGGCCGCCATCTCCGCGCGGGCGGCGGCTAGGTCGGCGGCGAAGGCGGGCTGAGCGGCGGCAGCGGCGAAGACGGCGCGGCCCAGATCTTCGCCCGCGGCGACATCGCTGGGATAGTGCATGCCGCAGACCAGGCGGCTTTGACCGATCGCATGGGCCATGCGGCGGGCCTCGTCGGCGT
>Ga0209941_1002341_pt1 | contig 10699 bp, 12 predicted proteins | sample ThiBiot_300_plan_FD_183945 | JGI IMG/M metagenome (GOLD analysis project Ga0209941, IMG submission 183945) | Wastewater bioreactor microbial communities from Cape Town, South Africa - Thiocy_solids_1 (SPAdes) | ecosystem: Engineered > Bioremediation > Thiocyanate > Unclassified | place: South... | reverse complement strand
CGGTGATGCCCCAAACCCGCCTCGCTCACTGCGCATGCAGAGATGCCGTCTGGCTGTAGGCCATCTCATTGCGCCAGATGGCGGCTACCCTGAACCAGTAGCGGGTGCCGGGTTGCAGGCCCGTAAAGAGATGCGAACACTTCGACGACCGCGTGGATGCCCACTCAGGCCCGCTTTCGGGCGACCCGGTGGTGATTTCGAATTTGTACAACCGGATTTCTTTAATGCGTTTCACCCGGCAAACTATCTGGCCGCTGCACAGGCCATTCCTGACAGAAATGTTTTCGGGATGCGTGATATTTATTGTTTCCGGGGCCTTGACCAATGAATAACCACTGCTGGCCAGCAAAGAAGTGTCGCCATAAGCCACCGAAAGGATGTGGTACCCCAGCCTCGTAAAAAGATCGAGGAGGGCGCTGCGGCTTTGGTTTTTCACAGCTACCAGTATCAGGTCGCGACCTGAAGCAGCCGCTAAATCGGTTTCAAATCTGTCAAGCGCCGATTTCACATCTGCCAGCGCGGGATATGGATTTGGATAACCCGCATTGCCGGTCATGGATGCAAGGATGTATCCACCCTTGCTCAGCAGTTCCGTATCGGGCAGCTTGTTGAGGCTTGTTTGAATCTTTACCAACATGGCAATAGTTTTTAAAGGTTCACTGTCTGATTGTAATATTTATTATATATAACTGATTTGTCATGTATTTTATTATGCCAGGTGCAGTTGCAGGGATAGAAAGGAGGGAGCGGGGGCAGGTGGATTGCCTTTTGTACTTAAAACAGAGATTTTCAGGTTTGCAAACGGGAAAAGTTGTACAACATTCGGGAATTGTCAAATGACAAATGGGAAAAGTTGTACAACATACGGCAATTGTCAGATGACAAATGGGAAAAGTTGTACAACATTCGGGAATTGTCAGATGACAAATGGGAAAAGTTGTACAACATTCGGGAATTGTCAAATGACAAATGGGAAAAGTTGTACAACATTCGGGAATTGTTAGATGACAAATGAGAAAAGTTGTACAACATTCGGGAATTGTCAGATGACAAATGGGAAAAGTTGTACAACATTCGGGAATTGTCAAATGACAAATGGGAAAAGTTGTACAACATTCGGGAATTGTCAGATGACAAATGAGAAAAGTTGTACAACATTTGGGAATTGTCAGATGACAAATGGGAAAAGTTGCACAACATTCGGGAATTGTTAGATGACAAATGGGAAAAGTTGATCAGCATACAGCAAGAGTTGGGCAACAACTGGCGAATGCCTTGCAACAAATAAGCATTATTGATCATCCTGCGGCATTTATAAACCGGCAAATGGGATTTGTAAATCAACGAGGGGGATTTGTAAGCCTGCGAAAGTGATTTGTAAACCTACAAACGGGACTTTATAGTGGCCGGTTAGAGGTCTATCCGTTAATTCGGGTCCCGGAGGCAGCGCCATGGACGGTTATGGTCTGGCCAATATGCGTGCAGGGATGAAGCAGGGGCTGGACTGACCATTAAGTAGAGGTTTGCCTGGTTTGATCAGTGCTATGGGGTTCCAATCTTCATCGTCAGGACACCTGCCACTAAAAAGAACTGACACCCCCATCCCCCGGATGGGCGAAGTTGTTCTGCCATAGAAACTCCTTGAAAATTTTTTTCCATGACAGTTGCCTTTACGATTTCAAGTGATAACATTTATAAACAAAAAAAAATGAAAAAATATCTATAATCGTAAACACAATAAAGATGGGAAAAGTTATCTTACAATAATAAATTAATCAATATGGCAAAGATTGTTAACAAACCAGTAAAGCCGGGTAAGGTTGATTGCGATAAATGCAATGGAACAGGAAAAATTAACGGCAAGACTTGTTCAGCCTGTAAAGGAACTGGCAAAAGAGATTTATTGCTTGGCTAAAACTACCGCAGGGTGCATAGATTATCTACGCGCCCTGCATTTTTATTAACGTTCAATCACAATTTTATGACGCAAGAACAAATCGAGTTTATCAACTCATTTACAAATTATAATTTATTTACATTTACCCAAATAAAAAAGGAACGATTTAACAATGAATGGACAGAAGAATGCCAGCGGCTCTTTTTAGAAACAAAAATGGGTATTATTCATATCGCTGAAAATTTTTTATTACGACCAGTAAGGACTTTTAATGCGCTCCGACTAACATTTACTCAAGAAAACGAACCAATTAGGAATGAAATTACAGACTCGATAATTGGTATATTTGATAATTGGAGACAGAACAACTAAGCCCAGCCCATTCACAGGTTTTGCGTCAGGCGGGCTGACGTGAAAATTTGAAGTTTTGTGTTTCTAATGAACTTTAGTGATAAATTGAAACTTTGTGCTTCAAGACCCGCTCGAACTCGAAATTAGAAACGGTAAAAATTGATATCCTTGATAATTCGTAGGAGTTAGGAAGGAAATTCGTATAAAATAATATGTGAGGAAAGTCCTTGTGAGAAATATATTAATTATTCCCTATGACCTAAATAGTTGGTCGCAAATTAAATAGGGTAATAAGGAAATTTAAAAACGTTATTGAAATAATTTTACATAATAAAAGGAATTAAAAGAAGAATAAGTTTGTTTACAATAAGAATTGAAAATAAAATTAATGTTGAGTTTTTAAAAATAAAAAGCAGAATCAGATCTTTTCTGTTGTTTGGTAATCCTACGAGGGTAAGTTTTGGCAGAAAAGTTCAATTGAGTGGAAATATTAAGTTCGGGAATAAAATTCATATCGGTGATTATTCTAAAATTAGGGGTAAGTTGGTGTTAATACGAAATGATGTTTTTATTCATGAAAATGTTTTTATCAGAGGTAGTGTTAATATTGAAATAGGTGCAGGAACTACTATTAATAGAAATACATGTATTCTCGACAAAGTAACTATTGGAAGATTTTGCTCAATAGCCCCTAATTGTGTGATTGTAGGATCAAACCATCATTATGCAAATAAAGATATTATTATTAAAGACCAAGGTTCATCTATCGAAGGTATTAAAATTGAAGATGATGTTTGGATTGCGGCGAACGCGACTATTTTGGACGGAATAACTATTGGCAAAGGTGCTGTCGTTGCTGCTGGTGCAGTTGTAAATGCTAATGTTCCACCGTTTACTGTTTTTGGAGGGGTACCTGCTAAAGAGATAGGTAAAAGATTAAAGTTTGGTGGGTAACAGAAATCACTATTTATGGAGCACATTTAACAGAATAGGAACGCAATCAATTGGGTTTATCGGAAATGTAATAATTGCAAGACAACTTTCTCCTGACGATTATGGATTAATTGCAATGTTGGCTATCATAATGGGTATTGCCTGGAACTTTACCGAATCGGGTTTTGGGGATTGCCTTATACGAAAAATGGATGTAACTAAATTGGATTATGATACCATTTTTGTATATAATTTAGTAGTTAGCTTAATTCTTTATTCTGTACTTTATTTTTCAGCTCCTTTAATAGCTACATTTTTTGAACGCCATGAACTTATTGAAATTACCCGATTACTTGGCATCGCAATAATATTGAACGCCATAACTATTACAGAGTTTACCCGGATGATGAAAGAATTGAAGTTTAAAAACTTTGCATTGATCCAAATAAGTAGTAGTCTAATATCTGTGGTAGTTGCTTATTTGATGGCGTTAGAGGGCTATGGATACTATTCTTTAATTTTTCAAGCATTGACCTTTTCGCTTGTAAATATTTTTTTAATAACAGTCATTAACAAGTGGAAACCTTTTTTTCATTTTAGCTGGGAGCGATATCGGCAAATGAAGAGTTTTAGTAATAATATGCTTATTTCTTATTTTACAAATCAAATTGGGCAGAATTTATATTCGGTGTTTATTGGTAAGTTTCAAGCAGCCGTTTCATTAGGATATTATAATCAGGCTTCTAAGATTAACGATGCTAACTTCCAGAGTATCAATTCAGTAATTTTAACAACTTCATACCCTTTAATTGCTAAAGAAAAAGATAAATCAATTCGGAAAAGTATGTATCATGCCCTTCTTAATAATTTTCTTTTTATACAGTATGGTATTTGCTTTTTCATTATAGGTTCGGCTTTTCCATTAATTCAAATTCTTTTTGGTTCAAAATGGTTAACTACAGCGCCTTATTTAATATTGATGACTATTGCTTATTTGTTTAATCCTGTTATGACTGTAAATGCTAACATAATAAAAACAGAAAATAGATCAGACCTTTATAGGAATTTGACTTTTTTAAGAAATGGCTTGAGTTTGATTTCTCTTTTGCTGACTTATAAATATGGTGTTGAAATGATTTTGATTGGACAAATCTTTGCACGGTATATTTCAGTGATTATAGATGTTTTTTATTGTGGCCCTCAGATAGAATTCGGACCCATTCAACAGTTAAAGGTAATAACTATACAATTAGTGGGACCACTTTCCGCTTGTATTCTTGCCTATTTAATCAGTAAGGATGCTGGAAAAAGCATTCATCAAATTGTCATATTTGGACTTGTTTATTTGTTTGCAATCTTATTAATAAACAAGTTGATTAAGAACCAGATCCAAATAGAATTGTTTAAGAGAATGAGAATCTTGTGCAAAAGATCTACTCATTTAAAACATTGAGTATTTATTTCTAAATGACTAAAATTAAACACAATTAAATTTACCGGAGTCGTTTTAAATCATGAATAAACGTGTATGTATATTATATCCTAATTATTGGGGAGACATGATGGGAGGCGCTGAACTTCAAATAAAATACCTTATAGATTTGCTGATAAATAATGGCTTTAAGGTTTATTTTATTTGTATTGATCAAAGAAAAGCAGATGAAGAAAGTCAAAATGATTTTGAGTTATATCGTCTTAAATGTTTTAAATTCAGACAAACCCTGGGAAGTATATATCCTCTTTACCATTTAAGAATAATAAGGGAATTGAATAGGATAAAGCCGGATATAATTTATACAAGGACATATACATCATGGAGTGGCTTAGTTACAAAATATGCAAAAAAAAGAGGGATAAAGCATCTGTGGGCTATCGCTTCTGATAGCGATGTATCAAGGGTATCTAAGAAAATAAGACCTTATAAAATTTTTGATCTTATAGAAAGACATTGGGTTAAAAAAGCATTTAAGGATTGTGATTTTATCCTAACCCAAAATGAGTTTCAACAAAATAAACTTTTGGAATGTTATAAAAGGTCAGGAATATTAATTAAGCAATCAACCTATTCTTGTCCTGAAAAGCTCATAAAAAAGGATAATAAGAAATTATCAATTTCCTGGATTGCAAACTTCAAACCCCTTAAACGTCCGGAATTATTTATTGAATTAGTGGAAGCTTTCAATAATAATCCGGAATTTGATTTTATAATGATTGGCAGAATGGAAAAGAAGTATAAACATTTAATGGAAAAAACTTTATCGAAATATTTAAACTTTAAATATTTAGGTGAAATTGAAAATGATAAGGTGAATGAGATTCTTTGTAAGTGTCACATTTTGATAAACACTAGTTTATTCGAGGGTTTCTCAAATACTTTCGTACAGGCTTGGATGAGAAAGGTTATTGTAATTAGCATGAATTCAGATCCTGATAAGATACTAACTAGACAAGGAATTGGGTTTGTTAGGGAGAACATTAATGATGTTGTCTTATTACTAAAAGAATTGGGCAAAGATCCTTTAAAGGTTTCAGAATTAGGAGATAGAGCCTTTTCGTATTCAAACGAAAATCATTCTTATGAAAAGAATAGTTGTCAACTACTTAATTTAATGTTATGAGAACTTCTCTTCCTACAATGTAGTTTTAATTTTAGGCTAATTATCGAATACCCATGAATAAGATTAAATTCCCTAGATTAAAGAAAATATTTCCTTTTTATCAAGTAAGGAATGGGGTCACTTTTTTTAATTGATAAATCGTATTAATTCGTATCTATTATTAAATGAATAAGGTTTTTAAAACCAAGGTTCTAATTTTTTCCGGCCAACAATTTGGATATTTGGTTGATACTTTTAAATACTGTGAATATGTTGGTGAAGAATTTGAAATCACATATCTTGGATGGGATTACAAAAGACCAAAACATTCATTGCAGGGAATTCATGTTAAGTATGTAAGCAGGCATGGAAATTTGTTCAGGCGAAATTACCGTTTATTGAGAGCACTACATAAAGAATTGAAATCTAATATTTATGAAATAATTTTTCTAAATTATATCCGGGGAATTTCGTTTATTAGATTCTTGCACCTTCGGAAGAAAATGATATTTGATGTAAGAACTCTATCAATAAGCCATAATAGATTTGACCGTTGGATTTATGATAGTTTTTTAAAATTTGAAAGTCTTTTTTTCAAAAATTACTCCGTAATTAGCGATGGCATTGCAAACAAACTGAGGCTTAAGAAGTACAACTTGCTTCCTTTGGGGGCAGATCCGATCTTAAATAAATCAAGGAAGCGTGGTATTCCAAATCAGATTCGGCTACTCTATATAGGTACACTTCAGGGAAGGGATATCCTTAAATGCGTTAAGGGAATGGAAAAATATATAGATTCATCAGGAGATGAAAATGTTCTCATGAAGATAATAGGTGATGGACCTGAACTATCAGAGATAGAAAATTATGTGAAGAATAGTAGTATTTTGAAGGATAAAGTGGAGTGTACAGGTAGAGTTTTGCATACTGAACTCAAGCCATACTTTGAATGGGCAAATGTAGGAGTTAGTTTCGTTCCAATTACTCCTTGGTATAATTTTCAACCTCCTACGAAAACGTTTGAATACTTGCTATCTGGATTGCCAGTAATAGCAACCAGTACAAATGAACATATAAATCTTTTGCAGGATGAAAAATATTGTGTGTTAATTAATGATGATTCAAAAAGCTTTTCAAAAGGTATTGAGGAGATGAATCAGAAATTGAAGGGGGGGATTGAGCGTGAATATTTTCAAAAGAAATATGCAGATCATAATTGGGAAACAATTGTAAAAAACAACTTTTTAGGTATCCTAAAGTCGGCTAAATAATTAGTCCGGTATGAAAATAAAGATCCAATTAGCAATAATATCAATCTACATTCTTGCCTTTTCAAATGTGTTATTGGACTTGATGAGCTTAAGGGAATTGTTGGGAAGTTATATCTTATTAGGAGTAGATCTGATTGTCCTTTATATTGGATTATCCGGCATGCATAAAAGTAAATTTAATTTGATTTTTTTCATAGCTCTTATCCTTCTTGGGTTTGCAAACTTTCTTTCAAATGATTATAGTTTCATTACATTCCTAAATGGGATGAGAGAGATAGTATTAGTTGTGCTCTTATTTTCCTTTTATGAATCTATAAGAGGCATTCGTTCACGTGTATTTATGAGAAAATGTATGGATCGGTTTATTCTGATTTTTCTTGTTACTCAATTGCCAGTTACGATCTTTCAGTTTATTGAATATGGAGCCAGCGATCAGGTGGGCGGCACGCTTGGAAACGGAAATACAGGTATATTAACTTTGTTAATAATCCCAATGGTTTATTCAAGAATAAAAAAGAACCTTCGAATAAAAGGCGCTAAAGCTTATTACAATTTGATTTTTCTTTTGCCCCTCTTTATTAATGAAACTAAGATTTCTTTTGTTTTGATCCCGATCATGTTTTTTTGCCTCCTTAGGTTTCGTAAGATAGAAACAGTTTTTATGGGTATTGTTTTAGGTATAGGCCTTTTCAGCATAATGAGCTATGTTTATTCAGATAATGGCACTTCTACACGTAAGAGCTCAGGTACCGCCGCCACGATTTTTAGTGAGAATAATTTAGACAAAATACTGCTTAGCAATGTGGAAGAAGGTGAAGACATACCGAGGTTCACAAAAATTTATATGGCAATGAACCTTTTAAATAAAAATACAATTGATTTTTTGATTGGAGAGCAGATAGGGGCTTTTAAAGGAGGCACAACATTATCCTTATCCAAATTTGCCTCGCAGTACAATTGGATGTTATTAGGTTCCAAACCATATATTTTTTTTCTATTAATTTCAGGTGGTTGGCTAATGTTAGTATTAATGATTTTCTTTTTTATTAATAAATTATTCATGATGAAACATAGAGCAAAGGATATGAAACTAATAGTGCTATTGGCATCTTTATTTATCTTGATCTTATTTTATAATGACGCTTTTCGGAATCCATTGTTTTGTTTCATTTACATATACTTTGTAATGATTGCAAAGGAGCTACCTATATCTCCGTATTTTAAAAGAAACTTTAGATCAAATAATGGTTTAAAGCCATTTAGTAAAAGAGCACAAGTTCGAACTCTTTAAATTTTAATTTGATAATTGAAATGGTTCTCTTTAATGGTTCAAGAGAAGAAAATATAATGGACTATAATCGGGTATATTCGGATGGAAATCTTGTCGAAGCGAGAGAAGGCATAGGCTGGGAGTATATAAAGCATTAAATTCATCACCCCGAAAATTCAAATAATCCCTGTTATACGTTTGAATAATTGCAACATTCAATTCGGTGAATAGGGGATTTTATTTAAACAGTTTCTTGATTTTTTGAACGAATAACGATTGCACAATCCAAAGTGACTATTTGACTATTAGAATAATGGTTTCAGCTTGGGTTCTTTAATTTTTAAAATATGACCATCCTTTTTGGTATTCCTCCGATACATCACATAAAAATTTCAATGGACGAGGTCTCCGGATTAAGACAATTGGGAAATACATGTTATACCGCGCAATACGGTTTGAATAATTCCAAAGCTTCTAAGTTATCGAGATTTATCGGTGTACTAAGAAATACTTTTTCGATACTCAGGATATTATATAATACAAAGCCTCATTTGTTATACCTGAATTCCAGGGTTGAACCAGTTGCTGGAGTTCGCGACTTTATAACCATATTTGTAGTAAAGCTATTTTATCGTAAAAGATTGAAAATAGCAATTAAGAGTCATGGCTCAGAGTATAGCCACTTAAAAAGCAATTCCTTTCTTTATAAAAAAGTTATTAATCCCTATTTAAATAAGAATGTGGATGCATGGCTCATGTTATCCAAGGAAGAACAGGAATTGATGCGGCATTTTATTTCCATTCCAAACAGGGTATTTGTTACCACTAACATAGTTTCCGATTTTGAAATATCAGATTCCGGGGTAGCTCATGATTTTTTGAATAAGTTGCCAAAAGATAAGTTTATAGTCCTTTTTTGTGGAAGAATTATTAAAGAAAAAGGTTGCTTTGACATAGTCGATTCAATTCCATTCATCAAGGACATTGATGAGATGGTTTTCATTTTTTTGGGAGACGGGCCGGAATTACCAACAATAAAAAATATAGTTGAAGAAAGATGTATTCAAAAACATTTCTTGTTTACAGGTTGGGTGGATGAAGCCGTTTCCAATTCTTTTTTTTCAAGAGTAAATATTCTTTTATATCCATCATATAGTGAAGGGTTTTCCATGGTTTTATTCAGGGCAGTCGCATCTGGTATTCCTGTGATCACAACAAGGATAAGAGCGGCTGCGGATTACTTGAAAGAGCCGGATAATGTATTGTGGGTAAAGGATGGGCAGCCCCATGAAATCGGAATGGCAGTAACTAAATTATTTGAAGATCATGAATTGAGGTCAAGAATGAGTGAGAATAATAAACAACTGGGGCGGATGTTTAATAAGAGGAATACCTGTAAGAACCTTTCGCAGATTTTTGAAAGTATTTGTGCATGAAAGTAATAGAGTTAGGGTTAGAAGTTGATACATTATATCCTACATATAAAGTAGTGTTTTTCAAGAAAATTTAATCAAAAGCTTGAAAATAGATTACCACAATATGCCTAAAGGAGCCGGTAAATTGAATTTTGCACTCCGGTACATTATGAATGTCGTTCGAACCTGGTATTTATTTCATGTTCGGTATCCATGGGTAAAGTACAATGGGTTTGTGAGGGTGATGCCATATTGCCTTTTTGTAAAAAGGAAAATTGTTATCGGAAACAATGTACAATTTGGTAGAGGTACGTGGGTGTCGAGTGATGTAACGTTTGGTAATAATATTTTAATGGCTGGCAGGGTGAATTTTGTGGGCAGGAATGATCATGTATTTGATGAGCCCGGTATGTTGATCTGGACTTCTGGGCGCGGAAATGATGAAACTACTTTTGTTGAAGATGATGTTTGGATTGGCACAAATAGCATTATCCTTGCCGGTGTAAGAATTGGGATGGGAGCTATAATTGCTGCGGGTGCTCTTGTTAATAAGGATGTACCGCCCTGCGAAATTTGGGGTGGCGTACCTGCAAAGAAAATAGGAGACAGGTTTAAAACAACAGAAGAAAGGGAGAGGCATATAAAGTTTTTACTTAAATACAAAAAATGAACCAGCACAGAATACTTTTGCTTGGCACAAACTCCTTTGTAGCTAATGGCCTTTACAATAAATTAAAGAGCTCCGGTCATTTTGTTAATTGTTTCAGCAGAGGGCAGGTAAAAAGACAGGGCGATTTTGTGACGGGTGATGTTTACCAACTTTCTGAAAATAATTATCTAATTGAAAATTATGACACAGTCATCAATTTTATAGTTATTAAGGATGAAGATGTAGAAAAGAATATAGAGTATATAAAATCGGTCGTTGAGTTTTGCAGAATTCATGGGGTTAAGAAATTGATTCA
>Ga0209941_1002337_pt1 | contig 10705 bp, 10 predicted proteins | sample ThiBiot_300_plan_FD_183945 | JGI IMG/M metagenome (GOLD analysis project Ga0209941, IMG submission 183945) | Wastewater bioreactor microbial communities from Cape Town, South Africa - Thiocy_solids_1 (SPAdes) | ecosystem: Engineered > Bioremediation > Thiocyanate > Unclassified | place: South... | reverse complement strand
GTATTCAACTTTATAAAAGTCCAATAATTTTGAGTTGGAAATAGTTGATAAATGGTGTTTTCAGAAATTTTTTTCTGTTGAAGCGTATTGGTTGGTTTTGTTTGAGTTTGTCCAAACGAAATAGTTGCAAATAGTAAAAATGCCAGTGTAAAAAAACTTGTCTTCATTTTGTCTTTGTCATTAAGTGTTTTGTTTTAGTGCTGGGTCGTTGTATGCTGACCGCTAACGTTCAGGGCTTTGCGAAGGTTGGGCAATAGAATTCCTCCAGCTTGGCCTTGGCCGTACCTTTTCATTTAATACGGCCAATGTACAAAAGTTCAATAGAATTACCCAAAGCCCAAAACATATTCTTCAGCCCAACTTTTGCAAAGCCCATGTTATAGGCAGCCTCGACACACGGCGCTATTGCATCCCCACAAAAAAGCATTCTCAAACTGTAATATTCTATCTAGAAATGTCTACATAAATGAAAGTGATGCAGGGACGTTGTTTGTGATTTAGTTTTCATAAATCCCGATATCAGTGTCTTACTAATAAGCCTGAAAATTGGCCTCGATTTCAATAAAGGCTTTTCGGATCCTTTCGTCGTCTAAACTTACATACTGTCCAAGGCATCCACAAATGATCCATATAAGCCAATTAAAAAGCCAACGTCTTTGTCATCGATTGTCGCTTTCGTGGCTAGCCCAAACATATCATCTTTCTCAGCATAAACGATACGATAACCTTTTTCTAAGTCTCCTGGATCCTCATCCAATACTAGCCAATACTTTTTCCTTTCCCCCATGACATTGACAAGTTCAATAATTTCAGGTTCTACTAATAATTGGTCAACGTTCGCGTTAGAAATGTTGCGCGAGCTGTGAATTTCTCGTGCATGAAGTTCTAGAACAATGGCTATTTTCAATTCTTCTGATGTCATCTTAAATGCGATAGCTTTTTTCTCCCCGAATAAGGACCTGTTGCAAGGTTGCCGATAACGGTTAACTCATTGGCGATGTGCCGGAAATAGAATTACGTCTGCCGAATATAGCACAAATGCTCAACAGAATTACTAATGTTGAGCATTTGTGGTTCAGCCGGCATATTGCCAATGATTATGTTGTGGGCTGTTTTGAATTAATACCAAGTTAAATTTAAAGTTACAGTTATTCCATTTTGGGTTTTGGTAACTGTCGGTGGATATGCGTTTGCACCAGTTGTATAGTCAGACATTTTAAATCCTACATAGCTCATACTTTCATCGTTTGTTATTAGGTCATAATCCCAAAGGTCAATAAATTGTGCGGAAGAAAGGTCTGTGATTTCAAAAGGTGTAGAAAAGTTCCATGAAATAGGCAAACTTGATGGTGTGATGTCATTAATACGATTTGATGCTGTTGCATCAAAAAGTACCGTGTTATTTGAATTTATTATTTTAAAATAAATGTCTGGCCCAGTTCCGTCCGTGTCCCAACCAGCAGTTCCTCCCGGTTTTGTAAAAGGAATATTTACGACTGTTACTTTTGAAATTTTCACTTTTGTTAGTGCAGCCCCAATGTTTACTGTCTTAGAGGAAGTTGCTGAACCGCCAGGACCTTTTACTGTGAGTTTTACTGTATATACTCCTCCAGAAGAATAATTGTGTTCTGGATTTGCGTCAACGGAATAACCGTTATCCCCAAAGTCCCAAGTAAAGGTAGAACCATTAATTGGTGCATAGCTTGAAAATTTTACTGTCGCTGGTGCTGGTGCATTTGCACCTGTATATGCAAAGTCTGCAGTTGGTGGTGGGTTGGTGTCTTTCTTGCTGCAAGAGAAAAGTGCTACCAACGTGATAATAGCAAAAATTGATTTTTTCATTTGGGTATAAATTATTGTTACCTACTCTTGGAATATGCAGTTTTCGGTTTCCCTGCTGTAATTGCAGTGGAATAACGCTCTTAGATAATAATTTATTTTGTTGAAGTTCGCGGGAATAGCCCACAACGTTTAGCAGCTTTGCGTTCGGCAGGGCATTTGAAAAACGTCCAGCCCGGAACTGCAGCCGACCGAAGATACAAAAGTTGAAAATATATTCTGTTGCTCATCTGCGTTCGGTCAGCCGGATATGTAGCTGATAGTAGTACTGACGATGAGGATTTATTCGTCGCCCCTGCTGACGCAAAACTGAATGTTGTATGCCGTTTTAATTCTGTGTTAATTTATCTAAAATAATCTTCAATTACCAAGACATATTCAGATATGTTCTTACTAATTTTATTTAAATAATCAATTTGCTTTTCAAGACGATTCATTTCGTTTTGATTTTTATAATATTCTCTACTAATTAAATCGTAGTTTGGTATCCCTTTGCGAACAATTATTTCAAATTTATCTGAATCAAAATGTTGCTTTTCATGTTCGATGTTAAGCAGCTTACTTCTCTTCTTTGAATTAATATCATGCTTTTCTTTCAGTTCCTCACATATAGTTTTTAATTTTCCAAAAGGAGGAATAATGTCATTTAGCTTCTTGTCAATTAATCGTAGCTCATTTGTAAGTATTGGATGTATCTTTTTGTTACAAATCTCTATTCTGAAAATGAAATCTGAAATTTTTTCAATAGCCTTAAACTGTTTTATTTGGGCTATAAATTTTAAAGCTCCTGAAATTTTTTCTCCGCGAAATTCAATTAAATCATGGCTTTCTTTTTGTATTTTATTTGTATTATTCCAGGTGAAAAATTCAAATGTGCTTTCCGTAAGAAATCTCTCAAGATATGTAACCATTTTTTCACATTCATCAATAACATATTTTTTAAGGAAAGATTTTTCATCAGTAAGTGAGAGATTGCCTGCCTCACTGGAATATTCTAATGCAGGCGCCCAACTTTCATTTTGCACTCTAAACTTGGCAGAGTATCTAACAATTTCGTAAATATTTGCCTTTTCATAAATCACCCACTCGGAATAAGGGATTATATTGATGTCTTTATATTTAAGCAGCACATAAAAGTAACTTTTAGAGCCATACCCAAAATTTGTTTTTACTTGAATTGATAAATCTTGGGTCAATGAATGAGATGGCATTTCCCAGCCTCTCCGCCTGTGAGAATATGTTAGAATTGATTTGGTGTTAATTTTTTTCTCACATTTTTCATAGGCATTTTTCAAATAATATGCATGCAATCTTACTTGTAAATCTTTCAGGAGGAGACTCTTTTCATTTTCTATTTCTGTTTTAATATCAGATGAGTCTTCAAATTTACTTTCATATTGTTCTTCAATTTCTTTAATTGTAGAGTATATTCCCTGATATGGTTCATTGAGGAGTTGGCAATAGTCGTATTGTTCCAGCAATGATTTTAGTTTGGTATGTTTTTTTACATACTTCAGTATATTCTTCGCCTTTTTTCTCTTGTTGGCGAATTGTTTTCTTAACTCATCAAAGTCATTGCCAAGGCTTTTCTCAATTGGGATATAATCAATGGCTAATAAATTAGATGGCTTTGTAAATTTTAATATACAAATCACATTTTCGTTTATCTGAGATGTGTTTTCGAGTTTCAAATAGAATAAGTGTATTTAAGAGTAAAGAATGACTTGAAGCTAAATGCGGCAGTGTTTATTTATTAAATATTTCTGTGTACTTCTTACATTAGTTCCACCAGTTCCTAGCTTTTCCGAATGTATAAACCATGTATACTATAGCAGCCCCCACTGGAAAAGAAATGTACCAAGGCAGATTGCTAAACCATGAAAAAGCAGAGCTAGCTCCTTTATATAGTATCATAAAAAGTCCGAGTAACCCAACTACAAATATGATGGGCAGCAAACAGCCAGATACTGTTTCTTTTTGTTCATTAGATTCACTTGAAGTACGTTTATTCAGTGTCAAAGTGATGAGTTTATAGTTAATGATAATGTTTATAATATTGAAGAACTTTCACAATGGCGTACAACGGACAGGGCTTTGTGCAGGTGGGGAATTCAATGTTCCGTCTGCCCGAACGTCTGCCGAATATAGAATAAAAAAGTTGATTATTTGTTCGTTTGCTGATAGAATTACTTCAGCCAGGACTGCTGGTGATAGCAGTACAAAGTTGCTGTTTATTCCGTCTGCCCCACTTGCGCAAAACCCCGTGTTGGTGGCAGTTTTTTCTCTGTCGTTAGTTGTCAAAATATTTTTTAATTACGCTTTGTCTTTTTGCTCTTTCAGTTGAAATCATTTCATTTATAAAGTCAGTCATTTTATGCTCGTCAATTTTTAGTTGACTTACAAGTAAATTTATTTTTTGTGCTCCAATTGCTTCATTAAGTTTTGCAGCCCATTTGTATAAATTTTTCTTCATTACAAATGTGTCGTCAACAACAAGCGAAATAAATTTTTGCTTGTAAATGTCCAATGGATATGCTTCTTTGATTTGCTCCCATTTTATTTCTTCTTGTTTAGATGTCCTGTCCCAAATACCACTTTCAGTTATTCTGATTTGTGGTCGCTTGTCAAGTGTTTGAAAAAGTCCAACTGGAATACCAAGTCCAAAGAAGCAAGTGCAAAGCCAACCCACTATATAGTTCGTTGTTCCAACAGGTTCTTTATTTATCATCCAAATTCCAATTACAACAAAGGGAATTGTCAATGCAAAAATTTTCAGTCCTTTTAAGGGTCGTTTATAAAGTTTGATTTCAGTCATTCCTAATTTTTAATTGACAATCGGAAGGGTCTTGTAATATTGCCACCAACGGTCGGCAGCTTGGCGTTTGTGGCGGATTTTAACCGATAAACTTCAATCGAAGAACGAATTTTCAATTTACCGAAAATGTTCAATCGAAGCTGTTCACCCGCCATAACGCCAAACTGCTTGTTGGCTGTAGCTTTTATTTCAGTTCTTCTACCGTTACTACCCAACTCCCCGAAGCATTTACGTTTAGATAATAGCGTCCTGAACCTTTTTGTAAAGCACTTTCACTATCTTCATTTTCAGCTTGTGTCATAACCTCTGGAATGCCTCCAGTTTTCATAATGTCATCTCCTTCGTCAACTACATAAACGGAAAACATTCCCATACCAATTCCGCCTGGAGCTTTGTATGAATATTTAATTTTTGCATCGCCACCTGTTAATTCAAAAACAGGTGATTTTTTCATTCCGTTACCTTTGAATGTATAAACTGTTGTCCACTGTTTTTCTTTTTTTGGTTCAGAAGATGTCGCTGTTTCGCTTGTTGCTGAAGAAGATGTTGAACTTGTTTTACTGTCCTTACTACCTAAGTTGGCAATTACGATAATAGCTATTAATGCTGTTACTCCAATTTTCCAACCTTTTGAGATTGATTGATTTTTCCACAGTGCGTAAAGTCCAACAGGGAAAAAGATAATGCATAAAAGCACCACAAGCCAAGTTTTGTTATACCAAGCATTTGAATTAGTTGTTTCTTGTGTCATATAATTTGAGTTTAAAGTTGATTGAAAATTAGTTGTTGTTTGTTGGTTTGAAGTAGTAGTCGTTTGGTTTTGTAATGATGGTTGTTGATTAATTCCTTGTTGTAAAATTGTTGAAGTGGCGGACAAAATATTTTCAATATTTTTTCTGTTTTTTCCCATATCAAAAGCACCTCCAAACATCATTCCTGTCTTTGGTGAAGATGTTATTTGCACTTTTGTTTTATTGTCGCCTACTTCTAATAATTGAATAGGAATGTTTTCGCCCCACGAATACAAACTGACACCTGCTTTAACCATAATTCTACCTTGCAGTTTGTCGGCAGTTTCAACTTTCATTCCTTTAATGGTTGGAATTGCAATGCACATTGCATCAAAAACTTGATTTTTGTTCATCGGAAATTCACTTTCCCCGTTGTGGTCTAAAAAAGCCATAATTTAGATTGTTATTTTTTTGTTATGCCTACTCTTTCGGTTTTCAGCAACCCCGTTACTGTTGTTCTGGGTTGTCCCAAAGTTACAGCCAACGGCTACGGCTTGGCGATGTGGCGGTATTTGAAAATCGTCAGCCCGTAACTGCTGCTGAATAAAGTTACAAAAGATGATGATAAGAACTATAGCTTGGCGTTATTCGTCGGCTGGAACTGAAGCCGATTAGCGAACAAAAAGTTGAGAATATATTCGTCGCCCCGCCATATTGCCAAACCGCCTGTTAGCAGCATACCCTTCTCAGTTGTGTCCACTGATGCATGTGTCCAACAGGTAGTAAACACTGCCACAGTAGGGAAAAAGCACACTCTTTTGCAAGTTGGCTTTGTGTCTTGCCTTGTGTGCTTGCAAATGTGTGTGCCTTTGTGTGTTGGTAATAATTTAGGGTTGTTTTTGATTTTATATATTTAAGCAATTGCTTAAACACTTACATTTGCATTATGAATACAATTTGTATACGTCCATATGCCGACCAGATATTGATTGGTGAGTGTAAAAAGAAACTACAGAAGGCGAAAATATCATTCAGCAGGTTGAGTACCGTATTAAGTCTTGCAGGAAATGAAGTACGAATGAAAATACTTTACCTTCTTGAAGAAGAAAACGAATTATGTGTTTGTGATATAGCTGATATTTTAGACATGACCATTCCGGCAGTTTCACAGCACTTACGCAAATTAAAAGATGCCAACATTTTACAATGCCGCCGGGCGGGTCAAACTATTTATTATTCATTAAAGGCAGAACATTTGGAAATCATCAAGCCTTTGTTTGAACATATTACTATTGCTAACAGGAAAAAGCAAAAAGCATGAAACAAGAAACTGCATCTAAAGCTGTTACAGGCGTAGGCATATTTGCTGCCATAGCAGCCTCACTTTGTTGTATTACACCACTATTGGCGATACTTGCAGGTGCAAGTGGCATTGCATCTGCCTTTTCATGGTTAGAGCCTGCACGACCATATTTAATAGCAATAGGAATAGCTGCTTTAGGCTTCGCATGGTATAGGGCTTTAAAACCAAAGGCAAATGACAATTGTGCCGATGGCAGTTGTGCTGTAGAAAAGAAAAGTTTCTTAGCATCAAAAACATTTCTTTCTATCATTACTGTTGCTGCTATACTTCTGATGGCTTTTCCTTATTACGGGAAAATATTTTATCCAAAACAGGAAAAGAATAATGTAGTTATTGTTGAAAGCAACAACGTTCAAACCATTAATTTCAATTTGAAAGGCATGACCTGTGAAAGCTGCGAAGGTGCTGTCAACAGTGAATTATCAAAAGTTGACGGCGTAATTGAAACAAAAACTTCTTACGCCAAAGGAACTGCTACCATCAAGTTTGATAAGTCAAAGGCATCTATAGAACAATTACAAAATGCCATTGCACAAACAGGATATAAAGTAATCAATTATCAACTTTTAAATAAATAAAACATGAAAACACTTTTTATTGCTTTAGGTACTTTTTTATTTACTGCTGTGCACGTTGGTGGTTTCGGCGCATATAAAGCTGATGCACAAACATCTGTTAAGTCAATAACGAAGGATGAACCCAAAACAATTAAATTAAAAATCACAGGCATGACGTGCGCCGGTTGCTCTAATCATGTAGCCACTGCCCTTAAAGCACTTGATGGCGTGATGGAACAAAAAGTAGAGTATCCCGGTGATTTGGCTACGGTTAAATACAATCCTTCTAAAACAACAGTGGCAGACATTATCAAAGCCATTGAAAAATTAGGCTACAAAGCGGTTACTGTTTCAGAAAAGACTACAGCAAAGCAAAGCTAATAGCCGCATTCACTTCTAATTATTTTAAACGATTAAATACAAGATTATGGATTGTTGCAATGTTGATACAGATAAAAAGTATGACTTAATAATTATAGGTGGCGGCTCGGCAGCATTTGCAGCAGCTATTCATGCCGACAGCATGAAAAAAACGACGTTAATGATTAATGGCGGTCTGCCGTTTGGTGGCACTTGTGTAAATGTTGGTTGTGTTCCTTCTAAATTTTTAATAAGGGCAGCAGAAAGTATTCATCATGCTTCCACTTCTAACTTTAATGGCGTTACTACTGCTAAGCCCAAAATAAACTTTGCTGAAATCATTAAGCAGAAAACAGCTTTGGTGGATGATATGCAACAAAGTAAATACATGGATTTGTTGCCGGGCTTACCCCATCTGAAAGTGATAGAAGGTAAAGCAAAATTTGCAGATAAGAATATAATTGAAGTGAATGGCGAATTGTATGAAGGGTATAAAATAATCATTGCTACCGGGGCTACCACGTTAATACCTGAAATCAATGGCATCAATGATGTTCCGTATTTAACCAGTACAACACTGTTTGAATTAGAAGAACAACCTCAATCACTAATAATATTAGGGGCAGGTTATATTGCTTTGGAAATTGCACAGGCATACCATCGCATGGGAACTAAGGTTACAATTATACAGCGTTCCAAAAGCATTCTTTCAAAAGAAGCAAAAGATGTTTCTGATGAATTAGAAAAACATCTTACTGCCGAAGGAATAACCATACACACAGGTTCAACTCTAAATAAGGTTTGGAAAGAAGGCGATAACATAAGAATTTCCTACACTACTTTAACGGGTGAAACAGAAGTAATAGAAAGTTCAGATATTTTAGTGGCAACAGGAACCAAAGGAAATACAGCAGATTTAGGGTTAGAAAAGTTGGGTATTGAAACTACTGAAAGGGGATTGATAAAAGTTGATGAGTTGCTTAGAACAAGTGCCGAAGATATTCTTGCCATTGGTGATGTTACAACTAATCCACCGTTTGTTTATACGGCTGCATACGAAGGTGGCAAAGCTGTTGTTAATGCTTTTAAGGCACATCATAAAGCAGTAGATTTTTCAGTTGTGCCTTGGGTTGTATTTACAGACCCGCAAGTAGCAGGTGTAGGAATTGACGAAAGAGAAGCAGAAGAAAAAGGCATCCCGCACCAAGTAACTGTTTTTCACTTAAAAGATATACCAAGAAGCATTGTTGCATTAGATACAAGAGGTTTTATCAAGCTGGTTAGAAATCCTGAAAATGATTTACTATTAGGTGCAAGAATTGTAGCTCCGGAAGGTGGTGAGCTATTAATGCAATTAAGTCTGATGATAAAATACCGAATACCATTAAAAGAAATCATTGGTATGTTCCATCCTTACCTTACTTTAAGTGAAGGCGTGAAATTGGCAGCTATGTCCTTTACAGTTGATGTAAAGAAAATGAGTTGTTGCGCAAGTTGATGAAGTTGTTTTCCTTAGTGTCTATTAGGTGCTGATTAAGGATTGTTAGGGAGAAATTTTGACTCTTTTGCAAGTTGGCTTTGTGTCAAGATTTTGTGTGCTTGCAAATGTGCCAAAATGTGCGGTGGGTTTTGTTGAGGTTTAAATTGTCCGACCAATAGCGAAATGTCCGCCGGCAGGGTTGCTGCTAACGGTCGGCAGCTTGGCGTTTGTGGCGGATTTTAACCGATAAACTTCAATCGAAGAACGAATTTTCAATTTACCGAAAATGTTCAATCGAAGCTGTTCACCCGCCATAACGCCAAACTGCTTGTTGGCTGTAGCTTTTATTTCAGTTCTTCTACCGTTACTACCCAACTCCCCGAAGCATTTACGTTTAGATAATAGCGTCCTGAACCTTTTTGTAAAGCACTTTCACTATCTTCATTTTCAGCTTGTGTCATAACCTCTGGAATGCCTCCAGTTTTCATAATGTCATCTCCTTCGTCAACTACATAAACGGAAAACATTCCCATACCAATTCCGCCTGGAGCTTTGTATGAATATTTAATTTTTGCATCGCCACCTGTTAATTCAAAAACAGGTGATTTTTTCATTCCGTTACCTTTGAATGTATAAACTGTTGTCCACTGTTTTTCTTTTTTTGGTTCAGAAGATGTCGCTGTTTCGCTTGTTGCTGAAGAAGATGTTGAACTTGTTTTACTGTCCTTACTACCTAAGTTGGCAATTACGATAATAGCTATTAATGCTGTTACTCCAATTTTCCAACCTTTTGAGATTGATTGATTTTTCCACAGTGCGTAAAGTCCAACAGGGAAAAAGATAATGCATAAAAGCACCACAAGCCAAGTTTTGTTATACCAAGCATTTGAATTAGTTGTTTCTTGTGTCATATAATTTGAGTTTAAAGTTGATTGAAAATTAGTTGTTGTTTGTTGGTTTGAAGTAGTAGTCGTTTGGTTTTGTAATGATGGTTGTTGATTAATTCCTTGTTGTAAAATTGTTGAAGTGGCGGACAAAATATTTTCAATATTTTTTCTGTTTTTTCCCATATCAAAAGCACCTCCAAACATCATTCCTGTCTTTGGTGAAGATGTTATTTGCACTTTTGTTTTATTGTCGCCTACTTCTAATAATTGAATAGGAATGTTTTCGCCCCACGAATACAAACTGACACCTGCTTTAACCATAATTCTACCTTGCAGTTTGTCGGCAGTTTCAACTTTCATTCCTTTAATGGTTGGAATTGCAATGCACATTGCATCAAAAACTTGATTTTTGTTCATCGGAAATTCACTTTCCCCGTTGTGGTCTAAAAAAGCCATAATTTAGATTGTTATTTTTTTGTTATGCCTACTCTTTCGGTTTTCAGCAACCCCGTTACTGTTGTTCTGGGTTGTCCCAAAGTTACAGCCAACATTTTCATTTATGTTATTCTACACAATTATACAAAAATTATTACCATTGATTCCCAATAGTTTTCCGTTATACTTTTTGTATTGTCGTTAGGACAATCCATGTTAAATATATTTATAATGTGTT
>Ga0209941_1002329_pt1 | contig 10764 bp, 10 predicted proteins | sample ThiBiot_300_plan_FD_183945 | JGI IMG/M metagenome (GOLD analysis project Ga0209941, IMG submission 183945) | Wastewater bioreactor microbial communities from Cape Town, South Africa - Thiocy_solids_1 (SPAdes) | ecosystem: Engineered > Bioremediation > Thiocyanate > Unclassified | place: South... | reverse complement strand
GCCTTCGAAACACCAACCTACGACCTAGAAGCACGCCGCGGCGCGCTACGCGACTACGTGCACCACTACAACCACGAACGCCCCCACCAAGCCCTCAACTACCTCACCCCCAACGAGTACACTGCCACGAGGAACCTCTAAGTCTCAACTAGCCTGAACCAGTGCACTGCGTTGACGGGCCACTGCCTAACAGCTAGACTTCGTAACGCTAGCGATCGCGCTGGCGGCTCGGGCGGCTAGCTCAGCGGGAGAGCACTCGCTTCACACGCGAGGGGTCACAGGTTCAAATCCTGTGCCGCCCACCAGACGAATCCCGACAGGGACACGAAAACGGCGAGGCCCGACATCGGCCTCGCCGCCTTGCTTTGGGGAATCCTGGAGTTTTCCTGGAGTTGGGGCTCCCGGGCTAGTTGAGGGCCTCGAGTTGGGTGGGTGCTGGCGTCACGTCGAAGGACAGCACCGCGGCGTCGTACTGGTCGGAGTAGAGGTGCTGGTACGTGCGCAGGGTGAAGGCCACGTCGGTGTGCCCCAGGCGGCGGCTGACGAGCTTCGGGTCCTTGCCGTCGAGGATGAGCAAGCTGCCGCTGGTTCGGCGGAAGATGTGCAAGCCATCGTAGGGGATGCCCGCGGCCTTGCAGATGACCTCGATGGGCGGGTACACGCGCCACGTGTTCAGGTACGTCCCCAGCTCCGATGCGAACACGATTCCAGGGTCCGCCCACGGCAGGCCGGACTCCTGCTCGGCGCGTTGCTGCTCCTGGTGCGCCCTCAGCACGGCCGCCATGTCCGAGCCGACCCGGATGCGCCGGCGCGAAGCCGCCGTCTTGGGCTCCTGGACCACCAGCTCGCTGCCGGGCTGCACCACGTTGCGGCGGACGTGAACGTCTGCCTCGCCTGTTGGGAGGAAGTCGATGTCGTCCCAACGCAAGCCTAGGAGCTCGCCCCGGCGTAGGCCGGCTGCGAACGCGAGGTAGTACATCGCGTAGAGGCGGTGCCCCTTGGCGGCTTCGAGGAAGCGGACGACCTGGTCGCGGGTGTAGCCGTTCGGGTTCGGTGGTGGGACTCGAGGCCGGCTGATGTCCTCGAGCCAGTTGGGGGAGACCAAGCCCCACCGTCGGCCTTGCTCGAGGACGCTCTTGAGGATGCCCATGATGCGGTGTACGTACGCCGGCGCGAACCCATCCCGTTGTAGGGCGAAGCTGAGGTCATCGACCTGCATGAGGCGCAGCTTGGTGAGCGGTACGTCGAACAGGGGTTCGAGCTTCGCTGCGGCGTACTCGTAGGCTCGAGCGGTCGTCGGCTTGACCTGGACCGACTTGTGCGCGAGGTAGCGCTCGACGAGCTCACCAAGCGTCATCTTGCTTGGCAGGGTACTGCGGCCGTCTCGGTGTTCCGCGCGCACCTTCCGTAGCGCTTCTCGCACCTCCGTCTTGGTGGCGCCTGTGCGCGTTACCCGTTGGCGCTTGCCCGTGTCGGGATGGTAGCCGACCATGATGGTGCCTTCCCATCGTCCGTTGGGGAGTAGGCGGATACTCCCTTCGCCGTTGCTCTTGCGGGTTCGCTTGGCCATGCGTTTGCTCCTTATCGCCCAGAGGCTCGCGGGGGCGCCGCGTCGCATGCACTCGTATATGCCGATGTATATACAACATCCACGCTGGGCCCCTTACGAGGCGGCAAGGTAGAGGTTGCTTCCGTCTAGCGCACCGGCTAGATGCGCTCCACCTTGCGTGCGGCTGTTGTGCCGCGCGGTCGTCTTTCGGAAGGCGGCGCGCTCGGCTTCGTGCCTGGCATGTTGATTGGTGCGCCGGATTATCGCCCCCAACGCCTCAGCCGCTTCGTCGAGGCGCTGGACGTGGTCTTCGGCGATGCGGAAGGCGCCGTCGCCCGCGTGCTCGATGACCATGTGTTGGAGCAGGCGTTGCGTTGCCTTCTTCAGCCGATACGGTGCCCGGTCGAGATGCTTCGACAGGTCCGGCAAGGACAGCGTGCCTGCCTCGCAACGGCGAAGTTCGGTCACGATGAGAGCTGCGAGCTCCCCCAGGCAACCTCGGCGGAAGGCTGGGTGGTCGAATGAACGAACCCAATCGGGTTCCATCTGTATTGCTGAACATGATGGAGTTGATTGGGGTCGTTGATTGGCTTCGCCACTTGTGACGGGCAGGATGATGGTTCCAGCCTCGCCCCATCCACGGCTAGCTCTCGTCACGGCGAGACCGCGCTGCACGAGCCGCGTCAAGGCATTGCGTGCACCGCTATCACTGAGGTGCGACCTGATGGCGAGGTCCCTGCGGGACACTCGGACGGCGATTCCCTCCGCCTGAAGTCGGCCGTAGAGCGTCGCCAGTCGGACGAGGGTCTCGAGCAGCTTGCGGTCGGTGAGGCCCGTGCGGCCCTTAAACGAGACGGTGGCGGCGCGCTGTTGCAGGTCGTTGAGCTTCGCGAGCAGGTCGGAGCTGCGCCCCACGGGCATCGGTACCGGCACGTCTGCCTGCTGGTAGTACCGGTACCAGGCGACGAGCTCTCCGCGTTCGTGACGGTTGATGGTCTGCTGCGCGGCGTTGAGGAACGCCCCTATGTCTCGCTGCCGCGTGGTCTGGGCGACGCCTGAGTCGCGATGCAGCCGTCGGACCGCTTCAAGGATGGTCCAGCGGTCTATTCCTAGGCCGCTTGCGCCGTAGGCCGCCAAGCCCTTCACGAGGAAGTTGCGGACTCCGGGGCGCCAGTAGCGGGCCAGGCGTTCGACTTCTTGTTCGAAGCTGTGGTGACCGTCCTCAGGTACGCGCGGTTCAACCTTCGGGAGGGTCGCGGTCGAGGTTGCTGCCTCGTCTTCGCGCCAACGCTCCGCGAGGTCGTAGAGGCGCCCGGGAGGGGTTCTCTTGATGCGTTTCTCGGCTTCGTCGAGCCGGATGGGCAAGTAGTCGTTGTAGGCGTCGAGGACGGGGTTCGCGCCCAAGCCATCGTTGCCAGCTCCGCGGTACGGGAGGTAGATTCCTTTGCCGGTGCCGGTTCGGCTGGATGGGAACACTTCGACGGATGTGCCGGGGGCCCCTTCGCGGATAATGCGAGCCAGCACTTGGAGGCTGTCGTAGGCGTGCTCTACGGGCATGGCGTGCTCGAGGAAGACGTAGAGATGGGAGCCGCGGCCCGTCGAACCCGTGCTCACGTAGGGGTGGATGCCAAGGCTCTCAAGGCTGTCGATGATGGGCGTGTCGCGAAGGCTCGACACGGGTAGGTTGTCCAGGTCGATGGCGACGACGCTGCACTCGATGTTCCCGTCTTCGCTTGTGCGGGCGAGCTTCACGCCGATGGCGCCAGGACCGGCGAGGGCATCGACAGCGAGATGCTCCGCGTAGTCGGCCGTGGTGGGGGCCCGGTGTCGCGTGGCAGTGGGCTTGCTGCCTGAACCGCTCGTGGTGCGCCACTTCAGGAAGGCGCTGTCCCCTCCCGGGAACAGCGCCATGAGGTCAGTCGGACGCGTGCTTGCGCTGGGCTTGTGGGGGTCGGCCGTCGTCATGCCCGGAACGTCCCGGCAGGAACGACATCGTCGTCGGCGCCCGCAACCCACTCCTGGAGGCGCTTCAGGGAGAACATGATGTGGCCTCCCACGCGCTTGTGCGGGACCTTGCCGGCGTGAACCCACATGTAGAGAGTGTTGCGGCTCACGCCCAGGCGCTGGGCGGCCTCCTTGGTTCCGATGGCGATGCGGCCGGCGTCGAGGGCGGTGGTGTCGGTGGCGGACGGGTGGAACTTCCTATCGTTGTTCATGATTCCAGCGTCGAGACGTATGTGGGGGGTAAATCGGGTGCCCCCTGGTCAACTCGATGAAGAATCGGTGCGGCCAGGTAACGCTTGTCAGTCAGCGGGGTCGGCAGCTAATCCGGGAGCGACCGGATAGGCGCCTGCCAACGCTCCCACGCGCCTCTGACGGCTTGACGGTCGGCCGTAAGAAGCGCTGCTTCGTAGGCGCTGCGGGGAGTGAGGTAGCACGCCCGTCTGGCCGTCTTGACGAGGGAAGCGGGTGAACCAACTGCGCGGTGACCGCGGTCGCGCTTGACTATGGGCTGTGTTCGGCTGTCTCCCGGACCTCGTCGAGCTGCGGTATGAGCGACAGGTCTGACGTGGCTCTGGTTGTGACGACCACCCCGCGGTGCCCGTTCACGGGTGTGTGCCACGTCCTCAGGGCGCTACGGTTCGGCGGCTTCAACCAGCAGCCCAGTGGATAGGTGCTGGCGCGAACGGGTTCAACTGAGTGGTTGGTCGACCGGTGTAGGTGCCAATCGGCGGCGTGGCTCGGATGAAGAGAAGGCCCTGACGAGGTGTCGGACCGAGCAGCAACCTGCTGCAGACTGCGACGTCGCCTCGAGGTCGCGGCATACCCATGAGTAGGAGCGGTGGTCGGAAACCCCGGCTACCGTTCACTCGGACTCTCGGCTGCCGCCAACTCCGGTGGGCACTTGATAACCGGGGTTATCAGACGGGCAGGATTCGGTGTGCTGGTGTTCCTCGTGTCCGCCCGCGGCCAGCAGCGCCCGCGCGAGGCGCAGCCCAGCGACGACCGCACGGCGTTCTCGCCCGCCTACTGGCGCTACCTGGTGGTCGTTGCCCTTGGCGTCGCCGGCTTCGCGCACCTCGTGCTCATCGCCTACCGCCTCGAGGTGAACCAGCTCGTCCCGGCAGCCAGCATCCCCCTGCTCTTCGCGCTCGCCATGGGCGTGGACGCCGTCGTGGCGTACGTCACCGGGCACCTGTACGACCGTATCGGCCTGCGCACCCTGTACGCCCTACCCGTGCTGATGCTGCCCAGCGCGCCACTGCTGTTCCTCGGTACCAGCGTCTGGACCTTCGTCGTCGGGATGGTCTTCTGGGGCGCCGCCATGGGTTTGCAGGAGAGCCTCCTGCGCGCGGCGGTGGCCGGCCTGGCACCCGCGCAGCGCCGCGGCACCGCCTACGGACCGTTCGACACCGCCTACGGCGCCGCCTGGATGGTGGGCAGCATCGTCATGGGGTGGCTCTTCGGGCTCTCCCCCACGGCGCTCGTCGCGTTCGCGTTGGCGGCGCAGGTGCCGTCACTGGTGCCGCTGGTCGGCTTGGCGCGGCGCGCGGTGGGGTGACGTCGCCCAGCCGCCCGAGAACGCGACCAGGACGACCAGCACGGCGAGAGCGATCACGCCGCCGAAGAGGAAGGCGTGCTCCGTGAAGCGCGCGCCAAGCAAGCTGGCCAAGGGGTAGGTGAACGCCCACCACAGGTGGCTCCAGGCGTAGTGCGCCCCGTAGACCCGCCCCTGCGCGTGCTCCTCGGTGCGCTCGGCCAGGAGCGTCTCGGTGGGGAGGTTGACCCAGTTCTGCCCCACGCCCGCCATCAACCACAGGGCCATGAGCGGCGCGAAGGAGGCGGCGTCGGCAGGCAGCAGGGCGACGGACGTCACCAGCGCCCCGATCAGGACGACAAGCGGCCGAGACAGCCTCTTGCCCATGGCGCCGAACGCCAACGAGGCGACGGTAGCGCCGAGCCCGTAGAGGGCCATGAGCCATCCGTACTCGGCGTCACCGAGACCGAGCCCTCCCTTGACACGCACCACCGAAACCGTCAAGATCAGCGCGCCGCTGATGGCCGCCACGAGCTCCATCAGGAGCGCGAAGCGAACCGGTGCGTCGCTCCAGAGGCGTGCCGTGCCGTCGCGCACATCGCTCCACCGGCTGGACGTGACGGCGGCGGCCTGCGTGACCCGCAGCTGCGGCAACGTCATCACCAGGATGCCGGCCAGCACGAACGACGCCGCGTCGAAGACGAACAGGACGCGACCCCCGACCAACGCCGCCAGCACCCCGGCGATCCCCGGTCCGACGATGCCGAGAACCTCGGTCGTGGCGCTAGACAGCGCGAAGGCCCGGCCGGCGTCCGCCCGCCCCACCACCAGCGGCACGGTGGCCTGATTGGTAGGCGTGAAGAACGCGGTGAGCGCGTTCAGCAGGAACATCAGCACGTACACCTGCCACACCGTCGTTACCAACGGCATCAAGCCGATCACCAGGGCGCGACCGAGGTGCGTCGCGACGAGCACGGTGCGCCGCTCCATCCGGTCGGCCAGCACACCCGCCCACGGCGAGAGCAGCACGTAGGCGCTCACGCGCAGGGTGAGGGCGACGCCCAGCACCACGGCCGCATCGGCTCCCGCCAACTCGTACGCGAGGAGAGCCAAAGCCACCCACGTGAGCGCGTCCCCCACCTGGCTGACGGTCTGGGCGGCGTAGAGGCGCGCGAAGCGCGGATCGCGCAGCGCCCCGAACGCCGCGAAGATCCTCACCGCGCCACCGAGGCAGCGTCGGCCCGCACGGTTCGGGCCGCGTCCTGGCGCTCGTGCTCGGCGTGCGAGAACGCCTCGAGCAGCAGGTCGTGCAAGTGCGGGCCGGCGAGGCGGTACACCACGCTCGTACCGCGGCTCTCACCTTCGACGAGCGCCGCGGCCCGAAGCGTGGCGAGGTGGCGCGACACGGTGCTCTGCGGCAACCCGAGGGCGGCCACCAGACCGGATACGTTGCTCTCGCCGTGGCTCAAGTGAAGAACCAGGCGAAGCCGGGTCGGGTCGGCGAGGGCCCGGAAGACTTCGGTGATGCGGTCGACGTCGTCCTGGGCGGGAGAGGCCGGGAGGAGATGGCCCTTCACGCGTCCATCCTACTATCCGGATAGACGGATAGGACGGGTACCCGCACTGGGGCTGCGTGCCGTTGGATTCTGGAGTGCGGTGAGACCACTGGGCGTAGCCGACTGTGTTGACAACGGTAGTGGGGGTGCTGCACATCACGCTGGTGTCATGGCGCGCGGCCGGCTGCCGCTGGAAACGGCGTACGCGAATTGACGCGCTCGTGACGTCGCCCTACCCTGATGACCTCAGAGTGCGGGCTGGGATCCGGGGGGCCGTGTCGCTCACGTTCCGCGGAAGAGGGAGGTGGTGCCATGAATCTACGGTGGAGGTTGCTTGTCCTGAAGCGCCTGATCGCCTTCGCGATCGTCTGCGCGGCCGTCACGATGAGCTGGTACCTGACGCCGCGGCCAGCGCTCGCGCAGTTCGCCGAAGGGAGTAGTGAGACCTCACCGAGTGAGGTCGCGTTGCTCATGCCGATCATGAACCCCGAGCGCGGACGCCTCTTGTTCGCCAGCAAGGGGTGCGTCGTGTGCCACGCTGTAAACGGCATCGGCGGAACGGACGCGCCCGCGCTCGACACGTACAGCATGGGCGGTCCGATGAACCCATTCGAGTTCGTGGCGCGCATGTGGCGCGGCGCGCCGGCCATGATCGCGATGCAACTCGCCGAGCTGGGTCATCAGGTTCAGTTCACCGGCCAGTAGCCGGCCGATATCGTGGCATTCGCCCACGACGCTGGCGAGCAGCAGAAGTTCTCCGCGGACGACATCCCCGACGACATCGCGCATCTCATGGAAGAGGGGCACTGAGGCGCGTTTGGGTTCTCACCGCCGACAACCGCCGAGTGCGGTAGGAACGTGGCGTCGCTCGGAATCGATAGCGGGCGTGACGCTGTTGAGGCGACGTACGTTGGCATCGGCCCTCTGTCAAGGTGCGGCAACGCCCGTCGGATGTCCGTGGGCGCCGATGGTAGACCGGTAGCGCGTTCGTGCCGATCGGTGGGGGCGAGGGCGCAAGCCGGCCCCTTTATCCTGGCGTAACATTGCTGTCCTAGGCTTGGTTTCGTGCACGGCATGAACTACCTCTCGACGGCAGGAACGCGACCGACGCGGACCGAGTACCGCGGCTTGGTCGTGCCGTGTGTCGCGAGTGCTTCGCAGCACGAGTGCGGGAGATGGTGAGGCTTCCCATATGTTGTGGCTCTTGATCCCACTCGTCATGTTGTTGGCGCTCGCACTCATCGCCCGGCTCTTTCCCATGCCCCGGAGCACGATCAGCCGGCAGAGTCATGCTGGCAGCGACCGCCTCGATCCACCGGAAGGTCCTTGCCGATGACCATGAGCCTTGCCCCTGGAAGACTCACGTGGCGGCGCGGGTACTAGTCGTCGAGGACGATCGCGACGTGGTGCAGGTCGTGCGCGCTTACCTCGAGCGCGAGGGGTTCGCCGTCGAGGTCGCCACGGACGGACTTCGCGGCCTGGATCAGGTGTTCGCCGCCCCACCGGACCTCATCGTGTTGGATTGGATGTTGCCCGGAATCGACGGCCTCGAGTTCCTCAAGCGACTCCGGCGGGAGCACCGCACACCGGTCATCTTGCTCACTGCGCGCGGCGAGGAGGCGGACCGGGTGCTGGGCCTCGAGTTCGGTGCTGATGACTACGTCCCCAAGCCCTTCAGCCCACGCGAGCTCATTGCGCGCGTACGCGCCGTGCTGCGGCGCGTGCAACCGGACGAGCAACGGCCCGAAGCCGTGGTGACCCATCGCGGCCTCGCAGTCGATCCTGGCCAACGACGCGTGACCAGCGAGGGGCGCACCGTCGACGTCACGACGTTGGAATTCGACCTGCTGTACGCCATGGTTCGGGCGCCGGGCCGCGTGTTCACCCGCCAGGAGCTCCTGGACCGTGTGTGGGGAGAGGACTTCGTTGGTGTTGACCGGGTGGTCGACGTTCACATCTCGAGCCTGCGGCAGAAGCTGGCGGAGCTCGGCGCCAGCGACTTCATCGGGACCGTGCGTGGTGTCGGGTACCGTGTCGCATGACGGCCCGTCGCTTCCGCTTCCCTTCCCCAGTGTTCGCCGCCGACAGGCGGTCGAGTCTCTTCTGGCGCTTGCTACCTACCTACTTGATCGTCATTGCCGTGGCTGCGGCTACGATGCTCTTGTCGGCTCAGTCCGTCGCGCCGTATTTCCTCCATCGTCATGTAGACCAGATGATGCGAGCCGCGCAAGGATCTCCCATGGAGGCCATGACGCTCGAGATGGCCGACGACCTCGCAATCGCGTATTCCCGCGCCATGAGCCAAGCCATCGTTTGGTCGGTCCTGGCGGCCGCCGCCGCCTCGGGCCTCGTCGGGTTGTACGTCACGCGCCGCATAGTGGCACCACTGCGCGCCATGCGTCGAGCGAGCCGCAGGATCGCGGATGGGCGGTACCACGACCGGCTCGGGGCCGGCGCGCCTGGAGAGATCGGCGACTTGGCCGATGCCTTCAACGCCATGGCCGACACGCTCGAGCACACTGAGAACACGCGTGTACAGTTGCTGGCGGACGTCGCTCACGAGTTCCGAACGCCGCTCAGCAACCTGCGTGGGTACCTCGAGGGACTCGAGGACCGCGTGTTCGCGGCGGAGCCGGCTGTGTTCGATGCGTGTCGACGCCAGCTCGGACGCCTGGAGCGTCTGCTGAACGACTTGGGCCTCCTATCGCGGATCGAGACCGGCCAGATCGAACTCACGCCACGGCCGGTGGAGGCGCTTGACCTCCTCGAGCAGGCCGTCATCGACATGGCACCTGCGTTCCAGCAGAAGGGCGTGGAGTTGCAGCTCCCGACGCGCACTTCCTCACTGACCGTTCTCGCGGACGCGGACCGAACTGCCCAAGTCCTTGGCAACCTACTGCATAATGCCCTGCGCTACACGCCGAGCGGGAAAGCCGTGAGGCTCGTCGCGCAGGGCGTCGGTGACGAGGTCCGGTTCGAAGTCGCCGACGAGGGCCCCGGCATCGGGCCCGCCGACCTCCGCAACATCTTCAAGCGCTTCTATCGTGCCGACAAGAGCCGCGGCCATTCCGAAGGCTCCGGCAGCGGCATTGGCCTTACGATCGCACGCGAGCTCATCGAGCGACAAGGCGGGGCGATCGGGGTCGAGAGCGCTCTAGGACAGGGTGCACGTTTCTGGTTCACGCTGCCGCTGGCAAACGGCGGTGACGGACCGTAGTCGAGGAACGTCTGGGCGCTGCTGGTCGCGCCCAACGAACTCCACGCCCGCGCTGCGGCACAAGCGACATTGGAGTTCTGTCCCTGGGTTCTTCGTCGGTCACGGCACGCTGGGCGTGGCCAGGAAGGTGCTCCAGCCTTGGGGGGTGACGGTGAAGGTAGTGCCGCCGACGCCGGACGCTGTCAGGGCAGCAGCCGGTCCCGACACCGTGGCGGTGTGGGTCGAGACCGTCGCCAACCCTAGCGGCACCGTGCCGGACCTCCCAGCATTGGCCGAGGTGGCGCACGCCGCCGGCGCACCGCTGATGGTGGACAACACCTTCGGTTGCGCCGGGTTCCTGTGCCGCCCGATCGAGCATGGTGCCGACGTGGTGATGCACTCCGCCACCAAGTGGATCAACGGTCACGGCACGGCCGTGGCGGGGGCGTTGGTCGACGCCGGCCGCTTCGACTGGGACGCCAAACGCTTCCCCGGGTTCCGCGCACGCGACGGGCACGGCCGGAGCTACCTCGACAAGGGCGGCCGCGCCGCGTTCCACGCGCGCGCCTTCGACCTGGGGCTGTTCACCATGGGGATGACGTTGTCCCCGTTCGCGGCGTTCCTGGCGCTGCAGGGGTTGGAGACGCTGTCGCTCAGGGCGCGGCGTTCGTGTGATACGGCGCTCGCGCAGGCGCGTTGGCTGGAGTCCGTGCCGGGTGTCGAGCGCGTCGTGTACCCGGTGAACCGCCCTGGCTTTGATGGAGACTCTCCTTCCACGCGAAAGGAGAGAATGAGGCATGCGGACCAAGTACGACCAAGAGACGAAGGACCGGGTCATCCGGATGTTCTACGAGCGGCGGGAGGAGGTGCCGGGGGAGTCTATGCGGGCGGCGTTCCGGCACCTGCATGACTTGACTGGGATCTC
>Ga0209941_1002315_pt1 | contig 10804 bp, 8 predicted proteins | sample ThiBiot_300_plan_FD_183945 | JGI IMG/M metagenome (GOLD analysis project Ga0209941, IMG submission 183945) | Wastewater bioreactor microbial communities from Cape Town, South Africa - Thiocy_solids_1 (SPAdes) | ecosystem: Engineered > Bioremediation > Thiocyanate > Unclassified | place: South... | reverse complement strand
CCGCCGGGCCTGATGCATTCCCGCAACGCCGGCGGCGGTCGGCCTCAAACGACCCAGGGCGCCGGGACCAGCGCGCCGACCGCGTTCATTTCGACGCCGCGCCCGCGCTCGCCGCGCGTCGTCTCGACGATCTCGAAAGCGGTCCGGTCCGACAACAGGCTGCGCAACGCGGTCGCGTTCAGCCGATGCCCGCCGCGATAGGAACGGAAGCAGCCGATGAAGCGCGCTCCGGCAAGCGCCAGGTCGCCCATGGCGTCCAGCGTCTTGTGGCGCGCGAACTCGTTGGCGTAGCGCAGCCCGCCCATGTTGATGATGCGGTCGTCGTGTCCGATCACCAGCGAGTTTTCCAGCGAGGAGCCGAGCGCGTAGCCCGCCGCCCACAGCCGTTCCACGTCCTTCATGAAGCCGAAGGTGCGAGAGCGCGCGATGTCGCGGCGAAAGACCTCCGCGTTCATGTCCGAAGAGAAGGACTGGCGCCCGATGGCCGGGCTTTCGAAATCGATCTCCACCTCGAAACGGGTTCCCGTATAGGGGCGGAACTCGGCCCAGGAGGCGCCGTTCTCGATGCGCACCGTCTTCAGGACGCGGATATGGCGGCGCTTGACCGGCAGGACCTCCAGGCCGGCCCGGTCGAAGGCCTCCACGAACATCTCGGCGCTGCCGTCGAGGATCGGCACTTCGCGGCCGTCGATCTCGATGACGAGATTGTCGATGCCGATCCCGATCAGACTGGCCATCAGGTGCTCGATGGTCGCGATATGCGGGCCGGACGGGTTGCCGAGCATGGTGCAGAGATCGGTGGCGCCCACTTCCGACACCAGCGCGGGAAGCTCGCGCACGGCCCCGGCGCCGTCCGACACATGGAAAACGATGCCGGTATCGGCGTCGGCCGGAAGAAAATGCGCCGTGACTTCCTTGCCGCTATGGACGCCGATACCCTTCAGCATCGCACGCGATTTCAGTGTCGTCTGATGATCGAGCAAGATAAACCCCATATGCCTGGCACGACAGGCTTCGCCGGCCTCGCGGCCGGCCCTGTCCCCGGTAGCCGGCCATCCACCCCGCCAAGCTCACCTACCGATAGCACCAGCGGCAAGATAGTGAGGGGGCGATGAGTCTCCAAATCACGGTTTTTTTCCCGATGTAACGAGACCGTCGGGCCGACCGACGGCATAACCCATTGTTAAAGATGGATATTAACAAAAGCGGGCAGGCGATCGCTCGCCTGCCCGCCACGGATTGTTGCAGTTTATCGGCAGCTAGTTCGCCTGCCGGCGAAGGAAAGCGGGAATTTCCAGCTGGTCGTCGTCCTGCGCGGCGCGCGAGGGCGCCGCCAGGCGGCCATGATCGTCGAGCTGGCCGCGGCGCGGCGCATAAAGCTGCGCGTCGTGGCCGGCAAGGCGGCGGGTCTCCGGCGCAGGCTGGCGCAGGCGCGGCTCGCGCGGATGCGCCGGCTCCAGGCGCGCGGGCTCTTCCTCACGGCGGGTCAGCCCGTTGGTCAGGCGCTTGAGCAGGCCCATCGGCCCGCGCTCCTCATGGTCCACCGGATGCGCCTTGGCCTCGACCTCGGCCTTGACCTGCGGCGGAAAGTCCTCGACGCGCGGCATGCGCTGCGGGGCCGCGACCGGCTGCGGCGCCTCGCGCGGCGCGGCCTGCTGCGCGATCTGCTGGGCCGCGGCAAACGGTGCCTGCGGCTGCGCGGGCGGGGCCTGGAACAGCCTGTTCACCGGGCGGAAATCGTCGTCGCGATGGGCAGCGGCCGCCGGGCGCGCTTCAGCCGCCATTGCCGCTGCGTTCGCTTCGGCAAGCTCGATCGCCTCGGCGACAGGGTCGTGCGCATGGGCTTCCTGCACCGGCGGGTGGGCAGGCGCCGCCGGGCGGCTCTCGGCCGCCGGGGCGGCTGCGGGACGAAGCGGGGCCGGCTTGGCCTGCGGCTGCGGCGCGCGGATGGCGATCGGGGCGGCGGCGATCTCGGCGGCCGACTTGTCGATGCCGGTCGCGACCACCGAGACGCGGATGACGCCTTCCAGTTCCTCGTCGAAGGTGGCGCCGAGGATGATGTTGGCGTCCTGGTCCACTTCCTCGCGGATGCGGGTCGCGGCCTCGTCGACCTCGAACAAGGTAAGGTCGCGGCCGCCGGTGATCGAGATCAGGAGGCCCTTGGCGCCCTTCATCGAGGTCTCGTCGAGCAGCGGATTGGCGATCGCGGCCTCGGCCGCGGCCATCGCCCTGCCCTCGCCGGAAGCCTCGCCGGTGCCCATCATCGCCTTGCCCATCTCGCGCATGACCGAGCGCACGTCGGCGAAGTCGAGATTGATCAGCCCTTCCTTGACCATCAGGTCGGTGATGCAGGCGACGCCCGAATAAAGCACCTGGTCGGCCATGGCGAAGGCGTCGGCGAAGGTGGTCTTGTCGTTGGCCAGCCTGAACAGGTTCTGGTTGGGGATGACGATCAGCGTGTCGACGCACTTTTGCAGTTCCTCGATGCCGAGGTCTGCCGTCTTCATGCGGCGCTGGCCTTCGAAGTGGAACGGCTTGGTGACGACGCCGACGGTGAGGATGCCCTTTTCGCGCGCCGCGCGGGCAACCACCGGGGCCGCCCCGGTGCCGGTGCCGCCGCCCATGCCGGCGGTGACGAAGCACATATGCGTGTTGGAAAGGTGGTCGATGATCTCGTCGATGCATTCTTCGGCGGCCGCGCGCCCGACCTCGGGCTGCGAGCCGGCGCCGAGCCCCTCGGTCACATGCGCGCCGAGCTGGATCAGCCGCTCGGCCTTCGACATGGTGAGCGCCTGCGCGTCGGTGTTGGCCACCACGAACTCGACCCCGCGCAAGCCGGCGGTGATCATGTTGTTGACGGCGTTGCCGCCGCCGCCGCCGACACCGAACACGGTGATGCGGGGCTTCAGCTCGGTGATATCCGGCTTTTGCAGATTGATTGCCATGGTCCTCGTCCTTTGCCTTTCCCGCCGCTTCGCCGTCGCGGCCGCCTGTGGGGCTGTCCCCTGAAATTAAAAACTGTCTCTCAACCACTCACTCATACGGTGCAGCCGCCCGCCCGTACCCGTCATTCTCAGACGGGACATTCCCTGCGCCGGATGGCTCTCGAAAGCCGCCACCTGCGGATAGATCAGAAGCCCGACCGGCACCGAGAAAGCCGGCCCCTTGGCCGCTTCGGGCAGGCCCGCGACACCGAGCGGACGGCCGATGCGAACATTGCGCCCGAGCACGCGCCGCGCGGCTTCCGGCAGGCCGGAAAGCTGGCTTGCACCGCCCGTCAGCACCACACGCCTGCCGACCAGATTGCCGTAGCCCGACTTGTTGATGCGCTCGCGCAGAAGTTCCAGCGTCTCCTCGACGCGGGCGCGTATGATGCGCGTCATCATCGAGCGCGGCACCTGCTGGGCGACGTCGCCCTCGTCGCCGATCGGCTGGACCGAAACGAGGTCGCGGTCGTCCGCGCTGCCCGGCAAGGCCGAGCCGTGCATGACCTTCAGCCGCTCGGCGGCCGAGATCGACGTCGACAGCCCCTTGGCCAGGTCGAGCGTGACATGGTTGCCGCCGACCGGAATGGCGTCGGCGTGGATGAACTTGCCTTCGTTGAACACCGACATCGTCGTGGTGCCGCCGCCCATGTCGATGCAGGCGGCCCCCATCTCCAGTTCGTCGTCGACCAGCGCCGCCAGCCCGCTCGCATAGGGAGCCGCCACCATGCGCTCCACCGACAGATGCGAACGGTTGATGGCGAGCTCGAGATTGCGCATCGGCGCCGAATCGGCGGTCAGCACATGCATGTCGACGCCGAGCGTGTCGCCGACCATACCGGAGGGGTCGCGCACGCCGCGCTCGCCGTCCAGCGAAAAGCCGACGGGAAGCGAATGCACCACCTCGCGCTCGGCCTTGAGCGCCTGCTTGGCGCCGGCGGCGAGCACGCGCCTGACGTCGCCCTCGGCCGCCTCGTGGCCGCCGAGATTGATGGTCGCGGCGAAGGTTTCGCTCTTCAGGCGGCCCGCCGTCATGTTGACGATCAGCGAATCCACGGTCAGCCCGGCCATGCGCTCGGCCGCGTCGACGGCAAGCCGCACGGCGTGCTCGGCGCGGTCGAGATCGACGACGACCCCGGACTTGACCCCTTCCGACTTCTGGTGGCCGATGCCGATCACCTGGATGCGGTGCGAGCGGCCGCGCAGAAGCTTTCCGTCGTCGCACGGCTTCAACTTCGCCACCACGCAGCAGACCTTGCTCGACCCGACGTCCAGCACCGTCAGCGTGCCGGAGCGATGCGCGGGGTCATGGCCGCCGAGCCAGCTCATATCTTGGCCTCTTTCTTGCGCGCGGATTTCGAGGAGCCGGAAAGCGCCGCCTGCCGCGCCTTGTCCGCTTCCGGCGACAACTGCACGACAAGGCGGTCGGGAAAACGCATGTCGACGGCGACGATATCGCGCTCCAGAAGCTGGCGCTCGCTCTCCAGTTCGGCAAGCAGCGCGATCGCCTTGTCCTCGCCGGCTTCCGGCAGCTTGACGGTAACGCCGTTGACCATCCGCACGTCCCAGCGCCGGCCGCCGATGCTGACATAGCCCTTCACCCGCGCGGCGAGGTCGGGAAACCTGTCCATCCTGGCCAGAAGCGCCGGCGCGCCGAGCGGCGCCTCGGCGCTGACGAAAAGCGGCAGCAGCGCCTGCTTGCCGCCGGCGTAGGGCGCGATCACATGGCCGGAACGCTCGATAACGGAAAGCTCGCCGCCCTTCTGCCACAGGGCGAACGCCTGCCGTTCCTCGATCCGCACCTCGAGCGTGTGCGGATAGACCTTGCGCACGGCCGCAGTCTCCACCCAGGGCAGCGCCGCGACCCGGTCGCGCGCGCCATCGACGTCGAAGCCGATCAGCGAGGTCCAGCCATCGAGGCCGAGGCTGCCGAGAATGTCGATCTCGGAGGTTTCGTGGTTGCCGACGATCCTGATCTGGTCGACCGCGAAGCCGGTGCGGGCGGTAAGACCCTGGACGACGCTGTCCGCATGGCCGCCGACATAGGCTCCATAGGCGCAGCCCGAAGCGATGAGGGCAGCGCTCAGCACGCTCGCCGCGAACCGCGGCGGCACGAAATCGCCACGGCCGAGATGCTGGACGAGCCGCACCGGGCGGCGCAGCAGGCGCGGCAGGACGAAATGGTCGAGCGACAGGGAAAAGCCGAACAGCTTCGGCGCCGCCGAACCCCTCGCATATCCCCGACCCGACCTCAGCGCAGACAAGACGCGTCCTCCACCATCCAACTCAACAACTCGCCAAACGAATGCCCGGCATGGGCGGCAATCTCAGGCACCAGCGACGTCGGCGTCATGCCCGGCTGCGTGTTGACTTCGAGCCAGATGACCTCGCCATTTTCCGAATGACGGTCGTCGTAACGGAAGTCCGACCGGGAGACGCCCCGGCAGCCGATCGCTTGGTGAGCCTTGAGCGCCAATGTTTGTATTTTTTGGTAAATATTCGGTGAAACTTTTGCGGGGCATTCGTGCTTTGAGCCGCCGGCGACATATTTTGAATCGTAATCGTAGAAGGAATGGCCGGTTGGGATGATCTCGGTGACGCCGATCGCCACGTCGCCCATCACCGCGCAGGTCAGTTCGCGGCCGTGCACGTAGCGTTCGACCAGCACCTTCTCGCCGTAGCGCCATTCGGGAGACGAGACGATCTGCGGCGGATGCGACTGCCCTTCCTGCACGATCACCACGCCGAAGCTCGACCCCTCGTTGACCGGCTTGACGACATAGGGTGGCTTCATCGGGTGCCTGTCGCCGATGGCGAAGCGATCCACGACCTTGGATTCGGCGACGGGAATGCCGGCGGCCTTGGCCACCTTCTTGGCCTGCGCCTTGTTCATGGCCAGCGCCGAGGCAAGGACGCCCGAATGCGTGTAGGGGATGGCCAGGTATTCGAGGATGCCCTGGATGGTGCCGTCCTCGCCGAAGGGACCGTGCAGCGCGTTGAAGCAGACGTCCGGCTTCAACGCGCCGAGAACCGTCCCGACATCGCGACCGACATCGATCCGGGTCACCTTGTAGCCGACTTCCTCGAGGGCGGCGGCACACGCGGCTCCCGACGACAGCGAAACGGGCCGCTCCGAAGAAAACCCACCCATGAGGACGGCAACGTGCTTGTTCTTCATTCCCCGTCATCCCCTCTCGCGGCGGGCTATCGCTCCATTTCCGGAAATTGAGTCCGGACCTTCCGGCAGGTTGCCCCCCAGACGGAAAAACGCGCTTGCGGCCCGTTGCGACTCAAATCAGGAAACGCTTTCGGGCAGAGAATCAGAGAGTTGATTCGCTGACAAGCCCCGAGGATTCCTCACGATTCACTTTTGCGATTTTTCGCGGCAAAAAGTGACCGGCAGGTCCCCCGCCCCAGGGACAAAGGCGGAACGCGCTAAAGCAGCAGGCCGAGAAACTCCTGCACGGCGTGGCCGGGCCGGAACGCGCCTATGCGCTTGATCTCCCATTGCAGGCGGATGCCGGAATGCTCCAGCACCCGCGCGCGCACCGTCTCGCCGAGATATTCCAGCTCGTAGCCGGTGGCCGAGCCGGTGTTGATCATGAAGTTGCAGTGCATCGGCGACATCTGCGCGGCCCCCACCATCAGCCCGCGGCAGCCCGCCTCGTCGATCACCTTCCAGGCCGACGTGCCTTCCGGGTTCTTGAAGGTCGAACCGCCGGTCTTTTCGCGGATCGGCTGCACGGTTTCGCGATGATGCTGGACGGCATCCATCGCCGCCCGGATCGCGTCCTTGTCCTCGGCATAGCCCTCGAACACGGCGGAGGTGAAAATGAGATCGGCCGCGGCCGAGGAATGGCGGTAGGCATAGCCCATGTCGGCATTGGACAGGACGTGCACCTTGCCCCGCCGGTCGAGCGCGCGCACCTCCACGACCCGCTCGCGCGTCTCCACGCCGTTGGCGCCGGCATTCATGCGAAGCGCGCCGCCGAGCGCGCCGGGAATGCCGTGGTAGAAATGAAAGCCGCCGATGCCGGCCTCGCAGGCCACGGCCGCCAGCCGCTTGTCGAGAAGCGCCGCCCCGGCCCGGATCCGGGCGGGCGCGATCACCTCGGCCTCGCCGAACCCCTTGGCCGAGAGCCGCACGACGAAGCCCTCGATGCCGCCGTCGCGCACCAGAAGGTTGGAGCCGACGCCGACGGCGGTGAGCGGCACCTCCAGCGGCACGGCCTTCAGGAACTGGGCAAGATCGTCCTCATCCGCCGGCTGGAACAGCGCGTCCGCCAGCCCGCCGGCGCGGAACCAGGTGATCTTGTCCATCTCCGCATCGGGCGTGATGCGCCCGCGCAAGGCGGAAAGCCGGTCGCCCAGCGAGGCAAGAAGCTTCTCCCCGCGCGTCATGAAGAACCTGCCTCGGCCAGTTCCTTCGGCAGCGCATAGGCCCACTGGGTGATGTTGCCCGCGCCGAGGAAGACGACGAAGTCACCCGGCCTGGCGAGATCGCGCACGATGGGCGCAATTGCCTCCGGCCCTTCGATGGAGCGGGCGTCGCGATGGCCGCCGGCACGCATGCGCGCCACCAGGGCGTCCGAGGTCGCGCCCTCGATCGGTTCTTCGCCGGCCGGATAGACGGGCGCCACCATCACCGTATCGGCCTCGTTGAAGCAGGTGGCGAACTCGTCGAACAGGTCGTGCAGGCGCGTGAACCGGTGCGGCTGGGCGATCGCGATGACACGGCCTTTGGTAGCGTCGCGCGCCGCCTTCAGCACCGCCTTTATCTCGACCGGATGGTGGCCGTAGTCGTCGAACACCTCTACCCCGTTCCACGAACCGGTATGGGTGAAGCGCCGCTTGACGCCGCCGAACGACGACAAGCCCTTGCGGATCGCCTCCGGCGACAGGCCGAGCTCGTGCGCGACCGCGATCGCGGCGGTCGCGTTGGAGACGTTGTGCCGGCCGGGCATCGGCAGGCTGAGCCCGGTGATCTCGGTCTCGCCGCCCTTGCGGCTGCGGATCACTACGTCGAACTCGGACGCAGCGCCGTTCATGCGATGGTTGACGAAGCGCACGTCGGCCTGCGCGTTGGCGCCGTAGGTGATGACGCGCCGGTCGTCGATGCGCCCGACCAGCGCCTGCACTTCCGGGTGGTCGGTGCACATGACGCCGAAGCCGTAGAACGGCACGTTCTCCACGAACTGGCGAAAGGCGTCGCGCACCGCGTCGAAGGAGCCGTAGTGGTCGAGATGCTCAGGATCGATATTGGTGACGACGGCGATGTCGGCCGGCAGCTTCAGGAAGGTGCCGTCGCTCTCGTCGGCCTCCACCACCATCCACTCGCCGTCGCCCATGCGCGCATTGGTGCCGTAGGCGTTGATGATGCCGCCGTTGATGACGGTCGGGTCGAGCCCGCCTGCTTCCAGCAGCGCCGCCACCATCGAGGTGGTCGTCGTCTTGCCGTGCGTGCCGCCGATGGCGACCGCCTGGCGGAAGCGCATCAGCTCGGCCAGCATCTCGGCGCGGCGAACGATCGGCAACAGCCTTTCGCGCGCGGCCACCAGTTCGGGATTGGTCTTCCTGATCGCGCTCGACACCACCACCACCTCGGCCTCGCCGAGGTTTTCGGCCCTGTGTCCGACGAAGCATTCGATGCCCTTGGCCCTGAGCCGCTGCACGTTGGCGCCGTCGGCCTGATCGGAGCCCTGAACCTGATAGCCGAGATTGTGCAGCACCTCTGCGATGCCGCTCATGCCGATGCCGCCGATGCCGATGAAATGCACCAGTCCGATCGTTTCCGGCATTTTCATGCGCGCACCTCTTTCCTGAATTCGGCGACGGAACTGCCGGAGGCAATAGCCTCTGTCAGGTCGGCGAGCAACCGCGCAGCGTCCGGCTTGCCGGCCGATTTCGCCGCCGCCGCCATGGCCGCGAGCCTTTGCGGCTCCTGCATGAGCCCGCCGACGAGTGCCGCGATCCGCTCGGCCGACAGGCTCGGTTGCGGGTGCACCTCGGCCCCGCCGGCGGCTGCGAGCGCCGCCGCGTTGGCCGCCTGGTCGTGATCGAGCGCATGGGGATAAGGCACCAGCAAGGCGGGCCGGCCGATGACGGAAATCTCCGACACGGTGGAGGCCCCGGAACGCGAGATCACCAGATCGGCCGCGGCGATCCTTGCCGCCATGTCGGTGAAGAACGGCGATACGTCCGCCTCCATGCCCAGCCCGGCATAGGCGGCCTTGACCTTTTCGGCGTCCTCGGCCCGCGCCTGCTGGGTGACGACGAGCCGCCGGCGCTGGTCTTGCGGCAACAGCGCCACCGCGGCCGGAACGGCGTCGGAAAAGAACTGCGCGCCCTGGCTGCCGCCGAACACCAGGAGCCGGAACGGCTCGTTCGCGGCCGAAGCTTCATAGGGAATTTTTGCAGCCTCCAGCACCGCCGGCCTGACCGGGTTGCCGGTGGTCACCGTCTTGAGGCCGGCGGCACTTTCGTCTTGCGGCAGGAAGCCGCCGGCGATCGCCGTCACCCGCCCGGCCAGCGCCCGGTTGGCGCGGCCCATCACCGCGTTCTGCTCGTGGATAACGGTCGGCACCCGGCGGCGCGTGGCGGCATAAAGCGGCGGCAGCGTCGGATAGCCGCCGAAGCCGACGACCACGGCCGGCTTCAGCCTGCCGATCAGCGCCGACGCCTGCCGCACGCCGGACCAGATTTTCCAGAACGCCTTGATGAGCGCCAGCGGGTTTTTCGAGCCGAACGTCGCCGAGCGGACCGGATGGATGGCGGCCGCCGGAAACTGCCCGGCAAAGCGCCCGGCGCGCTCGTCGGTCGCCAGATGCACGCTCCAGCCGCGCGCGGCAAGCTCGTGCGCCAGCGCCTCCGCCGGAAACAGGTGCCCGCCGGTTCCGCCCGCCGCCAGAAGGATCGTGCCCTTGGCCATCACATCGCTATTCCGCCGGCAGGACCGCGGACGCCGACGAATAGCCCATCGGCCGGCGCTTCTGCGGCTTGCGGCGCGTCAGCGCCAGCACCATGCCCATGGAGACGGCGATGGCGATCTGCGAGGAGCCGCCGTAGGAAATGAACGGCAGCGTCATGCCCTTGGCCGGCATCAGTTGCAGGTTCACGCACATGTTGATGGCCGATTGCAGGCCGAACACGGTGACCAGCCCGCCGACCGCGTAGCGGGTGAAATCGTCCTGCTCCCTGAGCGCGGTGGAAAGGCCGCGCAGCACGATGAAGGCGAAGATGGCCATGATGAGGAAGCACAGCACGATGCCGAACTCCTCGCCCGCGACCGAGAACACGAAGTCGGCATGGCTGTCGGGAATGGCGCGCTTGAACGTGCCCTCGCCAGGCCCGACCCCGAACCAGCCGCCGTTGATAATGGCTTCGCGGCCCATGTCGACCTGATAGGTGTCGCCCTCGCCGGTGATGAAGCGGTCGATGCGGCCGGCAACGTGCGGCAACAGCGTGTAGGCGGCGAACACGCCCGCCACGCCGGCGGCCCCCAGCGCGACGATCCACAGCCACGGCAGGCCGGCCATGAAGAACATCACGCCCCAGGTGCCGAGCACCAGCATGGTCTGGCCGAAGTCCGGCTGCGCCACGAGCAGCGAGATGACCACCGCGAGCAGGATCATGGCGAACAGGTTGCCGGGGATGTCGGGCTGGCGCCGGTTTTCGGCGAACAGCCAGGCGCACACGACGACGAAGGCCGGCTTCAGGAACTCCGACGGCTGGATGGAGAGGCCGGCGAGCGAAACCCAGCGTCGCGCGCCCTTCACTTCGACGCCGACGTAAAGAACGACCACCATCAGAACCAGCATGAC
>Ga0209941_1002312_pt1 | contig 10813 bp, 8 predicted proteins | sample ThiBiot_300_plan_FD_183945 | JGI IMG/M metagenome (GOLD analysis project Ga0209941, IMG submission 183945) | Wastewater bioreactor microbial communities from Cape Town, South Africa - Thiocy_solids_1 (SPAdes) | ecosystem: Engineered > Bioremediation > Thiocyanate > Unclassified | place: South... | reverse complement strand
GGTCGATTTCGACGGTGTTGCCGTAGCCGCTGCGGGTGCCGGCATAGCTGACCACGCCGTCGGCCACCGCCAGCACCGGGTCGCCGATGCTGGCCTGGAAGTCGATGCCCTTGTGGAACTGGCTGCCGCCGCCGAACGGGTCGGCGCGGCCGCCGAAGCCCGAAGTCACGAAGCTGCCGGCGATCGGCTCGCGCGAGGGCAGCGTGCTCCGATCCAGCTCGCGATTGAACAGCAGCGTCTCCAGCACCGACAACTGGATGCCGGCCCGGCGGTAATCGCTCTCCAGCGCGACCAGGCGCGCGCGCAGTTCGGCCGGCGGCATGTCGCGGGTGATCCCGCCGCCGCCCTGCCCGACCGGCTTCTCGAAGTCGAATTCGCCGTCCTGCAGCTGGCCGGCGCGGGTCAGGCGGCTGCCCAGGGCATTCAGCCGGTTGGCCTGCGCCTGCAGTTCAGCCAGCCGCGCGGCCAGGGCGTTGATGTCGCGCTGGGCATCGCGACGGACTTTCTCAAGTTCGGCCTGGCGCGCCGCGTCGGCCGCCTGCAACGCTTCCACCTGGGCCATGCCGATCGCACTGCGCACGGCGGCGCCACACAGCATGCCCGCCCCCAGCAGCAGCGCCAGCGCCGCCCACGGCCTGCGCCGCGCCCATCGGCGCAAGTGCTGGGCCTGCGCGATGGCGCGCTGGCGGGTATCGTGTAGGTTGCTGCTTTCGATCATCCGTATGCCTGGTTCTCGATCCAACCCCGACGGGGGCCGTGCCGCCGCCAGCCCGCGCGCGGCGCTGGACGCGCTGCTCGCCGGTTCGGCCGGTGGCACCCTGCGCCGGGCCCAGTGGCTCGACGCGATGGACCGGTTGCTGCGGCCCCACCTGCCGGCGGGGCTGGGGGCGCATGCGCGCCTGGCCAACGTCCGCGGGGACAAGCTGGTGTTCGTCGTCGACTCGCCGGTATGGCATGCCAGGTTGCGGCTTGCCGCGCCCGCGCTGATCGACGCCGCCCGCTCCATCGGGCTCGAAGTGAACGACGTGGGTGTCAGGACGACCACCGCACCGCTGCGGCCGCTACCGCCGGCCGCCGCACGCCACGCTCCGATGTCGGCCGCCGCCCGTGCAGGACTGGAGACGGCCTTGGCGATGCTGCGGCCGGAGGCGACGGAACACGCCGCGGACGACCGCAAGGCGGGGACGAGGCGGGCACCGAGGCCCCCCGCCGAACCGGCCGAGGGCGCATCCTAGCCGCGCGGGCCCCCGGTTTTGTTAAGAAATCGATGTTGGAGCGGCGGATTCCGTGAGCATGGTCACGGTTTCTGCCCAGGATCAGACCGCCGGCAATGCGATCCCGTAACCCAGCTGGGGAGCCTGGTCCGCCTCCGCGAAGCTGACTTCTTCCCAAGCTTCGGCATCGGCCAGCAGCGCGCGCACCAGCTTGTTGTTCAGCGCATGCCCGGACTTGAAGCCCTCGTAGGCGCCGAGGATGGCGTGGCCGGCCAGGTACAGGTCGCCGACCGCGTCCAGGATCTTGTGGCGGACGAATTCGTCCGCGTAGCGCAGGCCGTCCTCGTTCAGGACGCGGAAATCGTCGAGGACGATGGCGTTGTCCATCGAGCCGCCGAGGCCGAGGTTGCGGTCGCGCATGTACTCGAGGTCGCGCATGAAGCCGAAGGTGCGGGCGCGGCTGACTTCCTTGATGTAGGCGCTGGTGGAGAAGTCCACTTCGACCCGCGACAGGGCATCCGGGATCGCGGGATGGTCGAACTTCACCGTGAAGCCCAGACGGAAGCCGTCGTGCGGGTCGAAACGCGCGATCTTGTCGCCATCGCGCACTTCCACCGGCTTGAGGATGCGGATCAGCCGCTTGGCCGCGTGCTGTTCGACGATGCCGGCCGACTCCAGCAGGAACACGAACGGTCCGGCGGAGCCGTCCATGATCGGCACTTCCGGCGCGCTCAGCTCGACATAGGCGTTGTCGATGCCCAGGCCGGCCAGCGCCGACATCAGGTGTTCGACCGTCTGCACCTTGGCGCCATCGCGGCTCAGCCCGGTGCAGAGGGTGGTTTCGGTGACCAGCGCCGCGGCGGCGGGCATCTCCACCACCGGCTCCAGGTCGATGCGGCGGAACACGATGCCAGTATCGACCGGCGCCGGCCGCAGGGTCAGGAAGACCTTCTCCCCGCCATGCAGACCCACGCCGGTGGCGCGGATCACGTTCTTGAGGGTGCGTTGGCGGAGCATCGGTTCAGATTATCACGCGACTTGCTGAACCCTGACGTAAAAATCGCAACGCCAAATGGACGCAAAGCTCCCTTGCAGGAGCGCACGGAAAGGGCGCGAACGCTTTCGCAGGATCACGCACAGAGCATCGCGCCCCTGCGGTGCTCCTACCGGAAGAGCAGCGCGGGATACGAAGCAGCACGCTTCATGAAACAGATGGGGCTGGCCAGCAGTGGGCCTGCAACGAAAAGGCGCGCCGGGCGGACGACCCGGCGCGCGATGGGACACGGATAGCGCCCCCCTTTCGCCGGGGGCGAAGAGAGGGTTCGGGAGGCCCCGCCCCTGCTGGCGCGAAGCGCTCCCTCCCGGCCTCCCCTTCCCTTGCGCAAAAGCGGGAGGCGTCGGAACTTCCCCTTGCCACGCGGCCAAGGGAGCCGGACGATCAGTCCGCCTGGTGGCGCAGGAACGCCGGGATGTCCAGGTAGTCGTCCTTCGGCAGCTCGGCGGCAACCGGGGCGGCTTCGGCGGCGTTGCGACGCAGGCCGCCGGCAAAGCCGACCGGCGCGGCCGGGGTATAGCCATCGGCGATCGCGTCGATCGGCAGCCCGGTGGTGCCATCGCGCTTCACCTGCGTGTTGATCAGCTGCACGTGCGGGCGACGCTGCGGTTCCTGTGCGGTTTCGAAGCGCACCTCGCGGCGGTCGCTCCCGGTCGTCGGCTGGCGCAGGCCGACGGTGGCGCGGCTGAGGCCGGTGGCGACCACGGTGACGCGCACTTCGTCCTGCATGTCCGGGTCGAGCACGGTGCCGATGACCACGGTGGCGTCCTCGGCGGCGAACTGCTCGACGGTGCGGCCAACTTCGTCGAACTCGGCCATGGTGAAGTCCGGGCCGGCGGTGATGTTGACCAGGATGCCGTTGGCGCCGGACAGGTTGACGTCGTCGAGCAGCGGGTTCTGGATGGCGGCCTCGGCGGCGGCCTGCGCGCGGTCGTCGCCGCGGGCGCTGCCGGTGCCCATCATCGCCAGGCCCATCTCGCTCATGACGGTGCGGACGTCGGCGAAGTCGACGTTGATCAGGCCCGGGCGCACGATCAGGTCGGCGATGCCCTGCACCGCGCCCAGCAGCACGTCGTTGGCGGCGCGGAAGGCCTGGATCATGGTGGCGTTGCGGCCGAGCACGGTGATCAGCTTCTCGTTCGGGATGGTGATCAGCGAGTCGCAGTGCTGGCTCAGCTCCTCGATGCCCTTGGCGGCCACCTGCATGCGACGGCGGCCTTCGAACGGGAACGGCTTGGTGACCACGGCCACGGTCAGGATGCCCATTTCCTTGGCCAGCTGCGCCACCACCGGCGCCGCGCCGGTACCGGTGCCGCCGCCCATGCCCGCGGTGATGAACACCATGTCGGCGCCCTGCAGGGCCTCGATGATGGCTTCACGGTCCTCCAGCGCGGCCTGGCGGCCGACTTCCGGATTGGCGCCGGCGCCCAGGCCCTTGGTGACGTTGCCGCCGAGGGTGAGCTGCTGCGACGCGCCGCAGTTCTTGATCGCCTGCGAGTCGGTGTTGGCGGTGATGAACTCCACGCCCTCGACGCTGCTGTTGACCATGTGCGCGACCGCGTTGCCGCCGCCGCCGCCGACGCCGAAGACCTTGATGACCGCGTTGGGTGCCACCTGCTGGATCAGTTCGAAATGTGCCATGTCCGTGTCCTGTCGTTGTGGCCGGGATCGGAGGGGTGAAACCCCGCCCTCGCCGGCTTGTTATTGGGTTGTGTCCTGCGCTTGCCGCCCTACCGCCCTACCGCCTTGCCTGCCTTTCCCTGCCTGTCCCTGCCTGCCCGCCTGTTGCTGCCGCTGCCGCTCAGAACGCGCCGCGGAACCACTTCACCGCCTTGCCCAGCACGCCGCCGACCTTGCTGCTGGGCAGCGTCGGCCGCTTCGGGTGTTCCATCTGCGCGCCCATCAGCAGCAGGCCCACGCCGGTGGCATGCACCGGGTTGCCCACTACCTCGCCGAGCCCGGTGACGTGCTGCGGGATGCCGATCCGCACCGGCATCTGCAGCATTTCCTCGGCCAGCTCGACCACGCCTTCCATCTTCGAAGCGCCGCCGGTCAGCACCATGCCGGCGCGAACCCGCTGCTCGAAGCCCGAGCGGCGCAGTTCCGCCTGCACCATCTCGAAGATCTCCTCGTAGCGCGCCTGCACCGCCTGCGCCAGCGCGTGCCGCGGCAGCCGCCGCGGCGGGCGGTCGCCGACGCTTTCCACCTGGATGCTCTCCTCGGCCCGCGCCAGCTGCGCCAGCGCGCAGGCGTACTTCACCTTGATGTCCTCGGCGTGCGGCGTGGGCGTGCGCAGCATGTGCGCGATGTCCTCGGTGACCTTGTCGCCGGCCACCGGCAGGTTGGCGGTATGGCAGATCGCGCCCTGCATGAACACCGCGATGTCGGTGGTGCCCGCGCCCATGTCGACCAGCACCACGCCCAGCTCGCGCTCGTCCGGGGTCAGCACCGCGGTGCTGGAGGCCAGCGACGACAGGATCAGATCGTCCACCTGCAGGCCGCAGCGCTGCACGCACTTGCTGATGTTCTGCGCCGCCGACTGCGCGCAGGTGACCAGGTGCGCATGCACTTCCAGGCGCACGCCGGTCATCCCCACCGGGTTGCGGATGCCTTCCTGCGAATCGTCCAGCACGTATTCGCGCGGGATCGCGTGGAGGATCCGCTGGTCCGCCGGGATCGCCACTGCCTTGGCGGCGTCCAGCACGCGGTCGAGGTCGCCGTAGGTCACCTCGCCGTCGCGGATCGGCACGATCCCGGGCGAGTTCTTGCACTGCACGTGGTTGCCGGAGATCGAGGCGTACACGCTGCTGACCTCGCAACCGGCCATCAGCTCGGCTTCCTCCACCGCGCGCTGGATCGACTGCACGGTGGAATCGATGTCCACCACGACGCCGCGGCGCAGCCCGCGCGATTCGTGGGAACCAATACCGATCACCTCGATGGGTTCGCCCGGGGCGTATTCGCCGACCAGCGCGGTGACCTTGGAGGTGCCGATATCGAGGCCGACGATCAGGGACTTGTCGCCTTTGCGGTTCATGTATTGCTGCCGTGGTTCGTGGAATTCGGTTCGGCCTTCGCCCAGGTCAGGGCGAAGCCGTTGGTGTAGCGGAGGTCGGCGCGCACCAGACGACGGTGCGGGTTCTGCGCGGCCAGCTGCGGCAGCATCGGCGCGAACCGCGCCAGCCGCGCGCCGGGGTCGCTGCGGCCCAGCACCACGCGGGTGCCGTCGCGCAGGGTGATCGACCAGCTGCCGCGGCGGTCCAGCGCCACGCCCAGCACGCCGCCAGCGTCGGCCAGCTGCTCGCGCGCCTGGTTGTACAGCGCCACCACCTCGGGCACCCGGCCTTCCGGGCCGTCCAGCAGCGGCAGCCCGGCCGGCGCCTGCAGCTTGCCGACCGGGAACAGGCGGCCATGCTCGGACAGCAGCTGCTGCTCGCCCCAGCGCGCGAACGGGCGATGCTCGACGATCCGCACCTCCAGCACGTCCGGCCAGTGCTTGCGCACCTCCGCGCGCTCGACCCACGGCAGCGCGTCCACGGTGCGCTGGATCGCGCCCAGATCCACCGCGAAGAAGCCGCGCCGCGCATGCGGCAGCACCGCCGCCTGCAGCTGCGCGCGGTCGACGCGCGCCAGTGCGCCCTGCACGCGCAGGGTGCGCAGCGGCCAGTGCTCGCCGCCCATCCAGCCCTCGACCACGGCCACCACCGGCAGCGCCAGCAGCGCCAGCGCAAGCAGCCAGGCCAGCGAGCGCAGGACGGGCTTCACAGCGTCTGCTCCAGGATCCGCCAGCACAGCTCCTCGAACGACACGCCCAGCTGGCGCGCCGCCTTCGGCACCAGCGAGTGGCTGGTCATGCCCGGGGCGGTGTTCACTTCCAGCAACAGCAGCCGGCCGCTGGCGCGGTCGCGCATCACGTCGATGCGACCCCAGCCGCTGCAGCCGGCGGCGCGGAACGCATCCAGCGCCAGCGCGCGGATCGCGGCCTCGTCGCCGCCCTCCAGACCGGGACACAGGTACTGGGTGTCCTCGGCGATGTACTTGGCGTTGTAGTCGTACCACTCACCTTTGGGCACGATCCGGATCGATGGCAGCGCGACTTCGCCCAGCACGCCGACGGTCAGCTCGTCGCCCACCACCATCTGCTCCATCAGCATTTCGCCGCCGTAACCGCGCGCGACCTCGATCGCGGCGTCGATGTCGGCTTCGGCCAGCACCCGCGCCACGCCCACGCTGCTGCCCTCGCTGGACGGCTTCACGAACACCGGCAGGCCCAGTTCCAGCGCGGCCGCGCGCAGGTCGGCGCCGGGCGCCAGGCGGACGAACTTCGGCGTCGGCAGGCCGGCGCTGATCCACACCTGCTTGGTGCGGATCTTGTCCATGGTCAGCGCGCTGCCCAGCACGCCGGAGCCGGTGCAGGGCACCTCGAAGCCCTGCAGCAGGCCCTGCAGCACGCCGTTCTCGCCATCGCCGCCGTGCAGGATGTTGAACACCCGGTCGAACCTGCCGTGCACCAGCGCATCGACCAGCGCCGGAATGCCGTCCACCGCGTGGGCGTCGACGCCGCGCGAGCGCAGCGCCTCCAGCACGTTGCGGCCGGAGTCCAGCGAGACTTCGCGCTCGCTGCTGCTGCCGCCCATCAGCACGGCGACACGGCCGAACGCGGCCGGGTCGGTGCAGCGCAGCGGGGCGAATGCGGAGGCGCTCATGCGGGTTCTCCCTGCGCAGGTTGCGGCTGCAGGCCATCGCGGGCGATCTGTTGCGCGGCGGCGCCGATGTCGCCGGCGCCCATCAACAGCAGCAGGTCGCCATCGCGCAGTACGCCGGGCAGCACGCCGGCCAGTTCGGCGGCGCCGCCCACGACCACCGGCTCGACCCGGCCGCGGGTGCGGATCGAACGCGCCAGCGCGCTGGCGTCGGCGCCGGCAATCGGCGCTTCGCCGGCCGGGTACACCTCGGTCAGCAGCAGCGCGTCCACGCCGGACAGCACCGCCGCGAACTCGTCGAACAGGTCGCGGGTGCGGGTATAGCGGTGCGGCTGGAACGCCACCACCAGGCGCTTTTCCGGCCAGCCGCCGCGGGCCGCCGCGAACACCGCGGCCAGCTCCTTCGGGTGGTGGCCATAGTCGTCCACCAGCGCCACCTCGCCACCGCCTTCCAGCTGCAGCGTGGCCAGCTGGTTGAAGCGGCGGCCGATGCCCTGGAAGCCCTCCAGCGCCTTGGCGATCGCCGCGTTCGGCACGCCCAGCTGCCAGCCGATGGCGGCGGCGGCCAGCGCGTTCTGCACGTTGTGGCGGCCCGGCAGGGCCAGCGTGCAGGCGGTGCGGCTGCCATCCGGCAGGCACAGGGTGAACTGCATGCGCGCGCCGTGCTGGCGCACGTCGGCGGCGCGCACGTCGGCCTCCGGCGCGAAGCCGTAGGTGACCACGTGGCGCGGGGTCCTGCGCGCCAGCTGCGCCACTTCCTCGTCGTCGATGCACAGCACCGCCAGGCCGTAGAACGGCAGCCGGTGCAGGAATTCGGAGAACGCCTGCTTGACCCGCTCGAAGTCGCCGCCGTAGTTCTCCAGGTGGTCGGCGTCGATGTTGGTGATGACCGCGACCACCGGGTTCAGGCGCAGGAAGCTGCCGTCGCTCTCGTCGGCCTCGGCCACCAGCCAGTCGCCGCCGCCGAGGCCGGCATTGGCGCCAGCGGCCAGCAGCTTGCCGCCGATCACGAAGGTCGGGTCCAGCCCGCCTTCGGCCAGCACGCTGGCGGTCAGCGAGGTGGTGGTGGTCTTGCCGTGGGTGCCGGCCACCGCCACCCCGCGCTTGAAGCGCATCAGCTCGGCCAGCATCTCCGCGCGCGGCACCACCGGGATGCGCTGCGCGCGCGCCTCCAGCAGCTCGGGGTTGTCCTCGCGGATCGCGCTGGACACCACCACGCAGTCGGCCTCCAGCACGTTGGCGGAGGCGTGGCCGCAATGGATGGCGATGCCCAGCGACGCCAGCCGCCTGGTCACCGCGTTGTCGGCGTTGTCGGAACCGCTGACCTGGTAGCCCAGCGTGCGCATCACCTCGGCGATGCCGCTCATGCCGACTCCGCCGATGCCGACGAAATGCACGCGCGGCAGCGCCTTGGCCGGGTCGTTGATCTGCCGCAGGTGCAGGCTGTGCGGGCTCATCGGGAAACCTCGTTGGAAATCGCGGCCAGCACCGCCTCGGCCACGCGCTGCGCGGCGTCGGGGCGGGCCAGGCCGCGCGCGGCCTGCGCCATCGCCAGGCGCTTGCCGGGATCATTGGAAAGATCGGCCAGCGCCTGCTGCAGGCGCGCGGCCAGTTGTTCGGATTGCGGCAGCAGCAGGGCAGCGCCGCGCTCCACCAGGTATTCGGCATTGCGGGTCTGGTGGTCGTCCACCGCCTGCGGGAACGGCACCAGCACGCTGCCGACGCCAACCGCGCACAGCTCGGCCAGGGTCAGCGCACCGGCACGGCACACCACCAGGTCGGCCCAGGCGTACGCGGCCGCCATGTCGCCGATGAAGGGCTCCACGCGAGCTTCGACGCCGGCATCGGCATAGGCCTTGCGCGCGGCGTCGAGCATCTTCTCGCCGGCCTGATGGACGACTTCCACCGGCTGGCCCAACGCGGCCACCGCGCGCGGCACCGCCTCGTTCAGCGCACGCGCGCCCTGGCTGCCGCCCAGCACCAGCAGGCGCAGCGGTCCGGCGTGGCCGAAGTCGCGCTGCTCGGGCGGCGCAACCGCGGCGATCTCCGCCCGCACCGGGTTGCCGACGTGGACTTCCTTCGCGAAGGTCTGCGGGAAGCCGACCAGCACCTGCCGGGCCACCTTCGCCAGCGCCTTGTTGGTCATGCCGGCGGCGCGGTTCTGCTCGTGCACCAGCAGCGGGATGCCGGCCAGCTTTGCCGCGATCCCGCCCGGGCCGGCCGCATAGCCGCCGAAGCTGATCACCGCATCCGGCCGGCGCGCCCGCAGCACGCCAGCGGCCGCCCGCACCGCCGCCAGGATCCGCAGCGGCGCCGCCAGCAGGGTGGCGATGCCCTTGCCGCGCACGCCCTTGACCGCGATGGTGTCGATGGCAATGCCCTGCGGCGGCACCAGCCGGGTTTCCATGCCGCCCTCGGCGCCCAGCCAGCACACCTCGGCGCCGCGCTCGCGCAGCGCGCGGGCGACCGCGAGGCCGGGGAAGATGTGGCCGCCGGTACCGCCGGCCATCACCATCACGAGGGGCGACTGCGCGCTCAACGGGCCCTCCGCAATGCGGCCAGCGCGGCCGATTCGGTGGACGGCCGGCCAAGGCCGGGCTCGATCCGCTGGCGCAGGCGGCTGGTGCCGCGGTTGCCGGCATCGGCCGGCAGCGGCGGCTGCGCAGCCACCGGCGGAGTGCCTACCGCCGCACCCGCACCCACCGCACGGCGGCGCGCCACCTGGCGGGCGGCGCGCTCGTACTCCCAGGACACCCGCAGCAGCAGGCCCAGCGCGGCGCAGGTCATCAGCACCGAAGAGCCGCCGGACGACACCAGCGGCAGGGTCAGGCCCTTGGTCGGCAGCAGGCCGAGGTTGACGCCGATCGAGACGAAGCTCTGCAGCGCCATCCACAGCGCGATGCCGAACGCGATGTAGCCGGAGAAGTGGCGGCGCATCTCCACGCATTGCATGCCCAGCCAGAACGCGCGACCGGCCAGCAGCGCGTAAAGGCCCACCACCATGCACACGCCGACGAAGCCCAGTTCCTCGGCGATCACCGCCATGATGAAGTCGGTATGCGCTTCCGGCAGGTAGGACAGCTTCTGCACCGAGGCGCCGAGGCCGACCCCGAACCATTCGCCGCGGCCCACCGCCATCAGCGCGTTGGTCAGCTGGTAGCCGCTGTCGAACGGGTCCGCCCACGGATCGAGGAAGGTGGTCAGGCGGCGCATGCGGTAGGGCTCGGCGATCGCGATCACCGCCAGCACCGGCAGCCCGACCAGCACCGGCCCGAACATCCGCGGCATGTTGACGCCGCCCAGCACCAGCATGCCGGCGGTGATCGCCAGCAGCAGCGAGGACGAGCCGAAGTCCGGCTGCAGCAGCAGCAGCCCGACCAGCAGCACCGCCACCCCCAGCGGCTTGAGCATGGCCGGCCAGGTGGCCGCCACGTCCTCGCTGTAGCGCTTGAGGTAGCTGGCCAGCCAGACGATGTAGAGCAGCTTGACCGCCTCGACCGCCTGGAAATTGGACACGCCGAGGTTGAGCCAGCGCCGGGCGCCGTTCACGGTCACGCCGATGCCGGGGATGAACACCAGCCCCAGCAGGACGATGCAGGCCAGCAGCAGCCACTGCGCGTGCTTCTCGACGGTCTTCAGCTCGGTGCGCATCACCAGCACCGCCAGGCCCAGGCCGACCGCCAGGAACATCAGATGGCGGCTGAGGAAATACCACGGCCCGGCGTCCACGCCGCCGCCGGCGATCGCCGCCGAGCCCACCATCACCACGCCCAGGCAGGCCAGCGCGATCGAGGCGCCCAGCAGCCACGGGTCGAAGCGCCCGCCGATCTCGTCGAGGCGGG
>Ga0209941_1002310_pt1 | contig 10821 bp, 9 predicted proteins | sample ThiBiot_300_plan_FD_183945 | JGI IMG/M metagenome (GOLD analysis project Ga0209941, IMG submission 183945) | Wastewater bioreactor microbial communities from Cape Town, South Africa - Thiocy_solids_1 (SPAdes) | ecosystem: Engineered > Bioremediation > Thiocyanate > Unclassified | place: South... | reverse complement strand
AGTATATACACCAACAATGCCTAGCCTCAGTAACTATAGCAAGGTGTATCCTCCGTCCACAACTAGGTCGAGTCCGGTGGCATAGGTGGACGCATCGCTCGCTAAGAAGAGGTACGATCCCCATAACTCCTTAGGGTCTGCTTCTCTGCCCATTGGAATTAATTGTAACCACTTGTTTCTTCTTTCTGGGTCAAACTCAGCTGTTAACTCAGTCATAATGTACCCTGGAGACACAGAATTGACTCTAGCAAAACTACTCCATTCTACGGCTAATGACTTAGAGAATTGAATAGTAGCGGCCTTGACGGCGTTGTATGGGGCTTGACGTTGGGGCACATTGACAATTTGACCAGAAATTGATGCTGTGATGATCATACTAGACTTCTTACCGGTCTCTTCAAACTTCTTCTTGAACAATGGACCGATCAATTTGGCCGAATAATACACTGCGTCCAAGTTGGTGTCGACCTGCTTTCTCCACGCCAGGTGGTCTTTGTTCTCTTCACCTTCTATAATACCACCAGCAGTCCATGCAACTCCGGCATTGGCCACAAAAACATCAATGGTGCCGAAATCCTTCACCTGTTGTTCAATGCTTTGTTTGACACTGTCGAAGTCGGTGATATCACATTTGTAGGCCTTGACCTTAACGTTGTATTTTCTGGCAAGATCAGCAGCTATTTCGTCAGCAGGCTTGGAATTGTACCAAATAGCAACGTCGGCACCAGCCTGGCAGAACGCTTCAGCAACAGAGAGCCCTATACCTCTCGACGACCCGGTGACAGATGCCACCTTGCCTTTTAGTGAGAACATGTCCAAGACATTGGTGGGTAATTGTGGCATTGATGTGGGCAAAGGGCCCAACGATTCGTTGACGTAGGAAGTGACACGAGACATGAAAAACTATTGAATTAGATAGTTGATAATCGTGGATGTCGATGGGAGTCCGCCTGGTTTTATAGGGAACAATCAAAGTTCCCGCTTCGGTTACGTCATTGGTCGGAGTCGAACTTCGGTGGTAGGACGGCTCAGATCCTTTTGGGCTTGCGTCAATTATTATTGCTGGATCTTTCTGGTTCTGCGTGGTGCATTTGTTGATACAACGCTCGCTAATTATGATTCGTTAGCCACGTCTTGTTTATCAACTCCTTATTGTCTCACCTATGTTGGCTTGTTCATAGAGTATGCAATCCCACATTTGGATACAGCTATTTACTAAGCGGTACTCGTCGGACTTACTAAGGACAAGCCATATAACGTTGCTTACAGCAATCATACTGCGTGAACCAAGTCCGATTATCGTCATTGCCGGCCAACTGAGCTGCTGTAGATAGCCAATGTTGCTACATTAAACAAGGACGTGTGGTGGGAGCCACTGGTAGGGTACGCACGGTGTGTACACAAGCCATGGCTGCGTACATTACACATACGTGTACATAACTCACAATTACGTATATTAAATGCCGACTGCATAAACCAATTAAGATAGTTTAAAGTTTTATAACAAGTATTGTATATGAATGACGTCTAGAATGTATGTTGGGCTAGACGGCACAGTATCCCCCATCGACCTTGATATCAGTCCCGGTGGTGTAGGTAGAGGCATCCGATGCCAAGTACAAGTAAGCACCGCATAATTCCCTTGGGTGGCCCTGTCTGCCCTTTGGAATCATGGAATACCATTTTTGCTTCATGTCCTCGGCGATAAAGTCCGATAATTCGGTACCAATGTAGCCCGGGGACACGGTATTAACTCTAGCCCATGGCCATTCGATGGCCAAAGATCTTCCTAAATGAACTACTCCGGCTTTGGCGGTGTTGTAAGCAGCTTGGAGTTGAGGAATGTTGACGATGTGGCCGGACATCGACGCAGTCATGACTAACGACCCGTACTGTTGTTTCTTGAAAATTTGACCAATGATCTTGGCACAGTAATACACACCGTTCAAGTCTACGTTCATGACATTGTGCCAGTCGTCATCGGTAGGCGGATCAATTAATGCTCCTGATGTCCAGGCAATACCAGCGTTAGCTACGAAAACGTCAATAGTACCGAAGCTTTCGTAGATTGTGTTAATGGTGTCGTAGACCTGTTGGTTGGATCTAACGTCACAACTGTAGTAGGTGATTTCGGAGTTGGGGAATCTTTTTTTCAACTTATCAATACCCTCATCGTTCTTGTCGTAGTCCATGATGGCCAACTTAGACAACCCGGCCTGCAAGTATGCCTCACTCACGACATATCCAATACCACGAGCACCTCCAGTGATGATTGCGTTCTTACCTGTCAACAAGAACAAGTTTAAGATATTGCTGTCCAACTGAGGATAAGGCTTTGGTAAGCCAGTTGAGGAAACGGTCTCAGTGGATTCAATTTTAGTGACGGATTCGACGGTCATAGGAGTGGATGCTGATAGAATCAAACTTATTCGAGTTCATTACACTGGTATTTATATATGGAGTTGCAAAATATTCTGACACAAACACAAATGTGTAGTTTTTCCGATAATTTATCAGTTCCTCCACTATCATCAACCATTAACCCCCGATCCTCCAAAATTTTCCCGATAATGGTGCTGTTTGACCGACGACCTGCCTTATTCTCCCTATCCTTCCTGTACGAGTCCCATATACACTTCCCCATAATGCATCTTCTCATTTACCACACCTTGTTTATGGTTCATGGGGTTCATTTCTTATCTCGGTCCGGTATATAGACCAAGTTCACATTGAGTTCTTCCGAGAAACTGGAGCTTTCATGTCATCTCTCAGGGTGAAACGCGCGATGTTCGGTAAAATTGTAGGTGAATTTCGGTATAACCCCAGAAAACTGTCTACTATGCCGTTCAACTGTGTCACACCCGATGAGCACGGAAAAAGAAACGGTGCCCCCATCTCATCCCACATGTAATGATTAAGAAATGTCATTTCTGGTACATGACCAAGCCCGGGCAAGTGATGGACGCCTTGGATCTGACAATGGGTGCAAATTACTTACCTAGCTATTTTTTGTCTCCCACTAGTCGATGCTTATTCCGTTCTATCCTGGTGTTACTTAGACTGGATACGATTGTCTAGATTTTTGGCGCGTCCTGTAGTGTTGTGTAACGGCGTCTGATGTCTGTGAATGTATTCTATGGAGTACAATTTCTTTTTAGCGTAAAGTGCACAATAAACCCTCTGCGGAAATCACTTCCATAATAGGTAGTATTACACAACTTGTATTCTAGGAGTTCGAACATCTATGTCAATACACACCGCCAGGTCGTCATACATTGAACATCATAGAAATCCTACTTCCAATTGTAGCAGCGAGATTAGCATTGAAGAGTAACTGTATCATGTCCCGCTAACCGAATTTATTGATAATTCTGTACGACCGATTCAACTATTCTACTGCTTTGTTCCATACAACCACCTTTACTTAGTTTTTGCACCCAGTCATCTTTGGTTGGATAATGTTAGTATCACACTTCTCGAGAATATTTGCCAAATTACTGACATCATTGGCATTTCAACCGCTCTTGCTATTGTGCATCTTCACTATATTCACCATCGACCTCACTTGCGTCAACATCGCCCTGGAGATTACAAGGTCAACTGTGACATCGCCGATTCCGTTATACAACCCGGCATAGGTAAAGACCATTCTCTATTCTTTGGCGCTGCAGAATTGTTTGGTGCTAATGCAACCAGTGTGAACCAACTAACAAGGCTACATTCCTCATCGCATCCTCAATAGAATCACTACAACTAATATTGGGTACTGTGTGGTCAGCCTCTCTCTTTACGCAAATCTTGTACAATGCATAAAATGAGTATGTAGTCTTCATCGTACAGTAGGATACCATCCCCCATGATGTAGCCTGATTCGATTTTGTTGTTTGATAACATACAATGTTTAAATAATGGTTAGCCTCTCCTATCTCGTTTTTCTAAATGGTTTATTGATCGATCTGTAAAAAAGGCTTGGGTTCCTAAGGAGTAGTATGTTTCGCTTATTCCTGTAGTCTGTAAAAATTTTCTAGGTATACATTGTATATAGATGTTAAATTACTTTTCTCGATTCCATCGCAATGTCACAGTTTGGTGTGATAGCATGGAAATTTCTTGTAGCAGTTACCTGAATGCAAATAGCCTCGACCCTAAAAATGCCAGACGGTAGTCAAGATTAGTTAAAATTAGTAATGTTGATGAGGGTGTAAGATTGTACTGGTTTGCAGGAAGATTATACCGGGCCAAGCAGGGTTAATGATTGAACAACGTCTTGTGACCAGTGACATAGGTCGCAATACTTGGCCATTCACTTGTAGATGTGTAAATGTTAGCTGAAGCAGTTTTGTCCACGTAGTGGTGTTCAAAAGCGGCGCAACAATGCCTGTACTCTTGCGACCGAATGATGTAAACCAACGTTACAAAATCCAGCATAATAAATTCAACATCAGCCATTACAGCGATGTCCTATAAAGATAAATCAAAAAGAGAAATTACATACTGCAATCGATTGTTGCAGGTAGCGATGAAAAACCCATAAACGATTCCATCTACAAAGCGTTTATTGCTTCAGAGCACAGTATTTTGCAAGGCTGCCAAAATGCTGCAAGCAAAATGTAGCAGGTATCGATTCCTTGTTGTCTGTAGAACCACAATTTTCCAATAGAACACCCCTTGAGTAGTTCATTTCAATGTCTGTCGTGAATGCTACGAAGTCCACATCTTTCATAACAGGGCAGGGCCACTGATTCCCTAGGAAATCGTTCAAATAGAACAACATACATGTGGTGATGTCAGTATGCATTAATTCTATGGACAATCGTATTAGGAGGTTAACTTTAATAGTACCAATATTATGCCTTTTCTTGCTGAAGACATTTAAGTTCAGATACGGTCCGATCTGTTTAACACTAATTATTAAAAGTAAACATTAAAAACATTCCATTTAGTATGTGCTAAAATAATAGGGTAAAGACGTGGGTAATAATGGGTAAGCTAGTATCATTTTATCCAAAGTTTCATTTTTTCGAGCAAAAATGTACATAGTCTTCAAACTGGTGTCAAAGTTATTTGCAGAGTATGTTGCCATGATTAAATTCAGAGAAGATATGGAAAAGGTACCTTAGGTAGTAGCAAATGCCATCAGATTTATAGTCCAACACTCCCATTCAATTCTCCAGTGCCGTCAGGTCAGTATAGCTTTTAAATCTAGCTTTTGGAAAAGACCCTTAGGTTATTTTTTATGCAAAATTCGATTTCCTGTTAGCAGATTATGAACTGATTTAGGTACCCTATTCCACGATATCTTAACTGTTAGCCCAGTAACACTTAGGTCTTGGTTAATTGTGTCCTACGTGGAATATAAAGTTAATATTCATTAGACTCCACTTTTCAGTGGGATAGCGATCATGGTCTGATACTTTTATTGTGTTCCCTTCTTCTAACAATTAATCGGTGACATTTACTGTTTAATGATAGATATTTTGATTAACAATTAAAACCCTTAATGTGTGTTGATTTGTTTCCATATGATTTATAATCAAAACTTCAACAATGATCACTACAAGAGTCTCTAGATGAAATACAGGTGGTCTGAAATTCATTGATGATACTTTGACATCAAACAGATATCGTACCCGCGTATATGATGTATTAAACTAACCAACTGTCTAATAAACACAGTTGGATGTTGCTTTTATGTGCCACGCATTTTTGTAAAGTATTGCGACAATTGTATCAAGGATCGTCAGGCAGTTAGGGGCCGTATTATCGGGCTATGGTCTTCAGCTTCTTCCCCAACCAATTAATGAGCTATATCAGCATTGCAGAATTAGAAATGATATGTAAAATTGGGTTTACAACCTGCTTCATGTACATGTATGTTGCAATTTATTTTTTACCTGATCATTTTATTTGTGGACCCTTTTTATGTACACTTAAAGGGTAAATTCAAGAATTGGTAGTAATAGTTTGAATTGTGGGCTATATTATTGTATTAATTACTTTGTGACTCTCAAAAGACCTTGAACAGTCGTAAATATTAAACTTCTGGTTCCAATTCTTGGTATCTTGTTCCACTCATATGTAGTTCGCGCTTCGTATCGATTGTAGTATGCTCGAATTTCCCGTATTTGCCCCTGGATCCATTGGAACCATTGGTATAAAGTTAGAGACTGATTGTATTTCTTATTGTATTTGACATTTTGTTTCACTGGTTCTTAGGTATTAAAAAAGCCTACAGAAAAATAAGCTCAAGAATTGGCAAGAAGTCAAAGAGCAACATATTAAAATTGAGATACATATTTTGCTCTCACGGTGTTGTTTTTAGGTACCCTCATCTCCATTAAATGCTGATATAAGGTGTGCATCGATTGGATCGTACAACAGTAATCAAGATAGTTCGAGATATTGAAAACGATATATTGGACCATTTTCACAGTTTGATTTGACCAAAGCAGTGACAAATCCACTAGCTGGAGGGAGATGAAAATTTTGCACGCATCTTCATTGTGTCATTATAGACATGGAAATTCCACTGGCTGGCAATTGATGGCGGCATTGCATTCCAGTAAAAGACAAACAGAGGGTCAACGAAACCGGTAATTTCCTCGATCCGCTAAACGAAATAATATAGTGACTCATTGTTACCAAGGATACAAGGAGTAGCGGTGTCTACTGATGTTGTTGCTGGTAGCACGAAGTCAGCAAGCTGTCGAACATCCTCTGAACAGTGCAATCAATGTACTATGCCCATCTCTGTTTGTGCTCCCCACACTATGAATCTGGGGAACAAAGAAAACACCAGCAAGAAATATTCATTGGGCTCACTGCCCATCTCTGATATCGTGTGGAATAACAACCCCCTGTCATTAAAAACCATTTCTTCAATCCATTTTGGTACCTGAAACGACGATTCCAGCTGCCTAAACGTACCATGAAATGTAACCTCAAACCCAACAGAAATAGCCCTACACCTTCCGCCTTTGATATCTACACCGCGGCATCATCTCTCTATCAAAACTGCCTCAAAAACCCATTCTAGGGCATTTTCACATTCATCGTATTTACCTCTTCGCCTACAACCTCGCTTCCATCATTACCTACAACGTATGTGCCAGTCCCGGGACTCGAACTGCACCTTCCCGTATTTCATTTCTCGTTTTCACACCCCACGCACAACTCACATCGTTCATCCAGTGCTCCCATACCATTTCTACCGCGATTTCATTTCACCTACACATTTGTTTCTGTTATCGATAAGAAATCTCACAGAAATTTTTCATTTTTCACAAATTACCCATTTCATATCCATCACAAGTTATTGGCTCGGTAGTAAATTTATGACCACATCACTATGATTATCTCCAGATGTCGAATTGGCCAGCGGTTCTTGCTATGGGACTCGCTCCGAAAACTCCACTGCTCGTCCATACGTTCCCTCAACACCCCGCTACAAGAGTACGACGCCCAGGTGGAAAAGGGCAATTTGCGTGACGACCCGTACCAGCGGAAAATCATCACCAGTCTCTCGATCTTGAACGAGAATCTTGCCACATACCAGCCACCAGTGGTCGACACCCCCAGCATAAGCGACCTCAAGCCCAAGGTGGGGGTTTCCAAAATCTTTCTGGCATTTTTCAGTAACAAAAAGTCCAACGGATCGTCATTTCACACCCCGGAGGAAAACGCCATCAAGGGAATTTACCTCTATGGTGATGTAGGCTGCGGAAAAACAATGCTAATGGACCTATTTTACTCTACTGTTCCACCACATTTGACGAAAAAAAGGTACCACTTTCACCAGTTCATGCAGCATCTCCATAAACGGTCTCACCAGTTGAAAATGGAGTACAACCATATAGACTTGGACACGATTCCCATCTTGGCGGCGGAAATTTCCCAGTCGGCCACGGTGCTATGTTTTGACGAATTTCAAGTAACAGACGTAGCTGACGCAATGTTGTTGAGAAGCTTGCTCTCAAAGTTACTCTCGCCCGAGCACGGGGTTATATTGTTCGCTACGTCGAACAGAGCTCCCGACGACTTGTACTTGAACGGTATTCAGAGAGTGTCGTTCATTCCTTGTATCCAGCAGATCAAACGTCAATGTAGAGTTATATATTTGAACTCGCCCACGGACTACAGAAAGATCCCCAAACCGGTGAGCTCGGTGTATTACTTCCCCAAGCCCGGGGTCAAATGGAACTCGAAGGCCAACGCCGCCAATTGCAAGGCCCATGTCGACCTGTGGTACGAGTACTTTAACCGAGAAAACGATACCCAGCACGTCGACTACAACGCAGAATTGGAGGTGTGGGGACGGAAGTTGGTGGTGCCTAAATCGTCCAAGCCATGTGTTGCTCAGTATACGTTCTACGAGCTCTGTGGGTCTCCTAAATCGGCTGGTGATTACTTGACATTGGCTAATTCGTTCGAATCGTTTATAATTACCGACATTCCCTACCTCTCCATTAACGTCAGGGACCAAGTAAGACGGTTTATCACGTTTTTGGACGCAGTTTACGATGCCCACGGCAAGCTAGCGGTGACAGCAGCTGCTAACTTCAGAGATTTGTTTGTAGAACCAGAAGACATCGCCACGGGAAACTACCAATTGTTCAGAAAACAACAGGATATGGGCAAGGAAGTGTCTTTTGAGGACGATGAGTTGGTCACTAAGCACGGGTTCGATAAAGCTATCGCTAAGAAGGCTTCGATGTTCGCCAACGACGAGGAAAAATTTGCATTTGCCAGAGCACTTTCTAGATTAAGCCAGATGGCCACCACAGAATGGATCGAAAAGTCTCGACCCACCTACTAGATACAAAATTACACCTAGAATCGTTACACATTACCACTATATATTCTATAGACTATTTATTTGTATAATACACCACAAGATCACGAAAATTAGAGTTTTTTCCCTAGAAAAAGGTGCAGACAGCACTTCTGGCACTGGCTACAAGAATGACACCGTCAGAAATGTGATATTGTGCCCAGAATGTGTCTGTTTAGTGCCCCTGTTGTGGTGCTAGAATTTCTGTACAGTATTTGAAATTTCCATGTCTGAGAAATTTCATGAAATTTAAATCAGTAAACCAACAAGCACACCACCATCATGTCACAACTACCACAGACTCTTCACGATCTCTCTCATATTACTACGAAACCTCACTCGTTCAAGAAGAACCCACACAGAAAACCCCCAGTAAGAAGGTTTAAACCAGCTCGTCAAGTAATTTCTGATGAAGTGAAGTACTTACAGACTAAAACTCTCGAATTCGACACACCTACCTACAGTTCCATCAGTGCTCCGCCAAGTTTACTTCCACAGAAACACTACTGCGACATCACTGGGTTGCCGTCCAACTATAAATCGCCAGCTAACGGCTTGAGATTTCATAATGTCGAAATTTATCAAGAGGTAATAAAGAAGATAAGTCCTAGTGTGGACCAAGAGTACTTGGAGTTGAGAGGTGCAAACGTTATTTTGAAGTGATGCTGATTTTGTGGTCATTTAGACGATTTAGCTTACGATTTAGCTACAAATAGGTCCAATAAGCCTAAACAAGTGGACGGAACCAAGGTTCTCGTGTGTATACTGGATATGTATTGATATAGATTATTAGACACGACGTGACGGAAGTGATTTGGCGCCATTTTGGTGCCATGTAGACTATATATTTGCGTTCACTAACAGACCTAAACTTGTAGCTGGACTGTGAACCCTCGTATCTATACTATACTGTTCTCGAAAGTTTAGCCGGTACGTTCAAACCGTGAGATTGCGGTATCACAAATGCTCGGTGGACTGTTGTGGTTTTTTTGTTGATTTTGTCTCGCAACTAGTCTTGATTCGATTGAATCGTTCTAAAACAGCCACTTTTTGACGTAAAAACACACTTTAAAAGGCTCTTACGTCGACCTAATACTAGTTCCATTCCATTTAGCCACTATAGATGATATATTGTGGTCAAAAGTTGCCGATTGTAGCACATTGTCTTGCACACCGGCATCGTCCAAGTGGTTAAACTTCATGTTATTGAACGGATTACAAACACAGCGAACATAAGACTTATGGATAGAGCGAAATAATGAATTTAGCCCCTCCAATTCGTTAGTATTGGCTAAACCTACAATGATCTTGACCCCATTACTGGTCTCGTAACCAAACACTGATATATTGTCCTGAATGAACAAAAGAAGGTATACTGGTGGGTCCAGTGGTTTACTTCCCTGGGTTTCGTGGTACTGCTGCTGCTGTTCACGCAAGTTCAACGACGTAGGCGACGTTAAGATATCTAGACCCATGTGGCTAAGGAAATTGAACTTCAACAACGTGTTGGTCTGTGCTTCTTTTGCCAGTTCCAGGTCGCCAGCCGCATTCTCCACAAACGATTGGATGTACAACGGCTTGTCTTGTCGCGAAATCAACGATACAAACTGAATAGACATGGCTGTTGATGGTGAATAATTTGCACTGTTAGAGTAAATAGTTAAAGTCGAGGTCACGTGAAAATCTTGAATTTGGTGTTTTAGCTGAGAAGCAATGAGAGTGTCGTGGTAGGAAAGGGGAGCTGTGGCAGTGGATGGGCACTGTAGACAGAGGTGCTCGTAGATAAACTGTGCTAAGGGACTCGTTTCGGAACTGGTGTAGGTTCTACTGAATTATGATTAGCTAGCTAAAGAGAATCTTGACAAGTGCAGCAATTCTTGCAAAAAATTGCAAAAAGTCGCAAAACAAGGAAGGGAAAGGTCCCAGTGTGGCGCCAGTGTGACGCCAGCGCTGCCCAGAGCTGTCCAGCCTGTGGCCAACCTCCTTTCGTG
>Ga0209941_1002301_pt1 | contig 10860 bp, 8 predicted proteins | sample ThiBiot_300_plan_FD_183945 | JGI IMG/M metagenome (GOLD analysis project Ga0209941, IMG submission 183945) | Wastewater bioreactor microbial communities from Cape Town, South Africa - Thiocy_solids_1 (SPAdes) | ecosystem: Engineered > Bioremediation > Thiocyanate > Unclassified | place: South... | reverse complement strand
GCGGGTGCTGGAGCTGCGCCAGACGCTGACCCACAGCAGCGACTGGTGCACGCCTTCCGCGCTGTTCCTGGAACGTCTGTCGGAATACGAGGCCGAGTTCGGCGAACAGGTGTTCCGCGGCACCGCGGTGCAGATCTACAGCCGCGAGCCCTACCGCCGCATGGCGGCGATGATGCTGGCGCGGCTGGACGCCAACCTGTCCTACGTCCACCAGTGCCTGGCCGGCGTACCGAGCTTCACTTCGCACCTGGCATACGAGAACGCCACCGCCTTCCTCGCCGACCTCGGCCTGGTGCGCGACTCGCTGATCAGCCATGGCGACCGCATCGTTGCCATGCAGGACCTGCAGGCGCTGATCCGGCTGGTCGAAAGTTTCGGCTTTCACCTGCTGCAGCTCGACATCCGCCAGGAGTCGACCGTGCATACGCGCACGGTGGCTGCGCTATTGCAGCAGATCGACCCCGATTTCGATTACCTGGCTGCGGACGAGGCCGAGCGGCTGCAGCGCCTGGCTGCCTGGATCGGCCACATCGATCCGATCGAGGTGGACGACGGCGTGCTGGACGACGAGGCGCGCGAGGCGCTCGCGGTGTTCCGGCGCATGGTCAAGCTGCAGGCCGAAGTGGGCGACGAGGTCTTCGGCACCTACGTGATTTCGATGACGCACAGCGCGTCCCACGTGATGGAAGTGATGCTGCTGGCGCGGCTGGTGGGGCTGTGCGGCCACAACGGGTGCGTCTGGTTCTGCCGCATCCTGGTGGCGCCGCTGTTCGAGACGGTGGACGACCTGCAGCGCAGCCAGTCCATCCTCGACCAGTTGCTGTCGAACAAGGTCTACCGTGCGCTGGTCACCGCCAACGGCAACCACCAGGAAGTCATGCTGGGCTATTCGGACTCGTGCAAGGATGGCGGCATTCTGGCGTCGAACTGGAATCTGTATCAGGCGCAGCTATCGATCATCGCGCTGACCCGGCGCTACGGCGTCGAATGCCGGCTGTTCCATGGCCGCGGCGGCACGGTGGGACGCGGCGGCGGCCCCACCTACGATGCGATCCTGTCGCAGCCACCCGGCACGGTGAACGGCGAGATCAAGTTCACCGAACAGGGCGAGATGCTGTACTACAAGTACGGCAATCCCGAGACGGCCAACTACGAAATCGGCATGGGGGTGACCGGCCTGCTCAAGGCCAGCGCCACCGCGCTTGCGCACAGCGAAGTGCGTTATCCGGACGACTATCTCGACTGGATGCGCGACATCTCTGCGGCGGGCGAGACGGCTTACCGCGCGCTGATCGGCATGCCCGGCTTCATCGACTATTTCTACGAGAGCACGCCGGTCACCGAAATCGGCCTGCTCAACATCGGCAGCCGGCCGTCGCACCGCAAGAAGGCAGACCGCTCGCTGGGCTCGATCCGCGCCATTCCATGGGTATTCGGCTGGGCGCAGTCGCGCCATACGCTGCCCGCCTGGTATGGCATCGGCAGCGCGCTGAAAGGCTTCATCGAGGCCGATCCGGCGGGGCTGCAACGCCTCCAGGCGATGTGCCGGGAGTGGCCGTTCTTCCGCGGCCTGCTGTCCAACGTGCAGATGTCGCTGACCAAGGCCGACATGGAGATTTCCGAGGAATACGCGCGCCTGTGCGACCATCCCGACACCATGACGATCTATCGTGCCATTGCCGACGAGTTCGCGCTCACGGTGGAGTGGGTCAAGCAAGCCGCGCAGATCGAGACCCTGCTGGAAGACAACCCGACCCTGGCGTTGTCGCTTTCGCGCCGCCGCCCCTACATCGATCCCATCAACCACATCCAGGTGCGCCTGCTGAAACGTTATCGCTCGGAGAGCGTGTGGGAGTCCGAACAGGATAGCTGGCTGACGCCGCTGATGCGCTCGATCAATGCGATCGCCTCCGGGATGCGCAACACCGGCTGAGCATGGATAAGGATAGGGGCGTATCCTCTTCCACCCGGCCGAAACGGCACGGGCTTGCCGTTTCCATCGGCCTCAACGTCGTGCTGGTGCTGCTGGCATGCGGCTTGGCGCTGTATGCCTTCATGCTGAATGTCGATCTGGGCGATGTGAAGCGGCGGCTGTCGAAGGAAATCGAAACCCGCCAGCAAGCCGAGCGCTACCTGATCGAAACGCGCAACCAGTTGACCGACAGCCTGCGTGAAATCGAACAGCTCAAGGCGCAACTGGCCTACAAGGAAACCGATATCCAGACGGCGGCGGCGGCCAAGCCCGCGCTGCCGGTGGTGATCGGTTTTCGTTCGTCGATGCTGGGCAAGGGGCTGGTGGCGGTGATCGAAAACACCAGCGACCGCTATCTGACCGTGGTCCTCGCCGTGCGCAACCCGACCCTGTCGCTGGCGCGGCGCTTCGAGCTCAAGCTGGAACCCAGATCCAGCACCGACTTCGGCCACATGGAAGGCTGGCAGTTCGCCTCGGGCGACGAAGTGGGATTGTTCAACGACGAATTCGGCGCACTCAGGCTCACCGTCCCGTAACGGCTTGCCGCGGCCTCGGCAATTTCAGGCCGAGCAGCGCGGGCATCAGCAGCAATTCGAACACCTGGCCGGCGAACAGGCCGACCGCGCACAGCATGCCGAAGTGGGCGGTGGGGCGGAAGTCGGACAGCCCCAGCAGGCTGAACTGCGCGATCAGCACCATCGAAATGGCGATCACCGCGCGGCCCGAGGCCTCCACGCTGCGGATGATGGCGAACACCGGGCTGACGCCGCGGCGGAGGCGGTGCAGGTAGCCGTGATACAGATGGATGGTGTCGTCCACCGTGATACCGAGGATGACGCCGGCGATCAGGACGGTGGCGACGTCGAGCGAAATCCCCACCGTCCCCATCACCACGAAAATGAAGAACAGCGGCGCCAGGTTGGGCACCAGGCAGATCAGCGCACCGCGCAACGAGCGGAACAGCAGCGCCATCAGCAGCAGAATCTGCAGGAAGGCCGAGGCGAAGCTCTTGACTTGGCCGTCGACGATGCGGTCTTCCTGGTCCGAGAACAGCCGTCCGTACCCCGCGAGGTCGATGTCCACGCCCGCGATCGGCTGCGCGGCGACGTGCGCGCGCACCCTGTCGATCACCTGGCCGATTTCGTTGGCGCCGTGCACGTTGAGGCTCATCGGGATGCGGCCGCGCTGGAATTCGCGGTTGACCAGTTCGTACAAATCCTTGCCGTCGTAGATCAGCAGCAGTTGTTCGACCAGCTTGCGGCTGGCCGGCAGGGCATTCGGCCCCAGATCCTCGCCGCTGAGGGCGCGGTTCATTTCCTCCAGCACGTTGATCAGGGAGAAGCTGCGGTCGACTTCCGGCTGCTGTTCCAGCCAGGTTTGCAGCGCCTTGATCTGCGCCAGCGTCGCCGGATCCTTCAGACTGTCGCGGGCCGCGCCGGTAAGGACGATTTCCAGCCCGGTGACGCCGGAAAGCGTACTTTCCACTCTGGCGGTGCTGCGGCTGATGCTGTGATCGGGCGCGAAAAACTCGATGATGTTGGATTCGACCTTGACCTGCATCACCAGCGGGATGGCCGCCAGCACCAGCAGCACGGTGGCCGTCAGCACGGCTTTTGCGTGCCGCAGGCTGAACACGGCCACGGCTGCCGCGATGCGGCGCGCGTGCGCCATGCCGGAACGGTGGCGCGGCCAGCGCGGCGTATCCCATTTCAGCAGGATCGGCGGCACCAGGATGAACACCACCAGAAACACGATGAGGGTGCCGATCGCGCCCGCCAGGCCGAAGGCCTGCACCGGAGGAATCTCCACCCACAGCAGGCTCAGCATGCCCGCGCCGGTGGTCAGCACGTTGAACAGGCCGGGGATGAAGGTTTCCTTCAGCGCGCGCGCGATGCGTTGCGGCCGCGGCAGCAGCGCGATGCGGGCACGCTGGATGGCGGCATACAAGTGCAGCAGCGTGGCCGTGGTGTAGGCCGCCATCAGGGTGGGAATCATCGCGGTGATCGGGGTGTAGGGCTGGCCGGACAGCACCAGCCCGGCGATGCTGGCCGACACGACCGTGCCCATGGCGAGGCCGCCCACCACCATCGGGCGCACCCGTCCCACCACCCACCATAGCAATGCCATGCCGATGACGAAGGTCAGCGGGATGAAGATGGCGCTGTCGCGCCACAGCGAGCGCAGCTCCTCGACCGTCTGCGCCACCGTGCCGGCGGTGGCGGTGTGATGGGACGTGAGCTTCTCGGCGGCAATGGCCGCATCGAGCGCGATCTGGATGTCGCGGCGGGCCAGGCTTTCCTTCAGGATTTTGGGGCGCACCACCAGGGCGACCGCACGGCCGTCGCGCGAGGCGATCAGTCCCGGCGCAAAGCTGTCGCCCAGCACGCGGGCCTGCCATTGTGCCGGCGTGCGTGCGCCCAGGTTGGCGGGGTCGACCAGCGGCGATACGGCAAAGCCGTCGTCGCTGGCGTCGATGTGCTCCACCGTGGTCAGCGTCAGCACCCGGTCGACCGCCGGATGCGCCGCCATTTTTTGTGCGGCGCGGTCGAGCGCGGCGAGAAACGCCGGGGCGTAGAGCGCATCGCCCTCGAACAGGGCGATGACGGCCTCGTCGTTGGGGAATTCCCTGAACAGCGATTCGCGCAGCTGGATGGTGGAAGAATCCGGCGGCGAATAGATGTCCGGCGCGTTGTTGAAATGCAGCTTCAGCAGAAACGGCAGCGCCGCCAGCTGGATGCCGAGCAGGATCGCCAGCGCCAGCCAGGGCGGCAGCATGCGGCTGCCGTTGAGCCAGGGTTTCAGCATGAGGGCATCGGCGCGGTCAGAATTTGCTGCGCAGCCCCAGCGTGATCAGCGAATGGTCCTGGTGGAAGCCGCCCAGGGTGCGCGCTTCGCCGTCGAAGTAGTGGGCGGCGACGTAGACCTCGTGCGGCTCCCAGCCGACGTAGCTGAGCCTGGGACTGAGGTAGACATCGTCCACGTTGAAGCCGGCGGCAAAGCGCATCCCGGCTTTCCAGCGGCCCTGGCCGAAGCGGGTTTCGATTTCGCCGTTGGCGCCGTAATACTCCTTCAGTTCGAGGATGCTGCGGTCGGTCTGCAGCGCGTGCGCCACCAGTTGCAGGTTGACGCGGGTGTCCGCCCCGCCGGGGAAGAATTCCAGCGCGCCGATCCAGTCGAGCGAATGCGTCGTGTCGAGCGCGGTGGTGGCGAGGGTCACCGGCACGTTGTCGGTGTAGCCGGCTTCCATGCGCCAGGTGAGGCCGCCGCGCACCAGCTCGACATCGGCGCCGACGAAGGTGTTGAACGGATGCACCGCGGTGAGCGTGGCGGCGGGCAGGTCGAGCCGGTAGTACGGCAGCGACTGCCGGGTGCGCGCCAGCGTCACGCCGAAATCGAGCGCGCTGCCGGTCCGGGTCAGGCGCAGGGCGCCGCCGCCGCTGCCGTGTTCGTCCTCGTCGATGCGCGTGGTATTCAGCCAGGAGGTGAGCGCGGGATCGATGCCGATGATCTGGCGGCTGGTGCGGTTGACCGGACTCCAGATGCTGGCGGCGTCCGGCAATTGCGCGCCACGGAACAGCGGCAGCCAGACCGCGTCCAGCTTGTAATCGCCGAAAGTCTGCTCCCAGCGCGCGGCCAGTTGCGCGCGGCGGCGGTCGGGCAGGTCGTCCAGCACGAAGCGCGTCAGGTCGGCGCGGCTGACGCGGTCGGCCAGCGGGATTTCGTCGACGCGGCCCCAGATGACGGTTTGCGCGCCGAAGGTCAGGCGGGTATCGCCGTTGCGGTAGCGCACATAGGTATCGCCGTAGTCGGCCAGCATCTCGTCGTGATCGGCGCGGCCGCCCGCTTGCACCATGCCGTCGAGCCGGGCGCCGGCGCGGAATTCCCAGTTGCGGCTGGGCTGCCACAGCAGGTAGGCGCTGGCGCGCAGGGTGGAATAGGCGTCGGCCTCGGCGGCGTCGGGCAGGCCGCCCGCCTCCAGCAGCAGATCGTCGATGCCGGCCTTGAACGCGGGCTGGAAGCCGCGGCCGGCGGGCTTGCGGCTGCGCGCGGCGGGCGGCGGCAGATCGTCGGCCATGCCGGCCTGCGGCGTTGCCGCCGCGGCAGGGGCCGGGCGCGGTTTGCGTGTGCTGGCGCGCGGCGGCGGCAGGTCGTCCGCCGCGTCGTCCTGGGCGGAGACGGCGCGCGGCGGCGGCAGCTCGTCGGCGGCGCAAACGGGCAGGGCGGCGAGCGACAGGCTGAGGGTCAGCAGCAGCTTTTTCATGGGCGATATTCCGATTCCAGGCTTTCGTCGGCGAGGGCTTGCGAGGTGAATAGCCTGGCGGGCAGTTTCTGGTCGTACAGCGCGCTGTCGACCACCAGGCGGGTTTCGTGGCCGCTGGACAGATCGATCATGCGGCTGTCGGTGATCGTCCAGTAGCCCTGGTTGCGTTTCTTGCTGCGCAGCAGCCAGCGCTTGCCGGGGGTGCTGGCGTCCTTTTCGAAATAATCCACCCGTTGCGGGATCGCGGTGGCGGGGTCGATCCAGCTGATGCGCTTCCGGTACACCGAATCGCCGGCCTCCAGCGGTACGCTTTCGAGCACCTCGCACAGGAGGCCGTTTTCGGTCTGTCTGCCGAGCAGGCGGTGGCGGTCCCTGGACGGCTTGCGTTCCTGCAGATCCTCGAAATACAGGTCGGAGCCGACAAAGCGCCCGCCCTTGCGGTCGCTGGAGATGCGCCGCACCCGGTCGAGCGCGGGCAGATACAGCCACTGGTCGCTGCTGCCGTCGGCCTTGTCGATGCTGAGAAGACCGGTTCCCGCAATGTCTTCGGGATCGAGAAAGCGGATCAGGTTGGCGGTTTCGCCGCCCGACTTGTCGAGGCGGTAGGTGACGAGTTCGCGGATGCGCGGTGCGCGGCCTTTTTCGGTGAGCACCATGCGGCCCAGCGTGGTGAGGTCGCGGCCGTTGGGGCGGTCGTAGACTTTCTGCGCGAGGTCCGCGGCCTCGTCCGCCTGCGCGGCGGCTGCGCCGAGCAGCAGCGTCAGCATCAGGGAACGGATGAAGTTCAGCAGGGGGCTTGGAGGTGTCATTGGGTTTTACGCGCGCGTGATACCTTAATGAGCGACGGGTTGCCAGCCCCGAACTTTACCGCAAAACCGGGCCGGCACCGACCGCGTTGGCACAGGCGCCGGGCTCCGGCGCTGCGCTGGATTTCAGGGTGGGCCTATGATAAAAAGACAACAAAGTCCCCTATTAAGGATGCCAAGATGACGTCGACGACACTGGAACTGCTACAGAAATACAGCGTGCCTGGCCCGCGCTACACGTCGTATCCGACCGCGCCCTATTTCCGCACCGATTTTGGCGAGACGGACTGGGACGCGGCGCTGACGGCATCGACGGTGGATCGCGGCCTGTCGCTGTATGCCCATATCCCGTTCTGCGATTCGCTCTGCTACTACTGCGGCTGCAATATGGTGGCGACGCGCGACTACAGCAAAACCCAGCCCTATCTGGCCTATCTCGATCAGGAAATGGCGCGCACCGCGCAGCGGGTCGACCCGGCGCGGGTGGCGCGCCAGCTGCACTGGGGCGGCGGCACGCCCACCTATCTCAATCCCGACGACATCCGCCGCCTGATGGCGATGATGCGCCGGCATTTCACCCTCGCCCCGGATGCCGAAATCAGCTGCGAGGTCGATCCGCGCGAGCTGACCCGCGCGCACCTCGAGGCGCTGCGCGAATCCGGTTTCAACCGCCTGTCGTTCGGCGTGCAGGACATGGACCCGGCGGTGCAGCAGGCGGTCAACCGCATCCAGTCCGCGGCCCTGATCCAGCAGGTGCTCGACTGGTCGCGCGAACTGGGCTTCTCCAGCATCAACCTGGATCTGATCGTGGGGCTGCCGAAGCAGACCGTGGCGAGCTTCTCCCGCACCCTGGAACAGGTGGTGGCGTGGGCGCCCGACCGCCTTGCGGTGTTTTCCTATGCCCACGTGCCGTGGCTGAAAAAGCACCAGAACCTGATCCAGCAGGCCGACCTGCCGGATTCCGCGATGCGCCTCGGCCTGCATCAGGCGGTGAACGAGGCGCTGGGGGCGGCGGGCTACGTCAACATCGGCTTCGATCACTTTGCCCGCCCCGAGGACGAACTGGTGCGCGCGCAGCGGAACAAGACGCTGTGGCGCAATTTCCAGGGCTACACCACGCACAAGGACTGCGACATCCTCGCCTTCGGCGTGTCCGGCATCAGCCAGACGGCGGACGTGTACATGCAGAACGAAAAGAACCTCAAGCGCTACGAGGAACGCATCGCGGCGACCGGACTTGCGGTCGAACGCGGCCTGAAGCTCAGCCGCGACGACCAGATCCGGCGCGATGCCATCACCCGCGTGATGTGCGACCTGGAACTCGACTTCGCGGCCTTCGGCAGCGAATGGGGCATTGGGTTCAGCGACTATTTCGCCGACGCGCTGGCCGAGCTGCGGCCGCTGGCGGACGACGGGCTGGTGACGATCGCCGCCGACAGAATCGACGTCACCCCCAGCGGCCGCCTGTTCCTGCGCAACATCGGCATGTGCTTCGACCGCTATCTGAAGCAGGCCGCCGGCGAAAAGCCGCGCTATTCGCGGACGGCCTGAGCCGTCAGCAGCAGCCGCTGCCGTCGTCGCGCTTGGGGCAGCCCTCGGGCCGGCTGCGCGGCGGCAGCGGACAGCGGTTGATCTCGTCGGCGCTGCGCTGGAAATAGCAGGTCAGGGCGCTGGAAGCGATGCCCAGCAGCCAGAAGACAAAGAACCCGACGGTGTAGGCGGCGAGGCGCTGATCGAACAGCGCCTCGCCGCGATAGACGATTTCCAGCGGGTCGAACAAGGTGGTGAAGGCAATGTCGGCCGCTCCGGCAACGAGAAAGGACGGCCACAATATGTGGATCAGGCGCTTCGGCATGGCGTGCTCCTCGCGGCGGCGGCGGTCATTCTTCCGGGCTGTTCATCTTGCGCTTGTACCAGCTCAGTAGATAGATCGCCATGCCGATGATGAAGAGGATGGTGAACAGGCTCAACAGGCCGATCGGGCTGGTGAACAACAAATCGAGTACAACGTCCATTTCAGTCTCCCTTTGGTTGATGAACGATGGGTGCGGGAGCCGCCAGCGTGACGGCCCGGTCTAGCGGGATATGCAGCACGCCGCCCAGGCGCCAGGCGGCGTCCCGGTCGGCCAGCTGGACCTGCCATTTGCCGGCGTGCAGAAGGGGCAGCGCCGCGCGATAGTGTCCGCCGCCGGTGTGAACCAGCACGAGGGTTCGGTCCATGCCCTGACGGGTGGGGTGCGCCAGGGTGAGCGTCAATTGCCCCGGGTACGTCCGCATGCGTCCGCCCAATGCCAGCGCCAGGACGCCGTTCTCGCTCTTCACGGTGGCGGTCAGCGCCAGCGCGCGGGCGGCGTCGTCGCGCGCCAGCGTCTGGTTGATGGCCAGCCCCGCCTTGTAGTAGTCGCCGACCACCAGGCCGTCGGCGCTGGTGGCCGCGATCCACACGGTGACGAGTCCGGCGACGACCGCGCTGGCGGGCAGGCTGATGAGAAACCAGGGCCAGGGTTCGCGATACCAGGGCTTGGACTGCAGGGCAGGGTTCGTCATGGCGCTCACCGGTTGAAGAATTTGGTCGCGACGGCCTGCCTGATGCGCGGATCGTCGATGGCCTGCACCGTGAAGGTCACCTCGATCGAGCGGCCTTTCAGCTCGGCGGGATCGGCAATCAGGCTGACCGGAATGTCCACCGTCTGCAGGGGCGCTGCGGCTATTTCGCGCGTGGCGGCCGTCACCTGCAGGCCGGCGATGCCCTGCGCGCCGATCGTGTAGCGATGCGGCCGGCCGTCCTTGTTGATGAGTTGCAGGCGGTAGACGTTCTCGATCATGCCCTCGTCGGTTTCCTTCGACAGCGCCACGCGGTCGCGCACCACGTCGACGCGCAGCGGCACGCGGGTGGCGAGACTCCAGACGAAGGCGCCGGAAATCAGCGCCAGCAGCACGCTGTAGATGACGGTGCGCGGGCGCAGCACGTGCTTGAGGATGCCGCTGTCCGGGTAGTTGCCTTTCACCACGTTCTCGGTGGTGTAGCGGATCAGGCCGCGCGGGTAGCCCATCTTGTCCATGATCTGGTCGCAGCCGTCGATGCAGGCGGCGCAGCCGATGCATTCGTACTGCAGGCCGTTGCGGATGTCGATGCCGGTTGGGCAGACCTGCACGCAAACGTGGCAGTCGATGCAGGTGCCCAGCCCGGCCGCCTTGTAATCGGTCTTCTTGCTGCGCGGGCCGCGCGGTTCGCCGATCGAGCTGTCGTAGGTGACGGTCAGCGTGTCGGAGTCGAACATCACGCTCTGGAAGCGCGCATAAGGGCACATGTATTTGCACACCTGCTCGCGCATGAAGCCGGCGTTGCCCCAGGTGGCGAAGCCGTAGAACAGGATCCAGAAGCTTTCCCACGGGCCGAGGCTGGCGCTCGCCACTTCGGCGGCCAGCGTCTGGATCGGGGTGAAATAGCCGACGAAGGTGAAGCCGGTCCACAGCGCGATCAGGATCCAGACCAGGTGCTTGAGGCCGCGCCGGCGCAGCTTGTTGGCGTTCCACGGCGACTTGTCGAGTTTCCTGCGCGCGAGGTGATCGCCCTCCAGCCAGTTTTCCACCCACATGAAGATTTCCGTGTACACGGTCTGCGGGCAGGCGTAGCCGCACCACAGCCGTCCGGCCACCGCGGTGAACAGGAACAACGCCAGCGCCGAGAGAATCAACAGGCCGGTGAGATAAACGAAATCCTGCGGCCAGAACACCAGGCCGAAGATGTAGAACTTGCGCGCGGCGAGGTCGAACAGCACCGCCTGGCGGCTGTCCCATTGCAGCCAGGGCAGGCCGTA
>Ga0209941_1002300_pt1 | contig 10860 bp, 14 predicted proteins | sample ThiBiot_300_plan_FD_183945 | JGI IMG/M metagenome (GOLD analysis project Ga0209941, IMG submission 183945) | Wastewater bioreactor microbial communities from Cape Town, South Africa - Thiocy_solids_1 (SPAdes) | ecosystem: Engineered > Bioremediation > Thiocyanate > Unclassified | place: South... | reverse complement strand
GGGCCGGCCTGGAAGTTGTCCGTCGATGACGCTGCGCGTGCGGTGTGCTTCACGCGCGTGACGAGCGCGCGTGCGCCGAGCGCAAACCCCATTCCTGCGGCTGCGGCGTCGAGTGCGCCGGCCGCTGAATCCGCCAACTCACAAGTGCCCCAGGAGGCCCAGCCATGACCATCCCGCAGCTTCCCGACGAGAACGCCGGCCGCGCGCGCTGGTTGAAGATCGCAGCGGCCGTCTGGCTGCTGCTCGTGAGCATCCTGGCCGTGGTCAACAGCGTGGGCCTGTCGCGCCTGACCGAGCAGAGCCAGGCCAGCGCCCAGGATGCGCACGTGCAGGCGCTCAATACGCGCGTCGCCGAACTCGAACAGCAAGCGGCGGCCTCGAAGAACCAGCCCAAGCCCGTCACCCAACCCGACTTCGAGGCCGCCCGCAAGACGCTGGACGAACGCCTGGCGCAGGTGGAGCAGGCCCAGGCGGGAGACGCCCATGCCGGTGACTTGCAAGCGCTGCAGGCGCGCGTGGGCGACATCGAAGCGCGCATGAAGAGAACCGCCGCGGCACCCCGGCGCACCGCCGAGCTGGCCAAGCCCAAGTTGCCCGAGCCTCCGTTCAACGTCGTGGGCGTGGAGCTGCGCGGCGGCGAGCGCTTCCTGTCGGTGACGGCACCCAAGGCCTCGTCGGTGCTGGACGTTTGGCTGCTGCGCGAAGGCGATGCCGTGGGCGCTTGGCATTTGCTGGCGATCGAGGCACGCGCCGCCGTGTTTCGCGTGGACGGCCAGGCCCAGCGCATCGCGCTGCCGTAGGAGCCGGATATGAAGCACGCTGCGATCTGCTTGGCCGCCTTCCTCGCTGTTGTCGCAGGCACGGCCTCGGCGCAGTCGGCGCCCGTCGCTTCCTCGCGCACCGTTCCGGCCCAGGTGCAGAACAGCAGCGACGCCGCGCTGGACGAGCGCCCGGCGCGCGATTGGGGCCTGCGCCCCGAAGAGTGGGCGCGCTACCGGCAACTGATGCAGGGGCCGCTGGGCATCTACTCCCCGAACCTCGATCCGCTGACGGCGCTGGGCATCGAGGCGCGCAGCGACGAGGAACGCAACCGCTATGCGGAACTGCAGGTGCAGGCGGAATCGAAGCGCGTGGGCAAGACGCTGGCGTACCAGCGGGCCTACGACGCGGCCTGGAAGCGGCTCTATCCGGGGCAGCAGCGCGTGAGCATGCCGGGCGCGAAGGCGCCGGGCGCCGGCAACCGGGGCTCGGGCCGGCTGGCTGTCTTCGTGAAAGCCGAGTGCCCGCCGTGCGACCAGCGCGTGCGCCAGTTGCAGGCGGCCGGCACCGCCTTCGACCTCTACATGGTCGGCAGCCGCCAGGAAGACGCCCGCATCCGCCAGTGGGCGACGCAGGCCGGCATCGATGCCGGCCGCGTGCGCTCGCGCACCATCACGCTCAACCATGACGCAGGGCGTTGGCTGTCGCTCGGCCTGCCTGGCGATCTGCCCGCCGTGGTGCGCGAGGTCAACGGCCAATGGCAGCGGCAATAACGGCAACGAGCTTGGCTCGCCGCGCCGGCCGCGCGGCACTGGCCCTGGTGCTCTGCGCCTGCACGGCCATCGCCTTCGGCCAGGAGGTGCCGCCACCCGCCTACCAGCTCGCCGCCCAGCAGGCGGGCGTGCCGTCGCCGGTGCTGTACGCGGTGGCGCTGCAGGAGAGCGGCGCACGGCTGCGCGGCCGTCTCATCCCCTGGCCGTGGACGCTCAACGTCGCCGGACGCGCCGAACGCTACGCCACACGGGCCGAGGCCTGCGCGGGCATCCGCCGGGCGCTCGCCCGCACGCCGGCCAACCGCATCGACGTCGGCCTCGGCCAGGTCAACCTCGGCTACCACGCGCACCGCTACGAGCATCCCTGCGATCTGCTCGACCCATACCGCAACCTCGCCATCGCCGTGGAAATCCTGCAGGAGCAGCACACGCCGGGCGAGGACTGGCTGGTTGCCATCGGCCGCTACCACCGGCCTGCGGGCGGAGCGCCAGCCGCCCGCTACCGCCGCAGCGTCCACCAGCACCTGACCCGCGTGCTCGGTCCGGGCGCTTCACTTCCTTCTGCCCGGAGCCCCATGCCATGAACCGCATCTTCCTTGCCGCGACTGCGGCGCTGCTGGCCGCCACCGCCGACGCGCAGGACCGCGCTCCCGCCACCAAGAACAGTTCCCCGCCGCTGATCGTGGTCGAGGACAAGGGTGGCGCCTCGGCGTTGCCGTACTACCGGGCCTTGAACCCGCAGGATGCGCAGCCCGGCCAGCCGGCCACGCCGCAACCGGCGCCGCGCATCGGCGGCCCGGCCGATGCCGAGGCGGCCATGCTGCCGGTGCGCTCGGTGCGTCTTTCACCGGGCGACGAGCCGCGCCGCGTGATCCGCGCGCCCGGCCTGACGCCGCTGTTCCTGGTCGGCGACGACGACCGTTCACGCGCCTGGCTCAAGCAACGGCGCGCGGACCTGCAGGCACTGCGCGCCGTGGGCCTGGTGGTCAACGTGGCGACGCCCGAAGCACTGGCCGCCTTGCGCCGCCTTGCGCCGAACTTGATGTTGTCGCCGGCCTCGGGCGACGAGCTGGCGCAGCGCCTGAGCATCCAGCACTACCCGGTGCTGATCACTGCGACCGGCATCGAGCCCTGATGTGACGTGAAGCGCACGCCATGGCCCAGTCCCAAGCCGTCGAAGTCTTGCTGCGGCCAGCGGTGGAGCTATACACCGTCGCGGTCTGTGCGGGCGCCGCGATTCTGTGCCTGGTGGCCCCGTGGTCGCTCGCGCTGAGCCCCTTGCTGGGCCTGGGCAGCGCGCTGGCCTTCCTCACCTTCGGCGCGCTGCGCTTCCACGACGCCTGGGCCATCCTGCGCTACCGGCGCAACATCCGGCGTCTGCCGCGCTACGTGATGACCAGCCGCGACATGCCGGTCAGCCAGCAGCGGCTCTTCGTCGGCCGGGGCTTTCGCTGGGACCAGCGTCACACGCACCGGCTGATGCAGACCTACCGGCCGGAGTTCCGCCGCTACGTCGAGCCGACCGTGACTTACCGGGCGGCGCGGCGCATGGAAGAGCGCCTGGAGTTCGCGCCGTACCCGCTCTCGAAACTGGCGAAGGCGCTGGCCTGGGACAGCCCGCTCAACCCGGCGCGTCCACTGCCACCGGTGGGCGGTATGCCTCGCCTGCACGGCATCGAGCCGCACGAGGTCGACGTGACGCTTCCGCTGGCCGAGCGTGTCGGTCATTCGCTCGTGCTCGGCACCACGCGCGTCGGCAAGACCCGCCTGGCCGAGCTGTTCATCACGCAGGACATCCGGCGCAAGGTCAATGGGCAGCACGAGGTCGTGATCGTCTTCGACCCCAAAGGCGACGCGGACCTCTTGAAGCGCATGTACGTGGAGGCCAAGCGCGCCGGGCGCGAAGGCGAGTTCTATGTCTTCCACCTCGGATGGCCGGATATCAGCGCCCGCTACAACGCGGTGGGGCGCTTCGGGCGCATCTCGGAAGTCGCCACGCGCATCGCGGGTCAGCTCTCCGGTGAAGGCAACAGCGCGGCGTTCCGCGAGTTCGCCTGGCGCTTCGTCAACATCATCGCGCGGGCCTTGGTGGAGTTGGGGCAGCGGCCCGACTACCTGCTGATCCAGCGACACGTCATCAACATCGATGCGCTGTTCATCGAGTACGCGCAGCACTACTTCGCCAAGAACGAGCCGAAGGCCTGGGAGGTCGTCGTCCAGCTCGAAGCCAAGCTGAACGACAAGAACATCCCTCGCAACATGATCGGGCGCGAGAAGCGCGTCATCGCGCTGGAGCAGTACCTGTCGCAGGTGCGCATCTACGACCCGGTGCTCGACGGCCTGCGCAGCGCGGTGCGCTACGACAGGACGTACTTCGACAAGATCGTTGCGTCGCTGTTGCCGCTGCTGGAGAAGCTGACCACGGGAAAGATCGCGCAGTTGCTCGCGCCGAACTACTCGGACCTGAGCGACCCGCGGCCGATCTTCGACTGGATGCAGATCATCAGGAAGCGGGCCATTGTCTATGTCGGGCTCGACGCGCTGTCCGATGCCGAGGTGGCGGCGGCTGTCGGCAACTCGATGTTCAGCGATCTCGTATCGGTGGCCGGCCACATCTACAAGTTCGGCATCGACGACGGCCTGCCGAGTGCCGCGACGGGCGTGAAGGTGCCGATCAACGTGCACGCCGACGAGTTCAACGAACTCATGGGCGACGAGTTCATCCCGATGGTCAACAAGGGCGGCGGTGCAGGCGTGCAGGTCACGGCCTACACGCAGACCCTCTCGGACATCGAGGCGCGCATCGGCAATCGTGCGAAGGCGAGCCAGGTGGTGGGCAACTTCAACAACCTGTTCATGCTGCGCGTGCGCGAGACCGCCACGGCCGAGTTGCTGACGCGGCAACTGCCCAAGGTCGAGGTCTACACGACGACGGTGATGAGCGGCGCCACCGACAGCTCCGATCCGACCGGCAACACTGCGTTCACGTCCAACACGCAGGACCGCATCAGCAGCAACAGCGTGCCGCTGATCGAACCGGCGCACGTCGTCGGCCTGCCCAAGGGGCAGTGCTTCGCGCTGATCGAGGGGGGCCACCTGTGGAAGGTGCGCATGCCCTTGCCAGCGCCCGACCCCGACGAGACCATGCCCAAGGATCTGCAGGAACTGGCCGGCTACATGCGGCAGCACTACGTCGAGGCCGGTGACTGGTGGGATAACAAGGGTCTCCCTGGCTTGCAAGACCAGGCGCTGCCCGACGATCTGCTGGCGGACTTCAAGCAGATGGCGAGCATGGACGAAGGGACCATGGCATGAGCGACCCTGCCGTCGCCGTCCAACGCCAGCAGGTTCGCCAGCAGGGCCTGATCGCGGGGCTGGTGACGCTGCCGTTTCGGCTGTTCGGTGTGTTGATCGGCTCGCTCCTGCTGTGCATCGTGATCGAGTGTCTCGGCATGCACTTCCTCTGGCCCGAGCAGGGCTGGCGTCATGCCCAGGGCATGCTGAACTATGAGGTATCGCAGGTCTCGGAACATTTCACGCAAAGCGTGCTGGTGCAGGAGCCGGGGCGCAGTGCGCGCCAGCTCATCGAGTGGGCCTACCAAGGGCTGTTCGTGAAGACCGGGCTGTTGGACTGGATACGCGACGCCGCGGCGCAATCACGCGCCGGTGCGCACAGCCAGGTGCGGGACTTCCGCTACTACATCGCGCAGCTCTACGTGCACGTCGAGAGCTACCTGATCGCCTCGGCCTACACCGTGCTGGTGTTCCTCGTGCGGCTCCTGGTGCTGATCCTGACCTTGCCGCTGTTCCTGATGGCCGCGTTCACCGGCCTGGTCGACGGCCTGGTGCGCCGTGACGTGCGCGGCTTCGGCGCCGGGCGCGAATCGGGATTTGTCTACCACCGGGCCAGGGCCAGCCTGATGCCGCTGGCGGTGCTGCCCTGGGTCACCTACCTCGCGCTGCCGGTCAGCGTGCATCCGCTGCTGATCCTGCTGCCCAGCGCGGCGCTGCTCGGCGTGGCCGTGTGTATCGCGTCGGCGACCTTCAAGAAGTACCTGTAGCCGCATCGGCCTTCGCCGCGGAAAGCGGTGGTTGGCCGGTTCCGATTGATTGCGGCGCCGGAAGACTGGCCGTTTGAGCATCGAGCCATCCGCATCCCTCGGAGAACGGCTCGATGGAAACCACTCGCAATCCCGCGCAGGTTCGGCGCTTTGCCGTCGCGATGCGCCTTGCCGCGCTTGTGCTTGCCGCTGCCGGATTGCAGCCCGCCATCGCCGCCGACGCCTCCGACGACGCCGCGGAACGCGAGATGCTCGCCGCAGTGACGCGCCAGCTCGAACTGCTGGACCGCTTCGCCGAGCACGCCGCTGCCACCGCGCCGCAGGGGCGTACTCGCTACCACTTCGACTACGCGCGGCTGCGTGCCGACCTGGAGCGCGTGCGCGCCGGCGTGCGCGACTACCTCGTTCCGCAACGCGCCCAGCCGCGTGATCCCGTGCCGCTGGCCGGCGACTACACGCGCAGCAACGCGACCCCCGACAAGGAGGCGCCGTCACCATGACGCCTTCCTCCGACCAGGTTGCCGCCTTCACGGCCAACGGAGGCTTTGCGCCCGGGGCCGTCTCCGCCGTCGTGCTCGGTTTCGTCTTCGCCGTCCTGCTGCTGTGGGGCGTGTGGGCGATGCGCACCGCCTATGTCGGCTGGGCCGAGCACCACCTGACCCAACGCCAGTTCCTCGGCGTCATCGTGCGCTTCGTCGCGATGTACCTGGTGCTGGGTTTTTTCCTCCTGTCCTGACCCCATGAAAGGTGTATCGCCATGAACGCTTCCCCGACTCTTCACCGTCTCGCTGCACGGCCTGCGCGCATCGCTGCGCTGCTCATCCCGCTGGGCATTGCCGCCATGCCGTCGCAGTCGTTCGCCGCTCTTCCCACGCTGGAAGATCCGTCGCGCGGCACCGGCAGCGGCATCATGCAGACGCTGCAGAACTATGGCTACGACATCGTGCTGCTGATTGCGCTGCTCGTCGTGGCCTCGATGTTCGTGGGCGTCTGCTACCACGCTTACACCCGCTACGCCGAGATTCACACCGGCCGCGCGACGTGGGGCCAGTTCGGGCTGACCGTGGCAGTGGGCGCGATCTTGTTGGTTGTCGGTATCTGGTTGCTGACCAAGGCCACCGGCGTCCTGTAAGGACCGGCAACGATGGCCGGCGCCCTGGAGAGCCCGTCGCGCGATGGGCTCGTGACCTTCTTGCCGCATCGCCTCAACCGCCATCCGGTGGTCGTGCGCGGGCTCACGGCCGACGAGCTGTGGGTCTGCGCCGGCCTGTCCGGTGCGGCCGGCCTCGTGGCCGGCGTGCCGCTGGCCTGGCTCACGCACAGCATCGCGATGGTGCCCACGCTGATCGTCGCCGGCATCGGTATCGGCGTCTTCGTGGGCGGTGGCCTGCTGCGGCGGTGGAAGCGCGGCCGGCCCGACACCTGGCTGTACCGCCAGCTCCAGTGGCGCCTCGTGCTGCGCTACCCCGCGCTGGCAGCGCATGCGGGCGGGGGCCAGCTCATCACCCGTTCGGGCTGGTGGTCCACGCGGCGCCTGCGGCCCAACCCGTCCCTGCGTCGAGGTACAGCATGAGCCGATTCAAGAACGAGGTCGCACACCTGCAGGCGCACGTGAAAACCTTGCGTCTGGCCGGCGCCGCGCTGTTCGTCATGGCGTTGCTGCTCGGCTTCGGATGGTGGAGCGCACCCAAGAGCCTCACCATCCACGTGCCGCCCGACCTGCGCTCGGGCAGCACCCGTAAGTGGTGGGACGTGCCGCCGGAGAGCGTCTACGCCTTCACCTTCTACATCTGGCAGCAGGCCCAACGCTGGCCGACCAACGGCGAGCAGGACTACCCGCGCAACCTGCATGCGCTGTCGGCCTACTTCACGCCGAGCTGCCGCGCCTTCCTGCAGCAGGACTTCGAGTTTCGGCGCAGCAACGGCGAACTGCGCCAGCGCGTGCGCGGCATCTACGAGATTCCCGGCCGTGGTTACGGCGACGACCCGGCCGCGCGCGTGCAAACCGTGTCGACCAACAACTGGGTCGTCACGCTGGACGTGAGCGCGGACGAGTACCTGGGCGCCGAGCAGGTCAAGCGCGCGCTCGTGCGCTATGCACTCAAGGTCGTGCGCATGGACGTGGACCCCGAGCGCAACCCGTTCGGCCTGGCGCTGGACTGCCATGCGCGCGCGCCGGAACGCATCGAAACCCCGCCGCCCCCGGCACCGCCCGGCAGGGCCGCGAGCGCCGGCTCCAACTTGCAGGGAGACACCCCATGAAGCCCTTCGTGATGCGCCCGTTCGCTGCGGCCCTGGCCGGCCTGCTGCTGTGCCTGGCCCTCGTGCCTGCGGCCCATGCCATCGAAATCCTGCGCTGGGAGCGGCTGCCGCTCGCGGTGCCGCTGGTGGTCGGCCAGGAGCGCGTGGTGTTCATCGAGCGCAACGTCCGCATCGGCGTGCCGGCAGGCGTCGGCGAGCAGTTGCGCGTGCAGAGCGCCGGTGGGGCGATCTACCTGCGCGCCAATGCGCCGATCGCGCCCACGCGACTGCAACTGCAGGACGTGGAGTCGGGCGCGCTGATCCTGCTGGACATCGCGGCCGAGCCGGCGAAGGCGGGCCAGCCTGCGCTCGAACCAGTTCGCATCGTCGAGAGCGATGTACCGACCACCCGCTACGGCGAGCCGGCCAAGCCGGCTGCGACGACGGACGACGATGCGCAGCGCACAGCAGTCACTGCGAAGCGCGCCACGCCGGTGGCCGTCGTGCTCACGCGCTATGCGGCGCAGAACCTCTATGCGCCGCTGCGCACCGTGGAACCCGTCCCCGGCATCGGCCGCGTCAACCTGCGGCGCACTCTGGAGCTTTCGACCTTGCTGCCCACGCTGCCGGTGCGTGCGCAGGCGCTGGCCGCATGGCGGCTCGAAGACCAGTGGGTGACGGCCGTGAAGCTCACCAACACCTCCGGTCGCTGGCTCGACCTGGACCCACGCGCATTGCAGGGCGACTTCCTCGCCGCGACCTTCCAGCACCCGAACCTGGCGCCGGCCGGACGCGCCGCCGACATGACGGTGGTCTACCTCGTTACCCGTGGCCACGGCCTGGCCGAGTCGCTGCTGCCCAAGCTCTCACCGATCGACGCGACGGTGAACCTGCCGCCGGCAGCGGCGGCCGGCCAGGCCGAAGGAGGTGCCCGCCATGAAAAGTAACCCCCTCCTCAAATGGCTGCTGATCCCGATGGCGCTGGTGCTGCTGTTCGTCGGCATCAAGCTGTTCTCCGGTGATCGTGGCGCCAAGCCCGCGCCCGCCAGCGCCGCCAACTCGCTCACGCCCGAGGAGATGAAGGCGCTGGGCATCGAGGGCGACACGCCGCGCGATACCGTCGCGACGCTGGTGGCCCAGGTCAAGCAGTTGCGCAACGAGCTGCAGACGGCGCTCAACGACAACAAGAACCAGAAGACCGAGAACGAGCGCATGCGCGCGCGGGAAAGCGCGATCGACCAACGCATCCAGTCCGCGCTGGACGGCGAGCGTGGCCGCCTACAGCAGGACCGCGAGCAACTCTCCAGCGACCGCCAGCAGACCCAGGGCCTGCTGCAAGACCTGCAGCGGCGCCTGGATGGCCTCTCCGGCAAAGGCGGCCAGGCCGACCTTCCGGTGGGCCTCGGTCTGGAAGAAGGCGACGGCAAGGGCTTCGGCGGCACCCAGGGGGGTGCCGCGCGCAGCGCCAATGGCACGCGCTGGGTGGAGCCCGACGACGCGAAGCCCTCGGCGAAGAACGGCGGCAGCGGTGGCCTGAACTTCCCGACGAGCTTCGGGCCGGCGCAGAAGACGCTCTCCGACACGGCCGACAGCGTGGCAAGCACCGTGGCGGACGCCGGCAGCCGCACCGTGGGCGCGTCGGCCAAGCCGGTCTACACGGTGCCGTCGAACTCGACGCTGATGGGCTCGATCGCGATGACCGCGCTGATCGGCCGCGTGCCGATCGACGGCACGGTCAATGACCCGTATCCGTTCAAGGTGCTGATTGGGCCGGACAACCTGACCGCCAACGGCATCGACATTCCCGACGTGGCCGGTGCGGTGGTCAGCGGCACGGCCTCCGGCGATTGGACGCTTTCCTGCGTGCGCGGCCAGATTCGCTCGGTGACGTTCGTCTTCAACGACGGGACGGTGCGCACCATGCCGGAGGACGGCAACCGGAACCAGAACGGCAGCGGGTCGGGCAGCAGCGCCAACAGCACCACGCACGGCGGCCTGGGCTGGATCAGCGACCCCTACGGCATTCCTTGCGTCAGCGGTGAACGGCGCAGCAACGCGCAGCAGTACCTGGGCTCGCAGGCCCTCATCACGGCGGCTGGGGCCGGCGCGGCGTCACTGATCAAGTCGGACAACGGCAGCGTGGCCGTGGTCGCCAACAACAACGGCTCGCTCGGCACGGTGGGTATCAGCGGCAACGAGGCGATGGGCCGCATCTTGGCCGGTGGCGTGCGCGACATGGCTGATTGGGTCAACAAGCTCTACGGCCAGGCCTTCGCCGCGGTCTACGTGCGCCCCGGCGCCAAGGTCGCCGTGCACCTGGAGCAGCCGCTCAACATCGACTACGACGCTAAGGGGCGTCGGGTCAATCACCGCATCGGAGGCAAGCATGCGTCGGATTTGGATTGAATCGGTCGCGGTCCTGTGCGCGGTCGGAGTGCTGGGCGGCTGCGCCACTAGCAAGGACAAGCTGCTACCGCACGGCGATTACACGATGCTCGATGTGTGGACCCAGGAGACGGGCGGCAGCGCCGGTGGCGGACAAGCTGCCCGGCAACTGCTCGACGCGCGCCAGGACCTGCGCCGGGCGCTGAGCGAGGCCGATACGCAGGCAGCGCCTGCCGCCGCTGCCGCCTACACGCGCACCGCGGCCAACGAGATCTACCGCCAGTTCCACCGACTGCCGAACCCGGACCTGGTGATGTACGTGTTCCCGCACCTGGCCGGCAGCGATCCGGTGCCCGTGCCCGGCTACACCACCGTCTTTCCCTTGTACCAGCGGGTGCAGTACGCCATGCCTGGCGAGCGCCTGGAGGACTACTGATGGCCTGGACCTTGCCCTGGCCGCGCAAGGCCCTCGCATTGGCTGGCTCTGACCCGCAGGGCGAGGATGCCTGGTCGCGGCACGTGACGACGCTCGCAGCGCACGGCATCCCGGAGCCAGGCAAAGCAGCAGCCGACCGGCCGCGTCGTCCGGCCACCGAGGCGGATATGCAGGCCCTCTATGGCGTGTCACCGTCCTTCGCCGA
>Ga0209941_1002294_pt1 | contig 10886 bp, 9 predicted proteins | sample ThiBiot_300_plan_FD_183945 | JGI IMG/M metagenome (GOLD analysis project Ga0209941, IMG submission 183945) | Wastewater bioreactor microbial communities from Cape Town, South Africa - Thiocy_solids_1 (SPAdes) | ecosystem: Engineered > Bioremediation > Thiocyanate > Unclassified | place: South... | reverse complement strand
TTGGGATGGACAGGCCATCCGCCATGGCCTATACCCCCGCGCTCCACGCAGGCAGACGATTTCGCGTGGAACCCATGACGCGGGGTGGAGCAGCCCGGTAGCTCGTCAGGCTCATAACCTGAAGGTCGCAGGTTCAAATCCTGCCCCCGCAACCACCATTAACCCCCATGTCGTCAGGCGTGGGGGTTTTCTTATGCAGCGGGTCCCCGCAACCATCGTGAGCATATGATCTCAGGCCCGGCCTTGCGCCGGGCCTGTGTCGTTCAAGTCATTTGTGTGAACGCGCAAAAGAGAGCCGGGGCGTGGGTGAACGCGGCCCGCGTCGCCTCTTAAGGCTCCTAACCGAATGTGACGCCGTATTCGCTGGCAATCGCGGCAATGTCCGGCGGCGCCAGCGACCCGCCCGCGCGCTTTGCGGCCCGGTCGAAATGGCGAAACATCTCGAGGGCCTGGATTCCGGGTGCCGCCACGACGATCAAACGCACCTCGCCCTTCGTATCGTTGCGATAGCCGTGCAATGTCCCCCGCCGGAAGGTGATGGAAGACCCTCCCGGCAACAGGCTCTCGCCCGTCTCGCTCAGCAATGTCAGGGCGCCATCCACGACCAGCAACATTTCATCGTCAGCCTCATGGCGGTGCGGCGGCACGAAATAGCCGGGCGGAATCGGATGATCGGCGACGAACGCCGCCATCTCACGGCCGTCGCTTTTGACGATCATCGGGGCTCCCAGAACATCGAGCGTTTCCGTCATCAGCTTCTCCTCCCGCGTTGAGCCGTTTTATCCTATCGCTCCCCGGCCGCCTGCCGGGAGCGGGCGCTTCTGGACAGATTGTCCGCCACAGCGAACAATGGTGTATGGAAACCTTCGCCGGCATCGAAGCCTTTGTCTGTGTGGTCGAGACCGGAAGTTTCACCGCCGCCGCGCGGCGCCTGCAGACTGCCAAATCGTCCGTGAGCGATTCCGTCCGTGCCCTTGAAGAGCGGATGGGCGTGCGTTTGCTTGACCGCACGACGCGGTCGGTGCGGCCGACCGAGGCTGGTGCCGCCTTTTACCGGCACTGCCAGCGCCTGATCGGTGATGTGGCCTCTGCCCGCCGCGAGGCGCAGGCTGTTCACAAGACGCCCGCGGGCAGGCTGCGCGTCGCCGTTCCGGACGCATTCGCCGAACGCTATATCGTGCCCGGCCTTCCAGCCTTCCTCGCCGCGCATGCGACGATCGAAATCGAACTGATCGAATCGGCCGCTGCGTCCCGGTTGATTGACGAGGGTATGGATCTCGCCATTCGCATCGTCGAAAAGCCGAAGTCCAGTCTCGTCGTGCGGCGCATCGCCTCGTCGCGGGTGATCATCGTCGGCGCACCGGCCTATCTCGCGCAATACGGCACACCGCAACGGCCGCGGGATGTTCTCAGCCACCGGCTGATCGGGTTCACGCCATTGACATGGGGACATACCTGGCAACTCGGCAAAGAGGCGATACGGGTCACGCCGAGGGTGATGACCAACAGCTCAGGTTCGCTGCGCGCGGCAGCGCTTGCCGGTCTCGGCCTTACGGCGGTGCCGGAATGGTTTGTTGCGGATGCGCTGGTTTCGGGCCAGCTCATCCGCGTGCTGGGCGATCATGAAGCCCCTGCCAGCGGCATCTATGCGGTCTATCCGACCAATCGCCTGCTCGCGCCCAAAGTGCGCGCGTTTGTCGATCACGTTGTGCGCGACCTTCGCGTGCGCGGGCTGCCGCGCTGACGCATTCATGCGCGCGTCGTTCCGCGGCTTTGTTTTTCCCGGCAACTGGCGCAAGCTGCCCGCGGAACCACGTTGCAACATGGGAGACACGCGATGGTGAAACGCATTTCGGATGCCGAATGGCGCGGCGATCTTCAGGCCGGAAGCGGCACGGTGAAACTGGGCAGCGGCGCGTTCGACGGGCCCTATTCCTACAAGTCGCGCTTCGAAGATGGCAGCGGCACCAACCCGGAGGAGCTTCTGGGCGCCGCCCATGCGGCGTGTTTCTCGATGGCGCTGTCGCTGGCATTGTCACAGGCCGGGCACACGCCGGCGCGTGTGCACACGCGGGCAACCGTTTCTTTTGGCCCCGTCACCGGCGGCTTTGCCATTTCGCGCATCGATCTCGAGACGGAAGGGGCCGTGCCCGGCATCGATGCGGCCACCTTCCAGAAATTCGCCGAAGGTGCGAAAGCGGGCTGCCCGGTCTCGAAGGCGCTGACGGGAGTCGACATCGGCCTGACGGCAAAGCTTCTCTGACCGGCTGTCCGGCCTATCGTACGCGATCGCTGAGCCCGCGCTGAACGGCGCATGGTGAAATCACTGCGTTGCTGGCTACCCGCTCACCGGCAGGCTGGAATTTGTGCCTGGCGGGTTGACGTGGGCTTGCGTTTATTATCTTGACTAGCCGGTGCGGCTCTCCGCTTCTGCTTTTCCCCGCACGTTTGCCGCTTCTTTTCCACTTACAGAAACGCTGAACATGCAACGTACCGGGTCGAAAAATCCTGCAAAACCCTCGCTCCGTGAGCGCAAGAAGCTGGCAACCCGCAATGCGCTAGTCGCCACAGCCCGCCGCCTGTTCGCGGAAAAGGGCTATGAAAACACGACGCTGGAAGAAATCTGCGAAGAGGTGCAGATCCACGTCACCACCTTCTTCTCCTATTTCGCCAGCAAGGAAGAGCTTGCCTTTGCCCGCACGCTCGAAATGCTGGATATGTTTCGAGAGGGACTCAGAAACAAGCCGGATGATGTTGACGCCATGACCTATTGGTGGCGCTTCAACAATGAATTCAGCCTGCGCGCCCGCACTGAGGAAGGCACGATCATGCTCAGGATGGACAGTGTGCCTGCCCTGCGCAGCCGCTATGCCAGCATTGTGCGCCAGTATGAAGAAGAGATGGCCATCGCCTTTGCCAGAGAAGCCGGTGTCGATCCCGAGACGGATCTTTATTCCCGGCTGCGGGCCGCGGCCTTGCTGGCTGCCACGCTGGCGAGCGCGCGTTGGTATATCGCAACCTTTGGAATTGAGCCGCGCACTGCCGATACCGACCATTTCACCAAACAGGTTCTCGCAAGTTTTCCCTCCCGTGCGGTGATTGATGAAGAGTGCCGCCGTTTCAGCAAAGTGGTGCATGCCCATGCCCGCCGTGGCAGCCCCGCACCCCGCACCCAGTTGCCAAAGCGCCGCCGTTCCTGAAGTTTCTGCCTGCCCGTAAGAGGCTGGCTGCCGCCAGCCCTAAGGCCGGCAGCCACGTTCCGGTTCTCTGAACACGCCATGGTTTCTATCCATTCCTGCGCGCACCCGCGGGAATGCGGCAGTGCGCTTTCCCCCATCTTGCGCAATCCGGCAGGCCGTTCTATAAATCGAATGACTAGGGAAAACGACTTAATAGATAATTACCATATCCTTGGTTCCGCGATGGAATCCAGGACAGCGGAAGGAAACCTTCGGATGGTACTGAAAGCCCCGGACGAATTGCGCCACGAATGGGATAACGATCCGCTGTGGCGCGAAAGCTGGTACTACAATTTCTCCGATCCGCAGAATGAGATCGGTGCCTGGCTCTATCTTTGGGTAGTGCCGAACCAGCCGCTGAAATCGGGCATGCTGGTCTGCTTCTATCATGGCGTTGCCACGGATTTTGATTCCACAGAGGCCGCGTGGAAGTCGCCGGGCCACCTGTTGCGCGGCGCCAATGATAGCTGGGTCTACTGCTACAAGCGCGACGTCGCGGAGCTGATGGCCGAGGACCTCGACGACGCGACGCTATGCGGGCTTTCGATGAAGCGGCTCGAGCCGCTGAAGCGTTACCGCCTGGCGTTTGACGATGGCGCCAACGCGCATTTCGACTTCGACTGTCAATTCATGACTATGCCGTGGGATTTTGCCGACAATGTGCATCCCACGCCGCGGTGGCTGGCCAAGAACCGCTATCACCGCGGTTGGAAGGCGGATGGCGAACTGGTGATCGCGGGGCAGCGTTACAAAATCAAGACCACGGGCGATTCCGATCATTCGTGGGGCACCCGCGACATGGGCATCTTCGATCAGAACAATCTGAAGACGTATGCGATCCAGACACCGGATGGCAGCCTGTCGGTCAAGGCGCAGATGCTGGGCGATCCGGGGCGGGAATTGCCGCGGGGTTATATCGCGCTGGGTGAAGATATGGCGGCGGTGAAAAGCATTACTGAACGCTCCAGCTACAGGGAAACCGGTGAGATGTATGACATCTCGCTCAAGGTGGAAGACGTCAACGGCCGCGTGGTCGAGGCGCATATGGATCGCATGTTCGCCGCCGTCGCCGGCGGTGGACCGAATATCGGCTACGAGGGCGCGGGTCAGTGGGATGTGAAGGATTGGGGCAAATGCGCCGGCCTTGCATCGTGCTGGTGGTCGAATGGTGTCACGAGCGAGCAATTGCACAAAGGTATCGCCGGTAAAACGCTTTAGGGGAATTGTGGGGCATGCGGTGGATTCTGGACCGCACCGATCCGCAATGCGCCGAAGAGCGTGTTGCCGGTGGCAAGGGGGCATCGCTTGCGCGTCTGCTCCAACTGGGTGCAAACGTCCCGCCCTTCGTGGTGGTATCGGCTGAGGCCTATCGCGATCTGGCTGATGGGCTGCTGTCTACCGCGTTTCTGGACGAATTGCGCCAGGCGGTTGAAGCGCTCGATTCCAGCAGCGGGCTTGCCGTGCGCTCCTCCGCGATCGGTGAAGACGCAGCGGATAGTTCTTTTGCCGGGCTTTATCACACCTCGCTCGACGTCATGGACTTCGATGCGGTGGTGGCGGCACTGAAAACCTGCTGGGCGTCCTATCGCGATGCGGCTGCAAGCGGTTACCGTCAGGAACGTGGCGCGGATCGCGATGATGGCGCCATGGCCGTTGTTATCCAGCAGATGATTCCAGGTGCGTTTGCAGGTGTCTGTTTCACCGCCAATCCGGTCAGCCTTGCTTTGTCGGAAGGTGTGATCAATGCGGTGCCGGGCCTGGGCGAGGCGCTTGTCTCCGGTGATGTGAATCCGGAAGAGATCACATTGCGCGCGGCCAATGGCGAGGTGCTCACCCGGCGGGCGGGTGCCAGTGCCGAACGCTTGCCCGACGCGGTTTTGAATGCGGTCTGGCAGGTCTCGAAGCAGATCGCAGAAGCACTGCATTTTCCGCAAGATGTCGAATGGGCCTGGTACCGGGATGAGTTGTTCATCCTGCAAAGCCGGCCGATCACGACCATCGCCGATGTCTTCTATAGCCGGATGCTGGAGCCGTGGCAGAACGATGCCAAGGCGGACCCAGACAACCCAAAGCGTATCTGGTCGCGGATGCTGGCGGATGAAACCTGGGTCTCGCCGATCAGCCCACTGTTCTACAACATCCACAACAGCACGCCGGGCCGGGTCAACTTCATCCGCTCCCACGGCGATCAGTCCTGGTTGCCGCCGGATCTGTTCAAATATCACCGCGCCACGGCCTATGCCGATATCGACCTGATAAAGCGCATGTATGCGTTTCAACCCAGGCTGGCGCGTATTCGTGGCATTCTGAACTTCCTGCCGGTGGATATGCAGGTGGAGTTCCGCAACAGCCCGTTCCGCTGGCGCGGGCGTCTGCGCAGGATGCTGAGTTATGAATTCCGCAGCCGCGAAACACGCTCCTTCTTCAACAATTACCGTTATGTGAATGCACAGTGGCCGGCCTATGTGGCAAAGAGCGATCGCTGGCTTGACATTGACCTCGATACCCTTTCGCTCGAGGCGTTGCGCGCCCATCAGGCCGCAGTGCGCGATGCGATGATCGAAGTCGGTGCGCCGTGCGCCGTCGCGGTTCTGTCCCACGCGTCCGATCTGCATCTGTTGCTCACAGGCTTGCTGGAGCGCTGGTGCCGTCATCTGAATTCCGATGGCGAGAATCTTTATGCGCGCATCAGTTCCGGCCTCGATGGCAGCGAAACGGTGCGTGAGGGCGAAGCCCTGTGGACTCTCGCACAACGGGTGCGCGCGCTGGGCGAGGGCGGCGTGACGTTGATGCAGGTTGGCAGCTATGAAACATTTCGAAATGTGGCGCAGCAATCACCGGATGCGCGCACTATCGCGGCGGATTTCGAAAAGTTCTGGCGTGCCCATCGTCACCAGGGCTCCACCTACAAGGATGTGATCTGGCCGCGCTGGGGCGATGACATCGATCAGTGTTTCGCGGCGCTGAAAGGCTATGTCGAAAGCACGGCGGCGCGGCCGAGCGAGATCAATGCCAAAAGTGCTGCGGCCCGGCGTGTGGCACAGACGGAAATTCTTGCCTCGTTGCACGGGCCGCTGGCTCCGATACGCCGCGCAGTCCTCAGATGGCTGTTCCGGTACAACGAGCATTACATGGCGGTGCGCGACAATCACCGCTACTACGTCGACCGCAACTGGTACGAAGTCCGCCGGATCTATCGCTCCTATGGTACGCGCCTGGTCGAAAAAGGCGTGCTGACGGCGCGCGATGAGGTGTTTTTCCTCGGTGTGGCGGAAGTGGATGCGGGGCTTGCCGGCAATCTCGACGGTGCCGAGGCCGGCCGCCGTATCGCGGTGCGCCGCCGTGTGTGGCAGGACACACTCAGCCGCCAGGGTCCGAAATTTCTCAAAGGCTGGTCAGCCTATGCCGATGAAAAAAAGGTGGCTGCCGTGGCTGGTGCTCTGACCGGCATTGGCGCCAGTCCCGGTTCGGCCACCGGCGTCGCGCGCATCGTCTATGACGTGCGCGAGCTTTCCACCGTCAAGGACGGCGAAATTCTCGTCACCCGTCAGACCGATCCGTCCTGGACCATGGTGTTCGGCCGCATCCGGGGTTTGGTGCTGGAAACGGGCGGCGTGCTTTCGCACGGCACTTCGCTGTGCCGGGAATATGGCCTGCCCTGCGTGACTGCGGTGGAACAGGCGACGGTGAAGATTCCCGATGGCAGCCAAATCACGCTCAGTGGCAGTGAAGGCACCATCCGCATTCTGGAACAGGCTTGAGTTGGGGCATCCCGGTGAACCGGGGACAGCAATCAGGTTCAACGATACGCGATGTAAACGCCTAACGATTGAGGAGAAGGGCAAATGAGTTCGCGAATGAAGGGGAAAGAAAGCGCCTTGAAGGTGCTTTTGTTGGCTGGAACGGTTTCGCTTGTGGCGCCGGGCAGTGTGTGGGCGCAAAACGATGGGCCGGGAATAACGAACGGCATCGAAACGGTCACGGTCACCGCGCAGAAGCGCGAAGAAAATGTTCAGACCGTTCCGCTGTCGGTCACGCCGCTGACGGGCGCGACACTTGAACGGCTGCACATGCAGGATCTGAAGGACATCACCGGAACCGTGCCGAACGTGCAGGTTCAGGTCAATGGGGGGCTTTCGCTCGCGGCTTCCTATGTCGTGCGCGGCATCGGTATCGCGGCCAATCCGTCGCCCTATGTCGGCACTGAAGTGGGTACTGTGATCGACGGTGTGGTTCAATCGGTCAATGAACTTGGGCTGGTGGACCAGTTCGATGTCGAGCGGATCGAAGTGCTGCGCGGGCCGCAAGGCACGCTGTTCGGCGCCAACACGACGGGTGGTGTGATCAATATCATCACCCGGCAACCGACGGGGGAATACGGCGCCTATGGCACGGTTTCGGTCGGTAATTTCGGTCAGCTTGACGGTTCCGGTGCGGTCAATTTCCCGATCATCGAGGATAAGCTGGCGGGCAAGGTTTCGTTTTCCCACCGTGGCCGCGATGGTTTTTATACCAATCTTTATACCGGCGAACGAATTGGCGGCATCGACAGCAATCAGGCCCGCGCCTATCTGCGCTGGACACCGACCGCCAATCTGGATGTGACCTGGCAGGGTGAAATGCGCCGCATCCGCAATGGTACGGACGTTCTGCTCGATCTCGCCTATCCGGGAGAAATCTTCTACCGGCCGGATACGCCGCTTGATTTCAAGCTCTATTCCGATGTGCCGGATGTCCACAACACCGATACGTTCAGCAACACGATCACTGCCAATTGGCGTACCGGCCTTGGTACGTTTACCTCCATCACCAATTACAGCACCTGGAAGAGTTACGGCTTTCAGGATGTCGATGGCATTGATTGCCAATGTTACGAACAGGTTGGCCTCGACAAGGGCTGGCAGGCCTCACAGGAATTGCGCGATGTCTTCCATCCGCTGGACAATGTGGAAGTGCTGATCGGTGGCTTTGCTCAGTTCTGGGGCTACAATTCCAACGGTCAAGGCTGGCCGCAATTCGCCAGCCCCAATATTGTCAGTGTCAATCTGGCCAATCAGCGGACCACCAATCTGGCGGCGTTCTCGCAGGTCTATTGGAATGTGACCGATCGCCTGCGTGTGCAGGCCGGCCTGCGTGTCAGTTGGGAACGGGTCAAGATGAAGGAAGCCGCGCTGACCTATTTCCAGCCGGCGGGAACGGATGCCTTCAAGGGCTTCGGCAATCTCGTCGGTGCCACCCTGCTGCCGAGCGATCCCAACAATCTGCCGGCGGAAGGCGCCAAAGACTGGACCAATGTCGGCGGCAAATTCGGTGTCGACTATCAGGTGACCGACGAGGCGATGGTTTACGGCTATTATGCCCGCGGCTTCAAATCCGGTGGCTTCAATGGCCGTGTCACCGCGGCAGCCGATATCGGCCCTTACAATCCGGAATTCGTCAATTCCTATGAAATCGGGGCGAAGACCAACTGGCTCGACAATCACTTGCAACTGAACGTGGCGGCCTTCCTGAACAAGTGGTCCAACATGCAGGTGAACCAGGTGCTCTATCGCGGAACGCCGCCGCAGGCATCGTCAACCATCCTGAATGCGGCACAGGCAACGACAGAGGGCATTGAACTGGAAGGGGAGTTCATTCCGGTCGACGGTTTGCGCCTCAACGCCACAGTTGGCTATCTGCATGCTGTTTATGACGACTTCCTGTCGGGCAGTGGTGCGCTTTGTCCGCCGGCCCCGGCCACACAGCCATCTGGCTGCGCCGTGGATTATAGCGGGCGTGATCTTGTTTATTCGCCGAAGTGGAATGCCTCGTTCAGCGCCACCTATTCCTTCCCGGTTCTGGGCGGTGTCAGCGATGCCACGGTGCAATACACCTTCAACGGCAAGCGCTGGGGCAACTACACCCAGGCGCCCAGCGAGTTGCTGCCCGCGGTCAGCCTGGTGAATGCCAATCTGTCCTGGACGCCAGAGGACGGGAAGTGGACGGTTGCGCTGTGGGCCCGCAATCTGTTCGACCGCAAATATCTCTCGCTGGCACTCGATGCCCCGCCGCTCTTCACCGAGGGGCTTCTGGGCGCGCCGCGTCAGGTGGGCGTGGACTTCAGTTTCAACTTCTAAGGGAGTGGCGGCTGCCTGTCAGGGTGGCCGCCGTCTCGCAGCTTATGAAAAGACCGCGGTTTTCGAACCGCGGTCTTTTTTGTTCTGCAATCAGGTGGCTGGTCAGGCGTTGAAATTCAGCTTCAATCCCGGCCGGGGCCAGCGGCATTTGTAAAGCTCGCCACTATGCGAACCGGTGATCCAGGCATCGCGCATATCTGCGCCGCCGAAGCAGATATTGGTGATCATCGAATCGGGGAAATCGATGTATTCCATGCCGCCGCTGCGATCGAACACGGTAATACCGCCGCTGCGCAGGGTGCCGACGCAGATGCGGCCATCGGCTTCCACCTTCAGGCTGTCCAGCATCTGCTTGCCGCGCACCGGACCCATCACGCCCTTGTTCCACGCGGTCTCATCCGCGATCTCGCCCTCGCCAATAATCGCGAAATGATAGAGGCGACCAGTCAGTGTCTCCGCCACGTAGAGCGTCTTCTGATCCGGGGAAAGACCGACGCCATTCGGTGTCACCATGTGGTCACGCACGCGCCGGATCATCGATCCATCGGCTTTTGCATAAAGCAGATGGCCGTGATGCTGCCATTCGGTCGTTCCCTTGCCGGGATCGCTGAACCAGAAGCCGCCGCTCTGATCGAAGACGAGATCGTTCGGCCCACGCAACGGCCTGCCATCGCATTCGGTATATAGTGTGGCCACTTTGCCGGTTTTCAAATCCACCCGGTCGATTGAACCGCTGGTGTAATCGGGAGGGGCTGCACCCGTTGTGCTCACCGTGCCATCCGGCGCAGTGACCCAGTCGAAGCCGCCATTGTTGCAGATGTAAACCGCCCCATCGGGGCCGATTGCGGCGCCATTTGGCCCGCCTTTGAATTCGGCCGCGATCTCGGTGCGGCCGTCGGGAAATACACGGGTCAGTGTTTTGCGCCGGATTTCCACCACCAGAACTGTACCATCGGCCATCGCGACCGGGCCTTCCGGGAATTGCAGGTTCCCGGCAACCGTTTCGATATTCAAGACAGGTTCTCCCGACAGGGTTGGACAGAAAGGCATTTGCCCGCGGCTGGAGTGAAGCTGCCTCTCACGGCCGCTATAAAATAGTACTGGATATAATAATCTAGCGACTAGTAAAATATCGCAATTGGCTCGATTTCGGGCGGTATTTTCGCCGTCGCCGCCCTTGCGCGGGGTGCGGGTGCAATGGCACTGAAATGTGCAGAGAAGAAAATAAACCGGCACGAACAGGGGAGCGGCCATGAACCTCGCGCTGACGGAAGCGGATGAAAAATTCCGGGCAGAAGTCCGGGGCTTCCTCGATACCCATCTGACGCCCGAACTGCGCGAAGCCGGGCGTTGCCAGACCAGCGTCTTTATCGACAAGCGCCACAGCCTGCCGTGGCAGAGGATTCTGCATCAGAAGGGGTGGGTCGCACCCTCCTGGCCGAAGGAATATGGCGGCACCGGCTGGAACGAGACCGAGCGTTACATCTTCGCCTCCGAATGCACCCGCGCCGGTGCGCCCAGTCTGGCGCCG
>Ga0209941_1002270_pt1 | contig 11016 bp, 4 predicted proteins | sample ThiBiot_300_plan_FD_183945 | JGI IMG/M metagenome (GOLD analysis project Ga0209941, IMG submission 183945) | Wastewater bioreactor microbial communities from Cape Town, South Africa - Thiocy_solids_1 (SPAdes) | ecosystem: Engineered > Bioremediation > Thiocyanate > Unclassified | place: South... | reverse complement strand
ATGGTTATCCGCCGTGACCTCCTTCATAACCGCCGTGGCCGCCTCTGTAGCTCTCCTGTCCTCCTTGGTATCCGCCGTGGCCACCTCCCTCATAACCGCCGTGGCCGCCTCTGTAGCTCTCCTGTCTTCCCTGGTACCCGCTGTGCCCTCCCTCATAACGACCGTGGCCACCTGCAAATCATGTAAGCTACACTCAGTGGACGAGACGTCACTGAACTGACCGGCATCAGATTGTGGTTGGCTCTGATAATCTTGAGGGTGCTTCTGACCGGTTACGGCATCAGTGAGCTTGTGTTGGATGTCAGAAAATGATGACTGTTGCGAGCCTGGTGTCGTCTTTTGTCCAGATATTTGATCCGTGAGTTTTCCTAGAAGGTTCGACATTGTAAAACGAATGATGGAATTTTGCCAATAGAATTTGTACGAGGGAGAATTGGCGTGCGTAAGGAATGCTTGAGCGGTTTTATGGCTGACGTGGACTCATTCTACCTCATGAAATGAGGGGAAGCATTGTGGCTGAGCCAACAAACTAAACCATGTTTAGTGCCTTGTTTTACATCGGCCGCGCGGCACGCCATCTTCACATTTAGATATACTGTATATGTAGAATTTAATATATGATTTTGCGAAGCTAGGTGACCTAGCTGGACTTTGCATCTGAGACACTTCTGGTCCCGTCGGATGAACACGATGACGTAAGACCTTTCAAAGTCCGCCGTGCGTCAGTCTGCGGTCTTCACTCTTGAACTCAAATTCATTTTATAAGGATTCCTCTTGTTAATCCTTTCCAGGTTACTAAGTAATTTCACCACTTCCTTCCACATATTCGAAAAGCGCGAATGCCTTTAGTCCCCCCGACCCTACCCCCAAGTTTTTCTGCTAAAGCGTGTGATGCCTGGGCCGACACCTATCCGCAGCAGGTCAGACTTTCGCACAGATTGCCACAGGTTATCTGGCAGGACGAGGCGAGATTGGACCTCTTCCGGAGGTTCTCATGCCTCGACGCCTCGTTAAGCATATTACTTGGTGCAAGCTCTGGTTGCAACGTGGTCGAGTGAATGCCATAAGCATGGAAGCATTCGTTAATCACGTTTGCTAAATGGACGAAGCTAGACACCGAATGCTCCTTGACGACCACATGGGCTGACGCAAGCGCTTTCTGCTGGTTCAGGCCCCAAACATGTAGTTCATGTACCGATTCTATTCCAGGGATCTGTTTTCACGTCAGACAAGTTCTTGTTCTTGAACGCAAAGGTGGGAGGAAAATTGGGGCAGCAGACTAACCTTTTCCAAGTCATGCTTTATATCTCTCAGGTCAACCCCAGCAGGTACGCTTTCAAGAAGAATGGAGCCGGATCTGTTGACTTTTCAAAGAAACGCGCAATTAGCTTTGTCAAAGGATGATTTTTCTTGGCTCACCTAGGGGAATTGATGATATGAGAATCATCACCGCGATTCCCATGCTGACTCCCGGATCTGCGTAGTATTTCCCGTCGTAGTGGGCCAACCAGATGACCAAGGCAGAGATAATGACGCCTACATTGTTAATGGCATCGCCAATAACGTGAAGAAGCACCCCTAACATGCCAAGATCATACCCGGCCGTTTTCCGTGGATTCGCTTGGTGTCGATGCTCGTGGTGAGGAGTAACAGGCTGCCCCAATATCAGAGTTATATACTATAATTTCAAGGATCTCAAGAATTACTCACCATATCTACACCAAGTGAAGCTTCTGCTCTATCCTCACGGCCTTCGTTTGTCGTGGACTCTCCGTCGTGCGTGTGGTCCTTTTCGTGGTCATGGTCATGGTCATGCTCTTCAGGAATTTAGGATATTAGATAAGGCCATTCAAAGCAACGGGATCAGCCAACCGTGTAAAAATGTGGCGCTTATGATGTTGAGCGCTAGGCCAACGCATCCGATGATGAGGATGAGCTTTGGTTTCTCGACGCCTAAGACGAATGTGAGTAAGGGGTTCGGGCGTCGCAAAGGACCAATTCCCATACGCTGGAGAGATACAAATCTTTCGATGGACTGTAAGAAGATGCTGACCCCTAACGCGAGGAGAAAGACGCCGTTGAAAAATGCCCCCAGTAGTTGTGCTCGTTGCCAACCAAAGGATAGTTGTTTAGGGGACTCATCCCGTGCCGATATCTATTTATCGTAAGTGACTTCCGAAACTGGATCCGTAGTTTTCTCACCTTGACAGCAGCATATGCCACAATAAAGCCGACGAGGTCATTCAGCTAGAGTTGTCAGGGCGGTGTTTGTCTCAGGGTGGATTGCAGACTCACGTAATGGAATGCATCGGCAACAAGCGCGAGGGAGCGTGTGTAAAATCCAACTGTATAGCGAGCAAGAGTTTAACATTAATCTCGATGAATTGAAGTCAAGAACCAGGCTACGTACCACCAATCTCAGCGATAAAAAAGGAGAACGAGATGCAAATAACAAGCAGAAGCCGACGCTCACGGTTCAGCTTTGCTTCGGTCGTCATGATTGCGTGATTTCACAGCTGACTAGGAGTAGCGGAATAAGAGAGTTGGAGAAAAGAAGTGGGAGGAATTTCAACCCGTCCGCCTGCTGGGAAGCAAGCGGGGCTAAATTTCACGCACGTGATGTTCACTCCCCTCGCCTTTTAGAGCGAGGCAGACCAATTATCGCATCTGCCCTTAGAAGCAACCAAAGCCTGGTCCGGCCATGGCCCACCAACGAGCTAGCTAGGCAACATTGATTTAATTTATTCTTTTTTTGTTTCCAGCGGCGCGCCCCTCGGTATCAGTCTGGTCTTCGTGTCGTGTGATGGCGCCCTTGGTAACAATATTTTTCGAGTCAATACGCAGGCACTAGACATGCAGTTCGAATGGACACGTCCAACGAAACAAGACGGACTGCGTAGTTGTGTATCGGTTTAGCCAACTTCTCGCAGAAATGAGGCACGAAAGGGGAATAGACTTTTTGGAAAAGCCTTCTCAAACTCAAAGATGCTGACCCGGTCTGTTTGGGAAAAAGTTGCGGTAGGGTATCACGAAGTTAATGGGCCAGTATGGTTCAACTGGTGCCGATCCAACGAAACGCGCAATTAATGCTAGTGGGGCCCACATAATGCACATGCGAGGCAGGGGAGAAAAAATAATGGATGCAGGCAGTGACCGCTAACGCGGACGAAACGGTTTGACTCCTCATGCAGCCAACACCTGGAGTCCACGAGAGGTCCAAGAAGGTTGGTGAGTAAATTGTATCCGTGGCTGGTACATTAAGAAACCAAGAGGCGCAATCTTGTCCGGCGTTTCAAGCGCATGATTGAGGGAGGGAGGGCATAGATCGATATTGCGTTCATGTCTTATAAAATCAAGGCAAAACCAGGTAGTGAGATCAAGTGACAGAGGATGTAGGATGTATCGAATAATATCTCGATTTAATGAGTGAGTTTTGAAGTATTCAGACGATGGACATTGAAAGTGACAGAGGAATTGTCGTGTTGATAAGGTGTGGGTGCTCGCGATTAATAAGTGTACTAAGTCTGGGTACCTTGGTGGTTAGGGCCAGGAATTTCTGATTTTTGTGGGTGGGAGGAGAGTGGGGTTGTTGCTGCGCAAAAGTTTTAAACCTTGCAGTAAGCCGGGAGAGTGTAGGCTCCGGTTTACGGGAGTCTCCTGGTGGGAGGCCATTTTTCATGCTAGACTGAAACAGCGTGCAGCGAGCAAAAATTGTTCAAGCCATCACTAGTAGTTAGCGAAACGAACTAATGGAGTTGTTGGAGCAGTCTAGAAAGAGACCTAGGCGAAAATTGTACCCGTGTAACCCTGAAGACCGCCAAGAAAGTACCCAGCTGGGTATACCCACTGGGTACTTTGCCAAGACTAACGCCAACTTGGTGTTCTGCTGATTGGCTCATCGGCTCCTTGACCGAGCGCACCAATTGTTAGAACCTACACTGGTCATGACAAGCAAGCTAAGGTTGAGTCAAGCCTAGGCTATAATTATCAAGCTGAGGTGAGTCAAACCTCTGCTACAATCAAGCTTGGGTTTACTCAAGTGATTCGCGATATCCATTACAGCTTACAGGGATTATATGGATCACGTGAAGATAAGAAGGAAAGTCCATAGATAAGGATTCGGCACCTAGATCACGACGGGATTTCATTACCGAGGCGGTGTCAGTGCCACCTTATTTGTTCAATAAGTGTAATATTTAATGTCTGGATCTTTGCTAGGGAAATTTGCCGCAAATTCCAAACCAATCATGAACGGGAGCTATAAATAGTTGTATAAATACTTCAACAGTAAGAATGAAGCTGAGATAAGGATCTGCGAACCCCTTCGCATGGTCCCCTCTGCGACTGATTCCACCGAAAAGTCGTGATTGTTAACGAGTACGCCCCATCGAATAGGACATGTGGAGAACGGAACGGATTGAGTTGAGGCTTCCTTGGAGGAGTCTTCTCTGATACTGAAGCAGACTATCGATAACGACAGAATTGCAGCATTCTGCGATTGCGATTCGAACTTGTCTTCAAAACGACGATTCCAGTCGGACATCAAGGAGAGTTTGTGGAACTTCAGCCGTTGTCACTCGTGCAATGATGGTGCTCTGTGCCTAGATCTTCGACCAGCGCAGAAGCACCGCAGCAGCAATGACTGGCAACACACTCACCAACTCTCCCAGTCCCGCAAACTCTGGAGGAATTCTCGCATTGACAAAAGCACCCGCAGCGAGAAGGACTGCAAAGGTGTTGTACACGAAGCTCCATGTAAAGTTGAACTTGATGCGGTTGACAGATTTCCGACTGGCGTTCATCATGGTGGGGATGCCAGCCAGAGAAGGCCGCATGAGAACCACATCCGCGGCGGATTGCGCGACATCCGTGCCTTCGTTCATGTGAACGCCGATCGTAGCCTGCGCGAGAGCAACGGCATCGTTCGTGCCGTCACCGCAGAAAACAACAACCGGTTTCTTGCGATCTGTGCCAGTACCGAGGAGCGTCTGGATGTAGCCCTTCTTGTCGGCGGGCGAGCTTCGAGAACGCACATTGTCGCCAGGAATGCTAAGCTTGGACGCCAAAGTCTGAACAGCTCCGTCATCGTCGCCAGAAACCACATGTACCGAGACGCCACGCTTCTGCAAGGTCTCAATCGTCTCCGCAGCGTCAGGTCGAAGCTCATCTTCAAGACCATAGACCGCCTGTAACGCATTGTCGATAGTAAAGCAGAAGACAGTGTACCCTTGAGCAAGCATTGGTTGAACAAGTTCATGTTCCGATAAATTCAGCCAGCGAGAATTGCCTGCTCGAAGTCTCCGGCCACCCAAGGTGGTTTCAACACCTTTACCAGTAAGGCTCTTGGGCTCAGGAACAGTCGAAGCCATAACTCCAGCATCCTTGAGGTGAGCAGCCACAGAAACCGAGACTGGGTGTCGACTGTTTTCGATGAGGCCTAGAAGAAGCGGGAGCTTGTCCACGTTGTCGCAGTCTTTCGTGACGACAGAAAGCTTTCCCCGAGTCAAGGTCCCAGTCTTGTCAAACACGACGTGAGACGTCTTATGAGCCACTTCAATAGCATCTGCTGACTTGAAGATGATACCTCTTTCCGCCGCGACTCCGCTGGCAATCACAATGACCATAGGAACAGCCAGTCCAATGGCGCAGGGGCAAGAGACGATGAGGACAGTAATGGCGTAGGTGATGGCCTGAATTGTAGCTTCGGATCCATCATATCCACGAATAGTCATGCCTACTGCAACCCAGATAACGAACGTGATGATTGTCAATGCCAGCACAACCGGGACGAAGTAGGATGCTACCCGGTCTGCGAGATCCTGCAGCTTGGGTTTCGACAGTTTGGCCTCATCGACCATCGCAGCAATGGCATTGATGGTGTTATCGCTAGGCAAACGGTTCAGTCGAACAGTCATAACTCCAGGTCCATTGATAGACCCAGCAATCACCACAGACTTAGGATATTTCTCCACCGGTCTAGATTCACCAGTGAGCATAGACTCGTCAACCTCAGACGACCCTTTGATGACAGTGCCGTCGGTGGGGATTCTGGTGTCAGGGAGAACTTTGAAGGTGTCGCCATATTGAAGAAGTCGGGCGTCAATCTCACGTTTCGTTCCGCTCTTTTGGTCGACAATGATAGCTGTCGATGCCTGAAGTGACCGGATAGAAATGGATTCAACAGCTCTCTGACGAGCGAGAGCGGCAACCCATCGACCAACCATGATCAAGGTGACCAAGAGAGTGCTCGTTGCAAAGAATTGACCAGTCGAAAGGGGCTGCTCTGCAATGAGGTACCCAAAGGAGACCACCGAGAAGATGTAGGCAGCACTGGTGCTCAAGACGATCAAGAGGTCCATCTCGATAACCCTTGAGAAAATGAGAGCCTTTAGGGCCTTGGGATAGAAAGGCCCTGCTATGACAACTTGAACAATCGTGGCCAAGGTGAGTGAAGCCGAGGAATATGCCACCTCCCTCTTAGGAAGCGAAGCCCATGCCATGACCAGGACCGGAATCGTCAAGACAGCCGAGAGAAGCGTCATGTATCCGACATGACGAACGTGCTTGCTGCCAGCCTCCAGCGAGGGGTCACCGCGTGGAGGAGCAAGTTCAATTGGCGGACCCCAAATCTTCTCGGTGAGGTCTCGAGCTCCCACAATCTTCGGATCAAACGCAACTCGCACGGTCTGCTTGTCCACGAGTGCCATATCAAGAACTCCGTCCGGCCACGTCTGACTAATGAATTTCGAGGGCTCATCAGGGACTATAAGATCTAGGCTAGATCCCTGGTTCTGGACTCTTTCGCACTTAAATCCAGTGGTTCGCTCCAGATGTTTCATGACTTCCTCCACTGAGCCAAGGCGTAGATCAATGTTGAATTCGGCTCGTGAGAGAACCAGACTGGTTTTCAGGTCTTTGACGGCAGGGACAGTAACAAGGATTCGGTTGAGCTTTGTCTCGCAACCAGTACAAGTCATACCAGAAATGCTGAGAACAACATGTTCCTTGCCGGTACCCTGATTCTCTACGTCGGTGATGGCCTGAATCGAGGCTTTTTCAATCTCTAAACCAGGATCGGGCACGGCAGAGGAGCAGAAAGCATCGGTGCAAGAGCCTTGAGGGCTGGCCGGCTGCTTTTCTGTGCAACGAGAACCCGCGCAACTAGTCATTGGAGTCTTCACGATATCCTGCTTTGGTGGCTTGCAGCAAGAGCCAGAGGAGGCGGCATTGGGAAGCTCTTTAGTGATCATGTTCTTAGCTGTTCCACAAAAAGACCCTGCACACCCACTAGTTGGACGTTCAGCAACGTGCTTGACCTTCGAACAGCACGGGTCCGCATCAATGCTCTTGGTGTCATTGTCTTTCGCACGCTGGTCTCTGGGACAGCAAGATCCGGGGCAGCCGACCTTGGGAGGGGATTCTTCGACACGGGGAGTCTCCGAGCAGCAAGAATCAAAGCGTCCAGTTTGGGCAGCAGGCTGCATCGCGGGCTTTTCAAGGGAGTAGCAAGACTTGGCACAGTTATCCTTGACGAATGGAGCCGTGGCGGGCGTGTCTTCAGAGCAGCACGGCTTCGAGCACTTGCTTTTGACAGGAGGCTCTTTGGCGGGCTTGTCCTTCGAACAAAAAGAGACAACGCAGGCATCCGCGGACGCCTTCTTGACAGACCTGGTGCTTTCACGAGAGCCCCTTCGCAGGCGAAGACGGTTCTGCGCGGCCTGGTCCTTGGTGACGAAGCCGCTGCTGCTGTCGGAATCCAGTGAAGTGCGAAGGGAGCGAGCAGATGACTTCTTAGAGCACTGCTTCCCGTCCAGTGACTGTCGCTCGCGAATTTCACAGCAGGTTTCCTGGCCAAGAGCAATGAGAGCGCGGCAGATACATCCCAGGGCTTGTAGAGTAGCGCCATAACGGTCGAGGGCAGAGAGACGATGTTGGCTGCAAGCCTTGCGGTCGGTAGCTCCACTGCATGCTAAAGGGAGTTAGAAATCTTTGAATACCATTCTCAAAGAGCTAATACTCACTGTTTGGCTGACTGTTTGGGCCGGGGGCAGCCGCAGTACTCATCTCGCATTCCCGCATAGCCAAGCGGTCAAGGCAAGACGTGTCGCAGCATGGGCCGACTTTGCCACGGCAGCAGTCAGGCGCGTCGGTATCATTCTCGGTTTTGTTGTCCGCGCATTTGCCAGGAGAGTAGCAATCATCCGGTTTCTCCTGGGTGGGCTCTCCCTGACCTGGGGCCGTGGTATCGAGAGGCTCAGCGTCGTCGCCATCACAGCAAGAATCCTGGCAACTGCTCGTCTCCTCAGTTGGAGCCGCGATTGGCGTAATATCAGGCTCAGGGACTGGAGCCGGTGGGCCGCAACAGTCGCATCCCATTGTTAAAGTGGTCTTTTGCTTTCAGTCCAATTTGTGTGAGTTTGAGGAGGTGTTGAAGTTGAGTTTTTGGAAATCGAGTCAGCCTGTCGGTTTCGGATTAGTTGCACGCCAGCACGTGAATGGCTCGACTGCCCCTGGCCAATCGCATTCACAATGGCTACCTAGTGTTGGAAATTGACGATGCCAGCCTCCTTCAACTGTTTGTCTTTGGGCCATGGGCCAGATCGGCCACCTGTAAATCTTTTCATGCGCATTGACAAATCGAGTTTTTCGGATGCTGCTAGAAGTGGTATCGATGGTGATGCCGGCGTGCGCTCCGCACCAAATTATGTTTGGACCTAAGCGGAACAAAACACTATCGGAATGAAGCTCATTTCCACTTGTTCGATCCACTCGCCAGTTCTCGGCTTGCTATCGAAGTCAGTATGTTTAATAGAAGATAAAGGCGGATATGGCTCCTCTATCATGGCTGGAAAGACACCACAATCCTCGATATCGGCATACCCTTTTTCGCGATCTCTCTCGAATCCTGCTGAGCTTGACGCGCATATCTCTCCCTTTGATTGAAATCCAAAGAGGTTAATCGTACAGGGTTTGGTATCGTTTGACTTTGGGCAGTGGTTCGAGGGAAATGGACGAACGATTATGGCCTGTAGCACATGTACGATTAAGTCAAATGACCTTGGTCATGGGATTCAAAGCTAGAGCTAGTGGGCCCAGGCGGCTCATAGTCCGCGGCCGTACGGCCAACATGGACTACGGACCGCCAACTGGCGACTGAGACGGACTTTAAGCCACACCAGTCACAGATCCTAAGTTTGTGATTCTATAATGTCCAAAATCCTGTGCCAAACGTCCCCGATCGCGTTCTATTTCTGTGACATCTGAAGAATTATGAACGGCTTCCTATGTTTGATTTGAAGATATGTGGCTCAACTCGAGACGCTCCAACGAATGTGGGCGCTATCGTGATGAGGAAGACGTCTTAAGGCTTACAATAAGATAAGAAACTTTTACTATGATGTCGTATGGATCGTGTAGATTATTTTATGTGTGACGTCTTGAGTGCTCAATCACAGGGAAAGATTCATCGTTAGATAGTCATATAAATGCAAAAGACTTGGAAATGCTGGATTAAGAAGACTCTAATAAGAGGGTCGTCCTCTTGTGAGAATCTTCTTGTGAGGAGATCAGTCACGTAATCAAAGTCTTGGAACTAATTACCAAATAGGACGAGAAGGGCCATGTTAATTAGCCTCTGAGACAAAAGCGGCCTTGAGACCTCTCCACCAAGTCGTGAGGGCTCATATTTCGATACTTAGATCCCGCGTGGGCCTAGCGGCTTCCCCACGCTGGCGCCTCAGACTTCTGGAAATTCAGTTACGTAGTGGTGAAGTGAAGGCTTAGTGCCGCCAGCCCGTCCCACCAGGCATAGAAAACAGTAGCGTCAGTCTCACGGTCGCTAGATGCAGTTCGTGAGCGTATCTTCTCTTAGCTTGTGTTCTACGGGCCAAGACAAGTTGAAATCTACTGAAAGACTAGGGCGGTTCAGGCCGAGTGACTGGGAGGGCGGCCTAGCTTGGTTATTGTTGCGTGGGTCCCAGGGCCTAGGTCCCGAGAATATTCGGGCCCGCAGGATGCTCAGGGTCAGAGGCCTGTCAACATATGATACCCACAGAACATGTGCCTGAACCCGCATACATCTGCGTCGCACATCTTATTATATTCGCATGCCTTTTATTTTGCGACGGGATTTTTTTGGCGCATCAACTTTCTCTTTGAGGAGGAGTAATCAGATCGCGTAGAAATTATAGCAGCGCGAAAAAGGGAATTTTCAATTTTTAAATGCGCAAAAGACCACGATGTTCGAGAAAATCATGGCCGAATGCTGAGCTAATGGGTGGATACCGGCGCGTAGCTGAGATTGCCCCAGCGAAACTGTGGGGGGATTGACTGTGACATTACCGTCACCAATGGGGACGGTAGTTATCTCTATAGGTAGGAACCGATTGAAGTACTTAAATAGAGCAACTACTTTCCATAGCCTCTTATACCTGTTCGAGCATTCTTGCGAGGCGTTTTCGAACCAGTTTCTAGCGTGATTTCGTCCGGACTTAATATGAACCAATCGTACAGACGAAATGGCTGTTGCCTGGTAAGTGGGGCCATATGTGCATAGATAATTGGCCAATTTCGGGTCCCTTTGGACTTGATATCAACCAATCAGTTTAACCAGATGTTCCTGCGTTCGAGGATAATGAACATGCAAGAGCTATTAAAACAATACAGAGTACTTATTGTGCAGTTCACTCACGGATTACTAGTTAACTATAAGACAGCTTAACTAAGTGCCCCTCTTCCAGTTTACTATTCACTTATTTTAGCCCATGGTCAGAATAGAGTGATAACGTAGTACTTGATACTGTAAAATGAGCACCTGTGTATTTCCGCTTCCGGTTAGTTTTGCCTTTTTCGGTTTGGCGCCCTCATACGCCGTCCTGTAACACTGCCCCGTAAGCCCGACATATAAGACCTGACCTCTCGCCTTTCTGCCACTCTTCCTTTTCTCTCTTCTCTATCCTCCTCCCCCTCTGTCCTCTCTATTCTGCACTTGCCGTGCGCATGTGCCTCGTCACAGAC
>Ga0209941_1002250_pt1 | contig 11099 bp, 8 predicted proteins | sample ThiBiot_300_plan_FD_183945 | JGI IMG/M metagenome (GOLD analysis project Ga0209941, IMG submission 183945) | Wastewater bioreactor microbial communities from Cape Town, South Africa - Thiocy_solids_1 (SPAdes) | ecosystem: Engineered > Bioremediation > Thiocyanate > Unclassified | place: South... | reverse complement strand
CCCGCCATGCTCGCTATCCGACTCTCTACGAGTCCCAGGTGAAGACGCCAGCGGAGAGTCCGGTCTACCGCGACCTGTTCTACCAGACGGCCGCCAACCTGCTCAGGCGACAGGACGTCCACCTGGATCGCGACATTCTGGATAGCGAGTTGCAGGCAGTGCTCGACCGGGGCGAGGGAGTGGCCCTGCGTCGCCGCCAGGAGCGTCTCTACAGCATCGCGCTACCCGCAGGATCGCCAGCGGTCGGACAGGAGTTGCGCAGCCTCGGGCTTGGCGAGATGGGAGTACTCATAGTGGGAGTCGTGCGCGGCGAGGGCGAGATCGTGCCCAATGGCGGGACTCGCCTGCAGGTCGGCGATGGATTGCTGGTCGCGACGACCGAGGAGGGGATGGGCCGCTTCAGGGAGCTGACTGCGGCACCGCAGTCGGAGGATGATGCTACCCGCACGGTAGACTAGCCTGCCCAGCGCGACAGCCGGCTGAACAATCTGTGGCGTGGCGTAGCGGTGGTGCTGGCCCTGCCTTGCGCCCACGGTGCGCGTCTGCAGATTGGCGACGGCACCCGCGCCGTTGGCCCCTCAGGGGTGGCGTCGGACAAGTCACTGCTGATGTGATATCGCCACCTTGCCGGGCGACGTTGCTCGCGCCTGTCTCCTCGAATCCAGGGTTCTGATGCGCCTTCCCGCATCGATAGATCGAGCGTCGGCGCACTCGTCCGTCGCGGGCGGTGCGCTCCTCAGGTATCCGCCCTTCCGGGCCACGACCAGGCTGTCTGGAAAGGCTCCTGAATGGCCGCTATTGGCGATCCTTGTCTCGTGCTGCCTGGCCACCCTTGCCGCACCAGGCGCGGCTCAGCCTGTCGCTGCCCCTGACACGGTGGCCGGCGCTGCCGTCTCGCAAGCCCGGGTGGCTGCCGGCCACATCACGGACCTGATTGCCGGACAGCTCGCCCCGGAGGTCGACGTCGCACGGCTGTTCCGTCTGCCGCTGGCGGATGGCGACCTGGTGAGAACGCGAGCCGTTCTGGCGATGGTCGACGATGGACGGCTGTTCGATCGCGCGCGTGCAGATTCGTCAGTCCTTACCGGCCTCACTGGCGACCAGGCGGCGCTGGCCATCGCGCAGGCTCGCTTCCTGAGGCTGCCGGCAAGCCGCCGCAACACACTCATCAGCCAACATGAGCAGGCGGTGCGGAGGGCCGCCGCTGAGCGCGAGCGGGCGAATCAGGCGGCACAGGAACTTGCAGGACTCAGGAGTACGCTGTCATCACTGCAGGCATTCCTGGCTGGAGAGAAGGCCGATTCCACAGCCCTCTTCCTGGACGCGCTGGAAGTGGGCGGCGCGATGACCTCGTCCGCGCGCCGGGCAGTGCTGCTGGACAGCGCTGGCGCGGACGCCACCGCCGAGGAACCCTCAGCAACCGATTCGGCGGATGGGGCGGGAGCCCTGAGACGCCAGGTCGACCTGTTGCGTGCTCGTATCCTCGCCCTCTCGCCGGAAGAAAGGTCGCGTCTGGTCGCCGCGCAGCTCGCCGCCCCGGCGATGAGCGCGACCGCCGATGAGGCCAGGCGGCAGGTGGAGGAATCCGCCCGCGCAGCAGCGGCGGCGCGCAGTGAGTTCGAGCGCCTCATCGCCACCGAGCGGACCCGACTTCTACGAGTCCGCGAGGCGCAGGCCCGAGCCGAAGAGGGACTGGCCGAGCTCGGTCAGCTACCGGAGGATGTACGGGAACTCGCGCTCGGCTGGCGCCGCCAGGTCCGCGAGTTGTTGGATCGTCCCCAGAGTGGAGCCCGGAGAGCGGCGGACGCCGACCGTCTCTACGTCCAGCTCGTCGACGCGCTGGAGCGAGTACGCGGTGACCTGGGCCGAGCGCTGGGTACCTCCACGACGCTGGACGTTCAGCAACTCACTCCGGCGCCGCTGGACGATGCCATTCCGACAGGTGTCCCGGAGGAGGTCGACCTCGAGGCGTTGCACGAGGAACTCGTGGATAACCTTGCGAGGCTGCGAAACCTGGATGGCACCGTCCGGCGCGAACGTCGCGATGCGCTGTTCACGGCCATGACGGACATGAACGCGGTCAGGCTGAGTCTCATTCCGGCGCTCTCGGGCGCCATGCGGGGACGGGTCACAGGGTTCGGCGAGGAGGGTTTTGCGCAGGTGCGCCGTGAGGTCAATCAGATGACGCTCACGCTGCGACATACCTTCGTGTCAGGACCCGCCCGGGCCAGCCTGGCCCTCCAGCCACTGCTCCACCCGACTCCGCGTCTCGTTCTCGCCCTGCTCATTCTGGTCATGCTGGCGCTCGGTTTTCGCTACTGGCGACGGCATGGCGATGACGTGCTGTTGATGATCGAGAGAGCGAACGCGACTCGCCAGCCTCCGACACTGCTCTCCACCGGTCTCGCGCTCGCCATCGGTTACCTGCGGCGCGTACGTCGTCCGCTGGACTGGCTGATCCTTGTCACCCTCTTCTCCTGGCTGATTCCTGAAGAGCTGAACTCCGCCGCCCTGCGATTTCTCTGGATCCTGGTAAGGTGGGTGCTCTTCACTGCCTTCATGGTCCAGTTGCTGGACGTGCTGGCACAGGGTCGGCGGCTGGACGACCCGCGAGCGGCCCTCCGCCAGCGATCGTTGCTTCTGGTTGCAGGCGTGATACTGGTCGTCGGCCTCATACTCTCCCTCACCAGCCAATCGGTGGGCAGGGGCGCCATCTACAACTGGGTATTCAGGGCCTGCTGGCTCCTTCTCATACCAGTCGCCCTGATTCTGGCATCGTGGTGGCGAGCACGCATCGTCGCGCTGGCCGAGGCAGCCGGGCCAGCGAGTCCGTTCCTGGCCTGGAGCGCACGCAACCATGAGGGCGTCTTCGGAAACGTGGTCCTGGTGTTCGCCGGGGTCGTGCTGCTGTTCACGGGTGCGCGAGCCATCGTCACGCGGCGCGTCAATGAGATAGCACTCATCAGGGAGTTCTCCGACCAGCGTCAACGTGTGCGGGCGGCGGCCCGCGTCGCCGCGGATGAGGAGAGCGGCCGTTTCCATCCACTTCCTGCGGCGATGGTCGACGGGCTGGCGCCACATCGGGTACCGTCCATCGACGACCCTTCGATCCGTACTCGCCCGGAGAGGCCGGTGCCGACTCTCTCGCCGGGCGCCATTCTCGCCCTGGTTGGTGAGCGGGGTCTGGGCAAGTCGACAATGCTGGGCGACCTCACCTTCGAGTTTCCACCCGAACGCGTGCTGCGCATCCCGGATGTGTCAGGCGGATTCCGGAGCATATGCTCGCAACTCGCCGCCCTGCTGGACGTGGAGTGCGACCTGGAGCAGATCAGGGTTGCACTGGTTGAGACGCCTGGTCGCGTCATCACGGTCGATGACCTGCAGCGCCTGGTGGTCCCGGCGATAGGCGGCCTGGAGGATTTTGACCAACTCGTCGAACTGGCTCGGACCACGAGCCCTGCTACCACCTGGATCCTGGCCATCGGTTCGCCAGCCTGGTTGTACATCAGGCGTGCCCGTGACGATCGCGCAATCTTCGATTCAGTCGTGCTGCTGCCGCGCTGGAACGCCGCTGACATCCGCGCGCTCGTGGAACGTAGAACCGAACAATCCGGTCTCACTCCCACTTTCGACCCGCTCGACAGCAGTCAGGTGGTGACGCTCGACGCGGACCTGAGTCCCGAGGAGCGTACGAGGCGCGCATACTTTACCGAGTTGGCCGACTACAGCGCAGGGAACCCGGCAGTCGCCATGGAGTTCTGGCGCCGCTCACTCTTCCTGGAACGGGACACCCGGAACGTGGTGGTGAGAACCTATCGCACCCCCGACACCGAGGTGCTGGCCGCCCTGCCGGAGACCACGTCCTTCGTTCTGCGGACGATCCTGCAGATGGAGGTCGCCTCGCTGGACAACATCCAGCGGTGCACCGACCTGGGCAGCGTGACTGTCTCGGACGCGACGCGCATACTTGCCCGGATGGGAGTGATCACCGAGTACGAGTACGGCTACCGGGTGACGCTGTTCTGGTATCGCGAAGTGCGCCGCCTGCTGGAACGCCGGAACCTGCTCGGGAAGGTGGCCGCATGAAACCGTCGCGAACCTGGATCGGGGCATTGGTGTCGTCCCTCGCATTGGCGACGCCGGCGCTGTCGCAGCAACTGCCACCCATGGAGAGTATCGCCCGCATAGGTGACGTGATCCGCTGGGGCGGCATCGTCACGTCGCTCTTCGTCATTCTTGGCGCCTGGATGCTGCTGCGATTGCTGGGCGCCTTTGTCGGGAGGTTCAGCTCGCAATTCGCTGCCCGTCGGCTGACGATGCAGAAGCTGAACACGATCGTCCAGTTCCTCATATTCGTCGTCACGACCACGATCGTGATCACGCTTTCCTTCCGGATCAACCAGACGCTCCTCGCACTCATCGGTGGATCGGCGGCGGTCGCCATCGGCTTCGCACTCAAGGACCTGGTCGCATCGTTCGTCGCCGGCATCACGATCATCCTCGACCAGCCATTCCAGGTCGGCGACAGGGTGGAATTTGGCGGCTACTACGGCGACATCACCTCCATCGGCCTCAGGTCGGTCCGTCTCCAGACGCTCGACGACAACACGGTCACCATACCGAACAGCAAGTTCCTGAGCGACATCACCTCGTCCGGCAACTACGGTGCGCTGGACATGCAGGTGGGGATGGACTTCCACGTCGCCATCGATCAGGACATCGATCTGGCCCGGAGCATGGTGACCGAGGCCGCGCTGTCCAGCCGCTACATCTTCCTGGACAAGCCCGTTGTCGTTCATGTGCACCAGGTCCTTGCGGAGAACCTGATCTCCGTTCGTCTCAGCCTGAAGGCGTACGTCCTTGACACGCGGCATGAGAAGGCCTTCGAAACCGACGTCAACCTGAGGTGTCTGCGGGCGTTTCGTGAAGCGGGAATCCAGGCGCCGTCGCTGGTGTCCTCGGCCTGGATCAGGCAGGAGTGACAATGCCAATGCAGCGTCGCATGATGACATCGCTCCGATCGAACACGATGTGGGCGCGGACGCGCCATCAGGAGATGGAATAGCGGCATGCCGTCCGTCATCACGATACTCACCGACTTCGGCACCGCCGACGGCTATCTGGCCGAGATGAAGGGGGTGCTGCTCACTCTCGCTCCGACTGCGCAACTGGTGGATGCATCGAACGACATCCCGCCGCAGGATATCGAACTCGCCCGCCTCACCCTGGCTCGCTACTGGCGTCGCTATCCATCGGGCACCGTACACCTGGTGGTGGTGGACCCCGGGGTCGGGAGTGAGCGGCGCGCGATCGCCGTTCGCAGCGATGACCGTTTCCTGGTCGGTCCGGACAACGGCGTCCTCTCGCCAGCATTGTTGCTGCCGCGGGCCGAGGCTGTCGTGCTCCCGGTGCCGCGTGGGGTGTCGGCGACTTTCCATGGTCGGGACATCTTCGCCCCTGCCGCCGCCCTCCTCGTCTCCGGCACGCCACTGTCATCACTCGGGTCACCATGTCCCGATCCGGTGATCCGGCGCACCCCGGAGGTAGTGCGCATCGGCGACGGCATCGTGCGTGGGGAAGTGATCGCGGTTGACCGCTTTGGCAACCTGATAACCAACCTGGTCACGGGCAGCGCGGCGACCGTCGAGATTGGGCCGCACCTGCTCCCGCTGCAGCGCAGCTACTCCTTCGCAGATGCCGGAGCGCTGGTAGCGCTCACCGGCTCATCGGGCCTGATAGAGATTGCGGTGCGCGACGGCAACGCCGCCATGCGGCTCGGCGTTGGTCGCGGAACGACTGTCATGCTGCGCTCGGTCACCCGTGACTGACCACGGTGCGCGTGAGGCTGACGGGCTTCTGACAGGGTGAGCGGAGGGGATGGTGAGGGCTCTTCCGGCTCGACGCCTTCCGGCCGGCTGTTGGCAGGCGTGGTGAACCACGACGCGACGCCGCAGGGTTCACGCCTCGGTCCCGCCCGACATACTCACCTCCTGCTCGCTGGCGCGACCCACGCGACCTGTTCGCACCACCCTGTCCACCGAGCTCCCGGACGACACCTGGCCGCCCAGCAATGTCCCACCTCGTGCGGCGACGCTGCCCGTTCCCTTGTGGAGTTCCGAGTTGAGCTCACCGCCCAGCAGGAGGACGACCATGGACAGGTACATCCAGGTGAGCAGCACGATCACGCCGCCAATCGTGCCGTACGTCTTGTTGTAGTCAGCGAAGTTCACGACGTAGAATCGGAAGCCCATCGTCACCGCCACCCAGAGCGTCGTGGCCACCACCGCGCCGGTCAAGGCGTGGAGTCGGCGCTGACGGACGCACGGCAGGATCATGTAGGTGAGGTAGCCGACCCCCAGCAGGAGTAGCAGCGCCACCGTGTACTGAACCGCCAGGATCGCTGCTGCCGTGCTGGCATCGAGCCCGATGAGGCGGGCCACGGTATCCACGATTTCCTGGCCAGCCACCAGGGTCACACTGGCCACGATCACGACTGCGCCTGAGACGAGCACCATCCCTATCGCGATCAGGCGTGACTTCCACCAGGGACGGTTCTCGTGGACGTCGTAGGCGGTGTTCAGCGCGCCGATCAGCGAATTGAAGATGTTGGACCCTGTCCACAACGCGAGGATGGCGCCCACCGACATCAGTCCGGGCGCGCTCTCCGAGTAGACCACGTTGGACACGATGTCGTTGAAGAGCCGGTAGCTTTCCGGTGGGAGTGCCCGGCCGAACTGATCCATGATGAAATCCATGGACTGCTGCTTGTTGCCAACCAGGCTCAGCAGTGGCGTCAGGAAGAGCATCAGCGGGAACAGCGAGAAGAAGAAGTAGTACGCCGTCTGCGCTGCCAGCCCGAGGATGTTGTCCTCCAGCGACTCCCGAACCACGCTTCTGGCGAGCGTCTTCACCCTGTAGCCCATCAGCACCATCTTCACTACCTCCCGTTGTGAGAAGGAGAGGGCAAGGGAGGGGCCAGCGCCGGCGCCGTTGGTGATGGCGGCGACCGGTCCGTCGCTGTGGCGACTGGCGGGGTGCTTCGGCGGCGGGGTGACCGGGCGGCAGCCGTGGCGACTACCTCTCCACAGCCACGACGGCGAGAATCAGCGGCTCTGGCTGGTGGGGCGACGGACCGCTGCGACGCCTCCGATCGGCGTCGGCGTGAGCCATGATATCTCGTCGTCCGGCTCCTGCTCCACCTGTGGTGGCTTTGGCCGACGGGTGCCAGCGCGCGATCGGAGCGCGGCCCCGAATCCGACCGTCACGGCGACCCAGGTCAGGACGAAAGCGATGCCACGAGCCACGGCCGCGGCTGCCGGCACCGGCGTGAACAGCGCCGCTATCAGCCAGACGGCTATGAAGACGATGATGCCGACGAACAGGGCCCGCAGGGCCGCGCCACGGTCGGACAGACGTCGTCGGCTCTCGCCGCCGGTGATGGCGCTGCCCGTTACGGAGGTCACGGCCAGGAAGCCCAGCATCATGAGGCCGGCCGTGGCGAGGGCGATGGCCACTATGGCGAACGGTATGAGAAGGATTCCGATAACGGTGACAGCAAGGGCGATGACGACCAGCAGGACCACCGGTAGCACCGCCAACTGTCCGGCCACACCGAACACCAGCGAGCGGGCGAAGCCACCGTGCAGCGCCTCCACCACGCCCTCCAGTGGACCGCTGGCGAAAACCAGGACGCCCACTCCCATGAGAATGAGCACCGTCAGCCAGCCCACCACCAGCCCCAGCCTGTCGCGCACGGTGTCGCGCGGCGTCGCAGCGGCTGCCTGCGACGAAACGATGGGGGCCAGCGCGCCCCTCACGGAACGCACCTCGCCACCGACGGCGCCGCCCAGCAACTGCACCCGACCGAGCACGGCGATGGCGTCACCGGTGACCGTGGAGCCCGGGTGGAGGATAACGTCCCCCTCGTAAGCCACGGCATCCCCGTTGACCACGCCGAAGACGTCCAGCGCCCCTCCACGAGAGGCTACCGGGCCGGTCACCGTGTCGCCAGCGGGCACCGTTCGCGGCCCGGCGGGCACATCGCGCACCATCGGGATGCCGGACCAGGGCATGCGCCTCTCCAACCGTGCCAGGCCGCCAAGGATGCGAGACACGAAGCCACCCGTCACCGCCGACTCCCCTCCTTCCGTCGCCGAATCCGGCGTCGCTACGGTCCTCACCGAGTCTGGCTGCGCCGGCTGTGCCGCCGCCAACTGTACGGATGATCCGGCGCCGGTCGACGGCGGCAGAGCCGGTGCCATGGCCGCTCTCGCCTGGAATGAAACGCTGGCGGCGGGTAGGGCTGCAGGCACAGCGGCCAGGCACAGTGCAGCGAGTAGTCTGCGCATGGCTAGAGCCGTTGGCGGCGAGAGACCACGGTGGCCGAGCGAAGTAGCGCGATCGCCATGACAAGCGAGACGACGACAACGGCGAGCGCGAGCAGGACACCTTCCGGACCGGCGCTGGCCATGGCTCCCAGCGCGCCGTCCCCGAAGATCGTCCTGACCGCGCCGCTCATCAGGCCCAGCAGGGCAGATCGACCGCGATCCAGGGCCAGTTCGAGGCCGAAGATGGCGGCGTCGCGACTGGTTACGAGTATTATCCCGATCATCGACAACATGAGCGTCGCCATCACCCCTGCGACGCCGGCCAGCACTCGCGCCGGCCGCGATGTCGGCACGAGGCTCCTGACCGTATCGCCCAGCGTGATGTACCAGGGCTCGAATACGTGCACGCGCGACATCACCCGGTCGGCAAGGAACGGGGCCGGGCTGAGATGCGGCAGCTCTTCCAGCAGCGTGACCAGCTCTCGGCGTTCAGCGAACTCGGCTCGACACCCGGCGCAGGAGCGCAGGTGCGCCCTGAGCGGCGTCAGGCCGAACCCGACGTCGCCATCCAGCAGCAGGTCGAACTCGTTCGGAAGTAGATGTCTATTGTCCACGAGGTTCCTCCAGTAGATCCCTACGGGCAGCATCGACCCGATGTTTCAGCCTGACCGTGCATGGCAGCGACCTGTGCCAACGAGCGGCAAGGTCGGCTCTGGCCAGCTCTGCCGTAGCCGGGGCGGAAGCGTTGGCGTTCTTCACCATCATTCGCGTATATCCTGGAGAGCCTGTCGCAACTCGTTGCGGGCACGGTGGATATATGTCTTTACCGTGCCCAGTGGCAGGTCCAGCGTGGCGGCAATGTCCTCGTACGACCTGCCCTCCACGTGGCGCAGTATTATGCAGGAACGGTACTCCGGGCGGAGGCCGGCAATGGCTTCCTCGATCGCGCCGCCAATCTCCCGGGCCTCCATCTCTTCCAGAGCGCTCTCCTGGCGGGACGCCAGGTCAAGGGAACTGGCGGTCGCCTCGGCGACGCTGGCGGCGTGCGGGGAGCCGTCGATGCTCACCGTGTTCAACTGCCGCCTCCTCAGGTGATCTATCGCCACGTTGTTCGCAATCTTGAAGATCCAGCTCGAGAACTTGAATTCGGGGCGGTAGCGATCGAGGTGGTTGAGTACTTTCACGAAGCTGTCCTGGACGAGGTCCTCGGCGGCTTCGCGGTCACGCACCATCCGGTAGATGAGCGAGAACACCGGTCGCTCATAGCGCCGGACCAACTCCCTGAACGCGCGATCGCGACCCTGGCGTGCCAGGGCTACGATCTCGGCGTCGGGAAGGTTGGTGAGCTCTGGCTGCGTTGGCATCGACGGGAGGAGGGCATCGGCGGTTGCATCTGGCCGCTGGCACAACCTAGCCCCGCCCGAACCGTGCAGCCAGAAGGGCGGGGTCCCACTCCGTGGCATATGGTTGGCTGGTGCCGCTTGAACCAGCCACCTCCGTGGGCGAACTTCCGCCAGTGAAATCCTCCCCTCCGACCGGTCCGCCCCCTCCCTCGATGAAGCGCGTGCCGCCGCTGCCGGCGGAGCGGGCAAGCGCGCGTACGTGCGCGAGATGTTCGGCGAGATCGCGCCCAGCTACGATCTGCTCAATCATCTGTTGAGCGCGAACATCGATCGTGGCTGGCGTCGGAAGGCAATTGCCGAACTGGACTGGCCCAGACGGCCGGAGGGTCGTTACGTGGACCTCTGCGCTGGCACCCTCGACGTCGCTGTCCAACTTGCCGCCACCACCGGCTTCCGCGGTCAGGTGATCGCAGCCGATTTCGCCGAGCCCATGCTCCGTGCCGGTGATCGGAAACGCCAGGGACAGCCCATCTCGCCGGTGGTCGCCGATGCACTGGATCTGCCCCTGGCTGACAATTCCGCGGCTGGAGCCATAGTCGCCTTTGGAGTCCGCAACCTCGCCGACCTGGATGCCGGTCTGCGCGAGGTTCACCGTGTGCTCGAGCCCGGAGCTCGCTTCGTCATCCTCGAGCTCTCCCGCCCGCGATCGGCCGTGGTGAGGGGCGGTTACCAACTCTACTTCCAACATCTCCTGCCATTCGTCGGCCGGCTGGTGAGCGGACATCGCAGCGCCTACAGCTACCTGCCCGACTCGGTGGCTCACTTTCCCACCGGTGACGCGTTGGCCGCGCGGCTGCGCGACGCCGGATTTGCTACCGTCCGCTGGCGACCTCTCACCTTCGGAATAGCCGCCATCCATACGGCCATCAAGAGCGCCTGACGCCGCTCATGGTCACGCGGATCTGAGGAATCCATGTCCATCGTTCCACCTGGCACGCACGTCGTCGGTCTCATCTCCGATACCCACGGATTACTCCGCCCGGAGGTCCACTCGGCGCTCGCCGGGGTGGAGCTCGTTCTCCATGCCGGCGACGTGGGTGACGACGATATTCTGGACGAACTGGAACTGATTGCCCCCGTTCAGGCGGTCTATGGCAACACCGACGCACCGGGGCGGCCCAGGCTCAGCGCCACGCGAACGGTGGAGATTGGCGGGGTCCGTATCCATGTGAGTCATGGCCACGAGTTGGGCCAACCCACGCCTCGTGCGCTGCTGAGTGCCTACGACGAGGATGTGTTGGTCTACGGCCATACCCATCGACAACTCGTCACGCGCGCGGGCGGGCGGCTGGTGGTCAATCCCGGCGCCGCAGGTCCGCGCCGTTTCGACCTGAGGCCGAGCGTGGCAAGGCTGACCATCCGTGGCGGG
>Ga0209941_1002245_pt1 | contig 11112 bp, 9 predicted proteins | sample ThiBiot_300_plan_FD_183945 | JGI IMG/M metagenome (GOLD analysis project Ga0209941, IMG submission 183945) | Wastewater bioreactor microbial communities from Cape Town, South Africa - Thiocy_solids_1 (SPAdes) | ecosystem: Engineered > Bioremediation > Thiocyanate > Unclassified | place: South... | reverse complement strand
CATCCATCCGGTCGTGCTCGACTGGTGCTGCAATTTCCTGCGCTTCGTCCTGCTTGCGCCGCTGGTGATGCGCGCGCCCCGCCGCGCCATCGCGCGCATGCGGGGAAGATGGCTTCTGGCCGTAGGCGTCGGCGTCCTGTCGCCGCTTTCCTACATTCTCGTGTTGATGGCGCTGGACATGCGCGCGCCGCTCAGCGTGGTCGCTCCGATGCGCGAGATGTCGATGATGGTCGGCGCCCTGTTCGGCATGGCGCTCCTGCACGAGCCGGTCGGTAAGTGGCGCCTTATCGGCTGCCTGGTCCTGGTCGTCGGCGTCGTGTTGCTCGGATCGGCATGAATGTCGATACAGCCTAAGGGCCGCGCTGACCATTTGGAGCACGCCTCGCGGCCTGCTAAATTTTTCCCCGTGATTCGCGACGGGGACCCTCGATGCAGCGCCTTGCCGGCCGGATAATTCTGCTCTGGGGGTGGCGGCGCTCCCTGACGGCGTTCCTTGCCGGCGCGCTGGCGGTTCTGGGGCAGGCGCCCTACGATTTCTTCGCCGCCTGCTTTGTTTCGTTTCCCGTTCTGGTCTGGCTGCTCGACGGCGCGACCGGCGAGCCCGCCGACGGCTGGTTCAGGCGCCTGCGCCCGGCCTTCGCGGTCGGCTGGTGGTTCGGCTTCGGCTACTTCCTCGCCGGCCTGTGGTGGATCGGCGGGGCGCTCCTGGTCGAGGCCGACAGCTTCGCCTGGGCCTTGCCGTTCGCCGTGGTCGGCATTCCGCTTGCGCTCGCCTTCTTCTACGGCTTCGCCACGGCGGCGGCGCGGCTGTTGTGGAGCGGCGGCATCGGCCGCATCGCCGCCCTTGCCGTCGGCTTCGGCCTCGCCGAATGGCTGCGCGACTTCCTGTTCACGGGCTTTCCCTGGAATGCCGTGGGCTATGCGGCGATGCCGGTGCCGCTCATGATGCAGAGCGTGTCCGTGGTCGGCATGGTCGGCATGAATACCCTGGCGGTGTTCGTGTTCGCGCTGCCGGCCCTGCTGGCGGCGCGCCGGCACCTCGTCGCGGGAGCCGCCCTTTTCGCCCTGGCGGCCGTCGCCCATGTCGGCTTCGGCTATGTAAGGCTGGCGCAACAAAGCGCACCGGCGGCGCGGAGCCTCGACGTCCGCATCGTTCAGCCCAATGTCGATCTCGAGGAAAAGTGGGACGCTTCCGTGCGCGACCGCATCTTTTCCGACCTTCTGGCGCTGTCTTCCGCCCCGCCGGAAAAGGGCCATGCCCGGCCGCAGTTGATCGTCTGGCCCGAGACCTCGGTGCCGTTTCTGTTCACCGAGCGCCCGGATGCGCTGTCGGCGATCGGCTCCATGCTGGACGACGACCAGATGCTGCTTGCCGGCGTCGTGCGCGAGGAAAGCGCCTCTGCGGCGGATGCGGGCGGCCTTTACTATAATTCGGTGGTGGCGATCGACGGAAACGGCGAGATCGTCGATGCGGTGGACAAGCTTCATCTTGTTCCCTTCGGCGAATACCTGCCGTTTTCCGGTCTCCTGCGCAGCCTGGGGGTCGAACAGCTGGTTGCCGGGCCGATGGTTTTTTCCGCGGGCAACGATCGCCATTCGATCGTGGTTCCGGGCGGTGTCCGCGCGCTTCCCTTTATCTGCTACGAGGTCATCTTTCCCGATCTGGTAGCAGTTGACGCAGCGTCAACCGGGCTTATTGTAAACGTCACCAACGATGCCTGGTTCGGCGACACGCCAGGTCCCTATCAACATTTCAGGCAAGCTCAGGTTCGCGCGGTGGAAAACGGATTGCCTTTGCTGCGCGCGGCCAACAATGGCATTTCCGCCGTCGTCGACCCCGATGGCCGCATTGTTGACGCATTGGCGGTCGATGCCCACGGGGTTCTGGACGTGCATGTACCGATTGCGCGGCGGACGGTTGTGTCGGCAAGCCAACGGCGTGTTAACGGATTTCTGATTATCTTCCTGCTCGCTGTCGTTGCGGCCGCACTGAATGTAAGGCAAAAGCTACGGGTGAATTGACAGCGCGTATATTAGAAATTCATACTGTAAGAGCCTGACGGCATGGGGGTCGGGCGGCCGGTAGGGGAGAAGCCGGCCGATTGGGCGTAATACCGAAAAATGCCGGGAATTCGGCGAGGATAAGATGATAGAAGAAAACAAGAAGAAGCCCAATCCTATCGATGTTCATGTAGGCAGCCGCATAAGGTTGCGCAGAAACATGCTTGGGATGAGCCAAGAAAAGCTTGGGGAAAATCTTGGCATAACATTCCAGCAGATCCAGAAATACGAGAAGGGGACCAACCGGGTTGGCGCCAGCCGTCTGCAGGCGATCGCGTCCATCCTCGATGTGCCGGTCGCCTTCTTTTTCGAAGATGCGCCGGGCCACGAGGGAACGGGCAGCCGCGGCTTCTCCGAGGACAGCTCGACCGCCTTTGCTGTCCAGTTCTGCTCGACGCCGGAAGGGCTCCAACTGAACCGCGGCTTCGTCAGGATCGCCGATCCGAAAGTGCGCCGCCGCATCATCGACCTGGTCAAGTCGCTCGCCGCCGACGACGCCGACTGAAATCGGCCGCACCTGTTCCTGTAGGCACCGCGTCGCCGCCGTTTTTTAAAGCCCCGCCGCTCCGGCGGCCCGCAACGCATCAAACCATTCTTGACGAGCAGGCTTGCCCCCCGCTAACAGATTGCCCGCCAAAGCCGGCGATCTGCCGGCCTTTTTTCAAGAGGGGACACCCGTCGTGCGGCAGAACTACCATTTCACTTCCGAGTCGGTTTCCGAAGGCCACCCCGACAAGGTATGCGACCGTATATCCGATGAGATCGTCGATCTGGTCTATCGCGAAACCCGCAAGGTCAAGCCGGAGGACGCCAGGCGGTACGCGGACGTCGCCGTTTCCGATCCGTGGAAGGTGCGCGTGGCGTGCGAGACGCTGGCCACCACCAACCGCGTCGTGATCGCCGGTGAAGTGCGCGTGCCGCACACGCTGTTGAAGAAGGACAAGGACGGCAACGTGCTGAAGGACGCCAGCGGCTCGCCGGTCATCAATCCCTCGAAGTTCAAGTCGGTAGCGCGCAGGGCCATCCGCGACATCGGCTACGAACAGAGCGGCTTCCACTGGAAGAAGGCCAGGATCGACGTGCTGCTGCACGGCCAGTCGCCCGACATCGGCCAGGGTGTCGACAACGCCGCCGACCGGCAGGGCGACGAGGGCGCCGGCGACCAGGGCATCATGTTCGGCTATGCCTGCACGGAAACGCCGGACCTGATGCCGGCCCCGCTCTACTACAGCCACAAGATCCTCGAACTGCTCGCCGCGGCGCGCCATGCCGGAACCGGCGAGGCCGGCCGGCTCGGCCCCGACGCCAAGAGCCAGGTGACGGTGCGCTACGAGAACGGTAAGGCGGCCGAGGTCACGCAGATCGTGCTGTCGACCCAGCACCTCGACGAGAGCTGGGATTCGGCCAAGGTCCGCGCCGTGGTCGAGCCGTATATCCGCCAGGCCCTCGGCGACCTGCCGATCGCCGAGACGTGCAACTGGTACGTCAATCCGACCGGAAAGTTCGTGATCGGCGGCCCCGACGGCGATTCCGGCCTTACCGGCCGCAAGATCATCGTCGATACCTATGGCGGCTCGGCGCCGCACGGCGGCGGCGCCTTCTCGGGCAAGGACACCACCAAGGTCGACCGCTCGGCGGCCTATGCGGCGCGCTACCTGGCCAAGAACGTGGTGGCCGCCAGGCTTGCCGAACGCTGCACCATCCAGCTTTCCTACGCCATCGGCGTCGCCCAGCCGCTGTCGGTCTATGTCGACCTGCACGGCACCGGCAAGGTCGACGAGGCAAGGCTGGAGGAGGTGCTGCGCACGGTGATGGACCTGTCGCCGTCGGGCATCCGCCGCCATCTCGATCTCAACAGGCCGATCTACGCCAAGACCTCGGCCTACGGTCATTTCGGCCGCAAGCCCGGGCGCGACGGTTCCTTCTCCTGGGAGAAGACCGATCTCGTCAAGGCGCTTAAGGACGCGCTCAAGGAAGCGATCGCCGCATGAGAGGCGCGGGCCATGAACCGCCCTAGCCGCTCCACCGAGGCGTTTTACGGTCGCCGGCACGGCAAGGCGATCCGGCCGGCGCAGTCGGCGGCGCTGGAAGCCGGTCTCGATGCTTACGGGCTGGACCCGGCGTCGCCCCGGCCCGCCGGTCTGCACGGCCTGTTCGAGGCGGAAGTCTCGGCCGTGCGGCTGGAGATCGGCTTCGGCGGCGGCGAGCATCTTCTCCACGAAGCCGCTGCCGATCCGCGAACCGGCTTCATCGGCGTCGAGCCTTTCGTCAACGGCATGGCCAAGCTGATGGCGGCCCTGGCGGCTGCGCCGCTCGCCAACCTGCGCGTCTACGACGACGACGCGACGCGGCTGCTGGACTGGCTGCCGCAAGCCTCGCTCGACGGCATCGACCTCCTCTACCCCGATCCGTGGCCGAAGAAGAGGCACTGGAAGCGCCGTTTCGTCAGCCCCGTCAATCTCGACCGCTTCGCTCGCGTGCTGAAGCCGGGCGGCAGCTTCCGCTTCGCCTCGGACATCGACGGCTATGTCAACTGGACGCTGCTTTTGTGCCGCGCGCATGGCGGCTTCGAGTGGCAGGCCGAGGATGCCGCAGGCTGGCATACCCCCTATGCGGGTTGGCCCGGCACGCGCTACGAAGCCAAGGCGATCCGCGAGGGCCGCCGGCCCGCCTACCTGACCTTCGTGCGGCGCTAACGGGCCGGCGAAACCATGTTGGGGCTTGAAATTCCGTGGAATCGGGTTTAAGTCACCCCTAAATTCTTGGTCGGTAATGACGAAGAGTGGGTCCACCCGGTCCCGCTCTTTTTTATTACCTGCGGGCAGACGGGTTCGGTGGCAGTGACGCAAGACGAGGGCAGGGACGACCGCATCATCCGCGAAAGCGGCATCGATGCGCGCATCGCCGCGATCATCCTGCCGGTGCTGCGGGCAATCGGCTTCCGCCTCGTGCGCGTGCGGCTTTCCGGCCAGAACGGCCTGACCTTGCAGATCATGGCCGAGCGCGAGGACGGCACGATGACGGTCGAGGATTGCGAGGAGGTGTCGCGCGCCGTCTCGCCGGCGCTCGATGTGGAAGATCCGATCGAGAAGGCCTATCATCTGGAAGTGTCGTCGCCGGGCATCGACCGCCCGCTGGTGCGCAAGTCGGACTTTTCCGCCTGGGCGGGCCATCTGGCGAAGGTGGAGACGTCGACCCCCGCCGCCGGCAAGAAGCGCTACCGGGGCAGGATCGAGGAAGCCGGCGAGGACGGCTTCGTCATCCGCAACGACAAGGCAGCCTATGGCGAGGAGCCGACGGTGGAGATCGCCTATGACGCGGTCGTCGAGGCGCGGCTGGTGCTGACCGACGACCTGATCCGCGATGCCCTGTCCAAGGACAACCGGGCGCGCAAGGAAGCCAGGAAACATCGCGGCGAAACGGACGACGTGCCGGACGCCGGAAACGACAACGAACGTGAACCATGAATGAGCAGGCCGGACGGGAAGGTCCGGCGCGAGGCTCGGGAGAACAGAAATGGTTGTAAGCGCAAACAGGCTTGAACTGCTCCAGATCGCCGATGCGGTCGCGCGCGAGAAGTCGATCGACAAGCAGATCGTCATCGACGCCATGGCCGACGCGATCCAGAAGGCGGCGCGCTCGCGCTACGGGCAGGAAACCAACATCCGCGCCGACATCAACCCCAATACGGGCGAGATGAAGTTGCAGCGGCTGATGGAGGTGGTCGAGGAGGTCGAGGACTACACCACCCAGATCGCGCTTTCCACGGCCCGCGAGCGCAACCCCGACGCCCAGATCGGCGACTTCATCGCCGAGCAGCTTCCGCCGATGGACTTCGGCCGCATCGCCGCCCAGTCGGCCAAGCAGGTCATCGTCCAGAAGGTGCGCGAGGCCGAGCGCGACCGCCAGTACGACGAATACAAGGACCGCATCGGCGAAATCCTCAACGGCACCGTCAAGCGCGTCGAATACGGCAACGTCATCGTCGATCTCGGCCGCGGCGAGGCCATCATCCGCCGCGACGAGCTGATCCCGCGCGAGAACTACAAGTACGGCGACCGCGTGCGCGCCTATGTCTACGACGTGCGCCGCGAGCAGCGCGGCCCGCAGATCTTTTTGTCGCGCACCCACCCGCAGTTCATGGCCAAGCTCTTCACCATGGAAGTGCCCGAGATTTACGACGGCATCATCGAGATCAAGTCGGTCGCCCGCGATCCCGGCTCGCGCGCCAAGATCGCGGTGATCTCGCGCGACAGTTCCATCGATCCGGTCGGCGCGTGCGTGGGTATGCGCGGCAGCAGGGTCCAGGCCGTGGTCGGCGAGTTGCAGGGCGAGAAGATCGACATCATCCCGTGGTCGCCCTCGGCCGCTTCCTTCATCGTCAATGCCTTGCAGCCGGCCGAGGTCGCCAAGGTGGTGCTCGACGAGGATGCCGAGCGCATCGAGGTGGTGGTGCCCGACGACCAGCTTTCGCTGGCGATCGGCCGGCGCGGCCAGAACGTGCGCCTGGCTTCGCAGTTGACCGGCTGGGACATCGACATCCTGACCGAGCAGGAAGAGAGCGAGCGCCGCCAGAAGGAATTCGTGGAACGTTCGGAACTGTTCATGGAAGCGCTCGACGTCGACGAGATGGTCGGCCAGGTGCTGGCCTCCGAGGGCTTCACCAGCGTCGAGGAAGTGGCCTATGTCGAACCGGAGGAGATTTCCTCCATCGACGGTTTCGACGAGGACACGGCCACCGAGATCCAGCAGCGCGCCCGCGAGTATCTGGAGCGGATCGAGGCCGAGCAGGACGAGAAGCGCAAGAAGCTCGGCGTCGAGGACGAACTGCGCGAACTGCCCGGCGTGACCACCGCCATGATGGTGACGCTCGGCGAGGACGGCGTGAAGACGATCGAGGATTTCGCGGGCTACGCGGTGGACGACCTGACCGGCTGGAAAGAGCGCAAGGACGGCGAGACGAAGGTGTTTCCGGGCGTGCTCGCCGGCCATGGCGTCTCGCGCGCCGATGCCGAGCAGATGGTGCTGGCGGCGCGGCTGAAGGCCGGCTGGATCACCGAGGACGAGCTTGTGGCCGACGAAGCTGCCGGCGAAGCCGTCGGTGCGTGAGGTGAAACCGCATCGCCCGCAACCCGCGCCCCGAACAGATGAACGATCGCACCTGCATCGTTACCCGCAGGCAGGCCGAACCGGATGAACTGATCCGTTTCGTCGTCGGCCCGGATTCGCGCGTCGTTCCGGACATCAAGAGAACCCTTCCCGGCCGCGGTTGCTGGGTCGCCGCCGAGCGCCTACATATAGACAAGGCGGCGGCGAAGAACCTGTTTGCGCGCGCTTTCAAGGCCAGGGTCGAGGTGCCCGCCGATCTCGGCGCGATGGTCGACACGCTTCTGGCGCGGCATGCGCTTGGCATGCTCGGCATGGCGCGCAAGGCCGGCGCCATCGCGCTCGGCGCCACCAAGGTGGAGAGCGCGGTGCGGTCCGGCCTGGCTCTTTGCGTGCTGCATGCCGAGGAGGCGTCGCCGGACGGCGTGCGCAAGATCGCCCAGGCGCGCCGGGCCGTCGTCCATATGGGCGGCCCCGCCATTGCCGCCTACAAACTTTTCCCCGAGGCCGATTTGAGTTTGGCATTGGGGGCCACAAATGTGATACATGCTGCCGTTCTCGCGGGCGATGCGGGAAAGGCGGTCCTGAAGCGCATGGTTGCGCTCGACCGATATCGGGGCGGAACCCCGGACGATCCGGCAATGCTTGCGGCCGTTGCTGGCGAAGACAGCGCCGCAGAGGATATGGAATGAGCGATACGAAATCGGGCGACGACAAGACTTTGAGCGTGACGCCGAAGAAGACCCTGACGCTGAAGCGTCCGGGTGTGGAGCAGGGCGTCGTGCGGCAGAGCTTCTCGCATGGCCGCACCAAGCAGGTCGTGGTCGAGACCAAGAAGCGCAAGTTCTCCATGCCCGGCGACAGGAACGAGCCGGCGCCCGTCTTTGCGCCGAAGCCGCAACCGGCCGCACCGGCCCCGGCCGCTCCTGTCGTGCAGGAGGCGCCGCGCGCCCCGGTCGAGCGCAGCAGCGTGGTGCTGAACGATCTGTCGCGCAGCGAAATGGAAGCCCGCCGCCGCGCGCTGGAGGGTTCGCAGGCGCGCGACATGGAAGATCGCCAGCGCGCGCAGGAAGACGCCCGCCGCCGCGCCGAAGAGGAGGAGCGCCGCAAGCGCGAGCGCGAGGAATCCGCGCGCCGCCAGGCCGAGGAGGAGGCGCGCCTGCAAGCCGAGGCCGAGTCCCGCCGCCGCGCCGAGGAGGAAGCGCGCCGCCGTGCGCCGCAGGCCGCCGATCTGGTCGCCGGCGAAGAGGAAGAAGCGAAGCCGAAGCGTACGGGTGCGCCCGCCGGCGCGCCGGCTCGCCGCCTGGTGACGCCGGAAGTCGCCCGTCCCGCCAAGCCCGCCAAGGGCGAGGAGGACCGCCGCCGCGGCAAGCTGACGTTGAACTCGGCGCTGTCGTCCGAGGACGGCGACGCGCGCGCCCGCTCCATCGCCTCGATGCGCCGCCGCCAGGAAAAGTTCAAGCGCGCCATGTATAACGAGCCGCGCGAGAAGGTCATGCGCGAGGTCACCATTCCTGAAACCATCACCATCCAGGAACTGGCGCAGCGCATGTCGGAACGCGCGGTCGACGTGGTCAAGTTCTTCATGAAGCAGGGCCAGATGATGAAGCCCGGCGACGTCATCGACGCCGACACGGCCGAGCTGGTCGCCACCGAATTCGGCCACACCGTCAAGCGCGTCGCCGAGGCCGACATCGAGGAAGGCCTGTTCAACATCGCCGACAACGAGGAGGACCTGGTGTCGCGCCCGCCGGTGGTGACCATCATGGGCCATGTCGACCACGGCAAGACCTCGCTGCTCGACGCCATCCGCCATGCCAACGTGCAGGCCGGGGAAGCCGGCGGCATCACCCAGCATATCGGCGCCTATCAGGTCGAGAAGGATGGCCAGAAGATCACCTTCATCGACACCCCCGGCCACGCCGCCTTCACGGCCATGCGCGCCCGTGGCGCGCAGGCGACCGACATCGCCGTGCTGGTGGTGGCCGCCGACGACAGCGTGATGCCGCAGACGGTCGAATCCATCAACCACGCCAAGGCGGCCGGCGTGCCGATCATCGTGGCGATCAACAAGATCGACAAGCACGAGGCCGACCCGCAGAAGGTTCGCGCCGAGTTGCTGCGCCACGAGGTGTTCGTGGAATCGATGGGCGGCGAGGTGCTCGACGTCGAGGTGTCGGCCAAGAAGGGCACCAATATCGACAAGCTCCTGGAAGCGATCCTGCTTCAGGCCGAAATCCTCGACCTCAAGGCCAACCCCGACCGCACCGCCGAGGGCGTGGTCATCGAGGCGCAGCTCGACAAGGGCCGCGGCCCCGTCGCCACCGTGCTGGTGCAGACCGGCACGCTGATGCCGGGCGACATCCTGGTGGCCGGCAACGAATGGGGCCGGGTGCGCGCGCTGGTCGACGACCATGGCACGCATGTGGAGGAAGCGCCGCCGGCGATGCCGGTGGAAATCCTCGGCCTTCAGGGCACGCCGCGCGCCGGCGACCACTTCGCCGTGGTCAACAACGAGGCCCGCGCCCGCGAGATCACCGAGTATCGCCAGCGTCTGGCGCGCGACAAGGCCGCGGCAAAGCATGCTGGCCAGCGCGGCTCGCTGGAACAGATGATGTCGCAGTTGCAGACCTCGGGCGTCAAGGAATTCCCGCTGGTCATCAAGGGCGACGTGCAGGGTTCGATCGAGGCGATCAACGCCGCGCTCGACGCGCTCGGCACCGACGAGGTCCGGGTGCGCATCGTCCATTCGGGCGCCGGCGCCATCACCGAGACCGACGTGTCGCTGGCCGAGACGTCGGGGGCCGCGATCATCGGCTTCAACGTGCGCGCCAATGCGCATGCCAGGCAGGCCGCGGCCGATGCCGGCATCGAGATCCGCTACTACTCGGTCATCTACAGCCTGGTGGACGACGTGAAGGCGGCTCTTTCGGGCATGCTGTCGCCGGAGCGGCGCGAGACCTTCATCGGCAATGCCGAGATCCTCGAAATCTTCGACATCACCAAGGTCGGCAAGATCGCCGGCTGCCGTGTCACCGAAGGCCGGGTCGAGCGCGGGGCGGGCGTGCGCCTGATCCGCGAGGACGTCGTCATCCACGAAGGCACGCTGAAGACCCTGAAGCGCTTCAAGGACGAGGTCTCGGAGGTGCCGGCCGGCCAGGAATGCGGCATGGCGTTCCAGAACTACGAGGACATGCGTGTTGGCGACGTCATCGAGTGCTTCCGCGTCGAGATGGTGACCCGCACGCTGTAGGCGCTCCTCGCCGAATGGTCGTGACAAGGCGGCGAACGGCCGCCTTGTCCGTTTTGCCCGTGTCGCGGTTCCATCCCGCCACGCGTAACCTCAGGATCGAAAAATGTCCCATTCCGCAAAAGGCCCATCCCAGCGCATGCTGCGCGTCGGCGAGCAGGTCCGCCACGCGCTGTCGGAGACCTTGCAGCGCGGCGAAATCCTCGACCCCCTGATCGAACAGACGGTCGTCTCGGTGTCGGAGGTGCGCATGTCGCCCGATCTCAAGATCGCCACCGTTTTCGTTTCCCCGCTGGGCGCGGCCGACGACGGCGCGGTGGTCGAAGCGCTGAACAGGCATGCGAAATTCATCCGCGGCCGCGTTTCGTCGGCGCTCAGGCAGATGAAGTACATGCCGGAATTCCGTTTCCGGCTGGATACCAGCTTCGACAATTTCGCCAGGATCGACGAGTTGCTGAAATCGCCGGAAGTGGCGCGCGACCTCGGCGAGAAGGACAAGGAATGATGGCGCAGATGAAGCGGCCGAATACCCCCACCCCTGACCCCTCCCCTCAAGGGGGAGGGGGATTTGGAAAGGTCCCTGCCAGGTCCCCCTCCCCCTTGAGGGGAGGGGTCAGGGGTGGGGGTGTGCAGCCCACGACAACAGCGGGTTTCTGCCCCGCGGGCAGGTGGGCCGGCGGCTTCGGCGGGGTCGC